>Ga0268256_1000089_pt1 | contig 154491 bp, 130 predicted proteins | sample AgamicAtAmrz_FD_200247 | JGI IMG/M metagenome (GOLD analysis project Ga0268256, IMG submission 200247) | Agave microbial communities from Guanajuato, Mexico - At.Am.rz (v2) (version 3) | ecosystem: Host-associated > Plants > Roots > Rhizosphere | place: Guanajato, Mexico | collected 2012-06-07 | reverse complement strand
ATCCGCGCGGTCCGTGAGGCTGGCGCGGCGGAGTGAGGGAACAGCGGAGGCTGGCGCAGGGCGCGGATTGCAAAGGGCCGCGCCCATCGGCCCTTTGCCCGTACGCCGCAGCGGGGCGGCTGCAACTCCCGCAGGGTTAGCGGGCGGAACCCGCTCAGGGTTCAGTAAAGACCGGCATAGCGGGCCGGACCCCGCTCAGGATCCAGTAAAACCGGCTTTGCGGGCCGGAACCCGCGCAACGAAAAACCGGCTTTGCGGGCCGGCCCCCGCTCATGCCCCACCGGCATGGCGGGCCGGACTCCCGCCGCGCCCGGCCATCGCCATGGCCCCCTTTTAGCGCCAACCCAATTCGGGTGCTACGTGCGTCAGGATACTGTCGATAACGTGGGCACAGTAGTCGACGCCAAGCTGATTAGGAATGGTAAGCAGCAGCGTATCCGCTTCCGCAATGCCCTCGTCTTCAGCGAGCTGTCTGATGAGCTTATCCGGTTCTGCGGCATAGCTGCGACCAAAAATAGCGCGGGTTTTTTCGTCCAGAAAGCCCACCGAGTCGCGATCCTGGCCGCTGCGGCCAAAGTAAGCGCGATCGAGATCGTTGGTGAGCGCAAAAATGCTGCGGCTCACTGAGACGCGCGGCGTACGCTGATGTCCTGCAGCTGCCCATGCTTCCCGGTAGGCCCGAATCTGCTTCGCCTGCTGAACGTGGAATGGCTCGCCGGTTTCATCGTCTTTTAACGTCGAGCTTTGCAGGTTCATGCCCTGCTGCGCCGCCCAAACAGAGGTTGCATTGGAGCCTGATCCCCACCAGATACGCTCACGCAGGCCCTCCGAGTAAGGCTCAAGGCGTAACAGGCCTGGCGGGTTCGGGAACATGGGCTGCGGATTGGGTTTCGCAAAGCCTTCCCCACGCAGCACCTCTAGCAGCTGTTCAGTGTGGCGTCGTCCCATGTCCGCATCGCTCTCGCCCGCTTGCGGGTGATAGCCAAAATAGCGATAACCTTCGATAACCTGCTCGGGAGAGCCACGGCTCAGGCCAAGCTGCAGGCGTCCGTTGGCAATCAGATCCGCTGCGCCAGCATCTTCCGCCATGTAGAGCGGGTTTTCATAGCGCATATCAATAACGCCCGTGCCAATCTCGATTTTATGCGTTTTCGCCCCAACCGCTGCCAGCAGCGGAAACGGTGAACTCAGTTGACGCGCAAAATGGTGCACGCGGAAATAGGCACCGTCTGCGCCCAACTCTTCCGCTGCCACGGCCAGATCGATGGACTGCAATAGCACGTCCTGGGCAGAGCGGGTGGCGGACTGCGATGACGGCGTCCAGTGACCGAACGATAAAAAGCCAATTTTTTTCATGGGAAATTCTCCTCGCGGGGCAGTGCCCTTTCAAACCGATAGCACAAGGTTACGCCAGCACAGAGATGACTGATAGCCAATAGTTTTCGCGCGCTTTATCAACTTTTTTGTACAACATCATGCGAAGTGGCAAGGCGTTGTCCTCTGGCGTTCGGTGACGATGACGCAATATCAACTATGATTTTGTACATTACCGTTTGGGTTTGGCTTGGTACGCCCAGCGCAATGTCAAAAGGATCCCAGAATGCCGTTAATTTCGATGCCCATGTACGATATCCATCGCCCATCTACTGAGGCTCTGGCCACCACAATCGCTCAACTGTTGATCAAGCACGACGTGCATGCCGAGGTGGTGTGGCCGCAGGATCTGCTGTCGCACTGGCGCGACGACCGACTGTTACTGAGCGCGAGCTGCGGCTACCCGCTGGTAAACTATCTGCCAGGCGTTCAGCTGGTGGGCGCGTTTCACTCTCTGGCTCAAGGCTGCGAGAACTTACGTTCTCGCAGCTGGCTGGTGGCACGCAGCGCGGACGAAGGCCGGCCCCTGAGCGACTTTCGCGGTCAGCGCGCGGTGTGTAATAGCGAGGATTCCCATTCGGGATTTAATGCGCTGCGTTACCTGATTGCTCCGCTGGCGCAGCACGGCAAATTCTTTAGCCAGACGCTGTTCAGCGGTAGTCACGTGGCGTCGCTGGCCGCTTTACGCGCGTCACAGGCCGATATCGCGGCCATTGACTGCATCACGTGGGCCTTGCTGCGGCGCTATCAGCCTGAAGCCCTAAACGGCTTGGCAATTGTGGGCGAAACCCCTCTGTGCGCAGCCTTACCTTTAATCACCTCCGCCAGCACCGACGCCTTACTGATGGAGAAGCTGCGTAGCGTGCTGTTTGAAATCACCATGGATGAGGCGTTTCATCCGATTATGGAAGCGAACCTGATTGCCGGTTTTGCGGTGCCGCCGCGCAGCTATTATGACGAAGTTTTAACGTTTGAGGTGTTGCCTGACGGGCAGTGGATGGGAGAGCGCAGCCAGAGCGCTGGCCATTCGCGGCGGGAGTCCGGCCCGCAAAGCCGATGAGTCGTGAGCGGGGTCCGGCCCGCTCGACTGCCGGTGTATTGTGAGCGGGGTCCGGCCCGCTATGCCGGTCTTTACTGAACCCTGAGCGGGTTCCGCCCGCTAACCGCACGGCAGTTACAGCCGCCCCGCTGCGGCGTACGGGCAAAGGGCCGGTTCTGAGCGGGTTCCGGCCCGCTATGCCGGTCTTTACTGAACCCTGAGCAGGTTCCGCCCGCTAACCCTGCGGGAGTTCCAGCCGCCCCGCTGCGGCGTACGGGCAAAGGGCCGAGGGCGCGGCCCTTTGCAATCCGCGCCCTGCGCCAGCCTCCGCTGTTCCCTCACTCCGCCGCAACGGCCTCACGGACCGCGCGGATTCGCCATCCCTGGCTCATTCCGCTCTCTCAGCGGCATCCATGCCGCTTCGTCCTGGCCGTCACGCTCCGTTCGGCGCTCCGGATGGCGCTCAACCCCCTCGCCTTTAAGAGCCTTTTCTGTTTTTTGTCTGGTGTTGTCTGGTGTTGCCTGGTGTTGTCTGGTGTTGTCTGGTTGGCCGTAAACGGGTCTGCGAAGACAGTGGCTGGCTGAAAAGAAGAAGAAGACAGAAACACAAAATTGAAAAGGTTTCTGGTTAACACCGCGCGGGCGGGATGGTACTTAAAAGTCTTTCAGCCACGCACTGGCACCTGGAGATAAAAAACATGAAAGAGGTTTGCTTAACGCCGCGCAGCCTGAGCGCACCTTAAAAATCTTCCCGCCGCGCGGCGGCTGCGAAAAAATCATCGCTTGCAGCGGGGGGTGTGAAGCGCCATCCCCACTCGCTGAACGACTGAAGGCTTCCAGGGCGAGCGGCATGGATGCCGCGAGAGGCGGCGTTGAGCAGGAGCGAATCGACGCCGGTCCGTCAGGAGGGCTGAGGGAGTGAAGGCACCGCGCAGCGGCGAGTGGGGCTGGCGCAGGGCCGGGGAGTGCAGAGGGCGCGGCCTGGCGCCCTCTGCTCGGTCGCCGCAGCGCGGCAAAGGCACCTGCCAGTGCCATGGCGAACGAAAGTCGCTCCGTGCAGCGAGGAAGCTTCGCCGCTGCCTGCGGCATAAGCCCGCCACGGCAAGTGGCTAAAGCATCTGCCATTGCCATGGCGAACGAAAGATGCACCGTGCTAAAGCCAGTGAGAAAGCAACGAACCGCTGCCTGCGGCAAAAGCTCCGCCACTGCAAGTGGCTAGAGCATCTGCCATTGCCATGGCGAACGAAAGATGCACCGTGCTAACGCCAGTGAGAAAGCAACGAGCCGCTGCCTGCGGCAAAAGCTCCGCCACTGCAAGTGGCTAGAGCATCTGCCATTGCCATGGCGAACGAAAGTCGCTCCGTGCTAACGGAAAGGCACCCTGCCGCTGCCTGCGGCAAAAGCCCGCCACTGCAAGTGGCACGAGCCCCGACACGGCAAGTGGCCAAAGCACCCTGCGGCAAAAATTGCACTTTTTCTGGCAACACCGCTGGCGTCAGATTATGTTACGGTTTTCTTTTTTTAAGGACATCCCAATGCGCATTCTCATCGTTGGCGCTGGTGCAACCGGCGGGTATTTTGGTGCGCGTCTCGCTCAGGCGGGACGCGATGTCACGTTTCTGGTGCGCGAACGCCGCTGGCAGCAGCTGCGCGAGCACGGGCTGATTCTGCAAACGCCGGAAGGCAGAGAGGTCATCACGCCGCAGCTGATAAAAGCGGAGCAGTTAACTGACCCCTTTGATGTGATTATCCTGACGGTGAAAAGTTTTGGTCTGGCGCAGGCCATAGCCGATATTGCCCCTGCGGTAGGTGCGCAGACGCTGATCGTGCCGATTCTCAACGGCATGCGCCACATCGATACGCTGCGCGCGCGCTTTGGTGACAAGGTGATTGGCGGACTGTGTAAAATCAATGCGACCTTGGGCGAACAGGGCGAGGTCGTGCAAATGACGCCGCTGCATATCCTGTATTACGGCGCGCTGAAGGGCGAGAATCATGCACGTCTGCAGCCGCTGGATGCCACGCTCAAGGGAGCCGGCTTTGACACGGTGTTCACCGCGGATATCCTGAGCGAACTGTGGGAAAAGTGGCTGTTGCTGAGTACGCTCGGCGCGGTGTGCTGCCTCGGCCGCGGCAATACACAGCAGGTACTGCGTTCGCAAGGGGGCGAAGCGCTGCTGCACGGTCTTTTCACCGAGGTGCTGGCGGTGATCGCTGCTGAAGGCTATCAGGAACGTCCGGCAAACACCGCCAAAATCTATCAGATGCTGAACAATCCACAGGTCGCGATGACCTCCTCTATGTTCCGCGATTTAACGCAGGGATATGCCATCGAGGCCGATCAGGTGATCGGCGATTTATTGGTGCGCGGCGCGCGCAGCAGCATAAACACGCCCTTATTAAATGCGGTGTATGTGAATTTACATGTTTACCAACAACAGCGTTAAGCATCCGGGATTGAGCGACACGCCGCACCGTCGCCAAAATTTGCTACACTCGCCGCGACTATCTCTGGAGAGTTTATGACCGCGCGTTCCATCACCCTCGACGATGTCGCTCAGCTGGCAGGCGTCTCCTATCAAACCGTGTCGCGCGTGCTGAATCACTCGCAGCAGGTCTCGCCTCGCACGCGGGCCAAAGTCGAAACGGCTATGCGGCAGCTCAACTACGTGCCCAATCGCGTGGCGCAGCAGCTCGCGGGCAAAGCGACCCGCACGCTTGGGCTGGCCACCAGCGATTTGGCCCTGATGGCACCCGCGCAAATTGCGTCAGCCGCCCAGAAGCGTGCGGCTGCACAGGGTTATCATCTGGTGATCGCCATGGCAACGCCGGGCCGCGACGCGCAGGAGACGGTGAACGAACTGCTGGCGCAGCGTGTGGATGCCCTACTGATTAATCTTCCGCTGACGGCTGCGCAGGCGATGAGCATTGAAGCGCAGTGTGCGGGCAAGCCGACGCTATTTTTGGATGTGGAGCAGCACGCTAGCGTTGCGCAGTGTCAATATCCCAGCGCAAAGGGGGCGCAGCAAGCGGTGGCCCATTTGGTTGCGCTGGGGCATCGGCAAATCGGCTTGCTCAACGGGCCTGCGGAATCGGCTTCGGCGAGAGCGCGCTACGAGAGCTGGTTGCAGGCGCTGTCAGCACATGAACTTGACCCGTTTTGCGTCCTACAGGGCGACTGGAGTGCGGCGTCGGGCTACCAGGCGCTGCTCACGCGGCTGCCGGATAATCTGCCGCAAGCGCTGCTGGTGGCCAACGACCAAATGGCGCTGGGCGCGATGCGGGCGCTGCATCAGCACGGCGTGAAACTGCCCGGCGATATGTCGCTGATTGGCTATGACGATACCGCTGAAAGCGCGTGGTATCAGCCGCCGCTCACCACCATCCGCCAGGATTTACAGCAGCTCGGCGTGGTCAGCGTGGATCGCCTGCTGGCGCGGCTGCGCGGGGATACGCCCTCACCCGTGCCGCTGGAAACCGAGCTGGTATTGCGCGAAACCACCGCCCCGCCGCGCTCGCGCGCCGTGAGTGTGGTGGAGATTGCGCAGCAGTTGCACCAGCTGGCCCAGCAGCTAACGATGAAATAAACCTAAAAAAACGGGGCCTTCAGGCCCCGCGATCGTTACTGTGGTTTTGGCTCGCCCATCGATTTTAGTTTCTTCGACAGGTCGCGGCGCTCTTTCGACAGCTCGGCGTTCTTGATGATGTACTCATCGACGCGATCTTCATAATCAACGCGCATCGACGCGATGATCTCCTGCACCGCCTCAATGCTCATGCCCGGCTTAATGTATTCGCTCAGGTTATCCAGCAGCAGCACGCGCTTCTGGTTATCACGGATTTTTTTCTCGTTGTCCGTGATTTCGCGCTGCAGTTTGTTTTTACGACGAAACATACGCACAAACTCCAGGACGTCCTGAAATGATTGCTTGGCATTTTCCATGTTGGCACCTTTCTTAAGGCCTGCCGCAGCAGGCGGAATAGTCATACATTTCAGCTTAGCGGCTGATTTAATGAGGTAGCACTATACACAACGTCTTACGCACCGGACCTTATCTTAGCGCAAAGCACGTGTATTTCACATTAAGTCATTGCCTGATAAACCTATTTACGCAGCGCCAACCGCACCAAATCGGTGACGCGCTCCAACTGTCGCGCCTGCTCTAAACTCAACCAAACGTAGCCATAAATCGCCGTGGTTTCGAAGCGTTCGCTGCCGCTGGCAATCAGCGCCTCCAGCTCTTGGGTGATCGCCTCCAGCTCATGGCTGTTGGCAATGACCTGCTCGGTCTCCCCTTTTACCACCAGCGTCGCCAGTGCGTTGAGCGTGTTTTCGGTCATCTGCTGCGTGCGGCGCAGCGTCGGGGCGTTGAGCAAAATTAAATGGCTGGCACGCGACGACCACCACGCCTCAATTTGCATCTGCAATGTGTTGACCATATTGCGGTTAATGGTCTGAATCGCTTCAAACACCGATTTCGGAATACGGGTCTCTTTGCTTGAGGGTTCCAGCAGAGCGCGCATTTTTATCACGCTGGTCAGTAAGCGCTGAAAGCGTGGATTGAGGCGCGGTTTTTCAACCAGATTGGGGGAAAATCCGGCGTGATGAATGGTGGCCATCTCGCGAAACGCATCCGACAGCTGAATACGCCAATGGGTATACGCCCGCTGCGCCCAAATGGCGCTGAACAGCAGGGCCATTAGCGATCCCAGAATCACATCGCCGCCGCGCCACAGCGCCACGGTGAAATCGCCTGCGGGTGCGCCGACCACCACGCCCAAGGTAATGCCAATCAGCAGCGCCATATACGGGTGCTTACCAAGCGTGAGATAGCCACAGACAATCATCACCAGCATGCACCAGGCGAGCATCAGCGGCAGGGAAAGGAGCTCCAGCTTAAGCGCGATCAGCCCCGAAGCCAGCCCGGCGAACGTGCCGCTGATGCGCTGCACCACGCGCGGCAGCACGTTTCCCCACGTAGAGATGGGCCCCATGACCACCACCAGCGTGATCAGCGGCCAGGTGCCTTCCGGGATGTTAGTCAGGCGCACAAACAAAAAGCAGAGCACAAAGGCCACCGCAATACGTACGCCGTGCACGGCGCGATAGTGGCGATAGAACCAGAACTCAATGGCGGAAATGGGTTTGTCAGCGCGTAGCATGGCGATCCGGAAAGGTTGACATCATCGACGCTATGTTAGCGTAGCCCTGCGGCGATCAAGAGTAATTTCGGTGATTTTTACGCATTACAACAGCGGCGTTACATAAATGATTCTGAGCAGAAACAAAGATGTAACGCAGCAAAGCAAAGCCGGCAGGCGCTTCGCCTGCCAGGCCTCTTACAGCTTCTGTTTCAGATAATCGCTGATGCGCGTGATAATGCCCGCTTTTTCCACGCCCTGCAGCGCATAGAGCGGATAAGTCGCCAGCGTCTTGTCTTTGTCGATCACCTGAATTTCACCAATTTGCTCATTGGCTTTTAATGGCGCTTCCAGATCTTTACGGTCAATCACGTACTTCGCCATGATGTTGGCGACTTCCGCACGCGGCAAAGAGAGGTAGATATCTTGCGTGGTGCCGACATCCACCTTGTGCGGATTACCGTACCAGACGTTCTCGGTGCCAATTTTTTTGCCCGCGTGGAACAGCTGCACGGTGTCGAAGTTGTTCTGTCCCCATACCAGCAGTTTGCGCGCTTGCTCTTCCCGCCCTTTCGAACTTTTCCCGCCCATGATCACCGCGATCAAGCGATGGCGCCCGACCACGTTGGAGGCCACAATGTTGAACCCTGCGCTCTCGGTGTGGCCGGTTTTCATGCCGTCAACGTGCAGGTTTTGATCCCACAGCAGGCCGTTACGGTTGTTCTGCGTAATGCCGTTAAAGCTCAGGGTTTTCTCGCTGTACATCGCGTAGAAGTCCTGCTCGCCGTTGATGATGGCGCGCGACAATACCGCCAGATCGCGCGCGGTGGTGTGCTGGCCCGGCGCGTCAAGCCCGTGCACGGTTTCAAAGTGGGTGTGCGTGAGGCCCAGCTTTTCGACGTAGTGGTTCATCATCGTCACAAAACTGTCCTGGCTCCCTGCGACATAGTCAGCCAGCGCTACGCAGGCGTCGTTGCCTGAATCAATGATGACGCCGCGCATCAGATCGCGCACCGTGACTTTATCGCCCGGCTTGAGAAACATCAGCGATGAGCCTTTGAATACCGGATTACCCGCCGCCCAGGCATCTTTGCCCACGGTGACAACATCGTCGCGGGTGATTTTTTTCTGATCCACCGCGCGGTCTACCACATAACCGGTCATCAGTTTGGTCAGGCTTGCCGGATTACGCTCTTCATCGGGGTTACCCGCCGTGAGGATCTGCCCGGTTGTGGCGTCCATCAGCACCCATGAGGCCGCGTCCACCGCCGGCGGCGTGAGCGGGAACGGCATGCTGTCATCGGCCTGCGCCGACGATGCCAAAATAATCATTCCAGTTACAGTTACCAGCAGACGCCTTTTCACCACTTCTTCCTCAGATCATAAAATGAATTTCCGCCGCACGTTTTACGGCAATTAGGCGGTTGCAGCTTGAATAAATTGAAAAAAAGTATGAACTGCGAATTAAACGGCTGCGCAGCGGCACGCGCGGTGCCAATGAGGTTGTGCTGGACGGATGGGACGACTATCCTGTGCGTTGATTTTTCATCGCCAGGATATCGCCGTGCCCGCCTCTGAGTTCAGCTTCCTTTTTCACGATTACGAAACCTTCGGCAAAAGCCCCTCGCTGGATCGCCCGGCCCAGTTTGCCGGTTTGCGGACCGACGGTGATTTCAATCCCGTTGGTGAACCGCAGGTGTTTTACTGTCAGCCTGCCGATGACTATCTGCCACAGCCTGAAGCCGTGATGATCACCGGCATCACGCCGCAAATTGCTCAAGCGCGCGGCGTAACGGAAGCCGCCTTCGCCGAGCGCATTCACGCGCTGTTCAGCGAACCGCAAACCTGCGTCATCGGCTACAACAACGTGCGCTTCGACGACGAAGTAACGCGCAATATCTTCTACCGCAACTTCTTCGATCCTTACGGCTGGAGCTGGCAAAATGGCAATTCACGCTGGGATCTGCTGGATGTAATGCGTGCCTGCTATGCGCTGCGTCCGGAAGGCATTGTCTGGCCGGAAAACAGCGACGGGTTCCCCAGCTTCCGCCTTGAGCACCTGACGCACGCCAACGGGGTGGCCCATGAGCAGGCGCACGATGCGATGTCAGACGTGTACGCGACGCTGGCAATGGCGAAGCTGGTTAAAGAAAAGCAGCCCAAACTGTTTGCGTTTCTGTTTGCCCATCGTAACAAACAGAAACTGATGACGCTGATTGATATCCCGCAGATGAAACCGCTGGTGCATGTCTCTGGCATGTTTGGCGCCGCGCGCGGCAATACCAGCTGGATTGTGCCGCTGGCTTGGCATCCTGAGAATCGTAATGCGCTGATCGTGGCCGATCTGGCCGGTGATATGTCACCGCTGCTTGAGCTGACACCGGATGCGCTGCGCGCGCGGTTGTACACGCGCCACACTGATTTGGGCGACGCCGCAGCGGTGCCCATCAAACTGGTGCATATCAATAAATGTCCGGTATTGGCCCCGGCGAGTACGCTGCGCCCTGAAGACGCGGCGCGGCTGAATATTGATCGCGAGCACTGCCTGGCGAATCTGGCGCTGCTGCGACAGCACCCCGACGTGCGCGAGAAAGTGGTGACGCTGTTTGCTGAGGCGGAGCCGTTTACCCCGTCGGATGACGTTGATGCCCAACTCTATGATGGCTTCTTTAGCGATGCCGATCGCGCCGGCATGAACATCATCCGCCAGACGCCGCCGCAGAATCTGCCGGCGCTGGATCTCACCTTCAACGACAAGCGTATTGCGAAACTGCTGTTCCGCTACCGGGCGCGCAACTTTCCCGGCACGCTGGATGATGCCGAACAGCAGCGCTGGCTGCAGCACCGCCGCGAAGCGCTCAATCCTGAACGGGTACAGGCGTTTTTACTGGAGCTGGAGTCGCTGGCCACGCTGCACGAAGGCGACAGTGACAAGATGGCGCAGCTGAAATCGCTGTATCTGTACGCGCAGGCGCTGGTGTCATGATGGATGCCGCCCCACAGGGGGCGGGTGAGTGAGCAATAAACTACGCTGTCCAAGGTCCTGATAAAAGCCTCATGCTTACCACCACGACTATCAGCATGGGGGCCCTGTCTGACATCAACCACTGAGCGATATTTAAAGCGAAGATACTCATGAAAATGAAAGGCATCAAAATCAGTCACATTGTTAGCGCTTTAGCGAACCGCATCATAAACAACGACCAATATCTTTATAATTATTAGCTAGTTAATGTTTTTTTGACGTTATATCTTCCTTATAACGTTAAGATGGATGCATTCTTACTTGCACATTTTTGCATGCTCCATGATGACTAAATTTTAAACTGATCAATCTTTATCAAAAATGCCAGTCATAACGCTAACTCCCAGTCAAATTTATGAGCACGTAAGCGCTGGACGCTGCCCTGTGCACAAATCAAACAGAAGGTAATGGATTATCTTACGAGTTTAGCCCCTAAAATATCTTACGTTAATGCATTGAAAGATATGAGTTTATTCTAAAAGCAAACGTCAAAAACTGATTGCCGGTATACGCATAATAGGACCAGTGATTTTAAAAGGTGATAAGCGCCACAATTCGCAGTTATGTATTGTTTTTGTAAAGAAAAATTAATAGACTGTCTAAACCTGTTTCAAGGGATTGGTGTGCTTTTGCTAACAGGATGTGGGTACAGGTTTTGAATTCACAGGATGTGGTTAATGATTTTGAATTCGAAGCTACTGAATCTAAGTATAATTATTTTCAAGAGATGGGTTATGCATTTTAATAAACAATCCCTTCAGCGTATATTCATAGGGCTATTATATCTATTACCATTATTGAGTCTTTTTATTTCAGCAGTTGACTTACTCAAATATGGCATTGATATGCCCTACTTCGATGATTGGCGTGAATACGCAGCAAATAAGCTGGGAAGTTTTGAATTATCTTATCTCTTTAAGCCAGCGAACGATACGCTATATCCTTTCGGGCTTTTTCTAGATTCTTTGGCTTTCATCTTCCTGGATGGAAATAGCATCGCTTACCAGTTCATTTCTTTATTTGTAATTCAAGGTGGCATACTGTTCTTAACTTATAAAATAATGAAAAAATGCGAGTTAAGCCCTCTAAACAAAGCTATCGCATTTTCACTAACAATACTTATTTTACAGCCAGACAGCTATTGGGGGCAGCAAAACCTAGCCTATCATCAGGCTATCCCTCTCATCGGCATCCTTACCAGCATTTATTTATTTCTGTCAAATACTAAAATAAAAAGTCTCGCTTATTTTATTCTGGCGCTTTGCTCAGGATTATCTTATACCAGTGGCGCTTTCAGCATGTTAGCTCTCGGTATTCTATTCTTGGTTATAAAATTAGTAGCACCAAAAGATTACTCAAAAAATAGTTTTGCTAATTTGTTCTGGCTTATCTTGCCTGCGTTGGCAACCTCCCTTGCCCAGCTATGGGTAATTGTCGGTATTCAACATGGTACGCATCGACCAGACGCTCCTATGGCATTTCCTTGGGAATCAGACTTTTGGTGGTTTATGGCAGGAAAGGTTGGCCGCTCATTGCTGTTCCCAGAAGCTTATCCTTTGTTGTCATTTATTCTTACCTTATTCGTTATTGGTGCCACTTTATTTTTGACCATAAAGATGCTGAGCACATTTTTCCAAACAAAAAATAATACGACAATCCAAAAATACAACTTATCTGTTGTTATCGTAAGTCTATTCTCTACAATCTTTGTTTACCTTATTTTGGTTAGTGCGGGCCGAGCAAATATGCGCCCCGAGAGTTACATTGACACATTACAAGTTTTTATTAGTGGTTATCCTAGATTCCATTTTTACTGGGTGACACTGCTTTGGCCATTTGTGGTGCTTGCTGCATTAAGTCTCGTAAAAAACAAATACACAAAAGCCGCAATCATCACGTTATCGTGCTTATTTTTAATCATGATTGGTAAACCAGCATTTGATCACAAGCGTCCTATCAAAGATGCTCAAAACTTACGATTGTCAGGCATCTCTTGTGTTCAATCAGCCCTTGATAATGCACAAAAATCAATCTTGTGCCCGACCTTATTACCCACTGATCTTCGGCCATCTCTAAGTCATGCGTTGAACTCAAATGCATCGTTTTTACATTATTTCTTTAATCCATCGCCAAATGTACAGGCTCGTACATCAAATGAAACATTCAGACTTTCTGAAAAGCCTGAGGCAGTATCATTTAACAACATTAAATCACACACATTAGTAAATGATGGCAAATCGCTTTCATTAACCACTGATGCTGATCCCCAGCTCTATTTTAATGCTGAAAAAGGTTCGCTACATAATTGCCTCTTAATGGAGGTTAATGCTTCTATTCACAGTCGGCTTCAATATGAATATGCTCAATTATTTTATCGTCCCACGGGCTCAACAGGCTTTTCCGAGGAAAATTCTCAGCGTGTTATGCTCAATAACGGTGAAAGTCAACAACTTAACTTCATGGTTAAAAGCGGTAATGGATTCGAAGATGATATGAGATTTGATCCCATAACTGGAAATAATACGCTCGTAATTGATGACCTTGTCGTCAAATGCAGATTTTATCGTTAATATTAATTTAAGGTTTGGTATGTCAAATAACATTAATGAAGTAAAGTTCTTTTCGGCCAAAGCTGTAAATGAACGTTATGATTTTAAAGCCGTGGCGGCGAAGGTACTCGACAGCCACTGGTATATCTTGGGTGAGGAAGTAAAAAAATTCGAAGAAGAGTTTGCTGCGTACAACGGTGTAGGACACTGTATTAGTGTGGCAAACGGCTCGGAGGCGCTGGAGATTGCACTCAGAAGCGTAGGCGTTAAGGCTGGCGATAAGGTGCTTGCCGTGGCCAACGCGGGCTTTTATAGCAGCACCGCGATTCACGCCATTGGCGCCGAGCCCGTTTACGTCGACATTGATTCTGACACCATGACAATGTCCTCTTCCGCACTGGAAGAAGCATGCGCATGTAAGCCCAAAGCGATTATTATTACCCATCTCTATGGTCAATTGGCTGATATTGAACGCGCGGTTAATATTGCTAAACAGGCTGGCATTCCATTAATTGAAGATTGTGCTCAATCCCACGGTGCGCAGATCAATAATAAAAAAGCGGGTAGCTTTGGTGATATTGCCTGTTTCAGTTTTTATCCCACTAAAAATCTTGGCGCACTCGGCGATGGCGGCGCGATTGTCACATCCAACGATGCGCTTGCGGCAACGGTACGCCAGCTTCGCCAATATGGTTGGTCACAAAAATACAATGTTGCAATGGCCGGCGGTAAAAACAGTCGTTTAGATGAAATTCAGGCTGCCTTTTTACGCGAGAAATTGCCGTTCCTCGACGGTGATAACGAGAAAAGAAGAGAGATCGCCACTCGCTATAATCGTGCTTTTGCACAGCTCAATATTATTCTGCCGGCCCATCTGGATGAAAAATATGTCGCGCACCTTTATGTTGTTCGAGTTGCTGATCGAAAGGCGTTCTCTGAACATTTAAAAGCGAACGGTGTGAGCAGTGATATCCACTACCCTATTGCCGATCATCATCAAACGGCTTACCGCACCTCCCCGCTCTTTTCATTGGCAGAAACGGAAAAAGCCTGTGAAACAGTAATTTCCCTTCCTTGCTACCCTGGCATGACAGACGGTGAAGTAACGCAAGTGATAGATGTGGTATGTGCTTTTTTCAAATAAAGGAGACGGGACGTGCTTAGTTTAGTCATCCCCGTGTATAAAAATGAGGGTTCAATCCCTCATTTACTCGAAGCAATAGCCCTGCTTAATCAGAAGCTTGAGGGTGAATTAGAGACCGTGTTTGTTATCGATGGAAGCCCTGATCGCTGTTATCAGTTGCTTAGCGCTGCGCTTCCGGAACAACCCTTCAAGTCGAAGATGATTTTGCTATCACGTAATTTCGGGTCGTTCATGGCGATTCGTACGGGATTAGAACATGGCTCTGGCGATCGTTTCGCGGTGATGGCAGCAGATTTACAAGAGCCGCCTGAGTTAGTACTGGAGATGAATCAACAATTAATACAGCATGATGTTGATATCGTTTTTGGCGTGCGCGAAGCGCGCGAAGATCCGGGACTTTCAAAGTTATCGTCTACGCTTTTTTGGTGGGTGTACAAAAAATTTGTCATTCCTGAAATCCCACAAGGCGGCGTAGACATGTTTGCCTGTAATAAACAAGCCAGGGATACGCTGCTGCTTCTTGAAGAGAGCCACAGTTCGCTGGTTTCGCAGCTCTTTTGGGTCGGGTTCAAGCGGGGCTATGTGACCTACAAAAGGTCGAAAAGAGAACATGGTAAATCTGCCTGGACTTTGCGAAAAAAAGTTAACTATTTAATGGATAGCGTCTTCTCTTTCACAGATTTGCCTATTCGTTTACTGGTTCGCTTTGGGGCCTTAGGGACCATACTGGCAAGCTTGTATGGTTTATCGGTGCTGTTGTTAAAAGCCTCAGGTTCTATTTTGGTACCGGGCTATTCGACAACCATTTTCCTTATTTGCTTTTTCGCAAGCCTCAACATACTCGGTATAGGGATAGTTGGATCTTACGCTTGGCGTACATACGAAAACACGAAGAAACGTCCTTTATCAATACTTATGAAATTAGAGAAGTTTGAAGGTAAATGAATATGGCTAAAGATTTTTTCGTACATGAAAAAGCACTGTGTGAATCAGAAAACATTGGTGATAACACGCGAGTATGGGCTTTCGCACATATTTTGCCTGGCGCAGTGGTAGGCGCTGAATGTAATATTTGCGATGGCGTTTTTATTGAAAACGACGTCAAAATCGGCGACCGCGTTACCCTGAAGTGTGGCGTTCAAATTTGGGATGGCATTACGCTCGAAGATGATGTTTTCGTTGGGCCAAATGTGACCTTCACCAACGATAAATTTCCGCGCAGCAAAGTTTATCCTGACGAATTCTTAGGTACGCTTGTAAAACGGGGTGCCTCACTGGGCGCCAACTCGACCATCCTGCCAGGCATCACTATTGGTGCCAATGCCATGGTGGGTGCAGGCGCCGTGGTGACAAAAAGCGTTCCACCTAATGCGATTGTGGTAGGAAATCCCGCTAAGATTGTGGGTTACGTTAATGCCGATAAAGCAGAAGAGACCAAGCTTAAAGACAACGCGCAGGCTGATGCTGTAGTCCAGACCAGCGTAAAAAATGTCACGCTCCACAATTTGCCTATCGTTACTGACATTCGCGGCAGTCTTTCTGTTGGTGAATTTTCGCGTCATATTCCTTTCGACGTTAAGCGTTATTTTATTGTTTATAACGTCCCGACCAAGGAGACACGTGGCGAACACGCCCACCACGCCTGTAAGCAATTTTTAGTGGCTGTTAAAGGCACAGTGCATGTGGTTGCGGATGATGGAAAAAATCGGCAAGAGTTTGTTCTGGATGCGCCTAACAAAGGGGTTTATCTCCCTGAAAAGACTTGGGGTATCCAGTATCAATATTCCAATGATGCGATCCTGCTTGTCTTTGCATCTGAATATTACGCTGATGAAGATTACATCCGCGATTATGACGACTTTCTTGCTCTCGCATGAACAGTCTTGTAAATAAGATGCGCTACTGGTTAGCGCATCATGCTTTTCTGCGATTTTTGTTAGCCGGTGCTATCAATACGGGTCTGACGTGGTGCCTGTATCTGATTTTATTGCTCTTTTTAGAATACAAGACAAGCTATACGCTTTCCTATGTTACCGGCTTGTTCATTTCATATTTGATTAATCGCTACTTTGTCTTCAAGGAGCATCGCGGTATCTCTTCAATTCTACTTTTTCCCTTAATTTATTTGGCTCAATACATTTTAGGGCTATTTATAGTATGGTTTTGGGTTGAACAGATTAAGATGAGTGCCACATTTGCGCCTATTGTTTCCATTATCATCTCTATTCCGATAACCTTTGTTTTGAGCAAGTTTGTATTCAAAAAACGCTGATTTCATGACATAAAAAAAACCGTAGCCCTAAAGGGCTACGGTTTTCTATTCCAACGCAAAGAAATTAATTACACTTCTTCGCTGAATTGCGGAACCGGATTACGGAAGGTACGGGTGACAAACGCGAGGTAAACAATACCAATCGCAGCCCACACCAGGCCCAGCACCATAGAGGTTTCTTCCAGGTTGACCCACAGCGCCCCTACGGTCAGTGCGCCCATGATTGGCAGCACCAGATAGTTCAGGTGATCTTTCAGCGTTTTGTTACGCTTTTCACGGATCCAGAACTGAGCAATCACCGACAGGTTCACGAAGGTGAACGCCACCAGCGCACCAAAGTTAATCAGCGCGGTCGCGGTAACCAGATCGAAATTGATTGCCAGCAGCGCCACGGCACCGACCAGCAGCACGTTCAGCGACGGCGTGCGGTATTTAGGATGCACGAAGCCGAAGAAACGCTGCGGGAATACGCCATCGCGCCCCATTACGTACATCAGACGCGAAACGCCCGCGTGTGCTGCCATGCCGGACGCCAGCACCGTCACCACCGAGAAGATCAGGATGCCGATTTGCAGCGCTTTACCGGCCACAAACAGCATGATCTCAGGCTGCGACGAGTCCGGATTCTGGAAGCGCGAGATATCCGGGAAGTAGAGCTGCAGGAAGTAGGAGACCGCAATAAAGATCACCCCACCAATCAGCGCCGTCAGGAAAATCGCGCGGGGAATGGTACGCTCTGCGTCTTTGGTTTCTTCGGACAGCGAACTGATGCCATCAAAGCCCAGAAACGAGAAGCACAGAATCGTCGCCCCGGTGATCATCGGCACCACGTGCGCATCCGGTGACCAGAATGGACGCGTGCTGGTCAAGGTACCTGAACCCACGCCGTGCGCCACACCGTACACCACCATACCGGTAATCACGGCCATCACCACCACTTGCAACACCACAATGACGCTGTTGAAGTTCGCCACGGTTTTAATGCCGCGCAGGTTAGAAATGGTCATAAATGCCACGAGCAGCACCACAAAAATCCACGACGGAATGCCGGGCACCAGCGATTCAAAGTAGCTTTTCGCCAGCAGAATGTTGATCATCGGCATGAACAGATAGTCCAGCAGAGATGACCAGCCCACCATAAAGCCAACGTGCGGACTGATTGCCTTTTGAGCATAGGTGTAAGCGGAGCCCGCAGATGGGAAGCGGCGTACCAGCTTGCCGTAGCTCACGGCAGTAAACAGAATCGCGATCAGCGCGAAGGCGTAGGCGGTGGCGACGTGACCGTCGGTCAAGCCTGACACGATACCAAAGGTATCAAACAGCGTCATCGGCTGCATGTAGGCAAGGCCCATCATAACGACGGGGATCAGCGTCAGGGATTTTTTCAGGTGTGCACGCTGCGGTGCGGAGGTGTTAAGCGACATTGTTCAGACCCCCTACAGCAGCAACTGAAGCCAGTTGTACCACAGGAGTACTGCGCAAAATCTGGCAGTGAGAAGTGATATTAGTGTTTGCGATTGTCGCCGCGCCGTAATCATCACGAAAGCGAGAACCAGCTTGCGCTGGTGCAATTGTAAACAGCCCCATCTTTGTTTTCCTCAATTCCCACGCCCAAGCGTGTTGTCAGTGTCTATCTATCCGGCTACGTGTCCGGCCTCGGTAATTAAGTGGTTGCATCATCTGCAAAAAAATAACCGACGGGATAAGCGTCGGTTATTTCTCTGTTTTGCAGGGGGCGTATTCTGCCCCAAAATGGGCCTGCGGCACAAGATGTCAGGGACAATCTTCTGCTGATCAGGCGTTCTTTAACATCCAGTCGATTTCGGTGGCGGTGATAAGCCGTTCAAACTGCGCCAGTTCATAGGCTTTACAGCTTTGCCATACCCGACTGAAGCGTTCGCCGAGCAGTTTCTGCAGCGGATAACTGCTCTCAAACTCATACAGCGCGTCGCTCTGACGCGTTGGCAAGGCGAGCCCTTCCGCTTCATGGCCATTTCCTGTCACCGCATGCGGTAAAGGTAGCTGATTATCCAGACCGTGCAAAATTCCGGCAAGAATAGTTGCCATCACCAGGTACGGATTGGCATCCGCACCGGCAACCCGATACTCCACGCGGCGGTTTTCCATTTCACCGCAAGGGATGCGCAGCGCCACGGTGCGGTTATTATGCCCCCATGACGCATGCAGCGGTACGTAGGCATCCGGCAGGAAGCGCCGATAAGCGTTGACGTTGGGCGCCAGTAATGCCATTGACGCAGGCATCAGGTTGACCATGCCGGCCAGTGCGCGCTTCATCAGCGGGGAGTCGCTGCCGTCGTCGAGTGCAAAGGCGTTATGGTCGGCCGCATCCAGCATACTGATGTGCACATGCATGCCACTGCCCGCGTATTCTTCATAGGGCTTCGCCATAAAGGTGGCGGTCATGCCGTGGTTTTCGGCCACCTGGCGCACCAACCTTTTCAACAGAATGGCGTGATCGCACGCTTTCAATACATCGCGCGTGTGGTGCAGGTTGATTTCAAACTGCCCCGGTGAGGCTTCGGCCAGCGCGCCATCGGCAGGAATACCCTGCTGTTTAGCCAGATCGTCGATGTCACGCAGCACATCGGCAAAATGGTCGAGATTATCCACAGAATAGACCTGGCTCTGCATGTTGCGCTCATCGCTGCCGGGTGCACACGGTGGCTGGATATAACCTTCAGCGTCGCGCTTTTTGTCCACCAGATAGAACTCCAGCTCTACCGCTACCACCGGAAACAATCCGCGATTGCGCAGCTGTTGCCACAACCGATTCAGGACATTCCGGGGTTCAACGTCAAAGGGAGTACCATCTTGGTTACACATGGTCAGCAGGAGCTGCGCAATACGCTGCGGATCGGCGGCGGAGGGCATCAAGGTGCCAGGCACGGGAAGACAGAGATTATCGGGTTCACCTAAAGATTGTCCAAGCCCCGCCTCTTCGACGGTATTGCCGAGAATGTCCATGGCAAACACAGAAGCAGGAAAATAACAGCCCTTTTCCAGCTTGGCCAACGCGGAGACGGGGATACGTTTGCCGCGAAAAACCCCATTGAGATCGTTCAGAAGGATATCGACATACTGCGTTTCAGGATGGCGTTCCAGCCAGGTTTCAACTTCCAGCTGGAACGCGCTGGTTCGTTTCTCTTCACTGTGTCGCGTGAAGTCTTCTACTTCTACGAGGTTCGTCATGATCCACCCGCCCTATACCGTTGATGGGAGATTGCACGTTGCTCAAAATAACAGCCACTCATCTAACATAGCGCTAACCCAAATGGTGTGCAAATGTAACAAATCAGTTTGAAAAATCGGCAGCTTGCTTGCTAGATTGACAGTTTATTGCACACTTTTACCTGTATCGGCTCATTCTGGCGAAAATATTGAACAGCAGCCCGGAGGCGTAATGGGCATTATTTTTGACAAACCCTTGATTGGCGTAGTGATGTGCCAGAATCTGCTGGGCGCGCATCCTGCTCAAACGCTTCACAATAAATACCTTGATGCCATTGTCATGGCAGGCGGGTTGCCCCTGCCTTTGCCCCATCAGCTGATGCAGGCTCCCGATCTATTAGAAAACAGTATGACGCTGCTGGACGGTATCTTGCTGCCCGGCAGTCCCAGCAATATCGAGCCCTGGCATTACGGTGAAAGCGGCGAGGAAGCGGATGCCGACCCGGCACGCGATCGCATGGCCTTCGCGCTGATTACTCACGCGATAGGAAAAAAAATGCCGCTATTCGGCATTTGTCGCGGCCTGCAGGAGATGGTGGTCGCCAACGGCGGCGCGCTGCATCGACAGCTGCATACCCTCGGCCAGTATCAAGACCATCGCGAAAACAAAACGCTGCCGCTAGCCGAGCAGTACGCCGCGGCTCACGCGGTACAGCCAGTGCGCGGCGGCGTACTCCACACGGTGTTGGGCAGCGAGGCGCCGTTTGAGGTGAACTCCCTGCACGCACAGGGCATCCGCGCACTGGGACCACAGTTGCAGGCAGAAGCGCACGCCCTTGATGGGTTAATTGAGGCGGTAAGCGTTCGGCATCATCCCTTTGCGTTGGCGGTGCAGTGGCATCCCGAGTGGCGCTCGCAGGACAATCCGGTTTCTCAACGTCTGTTTGCGGCTTTTATTCAGGCGGCCCGCGGCTATCACAAGGAAAACAGCCATGACTGACGCCTCCTTGGCCCCCGGACGACGTCTGGCGCAGCTGCGTCAGTCGCTGGGTTTGTCGCAGCGTCGCGCAGCTGAACTGGCGGGATTGACCCACAGCGCCATCAGTACTATCGAGCAGGACAAAGTGAGCCCGGCCCTGAGCACGCTGCAAAAACTGCTGAAAGTGTATGGGCTGTCGCTGTCAGAGTTTTTTTCAGAGCAAAAAGTGAATCAAACGCCGCGCGTCATTGTGCGCCCGGAGGAGTGCGTTGAGATAGGCAGCCAGGGTGTGTCGCTGCGCCTGATTGATAACGGTGCCAAAAACCGCGCGCTGGCGATGCTGGTGGAGCGGTATGAACCGGGAGCCAGTACGGGTGAGAAGCTGCGTCATCCGGGCGAGGAGACCGGTACGGTGCTGGAAGGCGAGATCACGCTGGTAGTGAACGGCGAGCGCTATCAGCTCGGGCAGGGTGAAAGTTACGTTATTGATACCGGTCTGCCGCACAGTTTTACCAATATGTCCGATCGGCCTTGCCGCATTATTAGCGCGCATTCGCCGGCAACGTTCTGATGGCCTGCGCATTGCGCATAAGGAGAATGGGATGCACCACGTGGACAGTTACTACGCCGCAACGGCGAATCAGCACGCCCCTTGGCCGGAACTGCAAGACGCGATTCAGTGTGACGTCTGCATTATCGGCGGCGGCTTTACCGGTCTCTCCTCGGCGCTGTTTTTGACCGAGGCGGGCTACGATGTCGTGGTGCTGGAAGCGGCCCGCATTGGCTTCGGCGCCAGTGGACGCAACGGCGGTCAGGTGGTGAACTCCTACAGCCGCGACGTGGACGTGATTGCGCAGCGCTACGGCAGCGATGTCGCGAAGATGCTGGGTAGCATGATGTTTGAGGGGGCCGAGATCATTCGCGATCGCATTGATCGCTATGCCATCGCCTGCGACTACCGCCCCGGCGGCATTTTTGCGGCGCTCAATCAGCGTCAGATGGGCCACCTGCGCAATCAAAAAGCCAACTGGGCACGCTATGGCAATCACGATCTGGAGCTGCTGGATGAGCGCGCCATCCGCCGGGAAGTGGCCAGCGAGCGTTACGTTGGGGGCCTGCTGGATCGCCGCGGCGGCCATCTTCATCCCCTCAATCTGGCGCTGGGAGAAGCGGAAGCCATCCGGCGCCACGGCGGACGCATTTTTGAGCAGTCGGCTGCCATCTCCGTCCACTACGGCGCGCCACATCGGGTGACAACCGCGAAAGGCGAAGTCAGCGCCACCTTTGTCATTTTCGCCGGCAATGCCTATCTTCCTTCAGCGCTGGAGCCGCGCTTAAGCCGCAAAAGCATGCCGTGCGGCTCGCAGATTATCACCACGGAGCCGCTGAGCCGCGACCAGGCGCTGGCGCTGCTGCCCAATAACTATTGCGTGGAGGACTGTAACTATCTGTTGGACTATTTCCGCCTGACCGCCGACAACCGGCTGCTGTATGGCGGCGGCGTGGTGTATGGCGCCCGCGATCCTGGGGACATCGACGCGCTGATTCTCCCCAAACTGCTGCGCACCTTCCCCCAGTTGCAGGACGTGAAAATCAGTCACCGCTGGAGCGGCAATTTCCTGCTCACGCTGTCGCGCATGCCGCAGTTCGGGCAGTTGGAAAAAAATGTGTTCTTTATGCAGGGGGACAGCGGACACGGCGTTACCTGCACTCACCTCGCCGGTAAACTGATCGCTGAAGTGCTGCGCGGCCATGCCGAACGCTTTGATGCTTTCGCCAAACTGCCGCATCTGCCCTTCCCCGGCGGACGCCGCTTCAAGGTGCCGCTCACCGCCATGGGCGCGGCGTGGTATGCGCTGCGCGATCGGTTAGGCGTGTAGCACCAGACCAAGAGATGAACATGCCGCTCACCCCAGCGGCATGTTCATGGGATCGGCATAGCTGTATTCGAAGCCCAGCTCATTGCAGATTTTGGTGCCATCGATAATTTTGCCGCCAGAGGGCGCGGATTCCGGCGCAAATGTCGGCGGTTGCAGCCCGAGCTTTTTGGTGACGAACGGATAGAAATCGGCGCGCGACGGGTGCTTGGGTGCGCTTAAATTGTAGATCCGTCCGCCTTTTGGCGACTGCAGCAGCAGGATAATGGCGTCAACCACATCGTCAAGGTGGACCAAATTGACGGCGTGGCTGCCGTTTTCAAGGTGGTTTTTTCCGGCAAGAAAGCGTCCCGGATGGCGATTAGGCCCCACCAGTCCTGAGAGACGCAAAATGTCGACGCCGGTGCCGGGCAGATCGTGCAGCCAGTTTTCCAGTTCCACCAGCGTCTTACCGGCAACGGTTTCAGGGTGCAGCGCGCTGTGCTCTTTCATGACGCCCGCATTTCCGCCATAGACCGAGGTTGAGCTGGTAAAGACAATGCGCGGTACCTTGTGCGCCAGCGCCGTATCCACCACGTTTTGTACCGCCTGCAGATACGCCTCACTGCCCTGTACGGTACGGCTGGCAGGTAGCGTTACCACCAGCGCGTCGACGCTCATCAGCGCGTCCAAATCGTCGGCTTCACAAGTGATTTCCGGCGTGAGCACCAGCAGTTTCGCATCAATACCGCAGCGGCGCGCGGCGTCGACGCCATCGGGCGAGGTTTTAGTGCCGCTGACCTGCCAGCCGCGTGCGGATAAGGCCATCGCTAACGGCATACCTAGCCATCCCAGCCCCACAATCGCTACTTTTTTCATGTTCTCTCCTGCTTAAGCGCCAATAACGCCCATCATAGTGCCCGGTTGTGTACCAAACCAGCGCAAACTGTTGCGGAAGGTTCCGGAAACTGACCTTAAAAAAGGGTTGCTAAGTGCGGTTATCTTCGTTAGGTTAATCAGCACGCAAATGAATAGCCATTCAGCAACGGAATTTTTATGACTCGCACTCAGTTTAACCATCATCACCACCATCACCCTGACTAGTCTTTCAGGCGATGTGTGCTGGGAGACGTTCAGGATCTTCCAGCGGCGCGAGTCAAAAAGAGAGCCCCCGGAAGATCGTCTTCCGGGGGTTTTTTTATGGGCTGACGCGAACCACCCTTTTCAGACAGGACAGAAGCAGAGGACAGGAACCATGTTAGATAACACCCGTTTACGCATAGCTATGCAGAAATCTGGCCGTTTAAGCGATGAATCACGCGAACTGCTGGCGCGCTGCGGCATCAAGATTAACCTTCAGCAACAGCGCCTGATTGCGTTTGCGGAGAACATGCCGATCGATATCCTGCGCGTGCGCGATGACGATATCCCCGGCCTGGTGATGGATGGCGTCGTGGATTTGGGCATTGTGGGCGAAAACGTGCTGGAAGAAGAGCTGTTAGATCGCCGTGCCCAAGGGGAAGACCCGCGCTATTTTACCCTGCGCCGCCTCGACTTCGGCGGCTGCCGCTTGTCGCTGGCGATGCCGGTTGACGCCGAGTACACCGGCCCGCAGTGCCTGAACAACGCACGCATTGCCACCTCTTATCCGCACCTGCTGAAAAAATACCTCGATAAACAAGGCGTGGCCTTTAAGTCCTGCCTGCTCAACGGCTCGGTGGAAGTGGCCCCGCGTGCGGGTCTGGCCGATGCCATTTGCGATCTCGTCTCCACCGGCGCCACGCTGGAAGCCAATGGCCTGCGCGAAGTGGACGTCATTTACCGCTCTAAAGCGGTGCTGATTCAGCGCGACGGCGAATTGCCAGCCGCCAAGCAGGAGCTGGTGGATAAGCTGATGACGCGTATTCAGGGTGTGATCAAAGCGCGTGAATCGAAATACATCATGCTGCACGCGCCCAGCGAGCGGCTTGAAGAGGTGATTGCGCTGCTGCCGGGTGCCGAGCGCCCCACCGTGCTGCCGCTGGCTGGCGAAGTCAGCCGCGTGGCAATGCACATGGTGAGCAGCGAAACGCTGTTCTGGGAAACCATGGAAAAGCTCAAAGCGCTGGGCGCCAGCTCGATTCTCGTGTTACCCATTGAAAAAATGTTGGAGTGATCGATGAGCACAGTAATGACTCCGCTTGTTTGGCAGCAGTGCAGCGCCGAACAGCAGCAAGCGCTGCTGCAGCGTCCGGCGATTTCCGCCTCGGCCAGCATCAGTGAAACGGTGCAAAGCGTCTTGCGTCAGGTTAACGCCGAGGGCGATGCCGCGCTGCGTGAATTGAGCGCCCGTTTCGATAAGGCGCAGGTCGAAAACCTGCGCGTCAGCGCAGACGAGATGCAGGCCGCAGGCGATCGCCTGAGTAATACGCTGAAAGACGCGATGGCCGTGGCCGTGAAAAATATCGAAACCTTCCACAACGCGCAGGTTCTGGCGCCAGTGGATGTGGAAACCCAGCCCGGCGTCCGCTGCCAACAGCTCACCCGCCCGGTGCGCTCCGTGGGCCTGTATATTCCCGGCGGCTCAGCGCCGCTGTTCTCAACCGTGCTGATGCTGGCCACGCCTGCGCGCATTGCCGGCTGCGGTCGCGTGGTGCTCTGCTCACCGCCGCCGATTGCCGATGAGATCCTGTATGCCGCGCAGCTGTGCGGCGTCGAGGAAGTGTTTCAGGTCGGCGGCGCGCAGGCGATAGCCGCCATGGCCTTTGGTACCGAAACGGTACCGAAAGTCGATAAGATTTTCGGGCCGGGCAATGCCTGGGTCACCGAAGCCAAACGCCAGGTCAGCCAGCGCTTCGACGGCGCCGCCATTGATATGCCCGCCGGTCCATCTGAAGTGTTGGTGATTGCCGATGAGGGGGCGACAGCCGCGTTCGTGGCCGCCGACCTGCTGTCGCAGGCGGAACACGGCCCCGACTCTCAGGTGATTCTCCTGACGCCTTCCTTGACGCTGGCCGAGGCCGTGGCGCGCGAAGTGGACGCCCAGCTGGCGCAGCTGCCGCGTGCGGCCACCGCGCGTGAAGCGCTGGCAAGCAGCCGCCTCATCGTGGCGCAGGATTTAGCGCAGTGCGTCACCATCTCCAACCGTTATGGACCCGAGCACCTGATCATTCAGACGCGCCAACCGCGCGATCTGGTGGACGCCATCACCAGCGCCGGTTCGGTGTTCCTCGGTGACTGGTCGCCGGAATCGGCAGGCGATTACGCTTCTGGCACCAACCACGTGCTGCCGACCTACGGTTATACCGCCACCTGCTCCAGCCTCGGCATTGCGGATTTTCAGAAGCGCATGACGGTGCAAGAGCTGACACAGCAGGGCTTCATGAATCTGGCCGCCACCATTGAGACGCTGGCGGCGGCTGAACAGCTTGACGCCCACAAAAACGCCGTGACTCTGCGCGTTAGCGCCCTTAAGGAGCAAGCATGAGCCAGAATATTGACGCATTAGCCCGCGCCAACGTGCGCGCGCTCACGCCGTATCAATCGGCCCGCCGTCTTGGCGGCAATGGCGATGTCTGGCTAAATGCCAACGAGTTTCCGCTGCCGGTGCCCTTTGAACTGTCGCAGCAAACGCTGAACCGCTATCCAGAATGCCAGCCTAAGCGCGTGATTGAGCGCTATGCCGCCTACGCCGGTCTGACTCCCGAGCAGGTGTTGGTGAGCCGCGGCGCCGATGAGGGTATTGAACTGCTGATGCGCGCCTTCTGTGAACCTGGTCAGGACGCGATTCTGTTTTGCCCGCCGACCTACGGCATGTACAGCGTCAGCGCGGAAACCATCGGTATTGAATACCGCACGGTGCCAGCGCTGGATAACTGGCAGCTGAACCTGCCGGCCATCGCCGCGCAGCTTGAGGGCGTCAAAGTAGTGTATCTGTGTAGCCCTAACAACCCCACCGGCAACCTGATCAATCCGGACGATATCCGCACGCTGCTGGCCATGACCGCGGGCAAAGCGCTGCTGGTGGCCGACGAGGCGTACATTGAGTTTTGCCCGGAGGCCACGCTGGCAGGCTGGCTCAAGGACTATCCGCATCTGGTCATTTTGCGCACCCTCTCTAAAGCGTTTGCGCTGGCGGGGCTGCGCTGCGGTTTTACGCTGGCCAACAAACCGGTGATTGACCTGTTGATGAAGGTGATTGCGCCCTACCCGCTCGCCACCCCGGTGGCCGATGTGGCTGGCCAGGCGTTGAGCGAGGAAGGCATCGCGCTAATGCGCGAGCACGTCCGCGAGCTGAACGCCAATCGCGCCTGGCTGGTGGAGCAGCTGCCGCAGCTGGCAGTGGTGCAGCAGGTCTTCGCCAGTGAAACGAACTATATTCTGGCGCGCTTCAGCGATTCCCCGAAGGTGTTTAAAACGCTCTGGGATCAGGGCATTATTCTGCGCGACCAGAACAAAAACCCCGGCCTTGCGGGATGCTTGCGCATCTCCATTGGCACCCGCACTGAGTGTGAGCGCCTGATCGCCGCGCTACAGGCATTATCCGTGGAGCAAGCATGAGTCAGAAGACCCTTTTTATCGATCGCGATGGCACCCTGATTTCTGAGCCGCCCAGCGATTTTCAGGTAGACAGCATGGCGAAGCTGGCGTTTGAAAAAAACGCCATTCCAGCGCTGTTGGCGCTGCAACAGGCCGGTTATCAGCTGGTGATGATCACCAATCAGGACGGCTTGGGCACCGAGCGCTTTCCACAGGCCGATTTTGACGGCCCGCACAATCTGATGATGCAGATCCTGACGTCGCAAGGCATTCAGTTCAGCGACGTATTGATTTGCCCACACATGCCCGAGGAAGGCTGCGACTGCCGCAAACCCAAAACCAAAATGGTGGAAGCCTGGCTGGCGGAAGGCGTGCTTGATACCGCCAACAGCTATGTGATCGGCGATCGCCTCACTGATTTACAGCTGGCAGAAAATATGGGCATTCAGGGATTGCGCTATGGTCCTGAGGGCAGCGATTGGGACGCCATTCAGCAGCAGCTGACGCGTCGTGACCGCTACGCACAAGTGAACCGCAACACCAAAGAGACGCAGATTCAGGTAGAGGTGTGGCTGGACCGCGAAGGCGGCAGCAAAATCAATACTGGCGTCGGCTTCTTTGACCATATGCTCGATCAGATTGCGGTGCACGGCGGTTTCCGCATGAACATTGATGTCAAAGGCGATCTCTATATTGACGATCACCACACGGTGGAAGATACCGGTCTGGCGTTGGGCGAGGCGCTGCTCAAGGCGCTGGGTGACAAACGGGGTATCGGTCGCTTCGGCTTCGTATTGCCGATGGATGAGTGCCTGGCGCGCTGCGCGCTGGATATTTCCGGTCGGCCACACCTCGAATTCAAAGCGGAATTTAGCTATCAGCGCGTCGGCGATCTCAGTACCGAAATGGTCGAGCACTTCTTTGGCTCGCTCTCCTACGCCATGATGAGCACGCTGCATCTTAAAACCAAGGGCAAAAACGATCACCACCGCGTGGAGAGCCTGTTTAAAGCCTTTGGCCGCACGCTGCGCCAGGCCATTCGCGTGGAAGGCAATACGCTGCCGAGTTCAAAAGGAGTGCTCTGATGAACGTGGTCATCCTGGATACCGGCTGCGCCAACCTCTCCTCGGTAAAATGGGCCATTGAGCGCCTCGGCTACACACCTGCGGTCAGTCGCGATCCCGACGAGGTACTGCGCGCCGACAAGCTGCTGCTGCCCGGCGTCGGCACGGCGCAGGCGGCGATGAATCAGCTGGAAGAGCGTGAGCTGATTTCATTAATTAAAGCCTGCACCCAGCCCGTGCTGGGGATTTGTCTTGGCATGCAGCTGCTGGGGCGCGGCAGCGACGAAAACGGCGGCGTGAGCACGCTCGGCATTGTGAATGAACCCGTGTCGCTGATGGACACGCAGGGCTTACCGCTGCCGCATATGGGCTGGAATCAGATCACCGCTAAAGCGGGCCATCACCTGTTTCGTGATATTCCGGACGGCAGCTATTTCTACTTCGTGCACAGCTACGCTATGCCGGTCAATGCCGCAACCATCGCCCAGTGTGAATATGGTCTGCCCTTCACGGCCGCCCTACAGAAAGATAACTTCTTTGGCGTGCAGTTCCACCCGGAGCGATCGGGCAAAGCGGGCGCACAGCTGCTGAAAAATTTCCTGGAGATGTAATGATTATCCCCGCATTAGATTTGATCGACGGCAAAGTGGTGCGCCTGCATCAGGGCGACTACGGACAGCAGCGGGATTACGGCAGCGATCCGCTGCCGCGCCTGCAGGATTATGAGCGCCAGGGCGCAGAGCTGCTGCACCTGGTAGATTTAACCGGGGCCAAAGACCCCGAAATGCGCCAGATTCCCTTGTTAACGAGCCTGCTGCGCGGCGTCACGGTGCCGGTGCAGGTCGGCGGCGGTATTCGTCAGCGCGATGACGTTGCCGCGCTGCTTGCCGCAGGTGCCAGCCGCGTGGTGGTGGGTTCCACCGCAGTGAAGAATCCCGCAGAGGTCAACGCGTGGTTTGCGGAATTTGGCCCCGATGCGATTGTGCTGGCGCTGGACGTGCGCATTGATGCGGCGCAGCGTAAAGAGGTCGCCATCAGCGGCTGGCAGGAAGCGGCGGGCGTGACGCTGGAAGAGGTTATTGGCTGGTATCAGCCGTCAGGCCTCAAGCACGTGCTGTGCACGGATATCTCGCGCGATGGCACGCTGAGCGGCTCGAATGTCGCGCTCTATCAGGACATCGCCGCCGCCTTCCCGGCCATTGCGTTTCAATCTTCTGGCGGCATCGGCTCGCTGGACGACATCGCCGCCCTGCGCGGCAGCGGTGCTCAGGGCGTGATTGTTGGTCGCGCGCTGCTGGAAGGCAAATTCAGCGTAACGGAGGCGATCTCATGCTGGCAAAACGGATAATTCCCTGCCTTGATGTGCGTGATGGGCAAGTGGTGAAAGGCGTACAGTTCCGCAACCACGAAATCATCGGCGATATCGTGCCGCTGGCACAGCGCTATGCCGCTGAAGGTGCCGACGAGCTGGTGTTTTACGATATCACCGCGTCGTCCGACGGTCGTGTGGTCGATAAAAGCTGGGTGTCGCGCGTGGCGGAAGTCATCGACATTCCTTTCTGCGTGGCGGGCGGCATCAAGAGCGCCGAGGACGCGGCGCGCATTTTGCAGTTTGGCGCCGACAAAATTTCCATTAACTCGCCGGCGCTGGCCGATCCCTCGCTGATTACGCGTCTGGCCGATCGCTTTGGCGTGCAGTGTATTGTGGTGGGCATTGATACCTGGTTTGACGAGGTCAGCGGTAAGTATCACGTTAACCAGTACACCGGTGATGAAGCACGCACCCGCGTAACCCAGTGGGAAACGCTCGACTGGGTGCAGGAAGTGCAAAAACGGGGCGCGGGTGAAATTGTCCTCAACATGATGAATCAGGACGGCGTCCGCAACGGCTATGACCTGGTGCAGCTCAAAAAAGTGCGTGACGTCTGTAAGGTGCCACTGATTGCCTCCGGCGGAGCAGGCACCATGCCGCATTTTCTTGACGCCTTCGAGCAGGCCAACGTAGACGGCGCGCTGGCCGCATCGGTGTTTCACAAACAAATAATTAATATCGGCGAGTTGAAAAACTTTTTGATCGCCAACGGGGTGGAGATTCGCGCGTGTTAACAGCAGAACAGCTGGCCAAACTGGATTGGGCCAAAACAGCGGGCATGATGCCTGTTATTGTGCAGCATCACGTCTCAGGCGAGGTGCTGATGCACGGGTACATGAATCACGATGCGCTGCAGAAAACGCTTAATGAAGGCCGTGTCACCTTCTTTTCACGTACCAAGAATCGCTTGTGGACCAAAGGCGAAAGCTCGGGGCATTTTTTGAATGTGGTGAGCATCACCCCCGACTGCGATAACGATACGCTGCTGGTGCTGGTTAACCCGATCGGCCCAACCTGCCATCTGGGTACCTCCAGCTGCTTCTCGCCCGCGTCACCGGACTGGACCTTCTTGTACCAGCTGGAGCAGCTGCTGGCTTCGCGTAAAAGTGCCGATCCTGAGAGTTCTTACACGGCGCGGCTTTACGCCAGTGGCACCAAGCGCATTGCGCAAAAAGTGGGTGAGGAAGGCGTTGAGACCGCGCTGGCCGCCACGGTAAACGATCGCCACGAGTTGACCAACGAAGCGTCCGATCTGCTGTATCACCTGATGGTGCTGCTGCAAGACCAGTCGCTGGATCTCAGCACGATCATCAATAACCTGCGCGCGCGTCATCAGTAATTCGACGCGTTGACGCCAGGGCGCATCCCGGTGCGCCTTTTTTATTTTCAGGAGCCGCGATGAACACCCATGAAAAATTACTCGACCTGCTCGACCGCCATCAGGCGCGCTATCGCGTGATGACGCATGAAGCCACCGGTAAATGCGAAGCGGTGGCGGCGATTCGCGGTACGGCGATCGGCCAGGGCGCGAAAGCATTGGTGTGCCACGTAAAAGGCAATGGCGTTAAGCAGCACGTGTTGGCAGTCCTGCCGGCCGATCGTCAGGCCGACCTGAGCAAAGTGGCGGCGGCAGTGGGTGGACGGCGCGCCTCGCTGGCCTCGCCAGCAGAGGTCGATGCCTTAACCGGCTGCGAATTTGGCGCCATTCCCCCGTTTAGCTTCCATCCCGCGCTGGCGCTGGTGGTGGACCCGCTGCTGTTTCAACGTTATGACGAGATTGCGTTTAACGCGGGCCGGCTGGATGCGTCCGTGGTACTTAACGTTGAGGATTATCGCGCGCTGCACAATGGTAACGTGATGAAAATAATCCTGTAATTGCCATCGCCGACAGCGAGCGTTACTCTGCATCATTCGCACATTACAAGGAAACCCACGTTTATGGCACGTTCACGTTTTCCCGCACGCCTGCGTCAAACGCTGGCGATGACGCTGCTCGCAGGCTTAGCCTTTGGCACCCAGGCAAAGATTGAGCAGGTGCGCTTTGCCGTTGATCCCACCTATCCCCCGTTTGAGTCAAAAACGCCTAAAGGAGAACTGGTCGGCTTTGACATCGACTTAGGCAACGCGCTGTGCGCACAAATGCAGGCAAAATGCGTCTGGGTTGAAAGCCAGTTCGACGGCATGATCCCCGCGCTGAAAGCGCGCAAATTTGATGCGATCTTGTCCGATATGGGCATCACCGAGGAGCGCCTCAAGCAGATTGACTTCACCGTACCGCTTTACGACACGCACACCCAGTTGATTGCGCGGAAAGGCGCGGGCCTGCTGCCGACCGCCGCGTCGCTGAAGGGCAAAACCGTTGGCGTAGAACAGGGTACCGTTCAGGAGCGCTACGCGCGCGCCAAGTGGCAGCCAGCGGGCGTGCAGGTGGTGCCTTATGGCGATCAGGCGCAGGTGGAGAGCGATTTGGTTTCCGGCCGTCTTGACGCGGTGTTTACCGATGCTGCGCAGGCCGCCAACGGCTTTTTAAAGCATCCGCAGGGCAAGGATTTTGAGCTGGCAGGCCCGATCGTACAAGATCCGATTATTGGCCCCGGCACGGCCATCGGCCTGCGTAAAGGCGATACCGAATTGAAAACGGCGCTGGATAACGCGTTTGCTGAAATCAAGAAGAACGGCACGTTCGATAAGCTGCAAAAAAAATACTTCGCCAACGACATTTCTATTCAGCCCTAACCGCATGGACGGCTTTTTGCCGTCCTTTTTTTTCGCAGCACTATAATTCTACTCATCAATTTGATTTGGCGTGATTGAGCCTGCGCCGCGAAAAAAGGATATCGATAGCCTTATGCAACAACAACATCACCCGTTATTCAGCGCCTCACTGGGCACCCAGCGAGAAATTGTTAGCTTTCACTTTGGCAGCGATGCAGAGAAACGCGTTTACATTCAGGCCACTCTACACGGTGATGAACTCCCGGGTATGGCAGTCGCCTGGTATCTCAAGCAGAAGCTGCAAGCGCTGGAGTCAGCGGGCAAACTCAAAGCTAAGTTTACGCTGGTGCCGGTTTCCAACCCGCTGGCCATGGGACAACACTGGCACGGGAGTCAGCTGGGTCGCTTCCATACCCCGACCGGGCAAGATTTCAATCGCGGTTTTCCCGCGCTGGGCGAGACGCTGGCGGCCGAGCTGGCCGGATCGCTGACCCAGAGTGAATATGAGAACCGGCGCCTGATCCGCGACGCCATTGATCGCCACTTTCGCGACACCGTCGCGAAAACCGAGCTTGAATCACAGCGCTTTACGCTGATGCGCATGGCCAGCCAGGCTGATTTAATGATCGACCTGCATTGCGATTGGGATGCGGTTCCGCACCTCTATACTACGCCGCACGCCTGGCCGGATATCGAACCCCTGGCGCGCTGGCTTGGCAGTGAAGCGCAGCTGCTGGCGCAGATCTCCGGCGGTGAGCCATTTGATGAAGCCTGCTGTGAGCCTTGGTTGACGCTGGCTGCCCGCTTTGGCAATGATTACCCCATGCCGCGCGGGTTGCTGCCGGTGACGCTTGAGCTGCGCGGCATTGCCGATGTGTCACCTGAGCAGGCCGAGAAAGATGCGCAGGCCATCATTAATGCCCTCACGGAAAGCGGCTATATCAGCGGAGAGGTGGGCGAAGCCCCTGCCCTGATTCATCCGCCGACGGCGCTGGCAGGATGCGAATATATTTATGCACCGCATTCCGGGCTGGTGCTGAACCGCCGCAAACTGGGAGAGTGGATTAAAGCCGGAGAGGTGGTGGCCGAGATCGTTGATCCTATCACCGATCAGGTGACGCCGCTGGTGGCGCGCTTTGGCGGCGTCCTCTATGCGCGAAATCTGACCAAGTTTGCCACGTCGGGCATGCTGGCAGTAAGGCTGGCGGGTGAAAACGCGGGACGTGAAGGCGAGTTGTTAGTGGTGTAAAAAAAAGGCTTCCCGAAGGAAGCCTTTTTGCTGTTAGTCCAGCCATTCGGTGTGGAACACACCGTCTTTATCGATACGCTTGTAGGTATGCGCTCCGAAGTAGTCGCGCTGCGCCTGAATCAGGTTAGCCGGCAGCACTTCTGAACGGTAGCTGTCGTAGTAAGCAATGGCCGCCGAGAAGGTTGGCGTTGGGATACCGTTCTGAATCGCGTAGGAGACCACATCACGCAGCGCCTGCTGATACTCGTCTGCGATGTTTTTGAAGTACGGGTCCAGCAGCAGGTTAGCGATGTTCGCGTCTTTCGCATACGCATCGGTGATTTTCTGCAGGAACTGCGCGCGAATAATGCAGCCCGCGCGGAAGATCTTCGCGATTTCACCGTAATGCAGATCCCAGTTATTCTCTTCTGACGCGGCACGCAGCTGTGAGAAGCCCTGCGCGTAAGAGACGATCTTACCGAGGTACAATGCACGACGCACTTTCTCAACGAACTCCGCCTTATCGCCGCTGAAGGCTTGTGCCTGTGGTCCGCTCAGCACTTTAGAAGCCGCGACACGCTGTGATTTCAGCGAAGAGAGGTAGCGCGCAAACACCGATTCGGTGATCAGGGAGAGCGGTTCGCCGAGGTCCAGCGAGCTCTGGCTGGTCCACTTACCCGTGCCTTTATTGGCAGCTTCGTCCAGAATGACATCGACCAGATAGTTACCGTCTTCGTCTTTCTTCGTGAAGATATCTTTGGTGATGTCGATCAGGTAGCTGCTCAGCTCGCCGTTGTTCCAGTCAGTGAACGTCTCAGCCAGCTCTTCGTTGTTCAGGCCCAGCGCGCCTTTCAGCAGTGCGTAAGCTTCCGCGATCAGCTGCATATCACCGTATTCGATGCCGTTGTGCACCATTTTGACATAGTGGCCAGCACCGTTTGGACCAATGTAGGCCACACAGGCTTCACCGTCTTCCGCGCGAGCAGCAATTTTATCCAGAATCGGCGCAACCAGTTCGTACGCTTCTTTCTGACCGCCAGGCATGATAGAAGGCCCTTTCAGCGCGCCCTCTTCCCCACCGGACACGCCGGTGCCGATAAAGTTAAAGCCTTGATCAGACAACTCTTTATTACGACGAATAGTGTCTTTGTAGAAGGTGTTACCGCCGTCGATCAGGATATCGCCCTTATCGAGATGCGGCGTCAGTGAAGCAATCGTTTTGTCAGTGGCCTCGCCCGCCTGCACCATCAGCAGAATACGGCGCGGCTTTTCCAGTGATTCAACAAACTCTTCAACCGTATAAAAAGGCGCCAATTTCTTGCCGGGATTCTCTGCGATGACTTCATCGGTCTTTTCGCGAGAACGGTTGAAGATAGAAACAGTGTAACCGCGGCTCTCAATGTTAAGAGCCAAATTGCGGCCCATCACTGCCATACCTACAACGCCGATTTGTTGCTTGGACATTTTTTACTCCTGTCTGGGTATAAAAGCTTTAATGGCTTTAGCCGTATAAAAGGGCAATTCCGTAAACATTACCAATGACTTCGCTATTGTACATCACCAATGATGCTAATCATCCCAATAAAATCCGAAATTATTAGTTCGAGTGATTAATAAAAAACACCGCGCGTTTTCCGCGTTAGCAATCAGAGATTGATGTGAAAATAGGCTAATCTTTCAATCGTGAGTATTAATTATATTACTTCTTGGGAAGCGCGGATAAGCAGCGCGAATTTAACGCTTCTCGCTCTTTATCAATGAGCCATCCCCATTTATTAAAATATTTTATTGCGGACGTAATGTGATACAGCAAAAAGGTGAAATCACGATAAGAGCGACGTTGGGATTCATGTACCACAGTAGACGACGGGCAATATTCAACAGGCAAGTTTGTTGTGCATACGCGCCGGCTTAAATCTACGTCTTCCATATAGAGGAAGTAGCGCTCATCAAATCCGCCGATGGCATTAAGTGCTTCACTGCTGATGAGCATAAAGCAGCCCGAGAGCGACGGTGCGAAGAAACCGGTATTGTAGTTAGCCTGCTGCAGTTCGTAAGAGTGATTCATGCCCCGCGAGAAGGATGCGCCAAAGCGACGCATGAACAACTGCCAAGGTGTCGGTAAAAGCTTGCAGCCGTGCTGCAAACTTCCGTCAGGATAAACCACCTTTGGAATCGCCAAACCACACTGCCGTCTTTGACAATAGTGATAAAGCTCATCTACCTGACCACGTGTAAATGAAATATCAGGGTTGCAAATCAAAACGTATTCACAACGTTTTCTATATTGATTAAAAACGGCATTGTGACCGCTCCCAAAACCACGATTTTTGGCTAACGGTATGAATTCAATTTTGGGATGCGCAAGGTCTTTTACCCAGTCACAATGGTTTCCATTATCAACAATGCAAACTTTATCGATGCTTTCTTCATTTAATAAAGCAAAAAGCGTTTTCTCGACATCTTTATAGACATGTTTATAGAGCACTAACGATGCGATAATTTTCACTAAAACACCAGATTACATTCTATTTGATAGGGTTAGAGCAATAGTCGTGAGCATCCCTATTGCCTGTTGGTGATAAACACCAGAGCGATGTAAATTCACCCATCTTTTGTAAATACAACCATTGCGAATGGATGAGAAGTATTCCAAGGTGTTCCTTGATTCAGGCGTCATAAACGAAGTTAACGCAGAGAGCATCGCAATATTTTTTGTATTCCATTCATAACGACGCCATTGATATGCTTTGATGAAATTATCAATACGCCGACGCAGCGACATGCCGTTTCCAATAAGATTAGCTTGATGTTGCCGATACCTAACTGAAACGTTTTCATCAAAAAATATGCTGCCGCCGCAGGCAGAAACGGCTAAGTAAAGCGCCCAATCGTGTATCACAAAGTCGACAGAAGTGGCTATGCGCAGCAGTTCGAGAGCCCGACGATTGAACACCATAGTATTACCACTGCCAATATTTTGCAGCAGCGCATTTTTGAAACTTGGTTTTTTTCTGTAGCGAGGAGAAAATCCTATAGCCGCATTATTTTCATCAATGAGCTCAGTACCGCTACAATACATAGCAGGAACGGTACTGGGTATTTTCTTTAAAAAATCAGTAGCCCGCTCTAACTTATCAGGCAACCAAATATCATCCTGATCTGAAAAGGCGAAAAAATCAGATTGCAAAGGTACAGTGTGTATTAACGATTTGAAGTTTTCACTGAACCCCTTGCAGGGACCTGACACAATGCTTACTTTATTACTATTATATTTAGGGTGCGTTTTTATTACACCAAGCGTATTATCTTGAGAATTATCATCCGAAACCCATAGGTGCCAGTTTTTAAATTCCTGATCAAATATGGAGTTAATTTGATCACTAATAAAACCCTCACCATTATACGTGCACATTAAAATAGCAAGTTCAGGTTTATCCATGTATTCCGCCTAAAAAATGAGGGTACATAACGTACCCTCATAACGTACACCTTAACTTACGAGACCTCGACCACAGTAGTCATCATCAAGAACCAGTTGTTGAAGCACGTCGTTTTGCTTGTCTTTACCGGAATCCACGAAACCTGAATAAATTTTATCGGCGACGTAGAGTGATGGTGTAAAGTGCGGATAGAAGTTTACTTTAATTTCTGATGCATCCCGCACAAAGTCCATTATGCCCCGTTGTAATTCATTGCGAACTGGCTGAGTTTGCTTTTCCTCATCGCGCAATGGTTTAAAGGCTTTTTCTAACTCGCCATTAGCATTGATGACATACTTGGCTATTTGCGCGTCATTTGCACTCAGCAGTTGCTCCAAGGCGAAACTCTTAGAGAAAATACGCGAGTCGGGGAAGTTTGCTTCCGCATTAGCAACAAAGCATCCTTTAGTCAGGGACGCGGGATTCATATTGCTTCTAATCAAATGTGACGTGGCCATATAGAAGCCATGCACAGGGGTGTTAATGAGCTCATTTAACGATTTCTGAATAGTTCCCGAATAGCCCACATCGACAATTGCCGCATGAGTATCGTTACTGATTCCAGCCTCAGCCAAATACTTTTGCATCGCCAAGTATTCAACACTGGCACTGTTAAATATAGCCTCAGATAAATATTCCAGAACAGGTTTGATAGAGGAAATGTCGTGATTGCGAATCTCAACGGTTTTCCCAGGGGCCCATAAACCTTTTGAATAAATTTCATCCCATGTTTGATTGTTTAACTCCAATCCAAATCTTTCAAACAAAAAGGTTTCAAGGCTATTGGTGAAGAAGTCGATTGAAGCAATTTCTACAATATGATCAAACTTTTTAATTTTTGGAACATTAACCGATCTTCTGGAAACTTGAAGATAAGTTGATGAGATATCATTATCTTGGACAACGTTGTTCCATAAATCAAACACGTCTTTAATAATCTTGCCTTCGCGGGCCAAGAAATACAGATTCTTGATCTGCGTCTCTTTGCATTGATCAATGAGCCATTGGCTGAAAGAAACCAAAAGCGGCCCAACTAAATTATAACCCAACTGATAAGGCCTTTCGCTATATAAGCGCAAGTCATCTGGCACAAAATCAGCAACCTTGTTAAGGTTATTTTGAATGATGAGTCCTAATGTAATTTCATTATTTAGATCGTTTATAATTTTTCGATCTTTCATAAATGGAGCGTAGTCAGAAAGCGATTTCGCGATATCATTTGCTCTTAGAATATGAAGGCATCGAGTCTTGAAAAAATCTGATGGGAGTTGCAGATCAGAGCGTTCATTGTCCCCGATCATCACAACATTACTGCCGCTCACACCTTCTTTCTCAAAAACGTACTCATACAACTGGCCAGTATCTTTACGTAAACCGATATCTGAAGACAGATAGAGTTCTTGCCAGCCTCGGACATTGTGTTTGTGAAGCATATTAATAATAGCTTCACGCGGGAGAAACATATCGCTAATCAAAACAACTTTTTTGCCGCACTGATTTGCAAACTCAATAAGCTTACAGACGTCATCGCGTAAGTAAACAGAAGAGAACTCAACCTGAACCTCAATATCCGCAATTTCTTTAGCGCGATCTTTTGAAATCCCAGACATCTCAGCGAAAACATCATAGATCTGATAAATATCAATATCTCTGCCAGCTTTACTTCTTGCCTCAGCTTCGGAGGTAGCGCGAAAATTCTCGTACTTGTTTCTTTCTTCGGGAGATAGGTACTCACATACAATCTTTTTAGTATGATCGGGATTAAGCAATGGCCGAGTTAGGATCGTGTCAAAGATATCTAGCGCCACCAAGTGCGTATCTGAATCCGCAATCAAATAGTTATAGGAATCAAACTTACGTCCAAAGAATTGCTGATCAAACCTGAATGTAGACCAAGAAGGTGATTGATGATCTTTAATTATTAAAGAATCATAGTTCAATGCGGTAGGAACGGCACCAAGCAACCTCTCAATCGCATGTGCAATCGTGCCATCATTTTGCGCCAGTTCATCAGGAAAATCATCCCAACCAAGATTCAAATCAAAAAGAGGGCGTAAGGCATCTACACGAGCCCAGAACATTGAACCTGCCGGGAAGTTGAAGTAGGCATCCGGGAATTCTATGTTCATTAATGTGCAGAGTCTTTGCCCGTCAGACCGGTTAGCCAGCCAGGTAAAGGCAGCGTAAGGTACTTGACTAAAGGCTTGGGGATAAATAATTCCTAACTTATTATTTTTTTCGAACTGATCAAATATCTTATTAACATTTTCTGGCGTGCCTAAAAGAGCGTTAAACAGATATTCACGCCAGCCCATGGTAGCACCTGCGTTATAAAGGGATTTTTTACTTTGTATGTGCCCTACATAATCATACGTTTTCAGCCGGTTGCCAAAATGTGCCAACATTGGGCCTATATCTCGCCCTTTATTAGGGACGATTTCGACATAAAGATTACCAATATTAGCCAATACAGAGAGCTTTGCTTTGCAAACTTTCAAGCCTTCGTCCGATGTAACAGAGACAAAAACATCAAGCTTAAACGGTATTTGAGAAATATGATGAGCAAACTCGTCAATAAGGTCGTAGTAATAGATATGGCAATGCAGCGCTACATTTGAAGGAGTAACATTACTGACCGTTGGTAAGGCAGTAAAGTCTGTCAACAGTTGTCCCGCAACTGCATCCTGAGTAATACCTGATCCATAAATTCTTTGATACTCAGGATGATGTAAAAACCACGTTGGTCTAATTTTGAATGCAGTATGCAATAAATTACTTCTGTGCTTGACCGGAATTTTGTAATAAATTTTTTTCAATTCAGCACGCATTTTCTTTTTAGCGGGCGCGAGCGCAGCGTGGTGCTGACCTCTTACAAGTCTCATTGTGAATCTTAGCGGCTTTGTTATTTTCCATGAATTAGTGGCAAAGATGCGTTGAATTTCGGCATTAAGCTCCCTAATTGTATTTGCTTTGTCATGATTACTTGCTTTTAAGCTTTCAACGATCTCATTATGTTGGCTGATATTCGTTGCGTGAGAACTCATCTCATCGTTCAGCTCTTGAACTAATTTTTTAAGCTGTTCAATTTCATCTTTAATTTGTTTGTTTTCAGATGCACTTGCTTCTATGATTGAGGACAGATTTGCATTCATTTGTGTCAGCTCATGGCTTTCAGCCAACACAGCGCGTAACTCCTCGCTTTTCACATCCTTCAAAATGTCTTCCTTGTCAATTAAATATTTCACTTTATTTTCGAATTCTATAATTTTATGTGCTAATTCAGAATTTCTTGCCGCGTATTCCAATGACGTAACACGCGTTTTTAATACGGCATTTTTAAAGGTATTTCGTATATGTCCTACATTTCCAACCTGTGTTTCCTCCATGAACTTAAACTCACGTTCCCAATAATCATTGATATCATCGCGGTTTATATTTAAGTCAGCAGTGGTCAATATCTCCTCAATTAATTTTTGCAAATTTTTATTCTCGCCATCGGAAGCAGGTGCAACCGATGTAATACGTAATAATGAATGCAAAACACCACGGAAAACCACATAGCCAAGTTCAATTTTCCCTGAAGAAATCCATTCAAGATCGATGAACTTAACATCGTGATTCTCATTAACAAGAATATTAAATGGCATGGCATCATTGAATTTGCCGGGAATTAACGTATTTTTGTCATAGTTATCTACAACGTTCTCTTCCTGGAAAAGGAGTTCAATCCAATTTTTTAGCCAAATTTGTAAATCGGGAGTAGACCAGCCGGGTTTGTTCACAATTTTCAGTAGCGCGATCCATAGGCTATACCCATCGAAAAACTTTTCTTCTTCTTCAATTTTATGACGGAAGTTCACAGGCGATCTGGATGCATTATCGCTTAATGATGATGGGTGCGTGATGACTTCTAGACCATCTTCACCTATCCTGACGACCAATTCCTTATTAAATTCTGGCCTTCTCCCGTCGGAGTAATGATGCAGTACAATATTGCCAGCTTGGTAAGTGTCTTGCTTAGATGCCACATAAAGGAAGGAGTTGGACAAGTCCGCAGCAAGATTATTTTTCCAGATATTTTGAAGCCCTTCTTCTAATGAAAAAGTTGGCTCTGCAATACCTTGAACATCTTTGTGCGCACTTTCAATGGCTATTTGACTTAATTCAGCTGAATAGTCCTGCCAACCCAATGGCGTCACAATATCTGTAGGAAGCTTGTAATCTGGCAAGGGTAAAAATTCTTGTACATATTTAAATCCTGCTTCACTAAGCAGTTCTTTCAATTCTACCCTTCCAAACGTCATTACGCCTTCTTGATGGTAGCTATTGTTAATGCCAAACATTGGCTGACCAACATGATCTTCTGCCGCACCAGCAAAGTATTTAATGCCCAGTTTGTTTTCAATAGCGACAAAGAGCTTTCCTTCTTCACTCAACCTGGAGGAACAACTTTCTAAAAGTAATTGTTGACCAGACTCGCCTAAGAAAACACGCGCATACTCAAGCACGCCGATCAAAAGCACATAATCAAACTGGCCCAAGTCGGGAAGCTCATCGCTGGCTACGCATACTACTTCAACATTCTTTAAATCTTCACAGCGTGAACGAGCAATAGTTGCCCTGCGCAGACTGCCTTCAACAGATACAACATGAGCACCAGACTCACCCAAAAATCGTGTGATTGCACCACACCCACAACCTATTTCCAGAACTCTTTTATTTTTAAATTCTTGTTCAAAAGGTCTTAATAAATTGGCCCGGCGTGAGGTCAAGTGATAAGTAGAAGGCCAATCAACCATTTTGTCGGCAAGTTCATCTGAACGACTGCTTTTGTCACTTGCACTACGAATTGCGTTGAGGATGTATAATTCCGCTTCATCACCATCATTATATGCAAATTCTTTAACGTGAAGTGGATGCCATACACCGTCTGCATTTTGAACAAAATTTACACTATCGAGGATTTGATGAATATTATTCATAGCCTATCTCTAATTTTGCATTCAAGTCTGTGAAGCCAGTAAATTTCGATACTGGAGCAACAGCTATATGGATTGAATCATACCGACGATCGTGCGGAATGACCTCTCCGTTATTATCACTACTAGCAACACCAGCTGAAATAAAATAATCTCCTTCATAAAGGATATTCGGGAAGGAGAATTTAATTATGACTTCAGTTCCCTGCTTCACCTCATCAATAGATTCAGATTCTTGCCATTCGCTGTTGGTATTATAAATTGTGATGCCTTCTTTGTTTTTAACAGCAAAGCCAAATATAGGCCTAACGATAAAATTATTGAACTTTACTTTTATTAATATTTTTATTTCTTTGTTATGCTCAAACGAAGACGGATAAGCTACGCCACTTTGTTCTATATAAAAATCTTCAATGGTTGCTGATCTGTCGCCCCAGCGATACTCGGCAGGGTTATAATTAAACCTGTTTTCGTAGCTTCCGTTTAAAAGCGCATGACTTTTCTTTAATCCAGATTCAACATTATCGTTGCGATCTAAACGTTCTTGTTCACCAAGTGCGGCATCAGCGATTTGTTTGTCTATATCAGTGCGGACGCTGTCATCTTTCTTTTTCTTTCCGAACAGAATATCCAGATACTGGTTAATGACTACTTTCGGTTTCCCGGCACCTTTAACTTCACCACCGTCTAACAATATTGCGCTATCACAATGTGTGACGATTTGTTCAGTCGCATGTGATACGAAGAGAATAGATGTGCCATTTTCTTTTAATTTTTTAAGTCTGGCAAAACACTTAGCCTGGAATTTAGCATCACCTACGGCCAGTGCTTCATCCACAATCAAGATATCAGGGTCAATTTGAGCCTGAACGGCAAAGGCGAGCCTAACCAGCATCCCGCTGGAGTATGAACGCACAGGGGATTCTATAAATCGACCAATGTCAGCAAAAGACAGAATATCATCAAGCCGCTTCTCAGTCTCTTCTTTGGATAAGCCTAATAAGGATGCATTCAGAAAGATATTTTCGCGCCCGGTAAAATCACTATTGAAGCCCGCGCCCAGTTCCAACAAAGCGGCTACGCGTCCTTTAACATTAATATTTCCGTGGGTTGGACTCAATGTACCCGCAATAATCTGTAAAAGCGTTGACTTACCAGAACCGTTACGTCCAACAATTCCCATTGTCTGGCCGCGTGGCAACTCAAAACTGACATCTTTCAATGCCCAAAAGTCATCGTGATAGGTGCGCGCATCATTCCCCAAAACGCGATCTATCCGAGGGAAAATAAATTGCTTAAGGCGATGCACAGGGTTTTCATAAACCTGATAGCACTTGCCTATATTATGCACTTCAATAGCGTTTCCATTAGAGAACATCAGCAAAGCCTTTTCGTGTTTTTTGGAACCATGCGTAACATAACCACATAATTACCAATGCAATCAGTGAATAAATGGTTAATCCCAAAAAGTCAGGTAGCTTACCCCAGATCAGTACGTTTCTTGATTGCTCAATGATAAATGTTAACGGATTAAGTAAGATTACCGGTTGAAATGCTTTCGGAAGCGCGCTAACGGGATAAAAAATTGGCGATAAGAACATTAACAGCGTTACAATAATTGCAATAGTTTGCCCGACATCACGAAGATAAACACCAAGCGAAGATATCAACCAAGATATCCCCAATGTAAAAATGATTATAGGCAACAAAACAAAAGGAATTAAAATCGCAGTCCAATGAATGAAGCCATTAAATATAACAAATGCTGTCAATAAAACGATTATGCTAATAAAGGTGTGGAATAGCACACTTAGCATATTACTGATGGAAAGGATTTCCAGTGGAAAAACAACCTTTTTCACATAATTTGCATTGCCAATAATAAGCGTTGGCGCCCTGCTTAATGCCTCTGCAAAGAAGGTATGCACCAATAACCCTGCAAATAAAATCAGTGCAAAATCACTCTTAGATTCACCTGCTGAGCCCGTTCCCCAGCGAGCTTTAAAGACAACTGAAAAAACAAAAGTGTACACAATCAACATCAATATTGGATTTATAAATGACCATAAAACGCCCATCACCGAACCTCGATAGCGCCCTATTATTTCCCTTTTAGTCATTTGATAAATTAAGTTTCGATTAGTGATAATAGTTTTTAGAATTGAAATAAACGATATTGGCTTTGATGAATGGGGATCCATTTATTATCTCTTCTTTTCTCAATCTGAAGTGTTACATCAATTAAGATTGATAAGATCAATTATAAAGGCAATGGTGATTGCCTTTATTTTTGGTATTTGGGTTAATCGAAATAGGCTGCATCTTTGAATAAAACACCATCTTTATCTTTATTTGACAAAGATGGTTGCTCGCCGTCTTTTATTGGCCAATCGATATTAATATCTTTATCACTCCATAAAATAGAGTGTTCACCCTGTGGATTATAGTAATCCGTGCATTTATAGACAAACTCCGCACTGTCGGACGTCACATAAAATCCATGTGCAAAGCCTTCTGGCACCCATAATTGTCGCTTGTTTTCAGCTGACAAATACACGCCGACCCATTTACCAAAGGTAGGTGAGGATTTTCGCATATCAACAGCGACATCAAATACCTCACCCGCCACTACACGCACAAGCTTGCCCTGCGTGTTAACCGTTTGGTAATGCAACCCTCGCAAAATTCCTTTAATGGATTTTGAGTGATTGTCTTGGACAAAATTCCGGGGACACACTAATTCTTCGAATTTTTTTTGCTGCCAGGTTTCCATAAAGAAACCTCGTTCGTCACCAAAAACCGCAGGTTCAATGATTTTGACGTCTGGAATGTCGGTTTCAATAATCTTCATTAAATTTTTCCGTTATAGAGCGCCATCAGATACTTACCGTAATCATTTTTCAACAACGGCTGCGCCAGCTCTTTGAGCTTTTCCGCGTCAATAAAGCCCATACGATAGGCAATCTCTTCCGGGCAGGCCACTTTCAGGCCCTGACGGGTTTCAATGGTCTGGATAAAGTTATTTGCCTCGTTGAGGCTCTGATGCGTGCCGGTATCGAGCCAGGCGTGGCCGCGGCCCATGATAGAAACGGACAGCTCACCCTTCTCCAGATAGAGGTTATTAATGTCGGTGATTTCCAGCTCGCCGCGCGGAGAGGGTTTAAGATTTTTAGCCATTTCTACCACGCTGTTGTCGTAGAAATAGAGTCCGGTGACCGCATAATTACTTTTCGGCTCGGTTGGCTTTTCAACCAGTGAAATGGCTTTGCCGCTGCTGTCGAACTCCACAACGCCGTAACGCTCTGGATCGTGAACATGATAGGCGAATACGGTTGCCCCGCTCGGTTTATCCGAGGCTTCTTCCAGCTGTTTATGCAGATCGTGACCGTAAAAAATGTTGTCGCCTAAGATCAATGCGCAGTTATCGTTACCCACAAACTCTTCACCGAGGATAAATGCCTGCGCCAGCCCGTCCGGGCTCTCCTGCACTTTATATTGAATCGACAAGCCCCACTGCGAACCGTCGCCCAGCAGACTTTCAAAACGTGGCGTATCCTGCGGCGTACTGATAATCAGGATCTCACGGATACCGGCCAGCATCAGGGTGCTCAGCGGATAGTAGATCATTGGCTTGTCATAAATAGGCAGAAGCTGCTTACTCACCGCCATGGTCACCGGGTAGAGGCGCGTGCCTGAGCCACCTGCAAGAATGATTCCTTTTTTACTTTTCATCGCTATTTCCTTTATCTATTCAGTTTCCAAGCGAGCACTGCTCAGCTATAGAGTTCATCCAGCATACGAACCACGCCTTGCTGCCACTCTGGTAGCGTCAGGCCAAATGCAGTCGTAAATTTTTCTGTGTTGAGTCGCGAGTTGTGCGGGCGCTTAGCCGGCGTGGGAAACGCGGCGGTTTCCACCGTGTTGATCGCCGATACCTTAAGCGTAATCCCTTTTTGCCGCACGTAATCGATCACCAACGACGCGTAGGCATGCCATGTCGTTTCCCCTGAGGCAATCAGGTGGTAAATACCCGCTTTTTCAGGCTGGCTCAATGTCGCTTTAATCGCGTGAACGGTACTGTCGGCAATGAGCTCGGCGCCGGTGGGCGCACCAAATTGGTCGTTGATCACAGAAAGCGTCTCGCGCTCCTGTGCCAAACGAATCATGGTCTTCGCGAAATTGTTGCCTTTCGCCGCATAAACCCAGCTGGTGCGTAGGATCAAGAAATTAGCCGTATTGGCAACAATCGCCTCTTCACCTTGCAGTTTGGTTTTTCCGTAGGTATTAAGCGGTGCCGTGGCATCGTCCTCTCTCCACGGACGATTGCCGCTGCCATCAAACACATAATCCGTAGAGTAATGCACCAACAGTGCATTGACGCTGTGTGCCGCGCGCGCCAGCGCGTCCACGCTCGTTACGTTGATTAACGCGGCATTCTCACTGTCGCTTTCGGCTTTATCCACCGCCGTATACGCAGCGGCATTGACGATCACGTCAGGCTGAGTATCGCGCACGGTTTTCGCGATCCCCTCCGGATTGCTAAGATCGCCACAATGCGTTTTTGAATGGCGATCCAGCGCGATCACTTCGCCTAACGGCGCCAGTGCACGCTGCAGTTCCCAGCCGACCTGCCCGTTTTTACCCAACAGCAGAATTTTCATTAGCTACGCTTCTCGTAGTTTTGTTCGATCCAGTTCTGATAGGCACCGCTTTTCACGTGCTCGACCCACTCCTGATTATCCAAATACCACTGCACGGTTTTACGCAGGCCGGTTTCAAAGCTTTCCTGTGGTTTCCACCCCAGTTCGCGCTCAATTTTTGAGGCGTCAATGGCATAGCGGCGATCGTGGCCAGGACGATCGGCCACGTAGGTAATTTGCTGCGCATAAGGGGTGTCTTTTGGACGCAGTTCATCCAGCAGCTCACACACTTTGTGCACCACTTCCAGGTTTTGCTTCTCGTTATGTCCACCGATGTTATAGGTAGTGCCGGTTTTTGCTTGGGTGGCCACGAGATAAAGCGCACGTGCGTGATCTTCGACGTAAAGCCAGTCGCGAATCTGGTCGCCTTTACCATAAATCGGCAGCGGCTTGCCTTCGAGGGCGTTGCTAATGATCAGCGGAATCAGTTTTTCCGGGAAGTGGAAAGGACCGTAGTTGTTTGAGCAATTTGTCACGACAACAGGCAGGCCGTAAGTCCGGCCCCAAGCCCGCACCAGATGATCGCTGGCGGCTTTGGTAGACGAGTAAGGGCTGCTTGGTGCATAAGGCGTGGATTCGGTGAACAACGGCAGCTCGCCGGTCATCTCGTCAGGGTGCGGCAAATCGCCGTAAACCTCATCGGTAGAAATGTGGTGGAAGCGGAACGCACTTTTGCGCGCTTCGGGCAGATTCATCCAATACTGGCGGCTGGCTTCCAGCAGCGCGTATGTGCCAACCACGTTGGTTTGCACGAACTCGGCGGGCCCGGTGATGGAGCGGTCGACATGGCTCTCCGCCGCAAGGTGCATAATCACATCCGGCTGATGTTCATCGAGCGCTTTCGCAACCGCGATACCGTCACAGATATCAGCATGGCAGAACGTGTAACGCGGATTATCGCTGACCATTTTCAGCGATTCCAGGTTGCCCGCATAGGTCAGTTTATCCAGGTTAATCACTTCATCTTGGGTGTTCTGGATCACATGACGAACCACAGCCGAACCGATAAAACCTGCACCACCAGTAATTAAAATCTTCATGACGTTGGGCTATTCCTGACATTGCGGTCGAGCCATCCCGACCCGCTTAAGTAAATATCGACTGACAATAGACAATGCTACCGCCCTTGGGTTGCAGCTCCCAGCGTGCTGATAGGTAAAAAACGGTCCCTAAGCATAGTGCGTTTTCCCAGAGCGCTGCACTATATGTATGAAACTCTGTAATTCTGTAAAATCAATTAAAAAGGATGGATTATTTCAGATCAGGAATTTTACCACTGCGGTTTAATGAACACGAACAAAATGGCCTATACCTTTAAGTGATGGTTCAATTATTAACCAATTGTGCGTAAGTGCACGGGGATATCGTTCACCTTGCGCCTGACGGCTGCAATCAGAAAGTGACGAAAAGAACACGGGCGGGAGAAGACAATAAAAAAGGCGGGCCTGCTGCCCGCCTCACTGTGCCGCTTAATTAAGCACTGAGGTTAATTGAAGCCATTGGGGTTCTTCGACTGCCAGTTCCAGGTATCGCGCATCATGGCATCGATGCCGCGCGTAACGCGCCAGTCCAGCGCCTGATTGGCGAGGGTCGCATCAGCCCAGAACGCTGGCAGGTCGCCATCACGGCGTGGTTTGATCTCGAAGGGAATGGTCTTGCCGGACGCTTTTTCGAATGCTTTGATCATTTCCAGCACCGAGAAGCCTTTACCGCCCCCCAAATTAAAGGCGGTGTAGCCCTCAACCTTGTCCAGATGATCCAGCGCTTTGAGATGCCCTTCTGCCAGGTCAACCACATGGATGTAATCGCGCAGGCAGGTGCCGTCCGGCGTATCATAATCGCCGCCAAACACACCCAGCTTTTCAAGACGGCCAATGGCCACCTGCGCGATATACGGCAGCAGATTGTTCGGGATGCCTGATGGGTCTTCTCCAATCTCACCCGATTCGTGTGCGCCAACCGGATTGAAGTAGCGCAGTGCAATCGCCTTGAATTTCGGCTCGGCTTTAGCGAAATCGCGCATGACGAATTCGGTCATCAGCTTAGAGGTGCCATAAGGGCTAGTGGTGCCACCAATCGGTGTGGTTTCCACATACGGCACGGGTGCATCGGCGCCGTAAACGGTAGCAGAGGAGCTGAAAATGAAGTTCCAGACGCCCGCCGCGCGCATCTCTTCCAACAGAACGACCGTACCCGCAACATTGTTTTCATAGTATTCCAGCGGCATGCGGGTTGACTCTCCCACCGCTTTCAGCGCGGCAAAGTGAATCACGGCACTGATGTCATTCGCAGCAAACAGGTCGCGCAGGCAGGCGCGATCGCGGATATCCCCTTCGATAAACACCGCTTTTTTTCCTGCCAGCTTCTCAACACGACGGATAGCTTCGCGCGACGCATTACAAAGGTTATCGAGGACAACAACGTCGTCGCCGCGCTCAAGCAGCGCCAGCACCGTATGAGAACCGATGTACCCGGCTCCGCCCGTTACCAAAATAGCCATGTATACTCCTTTAAACCGCGCCGCGGGCGCGGCACGAAATATTATTTCGCCAGAATTTTTTGAATGGATTCGCGGAACTCACGGCCCTGCGCATTGCTGCGTAAACCATAAGAAACGAATGCCTGCATGTAACCCATTTTACGGCCACAGTCAAAGCTGGTTCCGGTGATCAGCTGCGCGTCTACCGGCTTTTTCTTGCTCAGCGAGGCGATGGCGTCGGTCAGCTGAATACGACCCCAGGCACCCGGCTCGGTTTTTTCCAGCTCATCCCAGATATCGGCAGACAGCACGTAGCGTCCGACAGCGGTCAGGTCTGAGTTCAGCGCGTGATTTTGATCCGGCTTTTCCACGAAATCGGTGATGGTGCTCATGTCGCCCGGATTTTCCAACGGCTGCTCGGTGGTCAGCACGCCATATTCAGAGAGATCGGCGCCCGGCATGTGCTTAGCCAACACTTGGCTGCGTCCGGTTTCTTCAAAGCGCGCTACCATAGCGGCCAGGTTATAGCGCAGGTGATCGGCGGTTGAGTCATCCAGCAGCACGTCTGGCAGCACAACCACGAACGGGTTGTCACCGATCATCGGGCGTGCGCACAGTACCGAGTGGCCCAGCCCCAGCGGGTTGGCCTGACGCACGTTCATGATGGTCACGCCCGGGGGACAAATAGACTGCACTTCGCTCAACAGCTGGCGTTTGACGCGCGCTTCAAGCAGCGCTTCCAGCTCGTAAGTGGTGTCAAAGTGGTTTTCCACTGCATTTTTGGAAGCATGGGTGACCAGCACAATCTCCTTGATACCTGCCGCCACGCACTCGTCAACGATGTATTGAATCATCGGCTTATCAACGATAGGCAGCATCTCTTTCGGTATTGCTTTTGTCGCTGGGAGCATATGCATACCGAGACCCGCAACCGGGATTACTGCTTTAAGCTTGGTCATATTTAGTCCATTTCATGAAGTGAATACGTGGGTCGATTATGCCGGATCGGCCGAAGTTGCAAGTATAATCTTTATCTGAAAAACCGACACTAACTCTCTGTCACAGCATAAAAAATTCAGAAATTCTCGCACTATAAAGCCACGGCGCTAAGTGAAATTTCTCCGCTAAATCGCTGAAAAATGGACGCCGATGCGCCGACTGGACCAGCGGGACTGAGTCCACTTTTTTTTAGAAAAGAGGAAGGGAATAAGGTTGGCGTGATGGGATTCCGGCAGAGAAAAACAAAAGCGGCCCGCAGGCCGCTTAGGAAGGCATTACAACCAGCCGGCAAACCACTCCGGCATGATAAACAGATTAAAGTGATTCACCAGCAGCATCAGCCCGACAAACACCACGGACACCGAAACCCACTGACGCGCGTAAGGCATGAAGCGGATGCCTATCACCGGCTTAATGAAGAACGGATGCGCAAAGGCGGAAATCAGCACCTGGGAAATCGACAGCGTCAGCGCCACGTAGAGGACATTCGGCCAGATGAAGGTGGTGGCGAGCACCACAATCACCACCAGGCTGGCCACCACGTTCCAGTAAAACTCCACGTTAGTGCGCCCATTGGCCTGCGAGATGGCACCGGTGAGCCCGCCCATCGGGCGCAGCATGCCAAACAGCAGCATCAGCGGAATCAGGTGATAAACCTGCTCATGCGAGGCACCGTACAGCACACGCACAATCACCGGAGACAGAATACCGATAGCCAAATACATCGCGCTACTGAACAGCATGATAAGCAGCGTGCCCTTCAGGAACAGCTTTTGCAGCTGCTCAGGGTTATGCTGCTGTTCCGCAAAGCGCGGCAGCGCCAGGCGATTGATCACGGGTGAAACCAGCTTCAGCGGCTGCAAGATCAACTCTTTGGCCAGCGAGTACACGCCCAGCATCTCGGCGCCCATCACTTTGCCCACAATCAGCGCATCCGCTTGGGTGCGGAGCTGGTTTATCGTCTGCGAACCAAGCTGATAAATACCGTAACGTACCGCGCTAGCGAAGGTTTTTCCCTCAAATTCCCACGTTGGCCGCCAGGACTTTTCGCCGAAATAGATCATGCAGAGAATGCGCGTGAACGCGTTGATAAACAGGCCGAGAATCGCGGCTGCCACCGTTAACGAGGTGAAATAGAGCATCAGCACGGTACACGCAAACGCAAACAGCTTGGTTGCCATCTCAATTTTGGCCAGCAGCACCATACGCTTGGTTTTAATGAAGTGCGCTTGATACTGCGAAAGATGCCCCAGCACCAAAAAGTTCAGGCTGGTCAGCATGATCAGCCCGGTCAGCTCCGGCAGATGATAAAACCACGCCACCGGCCAGGCGATCGCCAGCATAATGACGCCCGTACACAGGCTGAGCGACACGTTAACCCAATAGATAGTACTTTGCTCACGGCGGTTAATGTCCTGACGGTGGACGATATAGCTGCTCATCCCCATATCCTGCAGCACGGTTGCCACCGCCAGAATGGCGTTGATAATCGCCAGCAAGCCCAACTCATGCGCTTCCAGCTTGCGTGCCAGCACGCTGAGTTGCAGCACCTGCAGCAGCGCCGCAAAGCAGGTACTGCCAAACAGCCAGACCGCCTGTTTTTTTAATCCACTCACACCATGCGCTCCAAAACGTTAGCCAGGTCACCGTAAGCAATGTGCTGATTAAATTCGGTTTCCACTTTTTCGCGCGCCGCGGCCACCACCGGTGCGACGTCCACTTCCCCGCGCGACAGGCGCAGCAGCGTCTCTGCCAACGCCTCGGGGTCGTTCTCCGACACCAGCCAGCCGCTGACGTTGTTTTGAATCAGCTCCGGAATCCCGCTGTGGTAGGTGGATACCACCGGCAGCCCCACGGCCATCGCTTCCATCAGCGCCACCGGAATGCCTTCCATATCGCCATCGGCGGCGGTTTTCGATGGCAGCAAAAAGATATCCGCCTCATTCAACGCCTGACGAATCTCCTCCTGCGGCTTGAAGCCCGGCATCGACACGCAAGATTCCAGTCCGGCGCGCGCAATGTGCTCACGCATCATGCCGTCCTGCTCGCCATTACCGATAATGGTAAATTGGAATTCACCGCCTTTATCGCGCAGGATTTCACTGGCTTTTACCGCCACATCCAACCCTTTCTTTTCTGTCAAACGCGCCACAGAGACAATCCGCAGCGGCTGATGGAAGGCCTTGCGAGGCGTAAAGTTAAACTTCTCCGGTTCAATGCCCATGCGTGTCACGTGCACCTTCTCACGCGGGCAGCCCATCTCGATCAGTTTGTTTTCCCACAAATGGCTGATCGGCAACATCAATTCGCTCTGCTTAAACAGATTGAGGTAATCGAGTTTATGTTCTTCCAAAATGTGGCGGCGCGAAATATCCGCGCCGTGGAACACGGTGGCCTGCTTCCCTTTCAACACTCCAAGTTCGCGCAGTTTATTCGCTAACGCCCCCGCATAGCCGAAGTGCACCAGAAAGACGTCTGCGGTGAAGGTCTGTTTGGCGTTCGCGACAATCGCCGGCAGCAGCAGCTTTTTCGCCTGCGCGCCGTAGCGTCCGACATTGAGCGACTTTAGCAGCGAGCGCTTGCCGATTTTCGGCAGCATCAACCCGATACGCTGCGTGAGCTTATCGAGATTCGATACTTTCTCTTCCGGCAACAGGTAATGGGTGCGGGCCGCCAAATCATACTCATCGAATGCCGCGTGGCGATTGATCATATCGCCAGGAAAAACCGAAATGATCTCCACCTCATAGCCAGCGTCAATAAAGTGCGTTACCTGATTGAGCACAAACGTCTCGGAGGCAACGGGAAAACGCATGGTGAAAAAGGTTAGCTTCATGACTTACCCCAGCACGTTGAGAATTTCTGCCGTAATGCGGTTACCAATCTCACGCTCCTGCGCTACCGCAGTGTCCACTTTGTGCTTCACGCTGTCGTAATCGGCCAGCACGGTGTGCACTTTGTCGATCAGCGAGCCGTCCATCAGGCTTTTTACGTCGGTCGCCATTTGCGGCAGGCCAAGCTGCTTCATCACGCCCAGCGACTTGTGCTCATAGTTGATCGCCACGGCTGGGGTGCCGAAGTTCATTGAGATAATCGCGGAGTGCAAACGCGTCCCGATGGTGAGATGACATTCACTCAGCAGAATGCCCAATTCCAGATCGTTGAACTCATCCATAATCACGTGATAGTGCTCAGGCTGTTCAACGTGGTCGCGCAGCGTCAGTGCCACCATGCGATCGTCTTTCGCGTAGCTGTCGATGCCGGTACAGGTTGAAAACGCCACCACCTGATAGCCCTCGGCAATCATGGCGTTGATCACGCGACCAAACGCCGCTTCGTACTCTTTTTGCGTCACGCCCAGGCGCTTGTCGAACGGCGCCAGCTCACGCACGGTGATGGCGATGGTTTTGCGCGCACGAATAATGTTTTGCCAGTGCAGCAGGTTGTGGCTGGGGTTCTCTACGCTGCGCGCTTTCACCAAAAATGCGGTGTCTACGCCTTTTTTCACGCGGGAGGTGGTGACGCCATCCTGCTTGAGGCGGTCAAGACTCACCTCTTCGCGCAGCACCAGGCTGTCTACGCGATCGAACACAAAGTTTGCTAGCGCGTTGACGCGCGGGTTTTCAAACGGTCCTACCGAGTGACCGATCATGTGGAGCGGTTTCTTTGCCATCAGCGCACACAGCGCATGATCAAACTGGGTCACGCCGTAGAGATCCACGAAGAACGAACCGCCGACCTGAATAATGGCGTCATACTGCGCCAGGCTTTGGGTAAAGGCGGCCAGATGCGGTGGCACCGAAAACGATTTGTACAGCCCCCCTTTGCCCAAATGCGCCATCATGATGTCGGGCATGAGCCGGTTAGCGACTTTGCGCTTAAAGCTGCCCACCAGGCCTTTGCCTGATTTGCTGTTGTGCAGGAACAGCGAATCCTGCTGGATATGCTGTTGCAGTAAATAACCGGAGCTGGTTGGATAGCGGCTGATGACATCGATATCCAAATCCTCGCGTGCAGACTGCAGGGAATCAATCAGTCCACGTAAAATCGCGCCATCCCCACGATTTCCACAGGTATGGTTACCCACCAATAAAATCTTCATAAAAACTCCAGATAAATTTTTGTAATTTTTACAACTGTGCCATTTCCTGAACCGGCAAAATGAACGCTGTTAAAACGTCGCGGGACGAAAATGCCCCAAAAAGTGTGTAACTGACAGACAGGGCACCGATGCCTGTGCCCTGTCTCCGGCACGCGGTATGCAACGCGCCGTCGAGCTTTATCCTTTCAGGGCAAAATAGGGCAAAGCAACCTGCTCACCATTGATCACCACCGAAACAAATCCTTTCGGTTCGCGCGTATCCACCTGATTAGCGTTCAGCGGACGCGACGCCAGCAGCAGATCGCCCTGCTCATTGCCGCCGACGCCCGCTTTACCGTTGTGTAAGCTGAAACGCTGCGGTGCCTGCTGGCTGCCGCTGTCAGGGCTGCCCTTTTCCATCACGGCATCGACGCGGGCGCAGCGCCCGGCCAAAAAGCGATCTTTGGCGGTGCTCTTGATCAGCACCGCGGTAGTTGGCGTCCATCCCGCTAACTTCACGAACACTTTGGTGTCCGTTTCGCTGCGCGGATCGAAGCGCACGTCCACCACCGGCGAACTGCCCTCTGCCGACCAACTCACCTCTGCATTTTTAGTTTTGCGCTGCAGGTGGATTACCGCCCGTCCGCCGGTATTTTTACCGTGGATAAGATCCATCAGCGGCTTGTCGTCGCTGCCGTTATTGAACTGCGACTGACCAAATACTTCGATTTCCCAGCTATCGCCCACGGTCGGTGAGTAAAAGTTGCCCAACTCAAACCAGGTTTCCTGGTTGGTGTTATTGGTCAGCCGGTAGCGCGAAGTGATGTAGTTGTATTTCAGGCTGCCGTCGATCGCCACGCCATACGATTCCACGCGCGTGGAGCCCATCTCCCAGATGTTGAGCCAGCGTTCACCCTGTAGCGAATTATCGATCCAACTGCCGCTTTGCAGGTTGGTTTGACGCATGTTCAGCCGCGAGTTGTGGGCAATCAGCGGATTTTTGCAATCTTCCAGGCTCAGTGCGTCGATGATCCACTGCCCGTTAGAGATATCGCCTGGAAACTCGCTGTGCTCAATCCAGCCGTTATGGATAATCGACTGGCTGCAGCGCGGCAGGTTCAGCACCTTGCCACCTTTACAGTGTTGCGCATTGAAGTTGGATAGCTCGATAGCGGTGCTGTGATCCCATACCCCCACTTTTTGCCCGGACCATGTCGCTTTAATCACATCCCCGGTACAGCTGTCGGCATACCACTGGTCAATTTTACAGTCCAGCGTGTCAACCAGATGCAAGCTGACGCCACCTACGTGGTTGAAGCGCAGACAGGCACCGCGGAAGAACTGGCCACCCGGGCAGGTGTTGTGGAACAACCCCTGTTTATTCGGATGCTTGTCGTTGTTGCCGTTGAAGTTCAGGTTCGACAGCTCGGTCCAGCGCGCGTTGACTTGAAACAGGAACTCAGACTGGCCGTCAGACACCAGCGTGGTGGCCGGGAAGTAGCCAAAGTTGACCATCGCGCCGGAGATGCGGAAAAAGCGCTGCTGCTGGTCGCCAAAATCACAGGCCGACACAAAGAACGTACCGGCAGGGAACTGCACGCAAATCGGCTGGTTAGCGTCCTGCGACCACTGGTACATGGCTTTGATGGCCGGCGCCGCGTCGGTTTTGCCGTCGGCAATGGCACCAAAGTCAAACAGCGTCAGGCGGTTAAAGTCATCCACCACGCGGCGCCAGGTGAACCCCTCTCCGGCGAAATTCACCCCGCCGTCATCTTTGCCTGCGCCGTAGCTGCCCACAAACTCGCCGCCGCCCACTTCCAGGCCTTCGTGCCAGCTTTTCAGTTTGATTTTGGCACCGGCAAACAGCGGCCGCGTTTTGCGCAGCTCGGCCACCGACGGGATTTCACCGATCAGCTGGTAGCCGTTGGGCTGCGCGAGGCGCTGGCTAAAGTTACTGGCATTCGGGCGCGAAACATCGTCAATGGAGAAGAGCGTGTTGCCGTCATTGTCCTGCACCACCATGGAGTGGGCAGGATCGGCGATCAGTGCCGCGTTATCATGAATGAACTGCGCGAAATTGCCCTTGTTAAGCGCAATCGGCTGACCGATCTGCGAGACCTTGCCGCTGGCGTCGCGCAGGTACACCGGGATTTGGTTGCCAGACTGGCTGGCGTCGCTGCCCGCTTTACCGATCCACAGTTTGCCCTCGAAGTTCTGCCAGAACTGGGGCGGCATGGTATAGACGTTTTCCGGCGTTAAAATCGGCACGTCGCCTTTCGGCACGCTAGCGGGATCAACCGCTTTCAGCACAGGCTGGCCGTTTTTCGCGGCATAGCTGGAAAACGCACTCGCAGAGAGTGCGGCGACAATGGAGGAGGCTGCGGTCTGCAAGACTTCTCTTCTTTTCATGCGTTACATCCCGTGGTCATTATTGGGGCCGCAGAGCGGCCGAAAAGTTATCCCCGGAGGCACGAGAATCGGCACTCACACCAATGCCAACCAGCTTTGTTTGATCTGATTACCGTCAAACTTCAGCGCCGTTTCTTTGGTCTTATCACTCATGGCAAACAGCAGACTATCGTCGCTCGCCAGCTGGTCCATTCGCGCCAGGAACGTCGCTTTGTCGTTCATGGGCACCAGGAAACCATCTTCCCCGTGATTAATGATCTCCTGCGGGCCGGTTGGGCAGTCGTAGGCGACCACCGGCAGCGACCAGGATTTGGCTTCCAGCAGCACCAGCGGCAACCCCTCATAGCGCGAGGTCATCAGCGCCATGTCGCTGTCGCGGTAGTAGTCGTTGATATTGCTGACCTTCCCGACAAACTTCACGCTCTGCGTGATGCCCAGCGCCGCAGCCTGATCGTGCAGCTGCTGTCGCTGCTCACCGTCACCGGCGATCGCCAGCGTCCACTCGGGATGGGTTTTGCTGAAGTCGGCCCAAATATCTAACAGCAGATCGAAACCTTTCTGGTGGTCAAGGCGTCCTACCGCCAGCGCCTGACGGCTGCGCGTCTGGCGTTCAAAGCCTTTATAAACAATCGGATTCGGGATCTGCTTGCTGGGAATGTGCCAACGGCTAAAGACCTGATGATCTTTATCGGTTAGCACAATGACGCGATCGTAGTAGCGCAGCATTAACCACTTCAGCAGCTTAATTGGCTTGCTGAAGGAGTTAATGGCAATGTGCTCGCAGGCGTAGGCTTTAAAGCGCTTTTTCTTCATGGCCAGCAGATTCCAAAACGCAAACATCACGCTCAATCGGCCCATGCTGATCAGAAAAACGGTATCAAAGCCCGCGTCATGAATACGCGTTACTGCTTGTTTTATGGGGTTGCTTTGCCCTTCAAAGCTCACAATCTCTTTGACATGCTTAAAGGGATAAAACGTTTTGCCGTGGCCTTCTAATGAATAAATGGTGACGTCATGCTCCTCGCCCAGACACTCCGACATAAAGTTGCAGATGTTCTCTGTGCCCGCGTAGGAGTAGGCATCTTTAATCACCAAAACAATTTTTTTCATTTGACGCTTTCTACCTCAGTAAGGCTTAACGCACACCCGCTTCCTACCCGCGCTCGTCATGCATAGCGAACGCCATCCGGCACGCTTTCGGGAAGGGAATGTCAGGTATCAGCGATGTTTCAAGGTAAAGAGAACACCGTTGAGCATATACCAGCCGTAATAGTAATAGATTTTTAAAGGATTGTTTTTATAGATAATTCTTAATAATTCGAGGTGCCATTTAGCGGCTTTGTTCTTATTGCGCGACAGGGAATCGCCCAGCTCGTAATAATTAACCAGCGTTTTCTGGATCACCCGAGCCTGCTTGTAGCGCAAGAACAGTTCATAGAGGAACAGGAAATCTTCATGACCCTTGCGTTCAAAGAAGATGCCCCGAGGAGGACGGCGGAAACAGACCGAGGAGAAGCAGACGCGATACTGCTTCTTCACGAAATTTTCCTGCTGTAGGTAGGATTTACTGTAGAGAATATCGTGATCGGCCTTTTGGGTTTTGTAGTGATAGTGCGTGATCACAAAGTTGTCGCCGGCGGCGATGGCGGCAGCCTGCTCAGCAAGCTTTTCCGGCAGCCATTCGTCATCGCTGTCCAGAAACGCAATAATCTCTTCTTTGGCCGCACGAAGCCCCTGGTTGCGCGTCTCTGCCGCGCCCATGTTGACCTCGTTGCTCAGAATGGTGATGCGCGGATCGGTGCAGTGCTCGCGCACCCAAGCCAGTGAGTCATCGGTCGACTTATCGTTAACCAAATAGAGATGCCAGTCGGAATACGTTTGGTTGATGATCGACTCAACCGCGCGCAGCACGGTCTGACGCGCGTTATACATCGGCATCACAATACCGATGGTGCCAACATGATTTGTCATGGGGATACCCGAAGTGTCAGGAACCTAAAAATTGCCCCCAAAGCGGGAGCCAGTAAATGTGTCATCACGTTTATGATGCCGTGCGCCCGCCGCCAAAGCGGGATTTCACTTTGTCGATCAGCCGATTGAGAAAGTAAGCACGGTTGTCGCGGTTCGTCAGGAAGAAGTAGCGCGCAAAGCTCATGCTGGCCTGCAGCGATTTTCCGTCCATTTTGTAACGCAACGGCAGCTTGAACGCTTTGTACGTATGGATATCGCGCGTGGTGAGATGCGGTTTCATGGTATCCAGCCAGAAGAACGAATATTTCACCGATTCGCCTTTGTGCTTAGAACCAAACTTGGTCACCAGATGGTAGGTCGCCAGCGGCTTGTCGATCATGACAAACGCATAACCCATGCGATCGGCGCGAATACAGAAATCGTAATCCTGATGGCGGATGTAGCGGGTATCGAACTTGATTTTTTCGGCATCTTCGCGCTTCAGCACGATGGTGCTGGTCTGAATAAAGCCATAACAACCAAAAAGATATTCCGCCACCGTCTCATTTTTACCCGGAGGCTGCATCGGCATCACTTTCAGGAACGCACCGTCCTGATGAATGTTCACCTGGCTGAAGATCAGGTAGCGCGACTTGCCCTGCGCTTCGAGCGCGGTGATGGTGCGCTGCACTTCCAGCAGCTTGTCAGGATGCCACTCGTCATCGGCGTCGAGAAAGCTGATGAAATCGCCTTCTGCCAGCTCGATGCCTTTGTTGCGCGCGCCTGCACCGTTGAGTTTGACCTCAGACAGCTCCAGCTTGATGTCCAGCTCCTGGTAACGCTCGCCGCGCACCACCTGCGCCAGTTCGGCAGCATCAGCCGATTTGTCATCCACAATGATGACTTCAAAATTGCGATACGACTGCGCTTTCACGCAATCCAGCGTTGTGACAATTGACTTCGACGCGTTGTACGCGGGAATGACAATTGAGAAGCGGATGTCCTGCATTGCCAGCACCTCTTATAAAGCTGTTCCAGACTTAACGGTAGCGCGGATAGCAAGGTGAAAGAAATCGGCTTTGTTCTGAAAAATCATGCCGTTAATCCTCTTACCCGTGCGAGCCACGTTAGCCACCACGGAATGACCTAAGATTGTGCTGTGTGTATTGATAACGCAAAATTCCCCCGCTTTTCGTCGGCGCCGGGGAAGAAAAAGGGGCGGAAAATCCGCCCCAAATGGTCGTGCTTAGCTTTTGGTTTCTTTGCCGTATTCGTAGTTGTAATAGTCGTAACCATACCCGTAGGCATTCGACGCTTTGCGTACCACGGCGTTGAGGATAACCCCTTTAATTTCAATACCGTTCTGCTCAAAGCGCTTGTAGCTCACATCCAGCTCTTTCGCAGTATTGGTTTCGAAACGTGCGACCATCAGCGAGGTGCCGGCCAGCTTGCCGATAATGGACGCGTCGGTGACGGCCAGGATCGGTGGCGTATCGATGAGCACCAGATCGTAATTCTGACTGGCCCACTCCAGCAGCTCCTGCATACGGCGATGCATCAGCAGCTCAGACGGGTTAGGTGGCACCTGTCCACGCGGCAGGAAGTCAAAGCCGTACACGCCTTTCTGAATCAGCGCTGGCGTGAACTCGGTTTTGCCGGACAGCACGTTCGAGAGACCCACTTTGTTGTCCGCACCCAGCAGCTCATGGGTATAGCCACGACGCATATCGCCGTCGATAAACAGCACACGCTGACCTGCTTTTGACACCAGCGTCGCCAGGTTGGCACAGATAAAGGTTTTACCAATACCCGGGCTGGCACCGGTGATCATCAGGATGTTGTTTTTCGCTTCCATCATGGCGAAGTGCAGGCTGGTGCGCAGGCTACGGATCGCTTCAATAGAGAGATCGGTCGGATTGCCCAGCGCCAGCAGCGTGTTGTGCGGATCGCTTTTCTCTTTGTGATGGCCGCGGCGCGCCAGCGCTTCGCTGTCTTTCTTACGCTGCCATTCAGAGAGCGGTACGCTCGCATACACGTTCATGCCCAGCTCTTCCAGCTGCTCTGGGTTTTCAATGCCGTGATGGAACAGCGCTTTCAGTAACACCAGACCCACGGAGAGCAGCAGGCCAAGAATCAGGCTGGCAGCAATGATCAGCGGCTTCTTCGGCGCAACCGGGCTCCCGGCCGTTTCGGCACGGTCAATGATACGCACATCGCCCACGGTGCTGGCCTTGCTAATGCTCAGCTCCTGCTGACGATTCAGCAGCTGCATGTAGATTTCCTGACCGGACTGCACATCACGCGTCAGACGCAGAATTTCCTGCTGCGTTTGCGGCATGCCAGCAATCTTTTTGTTCAGCTCAGCCTGTTCCGACTCCAGCGTTTTGCGTTTTTCCAGCAGCGCACGGTAGGTGGGGTGATCTTTGGTGAACAGCTGTGACACTTCTGCTTCGCGGAACGTCAGCTCATTCAGCTGACTCTGCACGCTGACAGAAGAATCCAGGGCCGATTTCGCCTCCAGCGACATATCCACCGACTCGTTCTGACGACGATAGGTATTCAGCTTGTCTTCGGCTTCATCCAGATTCGCGCGAACTTGCGGCAGCTGATTGCGCAGGAACTGCAGACTCTTCTCAGCCTGTTCTGACTTGCGCTCAACGTTCTGCAGCAGATAGTTGTTCACGATCTGGTTTAGCACGCGGCTGGCTTGCTCGGGATCTTCATTGACGTACTCCAGACCCAGCACGCCGGTGGTTTTGCCTTTGTCCGCCACGGTGAGTGCGCCCAGCACGTTTTTGATCGCCTGCAGCTCGTTCAGCTTGGTGACGCTGAAGCTGGTACCTTTATCGGCCTCAATACCGCTTACCAGCATGGTGACGTCGCCGTGCTGCTCCAGCTGGCCAACACGCCCTTTGAACAGCTCATCGCCGTCTTTGCTCACGGTGTAGGTCTGTGGGCCGGTGACTTCCAGCTCAACGGTGCGCTTATCAATAGAACGGGGAATTTCCAGGCGGGAAATGGCGATCTGTGCGGGCTTGTTGCCCATCAGGCGCGAAAGTCCTTTGCCAATGACCGGGAAATAATTTTGCTGCACCACGGTATCCAGACCCAGGTCATCTACCGTTTTTCCCAGCACCATGCGGGATTCAACAATCTGAATCTCCGTGTCCGACGCAGGCGTGGAAGGCAGTACATCCTGCAGCTCATTCAGTACCGAGGCGGTATTTTTTTGCTCGACCTGAACCATAGCGTCAGCGCTGTAGATGGGCGTTGCAAACAGTGTGTAGAGCGTTCCCACCAGCATAAAGAAGGCGGTGACGGCAACAATGATCCAGCGGTGATCAATAAGCTGTCCCACAAGATGCGCCAGATCCCATCCATTCGAATCTTCCTTTGGCGCGGTCATAACCTTGTTTTTGATATTCATGGATATTCCCAACTATCGGCTTAATACGTTGACCCACTTCTGGGTAGCGTTTTCCAGTAACCCGTAGACCTCTTCAAAGGCCTCGCGGCTTTTTTTATACGGATCCGCAATTTCCTGCTGCCCAAGCCAGTGGCCAAGCAGCATCGTTTTGCCGCGAGCGGCTGGGTCGATTCTATTTACCTGCTCAATGTGGCGCTTTTCCATCACCAGAATCAGATCGTATTCACGGCACAAATTGGCCGTTAACTGCTGTGCCTGATGGCCCGCCAATGACAGGCCGCGTTCAGCGGCTACGTCACTGGCGGTCTGGTCCGCCGCATGGCCCTGCAAGGCACTGAGCCCTGCGGACGCCACGCGAATATCAGGTAGCGCGCGTTTGAACAGCCGCTCCCCGGTAGGAGAGCGGCAAATGTTGCCGACGCAGACAACTAACACGGACTTGATCATGCTAAACCTTGCTTCTACCAGTTATGGATACGCTGTGCCGCTGAGGTTGCGTTATCGATACCGACGATGGTTGGCAGCAGCCCAGAAATCACACGGTTCCAACGCGTGATCGGCGTGGAGGTCACGTACACGATATCGTACGGCTCAAGCTGGAATTCCGTTCCCATCACCATGGAAGCGGCATCTTTGGTATTCAGCTGGTAGACGTTGGCAATCTTGGTGCGATTCGTGCCGCGAATGGTACGAATAACGAAGACCCCGGTGGCATCGGAGGTGGTTTGGTCCATACCCTGCGCGTTGCCCAAGGCTTCCGCCAGCGTCATACCGCTGCGATCCATTTTCAGCGTCGCCTGCTGCTTCACTTCGCCCATCACAAACACTTTCAGGTCGTCGTTACGCGGCACGAATAAGATATCGCCAGGATAGAGCAGATGGTTCTGGCTCAGGTCGCCGTTTTGCATCAGCGCCTGCAGTGAAATACGCTGCTCGCGCCCGTTGTGCGTCAGCACAACGTTGCGCCAATCGGCATCGGCAGCAAGGCCACCGGCGGCGTTGATGGCATCCAGCACCGTGAGCGGCACGTTGGTGATCGCCTGCTGGCCTGAATTGGTAACGGAACCCGTCACGTAGGTTTTCTGCGAGCGGAACGCGGCAATGTTCACGTCCACCTGCGGGCTTTCGATGTACTGCGCCAGACGGCGCGCGATTTCGGCGCGAATCTCACCGACGGTACGGCCCGCCACGCGCACTTTACCGATATAGGGGTAGAAAATGGTGCCGTCTGCCTGTACCCAGTTACCGGTGTCGCTGGCGCTGCGGTACTGACCAGCAGGCGTGGTCAACTCTGGGTGATCCCACACGGTGACGTTCAGCACATCGCCAATGCCCACGCGGTACTCATAGCTTTGAATCTCCGTTTGCAGCGCGGGGTTAGCCTGCGCCACATTCTGACGCGGACGCATCTGCTCAACCAAGCGCGGCGTGAGCGGAAAGACGTTTACGTACTTGTCGATGTCGAAGTTACTGTCCTGTTGCTCAACGACATCTTTTCCACTGGTGGAAAGGTGCGAACCCGGTTCGATGGTGCACCCGGAGAGAAAAGTTGCGGATACCAGTAAAGGTATCAATTTAGTTTTCATTATCATCTGATTCTTCGCTATCAGTTAATGATCGATCAAGGCGAAAACGCCGCTGTGTAGCGTCTATGTAAAAGTAAACGTGACGAATTAACGACTAAAACTTAAGGCCATTTTCCTTTGCTCCCGTGGTTTTGCGTCGTCACCGTGCCTGAGACGACATGCGCTAAAGTGGGGTATTGACCTTGCGGAAAAATAGCCCGCTTTATTATGGCTCGGTAATGGCCGTTGTCAGATAAAAGCACGTTAAATATTGGCGGTGCAGGATGGGGAAGCATACTTTTGTTCCCCTGCCCTGCGGTCAGTAGGCACCGTCGCGTTTCAGCACGACGCCAACCGTCTTAAACAAAATCGCAATGTCATTCCACAGCGACCAGTTTTTGACATACCAAGAGTCGAAATAGACGCGAGTTTCATAGTCCACGTCATTACGACCGCTTACCTGCCACAATCCCGTCATGCCTGGCTTCGCCATCAGGTAATAGTCGACATCACCGGCATAACGACAGAGTTCATCTTCAATAACCGGGCGCGGGCCAACAAGGCTCATATCGCCACGCACAACGTTCCACAGCTGCGGCAGCTCATCCAGACTGGTTTTGCGGATGAAGTGGCCAACTTTGGTGATGCGCGGGTCATTTTTCAGTTTGAAATCTTTATCCCATTCGGCGCGCGCAACCGGGTCAGTGCGCAGCACTTCTTCCAGCACCTCTTTGGAGTTAATCACCATAGAGCGGAATTTCAGGCATTTGAATTTGCGGCCGTTCATGCCCACGCGTTCGTGACCGTAAATGGGTGGACCACCGTCACGGCCAACCATAAAGCCGAGCACCAGCAGCGCGGGCGACAGCGCGATAATAATGCTGAGCGCACCCACGATATCGAACGTGCGCTTCAGGAAACGCGAGGTGCGTTTCGCCAGGTTGTTGTTGACGCGCAGGATCATCACTTCATGGCTGAAAATGTAGGCCATGTCGGTACCGTACAGCGGCACGCCGCGTAGCGTAGGAATCACGGACACTGAGCGGCAGTTGTGTTTGGCTAGCGTCTTCAGCCAGTTATCACGGTGCTGACTCTGTTCAAACTCCACCGCGACAATAAATTGGGTTTCTGTGTTCGTAAGCTGCCACACCTCTTCTTCGCTGCGCAGTACCGGCACGCCGGCAATGCTTGCCTGGGGGCAGCTGCCGTCGACATCAAAGAAGGCGATCACGTCAAATCCCATCACCTCTTCGCTTTGCAGTGCCTGCCAGGCTTCCTGCGCATTGTGGTTGCTACCGATGATGATGGTCTGCTTTTTCCACATGCCATAGTGATTCAGTACACGTTTAGACAGGGCACGCGCGACAGGAATTAACACCAGCGCCAGCAGCCACGTCAGGACCCAGACAAAACGGGAAATTTGCCACTGCGACAGCGCAGAAATGGACAAATCAATCACGGAGAAAATCAGAACGGTGCGGAAAATCTCTTTAAGTTCGAACCAAAAAGGTTTGCGGTAAGTGTAATGACGCAAACGCACCCAGAACCAACCCGTGCAAATTATGGATAAGCAGATGTGCGTGGCGATTTTTAAATTCAGATCTTTTTCAGAGATATCTGCCAGCGGAGAATGTGTGAACGAATTAATGAGCGCCAGAGCAATAAACAACGCTGCGTTGAAACAAATTAAATCCGAGCACGCCAGTAAAATTTTTGTCAGAAGACTTTTATATGTAAATTCGTTATCGCGCATATTTAACTCTTTTATTTTAATTCCGTAATCCCTGATGCCTCGCTGCTGCGTAATAAATCAGCAAAACGTTAACTGCAATTCAGGAGGCAATCTGCGGCTTCCACGTTGGCTCTATGCTAATTCCTACTCAAGTTAAGCAAGGTAATTGTCTTTAATACCAACAGATTACTCTGACTTATCGTGCCCGCTACTGAAACAATTCCGCAGATGAAAACGTCATTTCAGGCACGCTACCGCCCTTAGCTGTCGCTGCCAATATCGCGTTGAAACCCTGTTTTTTTGAACAAAGATTGTGCATTAGCTGTGCACGATCACAATTCACGACATTAAGCAGCCAATACAGCGCGCGATAACCCACATTCACGCAGACATTTTCTAACCCGTTGCTATACTAGTTATTACTGGCCTGTTTACAAGTAGGCCTCGTGTCCCCTGCTCTATTTTAGGAAAAAGACTACCAGTCATAAGTATTGCTGCCATCCCCCTCATACCCATCCGCCGCAAAATTCAGATTAATTCGATACTCACTGCATAATGCACGCATCAAAGGCGACGTCGCACCGCAAGATTAAATTAATAGCATTAACCTGAGATATATCTGATTTAGCTATCGGAAAAACGTATGAGCGGCCCATTTACTCGAGAAATAAAAGCGTAATGTTGTTGCGGCAGCGGGCACGGCAGCTCGAGGGCTATTTTTACCCTGTAACCTGATTAATTTTCATCAGAATGCGCTTATTTCTGGAATTGATTACCACGGTAAAGCGAGGGAAGGCTCAGGCTGCGTGCTGGCAGCCAGCGCTGACCGGCGTGGCGGGGACGGAGACACGGGCATGCAGGATAGCGGGTAACAGAGAAAGGGAGTGATGGTATCGCGCTTAACGCGTCACCCGGCGCGCCTTGCGACCACGCCGGGCAGGCGAGATCGCTAGTGCGCGGGTTTCGCGGCTTGCTGTCGGTCTAGCCACTCATTCAATCGCGCTTTCGCTTTGTCCTGCACCTGTTGGCGCACGACCTCATCCACCGGTAAAGCGTATTGCAGATCGTCCCAGCGGCCGTAGACGCGCAGCGGGATCGACTGTTTGTTTAAGATGTCAGCCAGCTGGTCATCGCCTTTCCAGCCGCGCAGCATCATGTTGATAGTGACATCAAGCAGCTGATTGACCACGTCCACGTTGCCCTGCGTTTGCACCGCCATCCGGCTATTGCCGCCGTGCAAATCGGGCAGTTGCACCTTGCCCTGCTGCAGCGCGATATGCCCGCTTAGCTGCTCAATGCCCTGGCTGTCGGGCTGGTCATTGCTGACGCGACTACTTAGCCGCGTCACCGCACGGCGCACCATTTGCTGTAGATCCAGCTGGCTTAACTGCAAATTATCCGCTTCCAGATCGGCGCTGCCCTGCCAGAAGCGCTTGGCCTCCGCCACGCTGAGTCCATTGCCCTGCAGATCCCCTTTCAGAGAAACGCTGCCCTGCAGCGCAGCGGGCAGCTCAAAGGCTTTAAGCAGTGGCGCCAGCGCGATGTTGTCTAACTCAGGCTGAAACGCCACTTTGGTGACAGGCTGGCGAATATCTACGGTGCCAGGAATGGAAAAGTGGCCGGGTCCCATATTGCCCTGGAGTGCATTAAGGGCGATCAGGCCCTGCTGATTTTGTAAATCCACGCGCAGATTGGTAAGCGCAAGGCCACGCCACGTGGCGCTGTCGGCGTCAAGCCGCAGCGTCAGGTCAAGGTCAGCCAGCGGCGAGTCGGCGTTGTCGCGCGTAAGCGGTTCGGCAATCACCGGCGGCCGCATCACGCTGGCGTGTTGCGTCACGCTGCTATCAGTGCTCGCCGCACCCGCGATCAGGGAATCAATATTCAAGGTACTCGCCTTCAGCGCCAGCGTAAGCTGCTGCGGCAGTGCCAGGCGACCTTGCGCGCTGCCCTGCAGGGCACTGTCGTTGGCGCTGAGCTGTACATTTTGCAGCGAGAACTGTTGGTTGTCGCCGTCCCATTCGCCCTGCCCGCTTAACGTTCCTTTGATGCCTTGCGGCGGTAAATTCACGCCGTCGAGCGTATAGTTGAACTCGTCAATTTGACCGCTAAGCCGATGGGGATATTGCGCGACATTCATGACGCCGTTGAGGCGGACGCTAAGGTTGCGCTGATTGCGTGAGACGCGAGTCGCCAGGTCAAGCCGGGCATTTTGACGCTCATCCTGACTCATCGCCAGGTTGAGATCGCGGAAATTGTATTCGGCGCCTCCGCGCTGCTGCCAAATCAGCAGGCTGTCAGCCAGGCGCAGTTTGCCGATGGTAAACGACCATCCATCGCTGTTAGCGCCAGACGGCTCATTGTCGCCCGGCCCGACGGGTGCGCCTTGTGGCCGCTGCGCATCACTGTCAGGCGTGGCGCGGATCACGGCATTCTTTAGCATGACCTGACTGACGCTGAGCCGATGGGACAGCAGCGGCCATAAATGGACATCGAGGCGCATATTGTCTGCTGTGACCACCGGCTGGGTGGCGCCCGGTGCGGTGAGGCTCATACGTCCAGCCAGAATGCTAAGCTGGGGCCACACGTGCCAGCGCAAATCACCGTTGATCTCAAGCTGATAACCGCTGCGCTGCGCGACTTGTTTGACCATATAGTTACGAAAGTCGTTGGGATTAACCAGCAGCACCAGCGCCGTCATGCCCGCTACGACCACCACTAACAGGATGGCCAGCGTGGTTATCACTCTTCTCATTGCATCCTCAAAGTCTTATTGGCCGTTCTGCAGCGTCCTACGCATAAGGCAGAAACGGCGGCGTGTTATCCCGCCGCCTGCGGCACACACCGGTTAATCTTTATCAATGCGGCTGGCGTCTGCGCCCTGCTGACCGCGATACTTGGCGTCTTCACGGCGATTATAAGGACGCGCGGCCGGGCCTGACAGCGGCTCAAAGCTCAGCGCGCCAATCAACATGCCCGGACGCAATGCCAGCGGCAGTTTACCGGAATTATAGAACTCCAGTACGATACGGCCCTGCCAGCCGGGATCGATGCGGTGTGCGGTCACGTGCACCATCAATCCCAAACGCGCCAGTGACGAACGCCCGTCAAGCCAGCCCACTAAATCGTCAGGTATGGTCACGGATTCTAGCGTCACTGCCAGCGCCAACTCCCCGGGATGCAGGAAAAAGGCTTCGCCCTCGGGCAGCACGATTTCGTCGCTCATAACGCGGTCCAGCGCGGCACTGACTTCGTGCTTCGGGCCGCTCAAATCTATATACGCGGCGGTGTGTCCGCTGAACGTGCGAAACTGGTTGCCCAAACGCACATCAACCGTGGCGCCGTTGATGCGCTCTACGGGTGGGCGAGGCGAAATAGCTAACTTACCGCTGTCCAGCCAGGCCTCAATGTCGCGATCGCATAATCTCATCGCTGATACTCCATGAATTAGTGTAGCGAAAGGCTGGGCAAACGTGACGTCCCTGCGTCACGTCCCGCCGTACGGGTTGATCTGTGGCAACCTTTTCGCCCACCACAGACCGATCAGCCTTAAAGGTACTGGTTAATTTTGGCCTTGAGGATATCAATGGCAATGCGATTTTTACCCCCGCGCGGCACAATAATATCGGCGTATTGTTTAGACGGCTCAATGAACTGTAGGAACATTGGACGGACGGTTTTCTGGTACTGACTCATCACCGAGTCCATGGAGCGACCGCGCTCGTTGACGTCACGCTTCATGCGGCGCATCAGACAGATGTCCAAAGGCGTATCGACAAAAATGGAGAAGTTGAGTTCCTGCCGCAGGCGCGCATCCGTTAACAGTAAGATCCCTTCAAGGATGATGACTTTTTTTGGTTTCAGATGGATGCACTGTGTCGTGCGGGTGTGTTCAACGTAGCTGTACACTGGCAGTTCAATGTCTTCGCCGGCTTTTAGTGCGCGAAGATGCTGCAAGAGCAAATCGTGATCCATGGCACTGGGGTGGTCATAGTTCGTTTTTACCCTCTCTTCCATGGTGAGGTGGCTTTGGTCTTTATAGTAGGCATCTTCGGGAATGACCCCAATATGCTCGTCACCGACCTGGTCACGGATTTCACGATAGAGCGTGCTGGCGATAAGACTTTTTCCGGATGCAGATGCGCCTGCAATGCCAACGATCACGCACTGATGGGACTTGTCAGTCATACTTTTTTGGGACCTGATAACTGGAGCACATTACCGCCAAAGCAGCAACGAGCCGAATGAGAGGGTTTGTTGGCGGCAATTATAGGTATTTCATCAGTGCGTTGCCAGAGAAATGGGGCGGCGGCTTTTCAGATTATCCCCTTTATGCAGCCAGACGGTTAATGGATACACTGTTCCCCTGCCCGCCTTGTACCCAACGCGGACGGACTCGAATACTTTTAAGGAAAAATATGAGTTGGAAAACCCTGACCTATTTTGGGGACAGCATGTTGCTGCTTCCCACCGCAGTGATTATTGCGTTGGTGCTGCCCTGGAAAAGTGACAATCGCCGCAGCGTTTGGTACTGGCTGCTGGCGTTTGGCCTTGCGGGATTATTGGTGAGCACGTCAAAAATTCTGTTTCTTGGCTTTGGCATTGGTAGCGCTCGCTTTAACTTCACCGGATTCAGCGGCCACAGCGCGATGTCCGCGACGCTGTGGCCCGTGATGATGTGGCTGGTCTCCGGTCGGTTTTCCGCTGTCTGGCGCACCGTCACCATTGGCATGGGTTATCTCATTCCGCTGCTGGTCGGTCTGTCGCGCCTGGTGATTCACGCGCACTCGCTGAGCGAAGTGCTGGCTGGACTTGCGCTGGGCTTTACCCTCAGCAGCGCGTTCCTGGTTACGCAGCGCCACACCGCATTGAAAGGCTTTAGTCTGGGCCAGATTAGCCTGGCGCTGCTGCTGCCGCTGCTGCTGCTGACCCACGGACGCGTAGCCACCACGCAACAATTCCTTGAGCGCTTTTCCGCCAATCTCGCCGGGCTGGAAAAACCCTTTACCCGTGCCGATCTCTACCGGCGTTAACCGCGCGCCGTCAGCCCCTACTGTAAGGCAATTCCTTGAATACCGACTAAAAAACGATTAATGCGCAGCGATTTTAAGCAGATGTGCTAGCATGAAAAAAACATCTCTGGCGCATTTTTTGTCGGAAGCGAATGCGCGCTGCTGGATTCGTGCATGACACTTGAGCTCTCGCCTACGCCGGACAGGCCACATCCTATTACGCGCCACGCGGTGTCGCTGGCCTTGTTGGCCTTTGTGCTGACGCTGTTCTGCCTGGAACTGATTGTTGTCAGCGGGCATATTTCCCCTTTGTGGTACTCGACGGCGCTGATGACGGTTGTGGTATTTCGTGCACCCGTAAGGCAATTGCCGCTGCTGTTGGCCTGCTGTGTGCTGGGAACCGCCTTCGCCAATATGCTGGTGATTGGCCCCTCGTTAAGTAACATTAAATTCTCGCTGCTGAATATGCTGCAGGCGCTGCTGGGCGGGGTGCTGCTGCGCGCCCTGCTAAATCGCTGTCATCCGCTGGATTCGCTATTAGACTGGGTCCGCTTCGTGGCGTGCGCGGGCCTGATCGCCCCGCTGTTGGGGGGGCTAGCGGCCGTTTGGATGTTGAACGTCGGCCACCAAGCCTCATGGGCATTCTTTTCCACATGGGTTATTGCGGAAATTGTCGGCGCCCTGGCGTTGGGTCCGGTACTGTTGCTGTGGCCAAACGGCCCGCTGCGCAAGGCGATCGCGCCTGAACATCAGCTTGAAACGCTGCTCATGCTCGCCGCCACGCTGCTCGCCAGCTATCTCTCACTGCGCTTTCTGCCGTGGCCCTTTACCTTTATTGTCATGATTCTGTTTTGCAGCGCCGTGCGGCTGCAAAAGTTCGAAGCCTTTCTGCTGTTTTTCCTGAATGCGACCTTTATCTCACTGCTGCTGGCGCTGGGCTGGGTTGATCTCGCGCCCAACGCGCGTGCCGCGGGCCATGTTGGCGTGTGGTTGCCCTTTTTGCTGGTGCTGCTGCCGAGCCACGTGATGGCCATGGTGATGGACGCGTTCCGCCGCGAGAAACACAACATCAGCGAGAGCGAAACCCGCTTTCGCCACGCGATGGAGTATTCCGCCATCGGCATGGCGCTGGTGTCGCCTCAGGGCAGCTGGCTGCAAGCGAATCAGTCTCTGTGCCAGACGCTGGGCTTCCGAGAAGAAGAATTAAAGAAGCTCACCTTCCAACAGATCACCCATCCCGATGACCTTAACAGCGATCTTCAGCAAGTGGCGCGCTTAATCGCGGGCGACATTCAGACCTACACCATGGAGAAACGCTATTTTCGCAAAGACGGCGAGATCGTTTGGGCGCGGTTAACGGTCTCGCTGGTGCGCGACGCCGCCCTTGAGCCGCTCTACTTCATCGCGCAGATTGTCGATATCTCTGAACTCAAGCAGAGTGAACAGATCAATCGCCGCCTGATGGAGCGCATCACGCTGGCCAATGAAGCGGGCGGCATCGGCGTTTGGGAATGGAACAGACTCTCCGGCGATATGCTGTGGGACAAGCGCACCTATGCGCTGTTTGGACTGGGTGTGGATCAGCTGCCTACCTACGAGCTTTGGCTCAGTTTGATTGAGCCTAGCGAGCGCGAGGGCGTAATGTGGACCGTGCAGCAAGCCATTGAGCAACGTACCGCCTTCCACCTTGAATACCGCATCAACCTGGCGAATGAGGTGCGTTATATTCGCACGGAGGCCAACCGCATTTTGAGTCAGGACGGTCAGATTGAACGTATGCTGGGCATCTGCCGGGATATTACGCCGCTGCGCCTGCTCAACGATGCGCTGTTTCAGGAAAAAGAGCGCATGGCGATCACACTGGCCTCCATCGGCGAAGCGGTGATCAGCACCGACGATGAAATGCGCGTCACGTTTATGAATCCGGTCGCGGAAACCCTCAGCGGCTGGCCCCAGGCGCGGGCGGCGGGCGTGCCGCTGGCTGAACTGCTGCATATCACGCGCGGTGCCACCGGTGCGCGCGTGGCAAATCTCCTGCTATGCCAATTACCTGGTGAAAAAACCACGCCGGATCTCGAAGAGGAGCTGGTACTGCATACGCCAGAAGGCAGTCAGGTTGAGATTCATTACAGTATCACGCCGTTAAAAACCCTCGAGGGCGTCAGCATCGGCGCAGTCATGGTTATTCAGGACGTGAGCGAATCACGCAGAATGATGAAGCGCCTGAGCTACAGCGCCGCGCACGACATGCTGACGCGCCTGCCGAATCGCCACAGTTTTGAACAGCAGCTCAAACGGTTGGTCAGCGACGCTGCCGCGCATGATGCCCGCCACGTGCTGGTGTTTATCGATCTGGATAAATTCAAAGCGGTCAACGACACCGCCGGACATGCCGCCGGCGATCAGCTGCTGCGCGAATTGGCGAAGCTGATGCAAACCCTGCTGCGCGAAAGCGATGTATTGGCGCGCCTGGGCGGCGATGAGTTTGGCGTGCTGCTGCCCCACTGCAAGGTGGAACAGGGGCGCGAGGTGGTGCAGCGCATGGTGAGCGCTATCGGCAGCTATACCTTTCTCTGGCAGGGCCAGCCGTTTCACGTTGGCGCGAGCGCCGGTCTTACACAGATAGATGCCAACAACTGCACCAGCAGCGCGGTGATGTCGCAGGCCGATGTGGCGTGCTACAGCGCCAAACATAGCGGGCGCGGACAGTACCGCGTTTATCAGGACGTCATGCCCTAATCTTATACGCCTGCCCATTGCCAGCTTGGGCAGGCTGCGCTAAAGTCGCCCCCTTTTTTCGGGCATGGGGGAAAATAATGTTTATTGGATTCGACTACGGCACAGCCAACTGTTCTATCGCCGTGAGTGAAAATGGCACGCCGCGCGCGCTGATGCTGGAAAACGATCGGCCGCTGCTTCCCTCCATGATCTGTGCCCCTACCCGCGAGGCGATCAGCGAATGGCTGCATCGTCACCACCACGTGCCGACGCCTGATAGCGAAGGCGCGGCGTTGCTGCAGCGTGCGCTGCGCTATAACCGCGATGAAGATATTGAGGTGCTGCCGGGCAGCGTGCAGTTTGGATCAACGGCCTTACAGCAGTACATGGTGGATCCGGAAGAGGTATGGTTCGTAAAATCGCCCAAATCATTTCTGGGCGCAAACGGCCTGAAGCCGCAACAAATTGCGTTTTTTGAAGATCTGGTCTGCGCCATGATGCTGCACATTCGCCAGCAGGGTGAACGTCAGCTGGATGCCGCAATTGAACAGGCGGTCATTGGGCGTCCCATCAATTTTCAAGGCTTAGGCGGCGAAGACGCTAACCACCAGGCACAGGGCATTTTGCTGCGCGCGGCCAAACGCGCGGGGTTCCGCGACGTGGAATTTCAGTTTGAACCGGTGGCGGCCGGGCTCGATTTCGAAGCCACGCTCACGCAGGAAACGCGCGTGCTGGTGGTGGATATTGGCGGCGGTACCACCGACTGTTCAATGCTGCTGATGGGACCACAATGGCGTCAGCAAACCGATCGGCGTGCAAGCCTGCTGGGCCACAGCGGCTGCCGCGTGGGCGGTAACGATCTCGACATTATGCTGGCTTTTAAAACGCTGATGCCGCTGCTCGGCCTGGGCGGACAAACCCAGAAAGGCACCGCCCTTCCCGCCCTGCCGTGGTGGAATGCGGTGGCCATCAACGACGTGCCCGCACAGAGTGATTTTTACGCCGCCGCCACCGGCAAACAGCTGCGCGAGCTCATTCGTGATGCGCAAGATGCTGAGCAGGTGGCGCATCTGCTTAAGGTGTGGCAGCAGAAGCTGAGCTACCGGCTAGTGCGCGCGGCAGAAGAGAGTAAAATCGCGCTGTCGGCGCAGTCACACGCCGAAGCCTCATTGGCGTTTATCGCGCCGTCGCTGCAGGCCGCACTCTCTACCGACGTACTGGAGGAGGCCATTAATCAGCCGCTGGCGCGTATTCTGGAGCAGGTTCAGCTCGCGCTGGCCACCAGCGAGGCGAAACCAGAGGTCATTTACCTCACCGGCGGCAGCGCCCGATCACCGGTGCTGCGCGCCGCGCTGCAGCAGGCGCTGCCGGATACCCCCATTGCCGGTGGCGATGATTTTGGCTCCGTGACCGCTGGCCTGACCCGCTGGGCGGACGTTATTTTCCGCTAACGGTTTCAGCCCTGCCGCTCCCCCCTACAGAAAGGGCGGCGCTTAGCGCCGCCCTTTTTTCCATCAGCGCCGATGCGCATCAGAAGTTAATGTTTGCGGAAATGCCGCCGACAAAGGCATCTTTCACTTCGCTCACGGCGCCGGGCGCGACGACATATTGCAGGTTCGGGCGCAGCTGCAACCATTTGGTGAGCTGAGCATTGTAATAGATCTCATAGTTGTACTCAGATCCATCCTGAATCGGCAGATAGGTCGGGCTGTTAAAATCCGTTTCTCCATTGGCGTTATTCTGCTCACGCAGCGCGCGCGTGTAATCGCTGTTCACGTGAATGCGCGCCGCGCCGACGCCAATCTCATCTTGCGGACGCGCGTCAAACGGCCCTTTCCACGTAAAGCTGATGGACTGATAGTTGTCCGTTTTCGACGTTTTATGATCGTTCATGACCGCCTGCACGCTGACGCCGAGCCCCCGGCTAACATCACCGCCCTGCGCCGTGAGCTGCTGCTGCAGCAGCACGTAGCCGCCATAGGCATGATTTTTCTCTTGATACGCCCCGTCGCGCCAGCTGCCGTAGTTGTCGCCATTGGCCGAAGAGTAGTAATAACCAATACGGTAATTGCCCGGCAGATTATCCGCGCCCAGCGTCGGTTTCCAGCCTAATTCCACCGGCACCAGATTGCCTTCGGAGTGGCTGGTATCAAGGCGGAAACCGTCGCCACGATCGTAGTTCGCGCGGTTTTGGTTGTAGAAGCCCACCTGGAAGAACACCTCGGGGGTGAAGTTGACCTTAACGCGCCCGCCCCACTGCGACACCGGCCAGTTGAACCAGCGATCGCCACGCCAGTTGCCTGCCTGCCCGCTACCAAAGGCGAGGTTCTGGAACTTACTGTCGAAATTATCGAAGTCTTCACCCACGGTGACGCGACCGGCCTTGAGATTGACCGTGTTATCAAACAGGCCTTTGCTCAACCAGAACTGCGTCAAACGCCAGGTCTGTCCGCGACCATACACCTCTTGCGTTGAGGAGAGCATGCCGGTGCGGCGATCGGCCACCTGATCGGAGATATTACGGCCGTTACGATCGGTCACCGTCATCTGGAACTGCGCATCCTGCCAGTTCAGCAGCTTTTCCAGATCGAAGTTGGCCCCGAACGCCCACTGATCGCTGTAGCGCATTGAAGTGTGGGAGTCGGCCCCGCCACCCAGGTTAGACGCGCTCTCCATGGTGTAGTTAACGTCAAACTTCACGCCAGCCTGTTCCCACTGGGTGCGCGTGCCGCCCCAGTCGCCAAACAGGTAGGGTGAGTCATAGCTGAACGCGTCGGCTGCCATGGCGGAGGTACTCACCATCGCCAACATCAGGGTGCCCGCTGCCAGGCGGGGCATAGGCTGCACTGCTTTATGTGTTTTCATCGTCGTTATGCTTTTTTTAGGTAACGGAAAGGATCGCAAAGAGGATAGTGCTGAGGATATGTCAACTTTTGCAAATATGTGCGCAGCCGGTGTCAATGAGGGCGCGAATGCCAGCAACTGTGATAAGGGTCTATGAATAACGTTTTTTTTCAACAAAAAGCACATTTGGTGAGGCAAAACGGGGCGCTGACGCGCCCCGCTGGGCTTAGGGCTGGCTCGCGCGGGACAGCTCTTCAATTTCTTGCTTGCTCAAGGTGAGCTGCGTGGCCTTCACCAGTTCGTCGAGCTGCGCAAGTGAGGTGGCGCTGACAATGGGGGCGGTGATACTCGGCCGGGCAATTTGCCAGGCGAGCGCAACCTGCGTTGCAGACGCATCGTGCGAGGCCGCCACATCCTCTAGCGACTCCACAATATTTTTGCCGCGCGGCGTGAGGTATCTCTCAACGATGCCCTGACCGCGCGCGCTTTTGTGCGCATCTTCGGGCTTTTTGTACTTGCCGCTGAGAAAGCCGCTGGCGAGCGAGTAGTAATTAATGACGCCGAGACCGTGCTGCAGCGCAACCGGCTCAAGCTCGCTTTCATACGGCTCGCGATCGTAAAGATTGTATTCGGGCTGCAGCGTTTGATAGCGGGCCAATCCTGCTTGCTGGCTCACCGCCAGGGCCTCTTGCAGACGGGCTGCGCTGTAGTTGGACGCCCCTATCGCCCGCACCTTTCCCGCTTTGATTAGCGCATCAAACGCACCCAGCGTTTCCACCAGCGGCGTATCCGCATCGTCACGGTGCGCCTGATAGAGATCGATGGTGTCAGTTTGCAGACGGCGCAGGGAATCCTCCACTGCTTGACGAATATAGGCGGGCTTGAGGCCGGTTTTCTCCGGCGACATCTCCATACCCACCTTGGTCGCCAGTACAATGCGATCGCGCTTACCGCTTTTTTTCAACCATTTGCCAATAATGGTTTCGGATTCGCCGCCTTGGTTGCCCGGCGCCCAACGTGAATAGACGTCGGCGGTATCAATAAAGAACAGCCCTTTTTCCACCAGCGCATCCAGCAGGGAAAACGCGGTTTTTTCGTCCACCGTCCAGCCGAAAACATTGCCGCCGAAGGTCAAAAGCGGCACCTGGATTCCCGTATCGCCCAGCGGGCGCGTGTGCTGTCGAGACATCTTTCTCTCCTGTGGTCGTTGAAAGCGGTGTGCGTATAAGCGTAGCAAATGCCCGCTTAGGGCGAGTTTTTCACAAAACATACATACTTAGCGCGAGCGGAACGATATTCTTAATTCCTTCAATTTTTGCCCGATTGGGGCGACTACAATCATTCGTTTGCGAAATGACCTTTTTGCTTTCGCACGTGGGGAAAACGAAACCGCTGGAGAGCACACACATCCATGAACAAGCCTTTTACGCGCACCCTGATTGTCCTTGGCGTGGTTGCCGCGCTGGCAGCTGGCTATTACACCTGGCAGCACACCGCCCACCCCGATGATCCGCAGGCGCAGGAAAAACCGGGAGGCAGGCACGGTGCAAATGGCCGTCGCCCGCTGGCACCCGTGCAGGCCGCCGCCGCCACCACCCAAAGCGTCCCCTGGTATCTTAGCGGGCTCGGTACCGTGACCGCCGCCAATACCGTCACGGTGCGCAGTCGCGTCGACGGCCAGCTCATGGCGCTGCATTTTCAGGAGGGGCAACAGGTTGAAGCCGGTGCGCTGCTGGCGGAGATCGACCCGCGCCCGTATCAGGTCGCGCTGACGCAAGCCCAAGGCCAATTGGCCAAAGATCAGGCGACGCTGGCTAACGCGCGGCGCGATTTGGCGCGCTATGAAAAGCTGGCGAAAACCGCGCTGGTGTCACAGCAGGATTTGGATACCCAACGCGCACTGGTCAGTGAATCATTGGGCACGCTGAAAGCCGATGAAGGCAGCGTCGCCAGCGCTCAGCTTAACCTCACCTACAGCCGCATTACCGCGCCCATCGCGGGACGCGTAGGCCTGAAACAGGTGGACATGGGCAATTACGTTACCTCGGGCGACACCAACGGGCTGGTGGTGATCACGCAAACCCATCCCATTGACGTGATTTTCAGCGTGGCGGAAAACAACATTAGCCAAATCCTCAAGGCGCAAAAAAGTGGCCAGCCGCTGACCGTCGAAGCCTGGGATCGCAGCAACAAAACGCTGCTGACCACGGGCACGCTGCTCAGCGTAGATAATCAGATTGATGCCACTACCGGCACTATCAAGCTGAAAGCGCGCTTCAATAATCAAGATGATGCCCTGTTCCCCAACCAATTTGTAAACGCACGCCTCAAGGTTGACACGCTGCAGGATGCGGTTGTGATCCCCACCGCTGCGCTGCAGATGAGCAACGATGGCCACTTTGTCTGGGTGGTAAACAGTGAGAATAAGGTCAGCAAAAAACGCGTTACCGCCGGGCTGCAAGACAGCGAGAAAGTGGTGATTGCCGCGGGATTGAACGCGGGTGACCGCGTGGTCACTGACGGTCTTGATCGCCTGACTGAAGGCGCCACGGTGGAAATTGTCGCGCCGCAGAGCACCGCCACGCAGAATACGCGCGCCACCCAACCGGCCCGTGGAGAGCGTCAATAATGCAGGTTATGCCTCCCGACGCCAGCGGCGGTCCATCGCGTTTATTTATCCTGCGCCCGGTGGCCACTACGCTACTGATGATCGCCATTCTGATTGCGGGCGTGCTCGGTTATCGCTTCCTGCCCGTCTCGGCGCTGCCGGAAGTGGATTACCCAACGATTCAAGTGGTCACCCTCTATCCCGGTGCCAGTCCAGATGTCATGACCTCGTCGGTCACGGCACCGCTTGAACGCCAGTTTGGTCAAATGTCGGGGCTGAAGCAGATGGCGTCGCAGAGCTCCGGCGGCGCCTCGGTGATCACCTTGCAGTTCCAGCTGTCGCTGGCGCTGGATGTCGCTGAACAAGAAGTGCAGGCAGCGATCAACTCTGCCAGCAATCTGCTGCCCAGCGACTTGCCCAATCCACCGGTGTACAACAAAGTGAACCCGGCAGACCCGCCGATCATGACGCTGGCGGTCACCACCACCAGCATGCCACTGACCCAAGTGCAGGACATGGTGGAAACGCGGGTGGCGCAAAAAATCGCGCAGGTGAGCGGCGTGGGGTTGGTGACGCTTTCTGGCGGGCAGCGTCCGGCGGTGCGGGTAAAAATGAATGCGCAGGCGCTGGCGGCCCTCGGCCTCACCAGTGAAAGCGTGCGCACCGCCATTACCAATGCCAACGTCAACTCGGCCAAAGGCAGCCTGGACGGTCCAGAACGCTCGATTACGCTGTCGGCTAACGACCAGCTCACCTCGGCAGAAGATTACCGTAAGCTGATTGTCAGCTATAAAAACGGCGCGCCGGTGCGGCTCGGTGACGTAGCCACGGTGGAACAAGGGGCAGAAAACCGCTGGCTGGGCGCGTGGGCTAATCGTCAACAGGCGATCGTTCTCAACGTACAGCGCCAGCCCGGTGCCAATATTATTGCAACGGCAGACAACATTCGTGCGCTGCTGCCGTCGCTGACCGCTTCGCTGCCGAAATCGGTAGACGTCAAGCTGCTCACCGACCGCACCACCAATATTCGCGCCTCGGTCACGGATACTCAGCATGAGCTGCTGCTGGCGATGGCGCTGGTGGTGATGATCATTTACCTGTTCCTGCGCAACGTGCCCGCCACCCTTATCCCGGCGGTGGCGGTGCCGCTCTCGCTGATCGGTACGTTCGCCGCCATGTACTTCCTCGGTTTTTCCATCAATAACCTGACGCTGATGGCGCTGACCATCGCCACCGGCTTTGTGGTGGATGACGCCATCGTGGTAATTGAAAATATTTCGCGCTATATCGAGAAAGGGGAAAAACCGATGACGGCGGCGCTCAAAGGCGCAGGCGAAATCGGCTTTACCATTATCTCTCTGACGTTTTCGCTGATTGCCGTGCTGATTCCGCTGCTGTTTATGGGCGATGTCATTGGGCGGCTGTTCCGCGAATTCGCCATGACGCTGGCGATCGCGATTTTGATCTCGGCGGTGGTTTCCCTGACGCTGACGCCGATGATGTGCGCACGCATGCTCAGCGCGGAATCACTGCGCAAGCAAAACCGCTTTTCGCGCGCCAGCGAGGCGATGTTTGAGCGCATTATTGCCCGCTATGGCAGCGCGCTGACGCGTGTGCTGCGCCATCCGTGGCTCACGCTCTCGGTGGCGCTGGGCGCGCTGGCGCTCACGGTGATGCTGTGGATCCTCATTCCTAAAGGCTTCTTCCCGCAGCAGGACAACGGCATTATTCAGGGCACGCTTCAGGCGCCGCAGTCGGTTTCCTATGCCAGCATGGCAGAGCGCACGCGCGATGTGGCCTCGCGCATTATGCAGGACCCGGCGGTGCAAAGTTTGACCTCGTTTGTGGGCGTGGACGGCACCAATGCCGCGCTGAACAGCGCGCGGTTGCAGATCAATCTCAAACCGCTGAGCGAGCGTGACGACCGCATCCCGGCGGTGCAAGCGCGCCTGCAGCAGGCGATCGATCGCGTTCCCGGCGTCTCGCTGTGGCTGCAGCCGGTGCAGGATCTCACCATTGAGACCCAGTCGAGCCGCACGCCGTACCAGTTTACGCTGCAATCCGGCTCGCTCGCCTCACTGAGCACTTGGGTGCCGCAGCTGTTGACCGAACTGAAGCGCTTGCCGCAGCTGCGCGATGTCAGCAGCGACTGGCAGGATCAGGGCCTGGAAGCCTATATTCGCGTGGATCGCGACAGCGCCAGCCGCCTTGGCATCACCATGGCCGATGTGGATAACGCGCTGTACAACGCCTTTGGACAGCGGCTGGTCTCCACCATCTATACGCAGGCCAACCAATACCGCGTGGTGCTGGAGCAGAACAACGCGTCTACGCCGGGCTTGGCCAGCCTCGACGGGATTCGCCTCAACAGCAGCGACGGCGGTAGCGTGCCGCTCAGCGCTATCGCCCAGGTGGAGCAGCGCCAGGCGGCGCTCAGCGTGAATCATCTGGATCAGTTCCCGTCGGCGACCTTCTCGTTTAACGTGGCGGACGGCTACTCGCTGGGCGATGCGGTGGAAGCCGTGGGGGCCGCTGAGGCCAATCTTGGCCTGCCCGCCGAGCTGATGACCCAATTCCAGGGCAGCACGCTGGCCTTTGAGGCCGCCCTGAGCAGCACCGTGTGGCTAATTGTCGCCGCCGTGGTGGCGATGTATATCGTGCTGGGCGTGCTGTACGAGAGCTTTATTCACCCGATCACCATTCTTTCTACCTTGCCCACCGCAGGCGTCGGCGCGCTGCTGGCGCTGATGTTGAGCGGCAACGAGCTGGATATCATCGCCATCATCGGCATTATTTTGCTGATCGGCATCGTGAAAAAGAACGCCATCATGATGATTGACTTTGCGCTAGCCGCCGAGCGAGAGCAAGGTCTGCCGCCGCGTGAAGCGATTTATCAGGCAAGCCTGCTGCGTTTTCGCCCAATTCTGATGACCACGCTGGCCGCCCTACTCGGCGCGCTACCGCTGATGCTGAGCACCGGCGTCGGCGCCGAGCTGCGTCATCCGCTGGGCATTGCCATGGTAGGCGGCCTGATCCTCAGTCAAATCCTGACGCTCTTCACCACGCCAGTGATTTATCTGCTGTTTGATCGCCTGGCACACGCCACGCGGCGTCGTTTTGGCAGAGCGGAGGCGCGGTCGTGAGGTTTTTTGCGCTGTTTATCCATCGGCCGGTTGCCACCACGTTACTGACGCTGGCGATTGCGCTGGCCGGCATTCTCGGCTTTCGCCTGTTGCCGGTAGCGCCCCTGCCGCAGCTGGATTTCCCGGTGATCATGGTGTCTGCCTCGCTGCCGGGCGCCTCGCCGGAAACCATGGCCTCGTCGGTGGCGACGCCGCTGGAGCGCTCGCTGGGCCGCATTGCGGGCGTCAGTGAAATGACCTCCACCAGCTCGCTCGGCACGACGCGTATTATTTTGGTGTTTGATTTCAACCGCGACATTAACGGCGCGGCGCGCGATGTGCAGGCGGCCATCAACGCGGCGCAGAGCCTGCTGCCCTCCGGTATGCCAAGCCGCCCAACCTACCGCAAGGCGAATCCCTCCGATGCGCCAATCATGATCCTTACCCTGACCTCGGATATCTACAATCCGGGCCAACTGTATGACTACGCCTCTACCCAGCTGGCGCAAAAGCTGTCACAGCTGGAAGGCGTGGGCGACGTGACGGTGGGCGGCAGTTCGTTACCGGCGGTACGCGTCGATCTCAATCCTCAGGCGCTGTTTAATCAGGGCGTCTCCCTGGACGCGGTGCGCACCGCCATCAGCAATGCCAACCAGCGACGCCCTCAGGGTGCTATTGACGACGTTGAGCAGCGCTGGCAGGTGCAAACCAACAGTGAGTTACAAACCGCCGCGGAGTATCAGCCGCTGGTGGTGCACTACAACAACGGCGCGGCGGTGCGCCTGAGCGACGTCGCCACCGTGCAGGATTCCGTACAGGATGTGCGCAACGCCGGTCTGACCAACGGCAAACCTGCGGTGCTGCTGGTGGTGCGCAAATCGCCTGACGCCAACATCATTGATACCGTGGACCGGATTCGGGCGGAAATGCCGCTGCTGCATGATGTGATCCCCGCTGCCATTGATTTACAGATCGCGCAAGACCGCTCGCCCACCATTCGTGCGTCGCTGCACGAGGTAGAGCAATCGCTCATTATCGCAGTCGGGCTGGTGATTTTGGTGGTGTTCCTGTTCCTGCGCGACGGACGCGCGACGCTGATCCCGGCGGCGGCCGTGCCGGTGTCGCTGGTCGGCACCTTTGCCGCCATGTATCTGTGCGGTTTTAGCCTCAACAACCTTTCGCTGATGGCCCTGACCATCGCCACCGGCTTTGTGGTGGATGACGCGATTGTGGTGCTGGAAAATATCGCGCGGCATATCGAATCGGGCATGAAGCCGCTGCAGGCCGCCCTGACCGGCGTGCGCGAAGTGGGCTTTACCGTGCTGTCGATGAGCCTGTCACTGATTGCGGTATTTTTGCCACTGCTGATGATTGGCGGCATTATCGGGCGCTTTTTCTCCGAATTTGCTATTACGCTGTCGGTGTCGATTCTGATCTCGTTGTTCGTCTCAATTACCCTGACGCCGATGATGTGCGCCTATTTGTTGCGCGCGCCGCGCGCCGTGCACGACACCCCGCCTGCACGGGGCTTCGCTCGCCTGATGAGCGGCGTGCAACAGGGCTACGCGCGATCGCTGCGCTGGGTACTGAACCATGCCGTCTGGGTGCTGCTGCTGCTGATCGCCACCGTGGCGCTCACCGTCTGGCTGTTTATTAGCGTACCAAAGACCTTTATGCCCGAGCAGGACACCGGGCGACTCAACGGCTTTATTCAGGCCGACCAAAGCATCTCCTTCCAGGCGATGCGCGGCAAAATGCTGGATTTCATGAACATCATCAAAGCCGATCCGGCGGTGGACAACGTGACCGGCTTTACCGGCGGCATGGGCACCAACAGCGGCCTGATGTTTGTGGCGCTCAAACCCCTTTCTGAGCGCAGCGAGAATGCGCAAGCGGTGATTGCTCGCCTGCGCACCAAGTTGGCAAAAGAGCCAGGCGCCAATCTTTATCTGAACGCCGTGCAGGACATCCGCGTTGGCGGGCGCGAATCCAACGCCAGCTATCAGTACACGCTGCTGTCCGATAACTTGGCCGATCTGCGCACGTGGGAACCCAAAATTCGCGAAGCGCTAGCAGCCTTGCCGGAGCTGGCCGATGTCAACTCAGACCAGCAAGATCACGGCAGTGAAATGGCGTTAACCTATGACCGCGACCGCATGGCGCAGCTAGGCATTGACGTGTCGGCAGCGAACGCGCTGCTGAATAACGCCTTCGGACAGCGGCAAATTTCCACCATTTATCAGCCGCTTAATCAGTACAAAGTGGTGATGGAAGTGGATCCGCGTTACACCCAGGATATTAGCGCGCTGGATAAGATGTTTGTTATCAACAGCGACGGCGCGGCGATCCCGCTTAGCGGCTTTGCCAAGTGGCAGCCGGCTAACGCCCCGCTGTCGGTCAACCATCAGGGGCTGTCGGCGGCCTCTACCGTCTCCTTTAACCTGCCGGAAGGCGTCTCGCTGTCGCAGGCCTCAGACGCCATCGATCGTACCATGACGGCGCTGGGCGTCCCGTCCAGCGTGCGCGGCAGCTTTGCCGGGACCGCGCAGGTGTTCCAGCAGTCCCAGTCTAATCAGCTGTGGCTAATGCTGGCGGCGATTGCCGCGGTGTATATCGTGCTGGGCATCCTGTACGAAAGCTATGTGCATCCACTGACCATCCTCTCCACCCTGCCCTCGGCGGGCGTGGGCGCGCTGCTGGCGCTAAAACTGTTTAACACACCGTTTAGCCTCATCGCCCTTATCGGCATTCTGCTGCTGATTGGCATCGTGAAGAAGAATGCCATCATGATGGTGGACTTTGCCCTTGAGGCCCAGCGCAGCCGTAATCTGACGCCGCGTGAAGCGATCTTCCAGGCCTGCCAGCTGCGTTTTCGGCCAATCCTGATGACGACGCTGGCCGCGCTGTTCGGTGCCCTGCCGCTGGTGCTGACCCGCGGCGACGGTGCGGAGCTGCGCCAACCACTGGGCATTACTATCGCCGGTGGCCTGGTGATGAGCCAGCTGCTGACGCTCTACACCACGCCGGTGGTCTACCTGATGATGGATAAGCTGAGCCGCCGACGTAAAAAAGTGGCCCACCTGAATGAGACGCGCGCCCGGTAAAAACCGGGCTGGGGAGTGAATGTGGAAACGCAACCCGCCAGCGTGCGCTGGCAGCTGTGGATTGTCGCCTTCGGCTTCTTTATGCAGACGCTGGACACCACCATCGTCAACACGGCGATCCCGTCGATGGCGCGCGATCTCCACGTCAGTCCACTGCAAATGCATGCGGTGATTGTGGCCTATGTGCTGACGGTCGCGGTGATGCTGCCGCTCAGCGGCTGGCTGGCGGACCGCGTTGGTGTGCGCAAGGTGTTTTGCAGCGCCATCGTGTTGTTTAGCTTAGGGTCGCTGCTGTGTGCCCTGGCGGACTCCCGCGATCAGCTGGTGCTGGCACGTGTCGTACAGGGCATCGGCGGCGCCATGCTGGTGCCGGTGGGCCGCCTGACGGTCATGAAAATTGTCCCGCGCGAACAGTATATGTCGGCGATGACGTTCGTGACGTTACCGGGGCAAATCGGCCCGCTGCTCGGTCCGGCGCTGGGCGGCGTGCTGGTGGAATACGCCAGCTGGCACTGGATTTTTTTGATCAACATTCCGGTGGGCATGGTCGGTGCCGTGGCTGCCTTACTGCTGCTGCCCAACGGCGCGCTGCCGCCGCGACGCTTTGATTTCCTCGGCTTCACCCTGCTGGCTATCGGTATGGCGACGCTCACGCTGGCGCTGGATGGCACGCGCAGCAGCGACTCGACGTGGCGATTGGCGGTACTCGTGGTCACGGGGGTGTCAGCGCTGCTGCTGTATTTGTGGCACAGCCGCGGCAACGCGCGCGCGCTGTTCAGCCTGAAGCTGTTTAATAACCGCCTGTTCCGTATCGGTCTGCTGGGCAGCTTAACCGGGCGCATCGGCAGCGGCATGCTCCCGTTCATGACGCCGATCTTTCTGCAGGTCGGCCTCGGCTTCAGCCCGTTTCACGCCGGGCTGATGATGATCCCCATGGTGCTGGGCAATATGGGCGTTAAGCGGGCAGTCGTGCAGCTGGTAAACCGATTTGGCTATCGCCGGGCCTTGGTGGGCGCGACCCTGGCGCTTGCGGGCGTGGTGCTGCTGTTTCCGCTGGTGGCGCTATTGCAGGTGTGGTGGTTGCTGCCGCTGGTGCTGTTTTTACAGGGCATGGTCAATGCGGTGCGCTTCTCTTCCATGAATACCTTAACCCTGAAAGATCTGCCGGACGATCTCGCCTCCAGTGGCAACAGCTTGCTCTCCATGGTGATGCAGCTGGCCATGAGTATCGGCGTGACCGTGGCCGGTTTGCTGCTCGGCGCCTTTAGCCATGGCGCGTTGGGCAACGGTGCGGCGGTGCAACAGACATTTATGTACAGCTGGCTCTGTATGGCGGTCATTATTGCGCTGCCCGCGCTGGTGTTTTGGCGTGTTCCCCGCGACATCAGTAAAAACGTGGTACTCACCCGCAGGAGAAAATCATGAAACAGCCGGTCAGACTCGGCATTGGCGCCAAACTGTTTATCGCCATCTTTTCAACCTGCATGTTGGTGATTATTACCATGCACTGGGGCGTGCGCCTCAGCTTTGAGCACGGTTTTGTGGATTATATTAAGCGCGGCAACGAGCAGCGTCTCACTCTGCTGAGTGATGCGCTGGCCGACCAGTACGAGCAGCACGGCAGCTGGGATTTTTTACGCAATAACGATCGCCTGATTTTCACCATCTTGCGCTCGCTGGAGCAGAACCCTGGCAGCGGCAATCAGCTGCCGCCGCACGGCTGGCGCACCCAGTTTTGGATCATCGATCAGCAGTATAAGGTGCTGTCTGGCCCGCGCGCCCCGGTGCCGCCGGAAGGGTCTCGACGCAGCATCACCACCAGCAATGGCAAAGTGGTGGGCTGGGTCATCGCCTCCCCTGCCGAGCGGCTCACCCGCAGTACCGACATCAATTTCGATCGCCAGCAGCGCCAAACCAGCTGGATGATTGTCGCGCTAACCACGCTGCTGGCCGCGCTGGTCACCTGGCTGCTGGCACGCGGCTTGCTGGCGCCGTTAAAGCGGCTGGTGGACGGTACGCACCACCTGGCCGCGGGCAAATTTGCCACCCGCGTGGAAGTGGATAGCAGCGATGAGATTGGTCAGCTGGCGCGCGATTTTAATCAGCTCGCCCGCTCGCTGGAAAAGAATGAGAGTAACCGCCGCGCATTCATGGCCGATATCTCCCACGAGCTGCGGACGCCGCTGGCGATCCTGCGCGGCGAGTTAGAAGCGATGCAGGATGGCGTGCGACCGCTGACGCAGGCGGCCGTGGCCTCACTGCAAAGCGAAGTGGTGGTGCTCACCAAGCTGGTGGAGGATCTGCATCAGCTTTCGCTGTCGGATGCGGGGGCGCTGGCCTATCGCAAACAGCCGGTGGAGCTGGTGCAGCTGCTGGAAGTGGTCGCGGGCAGTTTTGCCGCGCGCTATCGCAGCCACGGCCTGACGCTGCAGCTTGCCCTGCCCGCTGAGGCCGAGAGCTTTGGCGATCCCGATCGGCTGATGCAGCTGTTTACCAATTTGCTGGAAAACAGCCTGCGCTACACCGACGCAGGCGGCACCGTGCAGCTTAGCATGGCGCTCTCTGGAGAGCAGTGGCAGTTGGATTTTGCCGATAGCGCACCCGGCGTGGAGGCGACGCAGCTGGCGCAGCTGTTTGAGCGTTTCTTTCGCGCGGAAAGCTCGCGCAATCGCGCCAGCGGCGGCTCCGGTTTGGGACTGGCCATCTGTAAAAATATCGTTGAAGCGCACGGCGGCACGATTTCTGCGCGTCACTCTGATTTAGGTGGACTGCAAATCAGGCTAAACTTGCCCTATGTTCCCTACCAGAAATGACTTATGACCCCGGACAGCCACGATCCCCTGATTCTTGTTGTAGAAGATGAGCCCAAGCTGGCACAGCTGATGATGGATTATCTGCAAGCCTCTAACTATCGCACGCACCATATTGCCGACGGCAGCGAGGTGCTGAATTATGTGCAAAATACACCGCCTGACTTGATGCTCCTGGACCTGATGTTGCCCGGCCGCGACGGCCTGACGCTGTGCCGGGAGATCCGCCGCTTTTCCGAGCTGCCAATTATCATGGTCACGGCACGCACCGAAGAGATTGACCGCCTGCTGGGCCTGGAAATCGGCGCGGATGACTACATTTGCAAACCGTTTAGCCCGCGTGAAGTGGTGGCGCGCGTGAAAACCATTCTGCGCCGCGTACGCCGCTCGCCGGAAGAGGCGCAGCTGACGTCGCCGCTGATCATCGATGAAGGCCGCTTCCAGGCCAGCTGGCGCGAGCAGGCGCTGGAGCTCACGCCCGCCGAATTTCGCCTGCTGAAAACCCTGGCGTTGGAGCCTGGCAAAGTCTTTTCGCGCGAGCAGCTATTAAACCACTTGTACGATGACTATCGCGTGGTGACCGATCGCACCATCGACAGCCACATTAAAAATCTGCGGCGCAAGCTGGAGAATCTGGATGCTGACCAGCCGTTCATTCGCGCGGTTTACGGCATGGGTTATCGCTGGGAAGCGGATGTCTGCCGTGTGATCTAGCGGCGTTGATCGCGATCAATTTACTTCGCGCCCGCGTCCGCCTAAAATCCCCACCTTTTGCAGGGCTGTTTGCCGCAGCCCTGTGCGGTCATCCAATGACCGGCCGATTCGACAGCCGCGAGACGCCCCCATGTTTAAACCCGAACTCCTTTCTCCAGCAGGCTCGCTGAAGAACATGCGCTACGCCTTTGCCTACGGCGCCGACGCTGTTTACGCGGGCCAGCCACGCTACAGTTTGCGCGTGCGTAATAATGAATTTACCCACGAGGTGCTGGCGCAGGGCATTGCCGAAGCGCACGCGCTGGGTAAGAAATTCTATGTGGTGGTGAACATTGCGCCGCATAACGCGAAGTTAAAAACCTTTATCCGCGATTTAGCGCCCGTGGTGGCGATGCAGCCCGATGCGCTGATCATGTCCGATCCTGGGCTGATCATGCTGGTACGCGAGGCGTTCCCTGCCATGCCGATTCATCTTTCCGTGCAGGCCAATGCGGTAAACTGGGCCACGGTGAAATTTTGGCAGCAGAGGGGCCTCACGCGCGTGATCCTCTCTCGTGAGCTGTCGCTGGACGAAATTGCCGAGATTCGCGCGCAGGTGCCGGAGATGGAGTTGGAAATTTTTGTGCACGGCGCCTTGTGCATGGCTTACTCGGGGCGCTGCCTGCTGTCCGGCTATCTCAACAAACGCGATCCCAACCAAGGTACCTGCACCAATGCGTGCCGCTGGGAATACAACGTGCAGGAGGGCCAGCAGGACGACCTCGGCAATATCGTTGGCATTCATCAGCCCGTGACCGTCCAGCCACCCACGCTGGGCGTCGGCGGCCCCACCGATCGGGTCTTCCTGCTGGAAGAAAAAATGAAGCCAGGCGAGGTCATGAGCGCGTTTGAAGATGAACACGGCACCTACATCATGAATTCCAAAGATCTGCGCGCCGTGGCGCACGTGGAGCGCCTGAGCCAAATGGGCGTGCATTCGCTGAAAATAGAGGGGCGCACCAAGTCCTTTTACTACTGCGCGCGCACCGCGCAGGTCTACCGCCGCGCGATTGATGATGCCGCCGCGGGAAAACCCTTTGACGCCTCGCTCCTGGAAACGCTGGAAGGCCTGGCGCACCGAGGCTACACCGAGGGCTTTTTACGCCGCCATACGCACGACAGTTACCAAAACTATCAGCAGGGTTTTTCAGTGTCTGAGCGGCAGCAGTTGGTCGGTGAATTTACCGGCGAGCGGCGCGGTGACTGGGCACAAATCGCCGTAAAGAATAAGTTTATGGTGGGCGATGCCGTGGAGATCATGACGCCTGAGGGCAACCTCAATGCCACGCTGGAGACGCTGCAAAACGATCGCGGCGACGCGGTGCAGGTCGCGCCCGGCGACGGGCACCGGGTCTGGATGCCGGTACCGGCCTCGGTGGCGCTGACGTATGCCCTGCTGCTGCGCAACTTTAATGGCGAAGGCACCACGCAGGCGCCGCGTGGTTGAGATCCCACTTTCGTAAAGAAAATGGGGAAGTTAGAACAGGATCACAGACCGCCAGGCGCGTGCGCCTTATCATCGCGCCTGCTGCTAACGAGTAACAACTAACGGCAAGTTCTATCAGGAACCACCTCATTCACCCGCCCGGCTCCCCCGTGCGGGTCTTCTTTTTTTCCGCCTCCGCAAAATAAAGTTTTCGCCGCAGCTATGCTATAACCACTGCACTGAATCACGCATCAAGGAACTGATTATGCAAACTAATTCGCTCACCATGCTGATCCTCAACGGGAAAGGCGCGGGCAACGAGGATCTGCGCGCCGCCGTCACCACGCTGCGTGACGAGGGGTTTAACGTGGCGGTTCGAGTCACATGGGAAAAGGGCGACGGTGAACGCTATATTCAGGAAGCCGTGACGCTGCAGGCGGAAACCGTGGTCGCTGGCGGCGGCGATGGCACCGTCAATGAGATCGCCACGGCATTGGCAAAGCTGCCTGCTGAAAAGCGCCCGGTACTGGGTATTTTACCGCTGGGCACCGCCAACGATTTCGCTACCAGCGTGGGCATTCCCGCGGAGATGGAGCCCGCGCTGCGCCTGGCGCTGGTGGGCAAAGCGAGCGCTATCGATCTTGCTTGCGTGAACGGCGATCGCTTCTTTATCAATATGGCGACCGGCGGCTTTGGCACGCGTATCACCACGGAAACGCCGGAAAAGTTGAAATCCGCGCTGGGCGGCGTCTCCTACTTTATTCACGGCTTAATGCGCGTGGATGCCCTGAAGCCAGATAGCTGTGAAATCAGCGGGCCGGGCTTTGCCTGGCAGGGCGATGCGCTGGTGATCGGTATTGGGAATGGGCGTCAGGCGGGCGGCGGGCAAAAACTCTGCCCGGAGGCGCTCATTAATGACGGCGTACTGAATCTCAGCATCGTGACGGCGCAGGAGTTGCTGCCTACGCTGCTGCACTCGCTGACGCGTGACGATGAGAACCCCAATATCGTCACCGCACAGCTGCCGTCCCTGACCATACGCTCGCCCAATGAGATGACGTTTAATCTCGACGGCGAGCCGCTGACCGGCAGTGAGTTTACCCTTGAGGTGATGCCTGGCGCGCTAAACTGCCGTCTGCCACCGCAGTGTCCACTGCTGGCGTGATCGCCACGGGGCGTCAGACGCCCCTTTTACACTTTGACCCAGCGACGCTCCACTGCCGAGACGGCTACCGCTTCCAACACCTTTTGCACCTGCAGCCCTTCCGTGAAATCCGGCCACAGACGATCGCCGGCGGCGATGCCATTGATCAGATCGCGGATCTCCACGGTTTTTTGATCGTTAAAGCCAATGCCGTGCCCCGCCGACACACAGAAGTTGGCATAGTCAGGGTGCGCCGGTCCGGTCAGTAAGGTTTTAAACCCCTGACGCCCGGCGGGATCGTCGTGATTGTAGAGCGCAAGTTCCGCCATGCGCTCTTGGGTATAGCGCAGCGTGCCTTTGGTGCCGGTAACCACGTAAGTCAGGCCCATTTTGCTGCCGCAGGCAATGCGCGAGGTTTCAAACACGCCGTGCGCACCGTTTTTAAAACGCAGCAGCGCGCTGGCCTGATCTTCGTTCTCCACCGGCAGCAGCCGCGCGGGATCCTTGGGGTCGGGACGCTGGGCGATGACCGTCATCATATCGCCGCTGACTTCCTCGATCTCACCCACCAAATAGTGCGCCATGTTGACGATATGGGCGGCCAAATCGCCCAGCGCGCCCAATCCTGCCAGCGCTTTTTGGCAGTGCCAATCCAGCGGCGTCTCGGGACGGGCGAGATAATCTTCGTTATGGGTGCCATAAAAGTGCACCACGTCGCCAATTTCGCCAGCGGCAATGATCTCCCGCGCCAGTTGGCTGGTGGGGTTTTTCATGTAGTTAAAGCCTACCAGCGTTTTTACACCGGCCTGCTGCGCGGCGAGCACCATTTCTTCTGCGTCCGCGACCGACAGAGACAGCGGTTTTTCTGAGTAAACGTGTTTGCCGTGGCGGATTGCCTCTAGCGCCATCGCTTTATGCAAAAAGTTCGGGGCGCAGATATCCACGACGTCAATCTGCGGATCGCTCACCAATTCGCGCCAGTTTGCCGTGGCGCGCGCAAAACCGAACGCGGCAGCCTGTGTCCTGGCCCGCTCGATATCCACCTCGGCCAGCATCTCACGCACGATTTCGCCCTTGAGCGGGAAAACCGTCGGCGCCTGCGCATAGGCAATGGCGTGACAACGACCAATATAGCCACTGCCGATCATACCGATTCTGACTTTGTTCATGCTGCACCTGCTACAGGAGGGGAGATGATGCGGAATATATGTTTCGTTTTTTGCCGTCACAACGGCGAAATGAAATATCTGTGATCATCTTTGCGAGGTATCTGACATAACCGACAAATCAGGATGTAATTTTGCACAACAATAGTGATTTCAATCACAAACAGCCGTGCTATTCGCCGTCATCGCTTCTTCGCGACGGCAGATTGGCGCTTTATTCGGCAGTCAGAAAAAATTATGAAAAAGGGCTTTGACAACCCTCAGCCACCCCGATAATATGCGCCCCGTTCCAAACGATTCCTCTGTAGTTCAGTCGGTAGAACGGCGGACTGTTAATCCGTATGTCACTGGTTCGAGTCCAGTCAGAGGAGCCAAATTCTTGAAAAAAGCAGCCTTTACGGCTGCTTTTTTTATGCCCGTTGCTCAGCCGCGCGGCGCTGACCTTCCCTACGCTACGCCGTTGATGGCCCCCGCTGTGAGCCGGTTCACAACCTTCACCCTTAGGGTTGTCGGGTAGAATCGGTAACGCTATGTTGCCCTCTCTTGCTGCGCGACGTTCCGCCATGCTCGCATACTTCCCGCGCGGGGGCCCCTTCGTCGCTCAGGCAACAGGCGGCGAGCTCGCCGATTGCTCACCCGCTGCGCACAGGGGCAGTCGTTTTCATTTCAGGCTAGCGGTGCTGGCCGTAATACGGATATTGCCGCATGTCGACCGCCTATACCCTTACCGCCAGCGAGCCTGTTAATCAGCAGATCTACCGCTATTTGCGTAGAGATATCGTCACCTGCGCCATTCAACCGGGCGCACTGCTGTCGGAGAAAGACGTGTCTACGCGCTTTAACGTCTCGCGTCAGCCGGTGCGTGAGGCCTTTATTAAACTGGCCGAAGCGGGATTGGTGCAGGTATTGCCGCAGCGCGGCACCTTCGTGCGCAAAATTTCTTTGCAGCGCGTGGCCGACGGGCGCTTTATTCGCGAAGCCGTGGAGGTTGCCGTGGTGCGCCGCGCGGCGCTGACGCTGACCGCCAACGGGTTAATGGCGCTGGAACACAATTTACAGCTCCAGCACCTCGCCGCAGAACGTCACGACAGTCAGGCTTTTATGCTGCTCGACGATGAGTTTCATCGTCTCATTGCCGAGGGCATTGATTGCCTGCTGGCATGGGAAACAGTCGAGAACATCAAAGCCACGCTGGATCGCGTGCGTTTCCTGACGCTGAGTGCGGTGGCGCCGCCGGAGAGCCTGATTCAACAGCACAGGGCAATTTTTCAGGCGCTGCAAGCTGGCGATGCTGACGCCGCAGAGTGCGCCCTGCGCCACCATCTGCAAGCGATGATGCTAAACATGGCCCCGATTGCGGCGCAGAACAGCGCGTGGTTTGAAACGCCCTAGCGCCGGACAGGTCCGGCATTAGGCTAACCTGCGGCTTACCACCAGTGATGAAAATGGTGCAGCGGCCCAATCCCCTTCCCCACCTCCAGCGAATCCGCGTGCCGCAGCGCCTGCTGTAGCCAGTCTTTTGCCGCCGCCACCGTGGCTGGCCAATCCGGCTGCTGTGGACGCAGCGCGGCCAGCGCCGCCGAGAGTGAACAGCCGGTACCGTGCGTATGGCGCGTCGCCACGCGCGCGGCGGTAAAGCGCTGGTGTCCACAGCGCGTAATCAGCCAATCGGGGCTTTCGGCGTGCAGCAGGTGCCCGCCCTTCATCAGCACCGCGTCGCAGCCGAGTTGCAGCAGGGCGTCCCCCTGGCGCCGCATGTCCGTTTCATCCTGCGCCTGCGCGCACCCCAGCAACGTTGCGGCTTCAGGCAGGTTGGGTGTGATGAGTGACACCTGCGGCAGCAAACGCTCACGCAGCGTCGCCACCGCCTCGGGCGACAGCAGCGCATCGCCACTCTTTGCCACCATCACCGTGTCCAGTACCACAAACGGCAGTCGGGCCTGTTCCAGCCGCTGCGCGACGGTCTCAACGATGGCCGCCTCGGCGAGCATGCCGATTTTGGCGGTATCAATGCGTACATCATCCAGCACCGCGTCCAGCTGAGCGGTGACAAAGTCTGGATCAACGCGATAGACCGACCGCACGCCGCAGGTATTTTGCGCCACCAGCGCGGTGATTACGCTGGTGCCGTAGGCGCCCAGCGCCGAGAACGCTTTGAGATCGGCCTGGATTCCCGCGCCGCCGCTGGGATCGGTGCCTGCAATCGTCAGGGCATTGATGCGTTTCATGCCGCCGCCTCCGTCGCGCCGTTGATGCCAGTGAAAAAGGCGCAGCAGGCAGGCGGAACGGTGAGTATCCGGCAACAAACGTGTGGCGGTAAGAAGGCAGGCGCGCACGGCGCGTGAGCAAGAAGGTCAGGTTGATAGGTCATAAGGCTCCCAACCGGCGATCAAGAAGGCGAATGCGGTCAGGCATCTGACTTCCCTACGCTGGCATTATCCAGATCAGGTAATACGGGTATTTCTCAGCCTTCACAAAGAAGGGCACCCCGAGTCATTCAGTAACAGGCGTTACTGCGCCTCAGCATACGGCAAGGCGCGGGAACAGCGCAAGCCGCACGCGCGCAGGCAGATTGAAGGTGGCGAAGCGTGCGCGCCCACGTCATTTTCCCGGCGCACATCCCCTTCGTGCAGCGACTATTTTTGCGCCGCCCTCGCCGATACCTTGCCAGATCAATGCCCGGCGTCCATTGCGCTGCAGCGTAAAGCGCTGAAATTGCGCTATTCGACACCAGGAGGTAAAAAAGCGTGCAGCAAGGCCGGAGCTTGATACATATCAACGTCACCGCGACGCCGTGCGGGCTTAATCCCTGCGGTTTAACGCTTTTCTCACGGACTCAAGATGATCTCACGGCTTCTGGCTTGGATTCCCCACGCCCATCGCTGGCACGTTATGCGCATTACGCGCTGCGGCGCGCAGCGTCCTGATGGACGACAGGGCATGTGCACGTATGTTCAGGCGCGGTGCACAGGCTGCGGGGTGCGACTGCACAAAGTGTTTTATCGCGATATCACTGATGCACAGGCGCGTCGGTGGTTGGGATAAAAAAAACCCCGCAACACAGGTTGCGGGGTGATGGCGTGGCTATCGCAGCATTATTCAGCCGGCTTGGTGCGGATCAGATAATCAAAAGCACTTAGAGAGGCTTTGGCACCTTCGCCGCTGGCGATGATGATCTGCTTGTACGGCACCGTGGTGCAGTCGCCTGCCGCGAATACCCCTTTCAGGCTGGTTTCGCATTTGGCGTCGATGATCACTTCGCCCATTCTGTTCAGCTCAACCGCGCCTTCCAGGAAGCCGGTGTTCGGCAGCAGTCCAATTTGCACAAAGATGCCGCTCAGTGCGATCTCATGGCTGGTTTGGTTAGTGCGGTCGATGTAGCTCAGGCCGGTGACTTTACTGCCGTCGCCTTTGACTTCGGTGGTTTGCGCATTGAGGATCACATCCACGTTTTTCAGACTGCGCAGTTTATCTTGCAGCACTTTGTCGGCGCGCATTTCGCCCGCGAACTCCAGCAGCGTAACGTGCTCAACGATGCCCGCGAGATCGATGGCCGCTTCGACGCCGGAGTTACCGCCGCCAATGACCGCCGTACGCTTGCCCTTAAACAGCGGGCCGTCGCAGTGTGGGCAATAGGTTACGCCCTTGGTGCGATACTGCTCTTCGCCCGGGACGCCCATGTTGCGCCAGCGCGCGCCGGTGGCAATGATGATGCTGCGCGATTTCAACACCGCGCCTGAGGCGGTTTCGAGCGCGTGTAAACCGCCCGCTTTTGCCGCCGGAATCAGTTTGATGGCGCTCTGGGTATCAATGACGTCAACGTTGTAATCTTCCACGTGCGCACGCAGGGAACCCGCCAGCTTGGCGCCTTCGGTTTTCGGCACGGAGATGTAGTTTTCGATGTCGACCGTGTCCAGAACCTGACCGCCGAAGCGCTCGCCCATCAGACCGGTGCGGATGCCTTTACGCGCCGAGTAAATGGCTGCTGCCGCCCCTGCCGGGCCGCTGCCAACAATCAGCACGTCGTAGGCCGCACGTTTATTCAACTCTTCTGCGGCGCGCTTGTCGGCGTTGGTATCCACTTTACCCACAATCTCAGCCAGGCTCATACGGCCCTGACCAAACTCTTTACCGTTGAGGTAAACCGCTGGCACGCCCATCACGTTACGTTCGGTGATCTCGTGCTGGAACATACCGCCGTCGATGGCCGTGTGACTGATGCGCGGGTTCAGGATCGCCATCAGGTTCAGCGCCTGTACCACATCCGGGCAGTTATGGCACGACAGCGAATAGTAAGTTTCAAAGTGCAGCTCGCTGTCCAGCGCCGCCACCTGCTCCAGCAGACTTTGTGCTTCTTTAGAAGGATGCCCACCGGTCTGCAGCAGTGCCAGCACCAGGGAGGTAAATTCGTGGCCCATTGGGGAGCCGGCAAAACGCGGCCCGCCGCTGCGGCCAGGATTGGTAATCAAAAACGAAGGTTTACGCACCGGCCGATCGTTCTCTTCGCGGAAGCTGACTTTTTCTGACAGGCTGGCGATGTCGGTCAGCAGCGTGCGAATCTCAGCAGATTTCGCGCTGTCGTCCAGCGTAGCAATCAACTCAACCGGTTTTGTTAATTTCTCAAGGTAGGCCTTGAGCTGCGTTTTTAAATTGGTGTCGAGCATAGTGAGTTCCTGTCAAGAAAATCGGGTGCCGCAGCACCCGATTGAGAAAGATCGAAGGGCTGGGCGGTGGTTAGATTTTGCCAACCAGGTCCAGTGAGGGTGCCAGCGTGGCGTCGCCTTCTTTCCATTTAGCCGGGCACACTTCACCTGGGTGAGAAGCCACGTACTGGGCGGCTTTCACTTTGCGCAGCAGGTCAGAGGCGTCGCGGCCGATGCCTTCTGCGGTGATTTCGATCGCCTGGATGATACCTTCTGGGTCAACAATGAACGTACCGCGATCGGCCAGACCTTCAGCTTCACGCATGATTTCGAAGTTGCGGGTCAGTGCGCCAGTTGGGTCGCCGATCATCGCGTACTGGATCTTGGCGATGGTGTCAGAAGAACCGTGCCAGGCTTTGTGGGTAAAGTGCGTGTCAGTGGAAACGGAGTAGATGTCTACGCCCAGCTTCTGGAACTCTTCATAATGGTCTGCAACATCACCCAGCTCGGTCGGGCATACGAAGGTGAAGTCAGCCGGATAGAAGAAGAAAACACTCCATTTACCTTCAACGTCTTTTTCGGTTACGTCGATGAATTCGCCGTTTTTGAAGGCGGCATTTTTAAAGGGTTTGATCTTGGTATTAATAATGGACATGAGTGACCTCCGTTAAAATATGTGATGCAAGTTACATAATTTTTGGGCCAACTTCTAATAAGCAGGCGTTATCACTCAGATAACCAAAAGCTATCAAGTGGCCCAAAGCCTGATTTCATGCGGCTTGCCGCGGCATTCTACACAGATTAACCCGGCATTTAACAGGCTTTCTCGCCTTTGGCGTCGCCTGCTACTTTTAGAGTATGACCTCTATTGCGGGAGCCTGATGTGGAGATTCGTTTGTTTAAGGAAAGCGACCGGCCCTTTTTACGCACGCTCTATCTGGCAGCGCGACGCCACAGCTGGACGTGGCTGAAAGGCGATGCCTGGCAGCTGGAAGATTTTGATGCGGTAATCCTGGGAGAAACGGTGCTGGTGGCAGAGTTAGAAGGCCATCGCGTCGGTTTTGCCGGGGTGTTGGACAACGATAACTTCTTACACAGCCTGTTTGTCGATCCTGCTTTCCAGGGGCGCGGCGTCGGCAGCGCCCTGCTTACCGCGGCGCAGCAGCGCTTCACTTCGACCGGCGCGCTGAAGTGTCTGGCGCAAAACCGCGCGGCGCTGGCTTTTTACGAAAAACAGGGCTGGCATCGGGAAGCGCTGGGAGACAGCGAACAAGGCAAATACGTGCTGATGCACTTGCCGCTGGCGGCGCGCGCCAGCGGCAAGGCTGCGGGTTAGATCGCCCGGAAGGCGATATCGCCGGGAATGACGCTGCCCTGCCAGTAGAGTTGGGCCGCTACGCGCCCCGCCAGCTGGCGATACAGTGCGGTAAATTCGCTGTCCGGACGGCGTATTACGGTAGGCTCGCCGTCGTCCAAATCTTCCCGCAGCGTGATGTGCAGCGGCAGCTGAGCCAGCAGCTGGATATGATAATCATCCGCCAGCCGCTGCGCGCCGCCGGTGCCAAAAATGGGTTCGTGATGCCCGCATTCGCTACAGATATGGATACTCATGTTCTCGACCACACCCAGCACCGGTACGCTGACTTTTTCAAACATCACCACGCCTTTACGCGCATCCATCAGCGCAATGTCCTGCGGCGTGGTAACCACCAGCGCGCCGGTCACCGGCACGTTTTGCGCCAGCGTAAGTTGAATGTCGCCGGTGCCCGGCGGCATGTCCAGCACCAGGTAATCCAGCTCAGGCCACAGCGTTTCATTGAGCAGCTGTGTCAGCGCTTTGCTCGCCATCGGCCCGCGCCATACCATCGCATTGTCCTCGGAGGCCAGGTAACCAATTGAGTTAGTGGCTAAACCGTGGGCGAGAATAGGCGCCATGTGTTTGCCATCAGGCGAGGTGGGACGTTCATGCGAGGTGCCCAGCATACTGGGCACGGACGGGCCGTAAATATCCGCATCGAGCAGACCGACGCTGGCCCCCTCCGCCGCCAGCGCCAGCGCCAGATTCACGGCGGTGCTGGATTTGCCCACGCCGCCTTTGCCCGAACTCACGGCAATGATATTTTTTACGCCGCTCACGCCCGGCAGGTTTTTTACCCGCTTCAGCGTGGCGACGTCGTGACGCAGACGCCAGTCGATGGCGCGCGCCTGGGTCAAACGCAGCAGCTCGGCGCTGGTTTCGGCTTTCAGTTCGTCAAAGGCGCTCCCCCACGCAAACGGCATAAGCAGTTCGATATGTAACGTGTCGTCCAGCAGCGCCACGTGGTGCAGCGCTTTCAGCGTGACCAGATTGTGACGCAGCGTGGGATGGTCAAAGCGATTCAGGACGCTGATAACCACAGCGCGCAGGGCTTCAGGGGTGTGATGCTGCCGGGATTGTGAAGTCATCCCTACTCCTCTCTTTTCATGGCGCCAGCGATCGGCGATGTGCTTTCAATGATATCAGATAGCCATTAAAAGTGACGTAGCGGAGCAGCCGTGTTTACGCCAGAGGGTGCATCAGTTAACATCTAAACCCGATTTTTCATTCACGGAAAGCTACGCAAATTATGACTCAAGTCACTAAAAAAATTCTGGTAACGTGCGCCCTGCCGTACGCAAACGGCTCTATCCACTTAGGTCACATGCTTGAGCATATTCAGGCTGACGTGTGGGTCCGTTACCAGCGAATGCGTGGCAACCAGGTTTACTTCATCTGCGCGGACGATGCGCACGGTACGCCGATCATGCTGAAAGCACAGCAGCTCGGCATTGCGCCCGAGCAGATGATCGCGGAGATGAAGCAAGAGCACGAAGCGGATTTTGCCGGCTTCAATATCAGCTATGATAACTACCACTCTACGCACGGTGAAGAGAACCGCGAACTGGCTTCGCTCATTTATTCCCGTCTGAAAGAGAACGGTTTTATTAAGAACCGCACCATTTCACAGCTCTACGATCCTGAAAAAGGCATGTTCCTGCCGGACCGTTTTGTGAAAGGCACCTGCCCAAAATGCAAAGCGCCCGATCAATATGGCGATAACTGTGAAGTATGCAGCGCGACCTACAGCCCAACCGAGCTGATTGACCCGAAATCCGTGGTGTCGGGTGCGACGCCGGTGATGCGCGATTCTGAGCACTTCTTCTTTGACTTGCCGTCGTTCAGCGCCATGCTGCAGGCGTGGACGCGCTCCGGTGCGCTGCAAGAGCAGGTCGCTAACAAAATGCAGGAGTGGTTCGACGCCGGGCTGCAGCAGTGGGATATTTCCCGTGACGCGCCCTACTTTGGCTTTGAAATTCCCGATGCGCCGGGCAAGTATTTCTACGTCTGGCTGGACGCGCCAATTGGTTACATGGGATCGTTCAAGAACCTGTGCGACAAGCGCGGCGACATTGATTTCGATGAATTCTGGCAAAAAGAGTCGACCACCGAGCTCTACCATTTCATTGGCAAAGATATCGTTTATTTCCACAGCCTGTTCTGGCCAGCGATGTTGGAAGGCAGCCAGTTCCGCAAGCCGACCAATCTGTTTGTGCACGGCTATGTGACGGTGAATGGCGCCAAGATGTCGAAATCGCGCGGCACCTTTATCAAAGCCAGCACCTGGCTGCAGCATCTCGACGCCGACAGCCTGCGCTACTATTACGCGGCCAAGCTCTCCTCGCGCATTGACGACATCGATCTGAACCTGGAAGATTTTGTCCAGCGCGTGAACGCCGACATCGTCAACAAAGTGGTGAATCTGGCGTCGCGTAACGCCGGCTTCATTACCAAACGCTTTGACGGCCAGCTGGCCAGTGAGTTGGCTGACCCTGCGCTTTATCAGACCTTTGTGGACGCCTCCGAGCGCATCGGCGAGGCGTGGGCAAATCGTGAATATAGCCGCGCTATTCGTGACATCATGGCGCTGGCGGATAGCGCGAACCGCTACGTTGATGAGCAAGCGCCGTGGGTGGTGGCGAAACAGGAAGGCCGCGACGGCGATCTGCAGGCCATCTGTTCAATGGGCATTAATCTGTTCCGCGTATTAATGACCTGGCTGAAACCGGTGCTGCCTGCGCTGAGCGAGCGCGCCGAAGCGTTCTTGCAGAGCGAACTGCAGTGGGATGCGATTGCCCAACCGCTGTTGAATCACCAGGTTGCCCCGTTTAAAGCGCTGTACGGACGTATTGAAATGGCGAAGGTCGACGGGCTGATTGCGGCCTCTAAAGAGGATGCTGCAGCGGCCAACGCGCCTGCACCAACCGGTCCGCTGGCGGATGCACCGATTGGCGATACCATTACCATTGATGATTTTGCCAAAGTGGACATGCGCGTGGCGCTGATCGAGCAGGCAGAGTGCGTGGAAGGCTCCGACAAGCTGCTGCGCCTGTCGCTGGATCTGGGCGGTGAGAAGCGCCAGATTTTCTCCGGCATCCGCGCGGCGTACCCGGATCCCTCGGTGCTGGTGGGTAAAATGACCATCATCGTCGCTAACCTTGCGCCGCGTAAAATGCGCTTTGGTGTCTCAGAAGGCATGGTGCTGTCTGCGGGACCGGGCGGCAAAGACCTGTTTGTGCTGTCCGTGGACAGCGGCGCACAGCCCGGCATGCCCGTGAAGTAAGTGAACCAGCCGCCTGTCAGGCGGCTTTTTTATGGGGTTAAACGTCAGGAGCCTGTTGTGTTAACTGCCTGTTGGCGCTATCTGCGCGCCTTTATCATTATCTACGCTGCGCTGTATGCCGGTAACGGGCTGGCGCGCTTGCTACCGTTTACGCTGCCGGGGAGTATCCTCGGCATGCTGATGCTGTTTATGCTGCTGGCGCTGCAAATTTTGCCAGTAGAGTGGGTGAAACCCGGCTGCCATCTGCTGATCCGCTATATGGCCCTGCTGTTCGTGCCGATTAGCGTGGGCGTAATGAGCTACACCGATCTGCTCACCGCCCAGTTTGGCCCGATTGTGGTCTCCTGCACGCTCAGCACGGTTCTGGTTCTGCTGATTGTGGGGTTAAGCGCGGACCGTCTGCAGCAGCGGGGAGAAAAATCCCATGAGTGATGCCTGGTGGTCGCTGCCGCTGACCCTGGCGGCCTTTCTGCTGGCGCGCAAGCTGGCGAGCAAACTCAAACTGCCACTGGTCAATCCGTTGCTGGTGGCGATGGCGATCATCATCCCTATTTTGCTGCTGACCCATCTGCCTTACAGCCGCTATTTTGCCGGCAGCGCGCTGCTTAACCAGCTGTTGCAGCCTGCGGTCGTCGCGCTCGCGCTGCCGCTCTATGAGCAGATGCACCAGATTCGGGCGCGCTGGAAAACCATCATTACCGTCTGTTTTATAGGCAGCCTCACGGCCATGGTGTCCGGCACGGCCATTGCGCTGTGGATGGGGGCGACGCCGCAAATTGCCGCCACGATTCTGCCCAAGTCCGTCACTACACCGATTGCCATGGCGGTGTCGGGTTCGCTGCACGGCATCCCCGCCATCAGCGCAATCTGCGTGCTTATCGCTGGCGTACTCGGCGCGGTGCTGGGACATACGCTCCTGAACCTGTTTGGCGTGCGTAAAACCGCCTCACGCGGGCTGGCAATCGGTAACGCCTCGCACGCGCTGGGCACGGCGCGCGCCGCCGAGGTCGATTACCAGGAAGGTGCGTTCAGCTCACTGGCGCTGGTGATCTGCGGCATTATTACGTCCCTGTTGGCGCCGTTTATTTTCCCGCTGCTGATGCGGTGGTTGGGCTAAAACTTTGCGAGAGATCTCGCAAAGTTGAAACAACCTAAGCAACTTGCATTGTCATAGCGACATGGATCACATATAAACCTCAGGCGGCGCGTTGCCGCCACCGCGTTTTATGAGGTCATCACACCATGCATCCACGATTTAACCCGGCATTCGCTACGCTGCCCGTTACCTTACAACGCGCCCTTCAGCCACTGCTGGACGATGAAAATTTTCACGGCGTGTTAAGCCCACAGGCGGTGACGCAGCTGCAACAGGCAACCGGAATGGATGACGATGCGCTGGCGCTGGCGCTACTGCCTATCGCTGCCTGCTGCGCCGTGGCTCCCATATCTCATTTTAACGTGGGTGCTATCGCACGTGGCACCAGCGGCGCATGGTATTTCGGCGCCAACATGGAGTTCACGCACGCCACCATGCAGCAAACCATTCACGCGGAGCAGAGTGCCATCGCGCACGCCTGGCTACGCGGAGAGCCTGCGCTGGCGACCATCACGGTGAACTACACGCCCTGCGGTCACTGTCGGCAGTTTATGAATGAACTCAACAGCGGCACCGCCATCCGCATTAGCCTGCCAGGTCGCGCCGTGAATACGCTGGCCGATTACCTGCCAGACGCGTTTGGACCGGCCGATTTGGATATTGCTGAGCGGTTGATGACGCCCAATCAGCAAGGTTTCGTGCCGCACGGCGATGCGCTGCAGCAGGCCGCCATTGCGGCTGCGGACCAGAGTCATGCGCCGTACAGCCGCAGCTACAGCGGCGTGGCGCTGCGCACCCGCGCCGGCAATCTTTATAGCGGTCGCTACGCTGAAAATGCGGCGTTCAATCCGAGTTTACCGCCGCTGCAGGCGGCGCTGATTATGCTGAACATGCATCACGAAGACGTTCACAGCGTGCAGCAGGCGGTACTGGCGGAATGTGAGGCGTGCACCCTGACCCAGCGCGACGCCACGCGCGCCACGCTGGCCGCACTGGGCTGTGACGATTTTTCAGTTACTTTAGTTTCAAAAACATCAGTTTAGTGATCGTTTCATCGCTTTTGTGACCTGCTGTTAACAAAAGCTGTACATCTGCAAGAAATCTCATAGGATCGGGCGCCAGAACGTCGTTAAAAAAAGGTCTGGCGTCTCGCTCTCCCGTCGACGCGCCAGCAGACACTGCAACCGGAGCAAACACTGCATGGAACTCGAGTACGAAAGTAAACGTCCGCTGTATATTCCTTACGCGGGTCCGATCTTGCTGGAATTTCCGCTGTTGAACAAAGGCAGCGCATTCACGCTGGAAGAGCGTAACGAATTCAACCTTAACGGCCTGCTGCCCGACGCCGTTGAGACCATCGAAGAGCAGGCAGAACGCGCCTGGCGACAATTCCTGGATTTCAAAAACAACAACGACAAGCATGTCTATCTGCGCAATATCCAGGACACCAACGAAACCCTTTTCTATCGCCTTCTCGACAATCATCTCGAAGAGATGATGCCCATTATCTACACCCCCACCGTTGGCGCGGCGTGCGAACACTTCTCGGAAATTTATCGCCGCGCGCGCGGCGTGTTTATCTCCTATAACAACCGCGATCGCATTGAAGACATGCTGCAAAACGCCACCAAGCAGAATGTGAAGGTGATTGTGGTCACCGACGGCGAGCGCATTCTTGGCCTGGGCGACCTGGGCATCGGCGGCATGGGGATTCCTATCGGAAAACTGTCGCTGTACACCGCTTGTGGCGGCATCAGCCCGGCTTATACGCTGCCGGTGGTACTGGACGTCGGCACCAATAACCAGCAGCTGCTGAACGACCCGCTGTATATGGGCTGGCGTCATCCGCGCATCACGGGCGAAGAGTACGAAGCTTTTGTTGACGAATTTATTCAGGCAGTGAAACGCCGCTGGCCTAACGTGCTGCTGCAATTTGAAGATTTTGCGCAGAAAAACGCCATGCCGCTGCTGGAACGCTATCGGGATGAAGTCTGCTGCTTTAACGATGATATTCAGGGCACCGCAGCGGTGACGGTCGGCACGCTTATTGCCGCCAGCCGTGCGGCAGGTAGCCGCCTGTGCGAGCAAAAAGTGGTGTTCCTCGGCGCCGGTTCTGCCGGATGCGGTATCGCCGAGCAGATTATTGCGCAGATGAAATCGGAAGGTCTGACTGACGACGAAGCGCGCGCACGCGTCATGATGGTCGATCGCTTCGGCCTGCTGACCGACAAACTGCCAAATCTGCTGGATTTCCAGACCAAGCTGGTGCAGAAAAGCGAAAACCTCAAAGAGTGGGACGTTACCAACGATTCCATCTCCCTGCTCGATGTGGTGCGCAACGCCCGTCCAGATATTCTGATCGGTGTGTCAGGCCAGCCAGGGCTGTTCACTGAAGAGATCATTCGTGAGATGCACAAACACTGCCCGCGTCCGATTGTGATGCCACTTTCAAACCCGACATCACGCGTGGAAGCGACGCCAGCGGATATTATCGCCTGGACCGACGGCGCGGCGCTGGTGGCCACCGGCAGCCCCTTCTCTCCGGTGACCTGGAAAGGGAAAACCTATCCTATCGCCCAGTGCAACAACTCCTATATCTTCCCGGGAATTGGCTTGGGCGTGATTGCGGCCGGCGCCACCCGCGTGACCGACTCCATGCTGATGACCGCCAGCCGCGCGCTGGCCGATTGTTCGCCGCTGGTGAACGACGGTGAAGGTCCGGTCTTGCCGGAGATCAAACACATTCAGGGCGTCTCAAAACTGATCGCCATGGAAGTGGGCAAAGCGGCGCAGCTGGCGGGCGTGGCGGTAGTCACGTCAGAAGATGTGCTGTCGAAAGCCGTTAACAACAATTTCTGGCTGCCGCAGTATCGTCACTATCGCCGTACCTCCATCTAACCGAGGGCGTTTGCTGGCACCCTCCGGCAACGCTTAAAAAAACGCCAGGCAACTGGCGTTAACTTGCTTACCGCACCCGCCTCAAGTAGCCTTGCTGCATTCGGTTTATCCGCCATCTGAGTGCCCGCGCGCATGATTAAACGCGTTTTCATCGGTCTGATTTTCATCATCTTAGCGATGATGGCGACGGCGCTCGGCCTTGACCGCTGGATAAGTTACAAAACCGCGCCCTACATCTACGACGATGTTGCCTCGCTGCCCCATCGTCAGGTTGGCGTGGTGCTTGGCACCGCCAAGTACTACCGCACTGGCGTCATCAACCAATATTATCTCTATCGCATTCAGGGTGCGCTTAACGCCTACAACAGCGGCAAGGTGAACTACCTGCTGTTGAGCGGAGACAATGCGCAGCAGAGCTATAACGAGCCAGTGACGATGCGCCGCGATCTGATCAAAGCGGGCGTCGATCCCGCCGATATCGTGCTGGATTATGCTGGATTCCGCACGCTAGATTCGATTGTGCGCACGCGGAAAGTGTTTGATACCAACGATTTTATTATCATCACGCAGCGCTTTCACTGTGAGCGCGCGCTCTATATCGCGCTGAACTTGGGTATCCAGGCGCAGTGCTACGCGGTGCCCTCACCGAAAAATATGCTGTCAGTGCGTTTCCGCGAAGTGGGTGCCCGGCTTGGCGCGCTGGCCGATCTCTACCTGATGAAACGCGAGCCGCGCTTTCTCGGCCCGCTGGTTCCTATCCCAGCCGTGCACGACGTCCCGGAAGATGCGCAGAGCTATCCAGCGGTAACGCCGGAGCAGCTGCTGGAGCTGGACGAGAAGCGACAAAAATAGCGCTGGATAGCGGAAATAAAAAAGGCCGCGACAGTCGCGGCCTTTTTCTGCAGAGAAAAGCTATTTTTTACGCGCGTATTTCAGCGAATCCAGCGCCACGGCAAAGATAATAATGCCGCCCTTGATGATGTACTGCCAGTAAGGGTTAACGCCGATATAGGTTAAACCGTAGTTGATCACGGTGAAGATGATCACCCCGGTCACGACACCCGCCACGGTGCCCACGCCGCCGGCAAACGACACGCCGCCGACCACACACGCTGCAATCGCATCCAGCTCGTACATAAAGCCCAGGTTGTTGGTGGCACTGCCGATACGGCCCGCTTCCAACATCCCGCCGAACGCATAGAACACGCCAGAAAGGGCATACACCAGAATCAGGTTCAACGGCACGTTGACGCCAGAGACTTTAGCCGCTTCCGGGTTACCGCCGATGGCAAAGATATTTTTACCAAAACGCGTTTTGTTCCACAGGATCCAGACAAACACAATGGCGATGATGGCGTAGAAAGTGATGAACGAGAGTTTAAAATCACCAAAGCGCAGGAAGCCTTGGGTGAATTTAGAGAAGCCTGCGTCAAATCCGGCAATCGGCGACGCGCCCACGAAGTCGTAATAGAGCGAGTTGATACCGTAAACGATGATCATGGTGCCCAACGTCGTGATAAACGGCGTCACTTTGAGGTAAGCAATGATCACACCGTTAACCAGACCGATAACGCCACCGATGATGCACACTGTCAGAATCACCAGCGGAATCGGCACGGTATCCAGATGCGGGAACACTTTGTTGGCGTTGTCCATGGATTGCAGCAGCGTGGCGGCAACCACCGCGGCCAAGCCCACCTGACGTCCGGCGGAGAGGTCGGTCCCTTGCGTAACAATCAATCCGGCAACGCCCAGCGCAATAATAATACGCACCGACGATTGCGTCAGAATGTTACTCAGGTTCATTAAACTTAAAAATGTGGGATCCTGGAAAATAATAATTGCCAGCAGTACGAACAGGACAACATAGATGCCGCCCTCTTTTAACCAGGTCAGCGCATTCTTTTTAGTAGTCGCTTTCATGTTAAAGCCCTTGCTTCATTAAAGGTGTAATGACGCTAAACGCAGGATTTCATTCTGCGAGGTCGTTTTGGTATCAACAATGCCCGCTACCTGGCCATTACTCATCACTAAAATACGATCGGTAATTCCCAGCAGTTCTGGCATTTCGGAAGAAATAATAATGATGCCTTTTTCTTTCTTTGCCAGTTCAGCAATCAATTGGTAAATTTCAAATTTCGCGCCCACATCAATACCGCGCGTTGGCTCATCCAGCATCAGAATTTCTGGCTGCGTTAATAACCAACGTCCGATAATGACTTTCTGCTGATTTCCACCTGACAGCGATCCAATTTGCGTGTGATGTCCCGGCGTTTTAACGCGCATCGAATCGATCACCCATTGGGTATCGCTTTTCATGCGTTTATTATCAAGCAGCCCCATGCTGGATTTATACTTTTTGATGTTGGAAATAAGCGAGTTAAATCCAATATCCAGGTAAGCATAAATACCGGTTGAGCGGCGCTCTTCGGTGACCAGCGCGAAACCGTGATTGATGGCCTCATTGGCGCTGTGGTTGTTAATCGCTTTGCCGTGCAGCTTAATTGTGCCCCCCGACTTTTCGCGAATGCCAAACAGCGTTTCCACGATATCGGTCCGCTTGGCGCCCACCAGTCCGGCAATGCCCAGAATCTCACCTTTGTGCAGGTCAAAGGAAACATCGCGAATAGACGGCTGACGCAGCGAGGTTAAATTACGCACCTCAAGAATCACTTCACCCGGCACGTTGTGTTTATCCGGGAAGCGCTGGTTCAGCGAGCGGCCTACCATCATGGCAATGATCTTGTCCATATCCAGCCCTTCCAGCGACTGGGTGGCGATCCACTGTCCATCACGCAAAATGGTGATTTCATCGCACAGCTGGAAAATCTCTTCCATCTTGTGCGAAATATAGACAATGCCGCAGCCGCGATCTTTCAGCTTGCGGATAATGGTAAACAGATGGTTAACCTCTTTTTCCGTCAGCGAGGAGGTCGGCTCATCCATGATCACGATTTTCGCGTCATATGAGAACGCTTTGGCAATTTCAATCATCTGCATTTGCGACACAGAAAGATTGGCTACTTTATCGCGTGGATCGATATCAATATCTAATTCATCAAAGATCGCTTTGGTGTCGCGATACATTTTTTCCTGATCGACAAACACGCCTTTTTGTGGATAACGGCCCAGCCACATGTTATCCATTACGCTGCGCTGCAGAACCAGGTTTAATTCCTGATGCACCATTGATACGCCATTTTCCAGCGCCTCTTTGGAGCTCTTATAATCAATTTCCTCACCCTGAAACAGGATGCTCCCCGTATCCTTTTTATAAATACCAAACAGGCATTTTAATAATGTCGATTTACCGGCGCCGTTTTCGCCCATTAAGGCATGGACCGAGTGCGGCCGCACTTTTAAATTCACATTATCTAAGGCTTTCACCCCTGGAAATGATTTCGAGACATTCGTCATCTCCAGCAGATATTCACGCTGTGTGGTCGGATTCTCACTGGCCATAATTTACCTGGCTAAAAAAAGCGTTGTTCAGAGGCAACATGGCGCGGCGTTAAAACGCCGCGCCCGTGACGAATTACTTCACAAACTGAGACAGATTTTCTTTATCAACCGGTACGTAAGGCACGCGCACCACTTTATCTACCAGCTTGAAGTTGGTGCCCGCCGTTGGCTCTTTGCCCTGCGCGAGGTTGTTCGCCATATCAATGGTGGCTTTTGCCTGGTTTTCAGCGTCATTCAGCACGGTACCCGCCATCGCACCTGATTTCACCAGCGCCAGCGCTTCTGGCAGCGCATCCACGCCAAACACCGGAATGGAGGTTTTGTTGTGGGCTTTCAGTGCTTCAACCGCACCCATTGCCATGGCGTCGTTATTCGCGATGACCACTTCAATTTTGTTGGCGTTCGGGCCTGAGAGCCACGCATCCATTTTGTCTTTAGCCTGCGCGGTATCCCACATTGCGGTATCCATCGCCAGCTGCTGCGTTTTGATGCCATCTTTGTTCAGCGTATCAATGACGTATTTGGTGCGGGCTTCCGCATCCGGGTGGCCTGGCTCACCTTTCAGCAGCACGAACTGAATCTGACCATCTTTGTTCAGATCCCACGCTGGCGTGGCTTTCCAGTGCTTTTCAATCAGCTCGCCCTGCTTGATGCCTGACTCTTTAGAGTCAGTTCCCACGTAGTAAGCTTTGTCATAGCTGGCCAGCACTTTGGCGTTAGGTTCTTTGTTGAAGAACACCACCGGCACATCGTTAGCGCGAGCTTTGTCGATCACCACTGCCGCAGCAGCGGGATCAACCAGGTTAATGGCCAGCGCTTTCACGCCCTTCGCCATCAGCACGTCAATCTGATCGTTTTGTTTGGACTGATCGTTCTGCGAGTCGTTCATCAGCAGCTGAATGCCGCCGAGGCTTTTCGCTTCTTTCTCGATGTCCTTACGTACCATCGACATGAAGTTGTCATCGTATTTATAGATGGTCACGCCAATGCGGGTATCGGCGGCGTGCGCGGCTGCACCAAACATCATGCTGGCAACCAGTGCTGTGAGCGTGAAAACCTTCTTATTCATGGTATCTCCGGTTTTTTTATGTAGGGCATATCATCATTGCGCCTGCTGCCTGCGGGCCGCCTGCGCCGTCGGTTACAATCGGTGTGGTGCGGACGCGTCACGCAAAACCGGGCCACGCGTACGTGCCTGACTTCCCAATGCGAAAACGCTTCCTGATGCATGTTGTGTGCTTTTTCAATCGGCTGCTGAAACATGCCTGTCCGCAGGATGCGGTGTTACATGCTGTTTCAGTCCGGTGAGACGCTGCCATCATAGTGAGGGGGCTGTTAATTAACTGTGAATACAATCACAGATTGGAAACGGTTACACGGCGGTATCACCTGAATTAGTGACCGACTCCACAATTTGCCGCTGAGCCACCGAGTGGCGACGCACCAGCGTGGGCAGGAAGCAGTGAACGCCCTGTGGATCAAGCTGTCCTGCAGCGCCTTTAAGCGCCAGCTCAGTGGCAAGTTTTGCCATGGATACAATGGGATAGCGTACAGTCGTCAGTTGCGGATCGGTGTAACGGGAGATCGGGATATCATCAAAGCCGATGACGGAAAAATGCTGCGGCACCTGAATGCCGTTATCTTTTAGCGCGGTCAATGCCCCGGCAGCCATGCCGTCGCAGTAGGAAAACACGGCGGTCAGATGCAAATTTCTGCCCAGCAGCTCGACCATTGCGGCCTCACCGCCCTGCATGTCCGGTTCGCCGTGGGCAATCCACGACTCTTGTGGCGTAATGCCTTGTTCTGTCAGGGCTTGCAGCCAGCCTTCCCGCCGCTGACTGACATCTTCAATGGGATGGCTGGAGCTGAGATAACCGATGCGCTGGTGCCCCTGTTGTAACAGCATGCGCGTGGCGACCAGCGCACCGGTGGTGTTGTCGAGGCACACGCAGCGGTGGGCATAACCGGGAATAGTGCGATTAATCAACACCATACCCGGCACCTGGTCCATAAAACTCGCCAACTCAGCGTCTGAAAGCGTTTTCGCGTGCACCACCAGCGCGTTACAGCGCTGACGAATCAACACCTCAATGGCGTGTCGCTCTTTCTCTTCCTGATGCCACGAATTGCTGATGAGCACGTGTTTGTGCATACGCTGCGCCACGGTATCCACCGCTTTTACCAGCGCGCCAAAAAACGGGTCGGACACGTCCATCACGACGACGCCAATGGTGTCGCTGACCTGGGTGGCCAGCGCCTGCGCGTTGGCGTTCGGGCGATATCCCAATGATTCTACCGCCTGGAGTACCGCATCGCGGGTGTCGGGCGTGACGGCACTGCTGTTATTGAGCACACGCGAGACGGTGGCTACGGATACACCGGCCTGACGGGCGACATCTCGAATCGTTATCATGCAGTGATTCCACAGAGGCTATAAATGCGCGGGGTGCGCGTAACGGCGCTATTCTGGCAGGCCGAGGCAGGACACTACGTGAATCACGTCACACCAATGAAAGCGGTTACATGCAAATCTGTAACCTTTGTGATGCAGGTCATTATCTGATGGCAGAGGATGCAGCAGATTTTCCCGCGGCCAAACGCGTCAGCCGACGCCACAGCCACTCCATCGGACCCTGCCGAAAGACGCGTAACCACAATACGGAAAAGAGAATATTGACCAGCCAGACAGCAGGCACCAGCGCCAGCAGCGTCAGGTGGTCAAATGTCATAAACAGGTCAAAGCGGTAAAATAGCGTGGTGCAGATCAGCGTCTGGAGCAGATAGTTACTTAACGCCATGCGCCCCACGCACTGAATGGCGCGACTGATGCGCGTCGCGCAGATATGCGGCCATAGCGCGAAGCAAAGTGCGGCATAGCCCAGGCTGATGAACGGGCTGGCGAGGTCGCGTGGCAGCTGCAGGTAAAATCCGCTGTAGCGATAATCCCATCCCAGCCACCACTGTCCTACAATGCCCGGTAACGCGATGAGCCAACCTACCGATAGCAGCAGCGCTGCTGCGCGCCGATAGTGCTGCACGCTAAACTCCCCTTTCAGCCAGCCGCTGCGCAGCAGCGCGCCGCCGATTAACATCAATCCAGCCAGCTGCCAGCCATACTGCGCGGCAAGCGCCATTAGCCCTGACGAGAGCTGTTCGAGTCGGTTTTGCACCGCTTCCAGACCGCCCTGCACTTTCCAAAAATGCTCATATTCCAGCGTCGCGGCGCCCGGTAGCCAGTTTTGCGGCGCGGTCGGGCTTGAGACGACGCCAAACGCCAGCAGCGCGCCACAGCCTAAGAGATACAGCAGCGCCCCGGTTTGCAACAGCGCCTGATTGGAGGGAGCGTCGCGCAGCATGCGCCAGACGATCAGCCCAATTAAGCCATAATCCAGCAGAATATCGCCGTCCCAGAAAAACACCGCGTGTATGAAACCCAGCAGCACCAGCAGCGTCAGGCGAGCGGTGATCCAGCGCGTGCCGCGCGCTGACTGCAGCGACAGTCCAGCACCAAACAGCAGCGCGAACAGCGTTAAAAATTTGAGCTGTGCCAGGGCATCCATGATGGCCCATGTCCAGGCATCGGAAAGCGAGGCGCTGCCCTGCCATGCCGGATTGAGGTAGGCCGCCGACGGCAGGCCAAACGCCACGATGTTCAGCAGTAAAATGCCGAGAATGGCGCAGCCACGAATGAAATCCAGCGCAAGATAGCGTTGCATGCAAACCTTAGGCGTAAAAAAGGCGGCTGTTGAGCCGCCTTGGGATCAGCTGTGACGCACCGCGCGCAGGAACTCCTGACGCGTGTTCTGGCTGGATTTAAACAGGCCGCCAAGCGACGTCGTGGTGGTGGCGCTGGTGGCGTCTTTCACCCCGCGCGCTTTAACGCAGTAATGCACGGCGTCAATGGACACCGCGACGTTGTTGGTGCCAAGCAGCGTTTGCAGCGCCACCAGCACCTGCTGGGTCAAGCGCTCTTGCACCTGCGGACGCTGGGCAAAGAACTGCACAATGCGGTTGATTTTAGAGAGGCCGATGACCTTATCTTTTGGGATGTAGGCCACGGTGGCCTTGCCGTCGATAATCACAAAGTGGTGCTCACAGGTGCTGGTCAGCGTGATGTCGCGCACCGTCACCATCTCATCCACTTTCATCTTGTTTTCGATGACGGTGATTTTTGGGAAGTTGGCGTAGTCCAGGCCGGAAAAGATCTCATCCACATACATTTTGGCAATGCGATGCGGCGTTTCCATCAGGCTATCGTCGTTCAGATCCAAATTCAGGAGCTGCATGATTTGGGTCATGTGATCGGCGATTTCGCGCTTGCGGGTTTCGTCATCCATTTCGCGCACCGGGGCGCGCAGCGGCGTTTCCAGGCCACGCGCCAGTAACGCTTCATGAACCAAGGCGGCTTCCTGACTTAAGGTGCTCATCGTACTCTCTCTCCGGCTGGTGATGCACCCGCGGCGAACAGCCTGCGGGGGAAATTCTGAGCGCGTATTGTGAAACACAATACGCGCGTAATCCAGCAATCAATCTGATTGGACAAGTACGGGATTTAGCGCGTCGTGCGGCGCAGCACCAGCGCACCCGCGATCAGTAACCCCATACCGGCCACCCAGAGCGCCGGATCGAGTCGCTGCCACAGTGAGGTCGCGATCCACGATAGCAGCGGCCCACCCAGCTGGCCCAGCGCGTAGCCGGTGGTGAGCAATCCCGCCAGGTAGCGCGCATGCTGCGGCGCCAGTTCGCGGCCATATTGCAGCGCCATCTGCACGACGCATAAAAAGCCGCCTCCCACCAGCAGCGCCCCTATCAGCAGCCCCGGCAGGCCGGGAACCACTATCGCCGCAATGACGCCCAGCGCCTGCGCCCACAGCACCAGCGCCAGCCGGAGATGCGTGCTGCCCCAGCGGCGCGTCAGAATCCCCAGCACAATGCCGACAACCGACGCCCCGCCGAACACCGGCCAGACAAACTGCGCAAACGCGCTGTCGGGAAAGCGTGCCGCCGCCATTTGCGACAAAAATGTGGCGGGCAATATATAGCCAAAACCCGCCAGGCTGTAGCTCAGCACCAGACGTTTGAGATCGCCATTGAGCACCAGCGGCGCGGGCGCTTCGCTGGGGCGATGCAGCTGCCCGGTGCGCGGCAGGAAGCGCGCAATCACCGCAATCAGCAGCAGCGCCATCACGCCGTAGGTTGCCCAGGCAAAAGCGGCGCTCACACCGCTGGCGTGGAGCACCACGGCGACAATGCCGCTGAGGAAAATACCGGTGCCGGGGCCCGCAAAAACCGCCGCGGAAAGCCCGGGCCGCCCGTGGTGGAGCAGCTGTTCATTGCTCCACGCCGCCACCAGCACCAGCGCCCAGCCGCTGGCGCAGCCAATCAGAAAGCGAATCAGCCCGTGCAGCCACGGTCCGCTCACGCAGGCCGAGAGCAGCGTCAGCGCCACCGCGCCCCACACGCCCGCCTGCAGTCGCCACTCAACGCGACGTCGCGCGCGCATCGCGTCAAACGATCCACAGAGATAACCGAGATAGTTGAACGCTGCGACCAAACTGGCGCTGCTCAGCGTCAGCTGGTGGTCGTGAATCATCAGCGGTACCTGCGGCGTAAACGCAAACCGACCAATCCCCATTGCAACCACTAAACTTAGAAACGCGCTCAGCGCGACGCGAAATGCCATCCTGACCTCAAAGACCTGTGATTTACCCTTGTCACCAGCATGCTGGATGTTTAGACTCACGAAAAGTGAATATTATTAACCAAGTTGCTCACGAGGAGAGAATATGGATCTGGTACAGCTGCGTATGTTCTGCTCCGTGGCCGAAACCGGCTCCCTGGCGCGCGCGGCTGAAGTGCTTCATCGTGTGCCCTCTAATCTCACCACGCGCCTGCGTCAGCTGGAAGAAGAAATTGGCGTGGATCTGTTTATACGGGAGAAACAGCGGCTGCGCCTTTCGCCTATGGGACACAATTTTCTCAACTATGCTCAGCGCATCCTGGCACTTAGCGACGAAGCGCTGAACATGGCGCGCGCGGGTGAGCCGGGGGGCAATTTTGCGTTTGGCTCCATGGAGAGCACCGCCGCCACGCGCCTGCCTGCTCTGCTGGCCGCTTACCACCACCGTTATCCCAGCGTGGCACTGTCACTGGTAACCGGCACCTCCGGCGATATCATCGATAAAGTGCGCGCCGGTACGCTGGCCGCGGCGCTGGTGGACGGCCCGGCGAGCCACGACGATCTCAATGGCTGTATCGCGTTTCACGAAGAGATGGTGTTGATCACCAGCCTCGACCATGCGCCGATACACAGCGCGCGTGACGTGCAGGCGGACACGCTGTTTGCCTTTGGCAGCAGCTGCTCATATCGCACTAAACTGGAATCGTGGTATCGCGAAAGCCATACCTCGCCGCACAGCGTGATGGAAATTCAGTCGTATCACGCCATGGTGGCATGCGTGGCCGGCGGCGCGGGCGTGGCCATGATGCCCGCCTCGGTGCTGGCGCAAATGCCTGCGCAAGCGCGTGTGCAGCAGCATACGCTGCCACCCGCTTACCGTGACACCGCCACCTGGCTGATGTGGCGCCGCGACGCGTTCACGCCGAACGTGGAAGCCCTGAAATATTTGATTATCGATATGTTTGACGACCGACCGCTCAATGATGAGCTGCTGCATCCGCTGCAGTCAGCCGACTGAGCGTTTTACGCTGTAATTCACCACGACATCAAAGGAAGAGTGTATGAACATGATTAAAACCCGCGCAGCCGTTGCCTGGGCAGCGGGCGAACCGCTGAAAATTGAAGAAGTGGATCTCATGCCGCCGCAAAAAGGCGAAGTGCTGGTGCGCATTGTCGCCACCGGCGTTTGCCATACCGATGCGTATACGCTCTCCGGTAAAGATCCCGAAGGCGTGTTTCCCGCCATCCTCGGTCACGAAGGCGGCGGCGTGGTGGAAGCCGTCGGTGAAGGCGTCACCAGCGTCGCGGTGGGCGATCATGTGATCCCGCTTTACACCCCTGAATGCGGCAAATGTAAGTTCTGTCTTTCTGGCAAAACTAACCTCTGCCAGGCCATTCGCGCCACCCAAGGCAAAGGCCTGATGCCAGATGGCACCACGCGCTTCTTTAAAGACGGTAAGCCGATTTTCCACTATATGGGTACCTCCACCTTCTCCGAATACACCGTGGTGCCGGAAATCTCGCTGGCGAAAATCAGCAAAGACGCGCCGCTGGAAGAAGTGTGCCTGCTGGGCTGTGGCGTCACCACCGGCATGGGCGCAGTCATGAACACCGCCAAGGTAAAAGAAGGGGATACGGTCGCTATCTTCGGCCTGGGCGGCATTGGCCTGTCAGCGATCATCGGTGCAAAAATGGCGAAAGCCGGCCGCATCATCGCCATCGACATCAACACCAGCAAATTTGACCTGGCGCGCAAGCTGGGTGCAACCGACCTGGTCAACCCGAAAGATCATGAAAAGCCGATTCAGGACGTGATTGTTGAGATGACCGATGGCGGCGTGGACTTCTCCTTTGAATGCATCGGTAACGTCAACGTCATGCGCTCGGCGCTGGAGTGCTGCCATAAGGGTTGGGGCGAATCGGTGATTATCGGCGTTGCGGGCGCGGGCGAAGAAATTTCTACGCGTCCTTTCCAGCTGGTCACCGGACGCGTTTGGCGCGGCTCCGCCTTTGGCGGCGTCAAAGGCCGCACGCAGCTGCCAGGCATCGTGCAGGATTACCTCGACGGGAAATTCGCGCTGAATGATTTCATCACGCACACCATGCCGCTGGAAGAGATCAACGATGCCTTTGACCTGATGCACGAAGGCAAGTCGATCCGTTCGGTGGTGCACTTCACCAAATAAGCAGGGGGCGTGATGACAGGCAATTTGGAGCTGTTGGAAGAGCACCGTATTTTTGGCGGCTGGCAGCAGCGCTGGCGCCATGCGTCAGACGTGCTGAACTGCCCGATGACGTTTAGCATTTTTCTGCCGCCGCCCAAGCAGGACACGCCGCCACCGGTGGTGTGGTTCCTGGCGGGACTGACCTGTAACGACGAAAACTTCACCACTAAAGCGGGCGCGCAGCGCGTGGCCGCGGAGTTGGGTCTGGTATTGATCATGCCGGATACCAGTCCACGTGGTGATGCCGTCGCGGATGACAGCGGTTATGATCTGGGCCAAGGCGCGGGCTTCTACCTGAACGCCACGCAGCCGCCGTGGGCGACCCATTACCGGATGTTCGATTATCTCAGTGAAGAGCTGCCCGCGCTGGTGGCCGATAATTTCAAGCTGAGCGATCGCCAGTCGATCATGGGCCACTCAATGGGCGGCCACGGCGCGCTGGTCTTGGCGCTGCGACTGGCCGGGCGCTTCGCCTCCGCCTCGGCGTTCGCGCCGATTGTCAATCCGATGGACGTGCCCTGGGGTCAAAAAGCCTTTACGGCCTACCTGGGCGAGGATCGCAGCACGTGGCGCGAATGGGACAGCTGCTGGCTGATGCAAAACGTGGAGCAGCGTCTCCCGCTGCTGATTGACCAGGGCGATGGCGATCAGTTCCTCGCCGATCAGCTGCGCCCCGAGCAGTTAGAGGCGGTGGCGCAGGCGCAGGGGTTCCCCTTCGCGCTGCGCATTCAGCCGGGCTATGACCATAGCTATTTCTTCATCGCCAGTTTTGTGGAGGATCACCTGCGCTTCCATGCGAAGCATCTGTTGATCTAACGGCATAACGCGGGCGCGCGCATGGCGCGCCCTGCTTTTTAGACCAGCGACTCCGCGACCAGTCCGTCAATCATCACTTGCGGCATCCCTTTCGAACAGTGCTCGATACGGCCACGCACCCCGTACACGTGCGCCAGGGTGTCTGCCGTGATCACCTCGGCCGGCGCGCCCTGCGCTTGCAGCGCGCCGTCTTTCAGCATCAGCGCATGATCGGCGTGGCGCAGCGCGATATTGATGTCGTGCACCACCACCACCGTCACCATATTGCGCAGGCGCGTTTCACGACGCACCAGATCCATCACGTGGAACTGGTAATTCAGATCCAGCGCGCTGAGCGGCTCATCCAGCAGCAGCAGCTCCGGTCGACGGATCAGCGACTGCGCCAGTCCTACCAGCTGTTTTTGACCGCCTGAGAGCTGGTCAAGGTAGCGCATGGCCAGGTGTGCGATGCCGAGTTGCTCCAGCAAATGCATGATTTCCGCTTCGCTGGACGCGCTATGTAAGCCGCCAGACGCACGCTGCGCCACGATAATGGATTCCAGCACGTGCAAATGCACACCCGCTGGCAGGCTTTGCGGCAGATAAACCACCCGCTGCGCCCGTTTGCTAAACGGCTGGCACATCAGCTCTTCGCCATTCAGCCACAGTTCGCCCCGCCCTTTACTCAAACCGGCCAGCGCACGCAGCAGCGTGGATTTGCCACAGCCGTTGGGGCCGAGCAGCACGGTAATGCGGCCTCGCGGCAGCGGCGTAACGCTGAGATCCTCGATGACGTTGCGTTTTGGATAACCGGCGTGGAAATGACGCAGTTGTAACCCTTGTTCCATCAGACGGTCCCCCGGTGGCGCAGAATGATGCTCAGGAAGAACGGCACCCCGACCAGCGAGGTCACAATGCCCACCGGAATAATGACGCCCGGAATGAGGTTTTTCGACGCCACCGAGGCGAGCGACAGCACCAGCGCCCCCACCAGCGCGCTCGCTGGCAGATAATAGCGGTGATCTTCGCCGAACATCATGCGGGCAATGTGCGGTGCCACCAGCCCAATAAAACCGATGGGGCCGACAAACGCGACCGCTAACGCGGAGAGAATACTGATGCGCAGCAGCGTCGCCAGACGCAGGCGGCGCACATCAATGCCAAAGCTTACGGCGCGATCTTCCCCAAGACGCAGCGCCGTAAGTTTCCAGCTGCTGAGCAGGGAAAAAGGAACCAGTATCGCAAACGCGGCGCTGAGCACCCCCAGCTTTTCCCACGAGGCGCGCGCGAGGCTGCCCATGGTCCAGAACACCAAGCCCTGCAAGGTGTCTTCGCTGGCAATAAACTGCATCATTGAGACCAGCGCGTTGAAGGTGAAGACCAGCGCAATCCCAAACAGCACCACGCCGGAGGTCGAAACTTTGGTCCAGCGCGTCACCGCGTCCAGCATCAGGGCAGCGAATAGCGCGAACACGAAGGCATTGGCTGAAATAAACCATTGATCGGGAATACCGGGAATGCCAATGCCGAGAATGATGGCCAGCGCGGCGCCGAACGCTGCCGCCGACGAGACGCCCAGAGTGAAGGGGCTGGCCAAGGGGTTATTCAGGATGGTTTGCATTTCCGCGCCGGCCAGGCCGAGCGAACAGCCTACGACGACCGCCATCAGCGCGTAAGGCAGGCGGATATCCCAGACGATGACGCGCGTTCCGGCGTCCATAGTGTCAGGCTGCGTCAGGGTTTGCCACAGGGTGTCAAGCGACAGGCCGGCTGGGCCCAGCGTGAAATCAAGAACAACGGAGGCCAGTATCATCAGGACCAATACGCCTATCATCAGCAGGCGCTGACGCAGAATCTGACGATAATGCGTCATGGTTTCAGCTTCGCGGCGATTATCCGCCATGAGCGCGGAGTCCGTGGTGTGCATTTTTCATCCTGTTTCTTGTCGAAATCGTAACGGCTGCCACAATAGTCCAGGTGATAATAATTATCAATTATAACAGTGTTACAAATCCCAAAAAAACGGGAGAGCCAGCAGATCCTGCGGCGATAAACAACGCGGCCGAGGCCGCGTTGACAGAACTACTCTTTGAAAGCAGGAAATTCCATTTCACTGTATTTCACGATGCGCGTGCGCCGCACCAGCCGGTAGGCGAGCCAGATCAACAGAAACAGCGGAATGCCAATGTAGGTTGCCGCTACGCTGTACCAGTCAATGGTGTCATTGAGAAACGCCTGATAGTTTTGGCCCAGCGTAATCATCAAGCACAGCACAAAGGCAAAAATCGGGCCCAGCGGGAAGAAGCCCGAGCGATATGGCAGGTCGGCAACATTGTTGCCCTGTGCAACATAGCCGCGACGGAAGCGGTAATGGCTAATGGCGATACCCAGCCACGCGATAAAACCGGTCATGCCAGAGGTGTTCAACAGCCACAGATAGACTTCCTGATTGCCGAACTTCGAACTCAGGAAGCAGAGCGTCGCCACCACCGTCGTGGCGATTAGCGCGTTGCGCGGCACGCCGCCTTTGGAAAGACGCGCAAACAGGCGCGGCGCCTTCCCTTCCAGCGCGAGGTTATACAGCATACGCGTCGAGGCATACATGCCCGAGTTACCCGCTGACAGTACCGCCGTCAGGATTACCGCGTTCATCACTGCCGCCGCCGAGAGCAGACCCGCGTTCTTAAACACCAGCGTAAACGGGCTGACGCTGATGTCGGTAACATCGTTATGCAGCAGCTGCGGGTCGGTGTAGGGCAAAATCAGGCTGATAATCAAAATGGCAAAGATGTAAAACAGCAGAATACGCCAGAATACCTGACGCACCGCGCGCGGAATGTTTTTCGCCGGATCTTCTGATTCGCCTGCAGCAATACCGATCAGCTCCGTGCCCTGGAACGAGAAACCCACAATCATCGCCACGCCGATCATCGCCGCAAAACCGCCGGCAAACGGCGCTTCACCCACCGTCCAGTTGTGCCAGCCCGCGTGCTCTGCGCCGCGCAGGATGCCGGTAATCATCAGCACGCCCACCGCGATAAAAATCACCACGGTGACCACTTTAATCAGTGAGAACCAATATTCCGCTTCGCCAAAGCCTTTGACCGAAATAACGTTAAGTAAAAACATCAGGCCGAGGAACAGCGCGCTCCAGATCCAGCCGGGCGTGTCCGGGAACCAGTAATTCATCACCAGTTGAGAGGCAACCAGATCCACCGCGATGGTGACCGCCCAGTTGTACCAGTAGTTCCAGCCCAGCGCGAAGCCAAAGCCTTCTTCAACGTATTTGGCGCCGTAGGTGGCGAACGAACCGGAAACCGGCATGAAAGCCGCTAACTCGCCGAGGCTGGTCATCAGGAAGTAGACCATCAGGCCAATCAGCGCATAGGAGAGCAACGCCCCGCCGGGGCCTGCCTGGGAGATCGTCGCGCCGGAGGCGACAAACAGCCCGGTGCCAATCGAACCGCCAATGGCGATCATGGTGAGGTGACGCGCTTTTAAGGCTCGGCGCAGGCCAGGTTGTTGTGTTGTTTTTGTGTCATTATGCATGTGTAAACGCTATAGCGGATAAAAATAAGGCGCGATTGTAGCAGCTAACCCTAAGCTGTATAGCATTCCCAGCGGGTTATTAGTTACCTTCATAATCGCCCGCTGATTATTAGCCTGGGAAGGGTTATTCCCGACAATACGTAAGGAAACGCTGCAGCGCGTTGGAGAGGTGTTTTTGCCGATGATGAATGCGATAAAGCGTGCGCGTTAGCCGCGGCAGCGGCGCTTTGACTTCAAGCAGTGCGCCGCTATCCAGCAGATCGGTAATGACGCGGCGCGATAAGCAACTGATCCCCATGCCGTGCCGTACCGCGTGTTTGATCGCTTCCGAATTGCCCAACTCCATGCCAAGCTGGAACTGCGGCAGGTGCGACAGCAGCTGATAATCCACGATCTCTCGCGTACCGGACCCGCGCTCACGCAGAATCCAGGGCGCGGCGGCCAGCGTCGCAGGCGTCACAGGCTGCTGTAAGATCGCGGCATCGGGCGCGGCAAAAATGACCAGTTCATCCTCCAGCCACGGCTCACTGATGATCTCCGGCTCGTGGCACGGCCCTTCAATAAAGCCAATGTCCACGCGAAAATCCGCTACGGCATGCATCACATCCTGGCTGTTGCCGACGCTCAACTCCAGCGGCAGGTGCGGGAAATCGCGGCGGTAGTGGGCGATCATACCGGGCAGGAGATAATTGCCAATGGTGCTGCTGGCAGCAAGCCGCACGGCACCGTTATCTTCGCTAAACAGCTGTTCTATTTCGCCCGCCTGCTCCAGCAATCCCACCGCGCGCGGATAGAGCAAGCGCCCGTGCTCATTCAGCACCAGACGTTTACCCACGCGATCAAACAGCTGCACGCCCAGCTGACCTTCAAGGTCGGCTAGCGCAGCGCTCACCGCAGATTGCGACAGCGCCAGCACCTGTGAGGCTTGGGTGGTAGACCCGCTTTTCAGCACCTCGGTAAAGACCTCAATCTGACGCAGCGTGATGTGCAAGCATCCTCCTTACAGTGCGTAATGCTTAACAAGATACGCAATAGCCGCCAGCCACATCAGCACCACAATGGCCAGGCCGCTACGACTGATGATTTTTTTGCCGCGTGCGCGCTGCACCTCGGCCCGCTCCGCACTGCTGATGCGAATTTCACGCGGCAACAGGCGCAGCAAAATGATCACCCCGAGCGGTACGATAATGGCGTCATCCAGTAGCCCCAACACGGGAATAAAATCAGGAATGAGATCGATGGGGCTGAGGGCATAAGCCACCACGCCAAACGCCAGCAGCTTAAACCACCATGGCGTACGCGGATCGCGGCAGGCGAACCACAGCGTCAGTACATCCCGTTTTATCAGCCGAGCCCAGCGGCGCAAGCGCACGAACATTGCTATCCCTCTTGTCACGTCGTGTGGTCGATAACCTATCGCGTGAGTATTGACGGTATGAAACCGGTAATGCCACGATCGCAGGCGCTACCATACCCTGATGCTGACGGTTCCGCTATGATGGGCGCTTTGTTTCACCTATCGCCCAACCGGAGAGTGGCATGAAATATATCGGCGCACACGTCAGTGCAGCAGGCGGCGTAGACCAGGCAGTGCTTCGCGCCCATGAGCTTGAGGCCACCGCCTTTGCCCTGTTTACCAAAAATCAGCGTCAGTGGAAGGCAGCCCCGCTGTCAGCGCAGGTGATTGACGCCTTTAAACGCGCCTGTGAACAGTATCATTTTACCGCTGCGCAAATCCTGCCGCACGACAGCTATCTGATTAACCTCGGCCACCCGGTGCAGGATGCACTGGAGAAGTCACGTGAGGCGTTTCTGGATGAAATGCAGCGCGCCGAACAACTGGGGCTGACGCTACTCAATTTCCATCCCGGCAGCCACCTGCAGCAAATTGATGAAGAAGCCTGCCTGAAACGCATTGCTGAGTCGATTAATATTGCGCTCGATAAGACGAAAAATGTGGTGGCGGTGATCGAAAACACGGCGGGCCAGGGCAGCAATCTGGGGTTCCGCTTCGAGCACCTCGCCACCATCATTGAGCACGTTGAAGATAAATCGCGCGTGGGCGTCTGCATTGATACCTGTCACGCGTTTGCCGGCGGCTATGATTTGCGCACCGAAGCCGCGTGTGAACAGACGTTTGCCGACTTTGCGCGCATTGTAGGCTTCCAATATTTACGCGGCATGCATCTGAATGACGCCAAAAGCGCCCTGGGCAGCCGGGTTGACCGGCACCATAGCCTGGGTGAAGGCAACATTGGCAAAACGGTGTTTAGCTGGTTAATGAAAGATGCGCGTTTTGACGGCATCCCGATGATTCTGGAAACCATCAACCCTGACATTTGGCGGGATGAGATTGCCTGGCTGAAGGCCGAACAACGCGCTAGCGTGAGCGCATAAAAAAAGGGAGCCAAGGCTCCCTTTTTTATTGCCGGTAACGCTTAAGCCGCTTTGGCCAGCTCTTCTTCCGGACGTTTCAGAATGGCGTAACCGAGACCCGCTACCGCTGTACCGATCACAATCGCCAGCAGATATCCCAGCACCGGGGTAATAGCCCCTGGAATCAGCAGCACGAACAGCCCACCGTGCGGTGCCATCAGCTTGGCACCAATCGCCATGGAGATCGCGCCGGTGATGGCACCGCCCACGATACAGCAAGGCAGCACGCGCATTGGGTCGCGGGCGGCAAACGGAATGGCACCTTCAGAAATGAAGCACAGGCCGAGCACCAGCGCCGCTTTGCCCCCTTCCTGCTGGCCTTTGTTGAACTTACGACGTGCAACCAGCGTCGCCAAGCCCATGGCCAGCGGTGGAACCATACCCGCCGCCATGATCGCGGCCATTGGCGCATAGGTTTGTGAACTCAGCAGCCCCACGCCAAATGCGTAAGCCACCTTGTTGACTGGACCGCCCATGTCGGTGCACATCATGCCGCCCAGAATGGCGCCCAGCAGCACGGCGTTGGCGGTGCCCATGTTGGACAGCCAGTGCGTCAGACCGCTCATGATGCCCGCTACCGGTTTGCCCACGACGTAGATCATCAGCAGGCCAGTAATCAAACTCGCGACCAGGGGAATGATCAGAATGGGCTTCAGCGCCTCCATACTTTGTGGCAGCTTCAACTTGCCGCTGATCAGCTTCGCTGCATAGCCGGCAATAAAGCCCGCGATGATCCCGCCCAAGAACCCTGCGTTGATGCTGGTGGCGATCATACCGCCAATCAGACCCGGCGTCAGACCCGGACGGTCCGCGATGGAAAAGGCAATAAAGCCAGCCAGCACCGGAACCATCAGCGCGAAGGCGCTTCCTCCACCGATTTGCATCAGCGCGGCGGCCAGGGTGCCCTGCTCTTTGAACGCGGTGATACCGAAGGCAAAGGAGAGCGCAATGCTCAGGCCGCCGGCAACCACCATCGGCAGCATGTAAGAAACCCCGGTCAGCAGGTGACGATAGGCGCCCGCTTTCTCTTTACTGTCGCCCTGGCCGCTGGCGGCGGCGCTATTGCCAGAAGGCTGATAGATTTTGGCTTCTGCCTGCGCCTTATCCAGCTCCTGCGCGGTTTTCTTCAGCGCCAGGCTGGTGGAGGTGCGGTACATCGGTTTGCCCGCGAATTTCGCCAGATCCACATCGATGTCGGCCGCGACGATCACCAGATCGGCTGCCGCCACTTCTTCTGGCGTAATCGGATTGCCAGCGCCCACTGAGCCGCGGGTTTCAACTTTCACCCACCAGCCGCGCTTTTTCGCCTCAGCATCAATGGCTTCGGCAGCCATAAAGGTATGCGCAACGCCCGTTGGGCAGGCGGTCACTGCCACGATGCGTTTTTGCGCGCTGCCTGTTGCAGCCGTTGTCGCAGCCGGTGCCGCGCTCGGAGCCGCTGCGGGCTGCCAGGTTTTCGCCTGGGCTTTGGCCTGATCAATGGCCGCCAGCGGATCGCGCAGCAGCTGCTGCACATCCACCAGCGCGACAGATTTTCCTGCCAGTGCCGCATCCTGCGGCGCCTGATGGCCCGCAACCAGCACCAGCTCGGCGTCTGCGGCGTTATCGGTTAGCGTCAGTCCTGCCTGCGCGGCACTGGCGCGCAGGCGCTCAAGTGCAAGGTGTGCGGAAGCAAGGCCAAGTGAAGCATCTTTTATCAGCAGCGTTTTCATTATCGCTCTCCTGCTGTCAGTTAACGGGTTGTAAGTCGACACGCGCCATCATTGCGGCCAACTGGGTACGATCGGTAACGCCAACGTTGCTTTGGCTGACGGCCATCGCCGCCACTGCCGTGGCCAAACGCAGCGTGTGTTCACTGGATTCGCGCATCAGCAGGCCGTAAATCAGTCCGCCGACCATCGAGTCTCCGGCCCCCACCGTGCTCACCACTTCGCACGCAGGCGGCTTGGCGATCCATTCGCCTGAGGCATTCACCCAGAGCGCACCTTCCGCACCCAGAGAAATCACCACATGCGCAATGCCCTGCTCGCGCAGTTCATGTGCGGCTGCAATCACGTCCTGCAGCGTAGGCAGTTTGCGGTTCGCCCAAATTTCCAGCTCGCGGCGATTAGGCTTCACTAACCACGGTGCCGCTTTCAGCCCTGCCACCAGCGCCTCGCGGCTACTGTCGAAAATAATGCAGGGGCACAGCGTGCGCAGATCGCTCATCCACTGGGTAAAGGCTTCGGGCGCCACGCCTTCGGGTAAGCTGCCGCTCACGCACACCATGTCAAACTGTCCGAGCCAGGAGAGGGAATCGGTGGTAAAACGCTCCCAATCCTGCGCCGTGACGGTAAAGCCCGAGAAGTTGAGATCGGTGACTTCCCCATCTTTTTCGGTGAGTTTGACGTTAATGCGCGTACGGCCCTGCACCACCTGGAAACGGTTCGCAATGCCTAGCTCGCTAAACAGCTGCTGAAAGCCGTCCTGATTCTCTTTGCCAAGAAAACCGCCAACGGTGACGTCAATGCCCAAATCTTTAAGGACTTTGGCCACGTTAATGCCTTTACCTGCCGCATGCAGTCCGGTGGTTTTCACCAGATTGACTTCACCGCGCTCGATCTCGGGCGTATAGCCCACCAAATCGTAAGCAGGGTTCAGTGTGATGGTTGCAACACGACGGCTCATGCCACCCCCTCGCCCAAGCCGCTGTTAATGGCTTCGCCGATGGCGTCGATTGCTTGCTGCGCATCTTCGCCGCTGGCGGTAAAGCGCAGGCGGTGGCCTTTCTTGACGCCCAGCGCCACCACTTTCATCAGGCTGCGTCCGTTGGCCGGTTTGCCGCTGCCGTCAAGGTTGGTGACGGTGATGTCACTGTTAAACTGCTTAATCACGCTCACCAGCGCCGTGCCCGGACGCGCATGCAGCCCGTGCTCGTTGCGGATGGTGAATTCCGCTGTCAGCACATCGGCCGTTTCATCGACTTCACTGGTCAGCAGCGCCAGTACGCCCGCCGCATCCGCGTCAAGCAGGCGCTGGGCTTTGTTATTCTGCAGCAGCGCGCTCAAATAGCTCAGCACCTCAAGCGGACGCGCGTCCGTGGCGGCCACGGTCAGCAGCATGGCGACGCTTTCGCCCTGATGGGTAAACGGTGTCGCGGCGCGGCTTACGGCGATGGCGCTCTGAAGGTTGCCTTCGGCGCTATCGTTGAGCCAGATGCCCTGTCCCAGACTCAGCGGCGTGGTAGAGATGGCCTGCGTCACAAAGCGCGCATCAACAGCGCCGATGGACTGTAAACGACCCGCGTTCAGCGCCTGCAGCGTCATCAAATCGTTTGCCGCGACATCGACGGCAATCAGCGAGGTATCAAAGCTGAACTCCGCCGCCTGCTTCTCACCCATCAGCAGCGCGCGCAACTCGTCAGCGGAAGCCGTTTTCAACTGGGCCGCTACGCTGTCGTCACTCAGTACGTGGGTGAGCTGGCGCAGCAGCGCAAGATGTTCATCGGATTTGGCGGCAATGCCGATAGCCACATAGGCGGTTTGTCCGTCGCCCCAGTCCACGCCTTGCGGAAACTGGTAAACCTGTACACCGGTTTTTAACACTAAGTCGCGGGTGTCGGTGGTGCCATGCGGGATTGCAATCCCGTTGCCCAGAAACGTGGTGGTTTGCTGTTCACGCGCCAGCATGCCGTTGACGTAACCTTCGGCGACGTTTCCGGCAGCGGTCAACGCCGCTGCGACCTGACGAATGGCCTCTTCTTTGTTTTGTGCGCTAGCACCGGTATGAATGGCCTGAACTTCGAGCTGGAACATATCTCTCCTCACTTGCTGAATTGAATCGTTTCAGCCTGATGGCGACATAACGCGTTGCGCGCGTCGGCGTAAGCCCACGTAACAACGCTGAAACGTTTCAGGGAATATGGTACAGCGCCCGCTAACAGGCAAGGAAATGTGCGAACGGATTAGCAGATTTTTGACGTTACGCACACTTCATTCGGGATTTAAGAATTTTCTTGCTTTGCAAGCTGAACAAGGTGCTGTAAGCGCAGCGACAGGCAGGCGAGCGCGGTCAGCAGCCCGTCAGCTTTTCGGGGGCGGTCTCTGCTTCCAGCGTCAACAGGTAGGTCATCGCCGCGTCACGATCGCGGCCGCACATTTCGCGGCTGGGTTGCAGACCGGCGCACACGGCAGGCCGCAGCGGCGAGCCAAAGATTTTACAGCGTTGCTGCTCATCAAGCTGCACGCAGCGCGTATTGGCTGGCTTGCCGTGAGGCATACCCGGAATCGGCGAGGAGATAGAGGGGGCGGTGCAACAGGCGCCGCACTGGTCACGACAAAACATCAGCTGCTCCTGTAAAAATCTGGCGCGACAATAGCAGTCTCCTGACGCAATTACTATGCGGGGGCAACAATTTTAGCTCGGCCGACTTGCCTGTTTTTCAGCGCGGGCGTAACGTGGCGCGCATCTTTATTCCGCTAACGAGAACGCATCATGCCCAAGGCAAATGAGATTAAAAAAGGAATGGCTGTCACCTGGAACGGCAAACTGCTGCTGGTGAAAGATATTGATGTGCAAAGCCCCAGCGCGCGCGGTGCCGCCACGCTGTATAAAATGCGTTTTACCGATGTGCGCACCGGGCTCAAAGTAGAAGAACGCTTTAAAGGCGACGACATCATTGATGCTATCCAGCTCAGCCGTCGCGCCGTGACATTCTCCTATATCGACGGAGACGAATACGTATTTATGGATGATGAAGATTACACCCCCTACTCCTTCAAACGGGATCAGATTGAAGAAGAGCTGCTGTTTATTCCTGAGGGCGGCATTCCCGGCATTCAGGTGTTGACCATGGACGGCCAAGTGCTGGCGCTGGAGCTGCCGCAAACCGTGGATATGGACATTGTTGACACCTCGCCCGGCATTAAAGGCGCTTCAGCCAGCGCACGCACCAAGCCAGCCGCCATGAGCACCGGTCTCTCTATTCAGGTGCCGGAATACCTGAGCAATGGCGACCGCATCCGCATTCATATTGCTGAGCGTCGCTATATGGGCCGCGCCGATTGATTACCCGCTTTTCCGGCTGCGGCGGGCTGTTATAATATAACAGCCTCGTCCGCGCCGGGCCTGTTGCTCTGCGCGCTTACACAGGGAGTTATTTATGACGCGCGTTAATATCCTGACTGGCTTTCTCGGCAGCGGCAAAACCACCACGCTGCTGCATCTCCTGGCGCACAAACCGGCCGACGAAAAGTGGGCGATTTTGGTGAATGAGTTCGGTGAAATTGGCATCGACGGCGCGCTGCTGGCCGATCGCGGTGCCACGCTGAAAGAGATCCCCGGTGGATGCCTGTGCTGCGTCAACGGCTTTCCGCTGCAGGTCGGGCTGAATATGCTGCTTAAACAGAATCAGCCCGACCGCGTGATCATCGAACCCACCGGACTCGGTCATCCCAAACAGCTGCTCACCCTGCTGCGCTCTGCGGTCTATCAACCCTGGATTACCGTGGAGGCGACGCTCACGCTGCTGGATCCGCGCCAGCTCGCCGACGCGCGCATCGCTGAGAACCACACTTTCCGCGATCAGCTTACCGCTGCCGACATTATTATTGCCAACAAGCGCGACCGCTGGTCCGACGACGATCGCGCGCGCTTAACCGACTGGCAGCGCCATTCGCTGGGTGACCGTACGCTCGTGGAAACGGCATGGGGCGAGATCGATCCGACGCTGTTGCAGCAGTCGGCCTTAGCGGATCGTGCGATACCGGATGCCATTCACCACGCGCATGCCGCGCCGCGAAACGGGCTGGCCGCGCTCAAGCTGGATAATTCTGCCCGCTGGCGCCGTGCGCTTAATGAAGGTCAAGGCTATGCTTCGTGCGGGTGGATTTTCGATGGCGAGACGGTGTTTGATACCATCGCTGCGCTGGAGTGGGCCCGGCACGCACCGGTTGATCGCGTAAAAGGGGTTCTGCGCACGCCAGACGGGGTGGTCACCATTAATCGTCAGGGGGATGACCTGTTCATCGAAACCCGTCCTACTTCACCGCCGGACAGCCGCATCGAACTGATTCATCATCAGCCGGCTGACTGGAATAGTTTGCAAACCGCGCTGTTGAAGATTCGTTTAAATTAGCTGCGTTAGGTTGCCCCGTTATTTTTCTTTTTGAGTTATTTCTTATGCGCGCAACACGTTTAATCACGATCCTGCTGCTGAATGCGCTGGGCGTGATGCTGTTTCTTTCTTGGTACTTGCCTCCCGACCACGGCTTCTGGTTCAACATTGATAAGGCCATTTTTTTCGGCTTTAACGATCAAATGGTGGATCACCACGCTTTTGCCCTGCTGGTGGCGATCGCCAATTTTCGCGGCTTTGACGCCGTATCGCTGCTGGCGATGGGGCTACTCTATTTGCATTACTGGCGCAGGGAAACGCCGCAAGGACGGCGGCGCCTGTTTGCTATTGGCATCACAATGCTGCTTACCGCGGTGGTGCTGAATCAGCTCGGTCACCTGCTGCCGGTGAAACATTCCAGCCCCACGCTGTTCTTCGATAACGTGCATCGCGTCAGCGAACTCACTGGCGTCCCCGCGAAGGACGCCTCCAAGGACAGCTTCCCCGGCGACCACGGCATGATGCTGATTATCTTCGCCTGCTTTATGGCCCGCTATTTTGGCGTACGGGCCTTTGTCGGTGGCGCATTAATTGTGGTGCTGTTCTCGCTGCCGCGCGTTATGGCGGGTGCGCACTGGTTCACCGACATTGCTGTAGGCTCACTTTCAGTGATTCTTGTTGGCCTGAGCTGGTGGTTGTTAACCCCCGCCAGTGACGTGCTCGTCAATTGGTTATATCGCACCCTGCCTGGCAAATATAAGCCACAACGGTAATTGTTAAGCGCGGGTGAACTGGCTCGCTTAGGGGTTGTCCCCGCGCTTATCAAAATTTTATCAATAATCATTAGCAACCTAATTTTTTTACTGATAAAAGAAAAGATTATGGCAACCCCCGCTCTGCTAGCCTTTATCTGAAGCCTGTCCACCCAGAACCCTCTTAAAATGCACCTTAGCCGGTGAAATAGCGCCTGTTCCTGCCGCTAATTGGCCCGTAAACACGGCCAATCGATGATAAAGTAGCCAGAGTGTCACAAATTGATTTCACATCAATAAAAGCTATCGAAATTTATTTAAAAGCACTCGCCACGCGGCCTGTAATCGGTTAACCTCGATTCCGATCTCAAGCAAGTAGCATAAAATGCGGTGCCTTAAGCAGCGAAAAATGTGTGCATTAACACATTTTAGTAATTAAGGAATTGTCTTAGAGAGTCGCTCTTATTAATCTCGACCCGTTTTGTCATCTGGCTGGCGACATTTTGTCGTAAGGACACCGAAGGAAATCACCGATAATGGTCAAGTCTCAACCAATACTGAGATACCTCAGACATATTTTACCCGCAGTCGCTTTAGCAACACTTTTATCGGCATGTAGTAGCACACATAACGGTCAGAGCGCGAATAACGAGAATCATGAAGTTAACAACCAGAATGGTTTTTTACTTCAGGCGTCTCAAGACGAATTTGAACAGATGGTGCAGAACGTGGACGTTAAGTCCCGCATCATGGAACAGTACACCGATTGGAAAGGCGTACGTTACCGTTTAGGCGGTGACACCAAGCGCGGCATCGATTGTTCTGCTTTTGTTCAGCGCACCTTTCGCGATCAGTTTGGTTTAGAACTGCCGCGCTCTACGTCAGAGCAGCAAGATACCGGCAAAGAGATTTCACGTAACAAACTGCGTCCAGGTGATTTAGTCCTGTTCCGCGCCGGTTCAACCGGTCGTCACGTGGGCATTTATCTTGGTAACGACAACTTTGTTCACGCGTCCACCAGCAGCGGCGTGATGATTTCCAGCCTCAATGAGAGCTATTGGAAATCTCGCTACCGTGAAGCACGTCGCGTATTAGCCAAACACTCAAGCTAATTTGCGCCCGATATCCTTCTCAGCCAGAGAAAATGAAAACGCTGCCATGCAGCGTTTTTTTTTGCCCAAAATACGCGCAATCGCGGTAGAAAAGTAATTAAAATCAAAAATATAACAAGACTTTTTTTGCGCGCTCGGTATATCCTCATTTGCTTGCTGGCCGCAACAGTCAGCGGTGAAATTACCGGCCAGACGACGCCCTTCCGTCGCTGCCTGCGCTGCTATTAAAAAGAAAATGGCGTCATAAAGAGGAATGCACTCCATGCCACTGTCGGGGACGTTTAAACGTCATGCCACCTACGTGCGCCGGGTCGCTTGGCTGAGCGCGCTAAGCGGACTGGGGTTTTTCCTGCTGTTTGTCACCGTTTTATTGACCTTGACCTGGCATAAACGCATTCAACAGCACGAACAGCTGCTTATTCAGAGCCGTGACGATCTTGAGCAAGTCATCAGCACGCTGGAGGAGACCCTCTCCCCCTTACAGCCCTACTCGCAGCGCCCCTGCGCCAGCGTCAGCCAGGCATTAACGGCGCACGCCGCGTTTATCAGTAATTTGCGCGCCATTCTGCTGGTGGATCGCGGCAACGCGTATTGCTCGTCAGCCACCGGCGCGTTTTTGCTGGCGGTCAACCGCATATCACCGAGCTCGAATCTGCAGCGTGAGTACGATATCCGTCTGCTGGAAGGCACCCCCATGCAGCCGATGAAACCGGCGCTGGCGCTGTGGATGAAACGCTCCGGCGCGGAACAGAGCGGCATCTTTGCCACCCTGAATATCACCCTGACGCGTTATCAGCTTCTGGCCTCTTATCACCCTGAAATCACCCGTTTAGCCCTGGTGGTCGGTAACAAAGCGCTGTTGAGCGGCAGCAATCAGGTGATTAACGTTAGCGAGTTGCCACCCGCGCTTAATACGCTGGCGGTTAACCACAACGACATGCAGTTTTTGCTGTACGGCAGCACGGTCTCCGCGGGCGATCTGCACATGATTTTAATCAGCGGCCTGCTGTTTTCGCTGTTGATGGCGGGCACAAGTTGGCTGCTGTTAACTCTATGTCAACGACCCGGTAAAGAAATTTTGCAGGGCATAAAGCGCGGACAGTTTCACGTTGAGTACCAGCCGTTAGTGCTCGCGCATAACGGTCAGCCGTATGGCGTAGAGGCGCTGCTGCGCTGGCGTCATCCCACCGAAGGCCTGATTCCGCCTGACGCGTTTATCAGCAGTGCTGAAGCGCAAAACCTTATTGTCCCCCTGACGCAGCATCTTTTTGCTTTGGTGGCGCGCGACGCCCACACGCTTTGCCATGCGCTGCCACGCGGCACGCGTATGAGCCTCAACCTCTCGGCCCTGCATCTTGCCGCAGCGGATTTCCGCCAGCACGTTCGAGCCTGGGTTGACGCCATGCCGCCCGACCATTTCAGCTACGTGTTTGAAATCACAGAGCGCACTATGGTGGGAGAGCATAACGCCGGTGAGCATTTTGCCTGGCTGCACCAGAACAACATCAAGCTGGCGATTGATGATTTTGGCACCGGCCACAGCGCCCTGCTCTATCTGGAAAAATACCCGTTCGACTACCTCAAGATCGATCGCGGCTTCGTACAGAGCATTGGCAGAGAAACCGTCAATTCGCCGGTGCTGGACGCGGTACTGCTGCTGGCAAAACGGCTCAATCTGAAAACCGTGGCGGAAGGCGTCGAGAGCACCGATCAGATGACGTGGCTGGTTAATCACGGTGTAACCCACCTGCAAGGCTATTTGTTCAGCCGCCCGTTATGCCCGGAAAGGCTCATCAACTATTATCAAAATCCGTCGCTGTTGGCCTAAAAGGCTTGCGTGCAAGGCTATTGTTTCATGGAGAATCCCGCTCATGCTGCTGCGCATTGTCACTGCACTCGTTATAAGCTGTGCGCTTCCCCTGCAGGCCGCCACCGTTAGCGAGAGCCACGCTTTCGCCAAGCTGGGCGAGCCTAAGTATGGCACCAACTTCACCCACTATGACTACGTGAATCCCGGCGCGCCAAAGGGCGGCAAGCTGTCGATAGCGGTTGTCGGCACCTGGGATAACTTCAATCGCTATGCGTCACGCGGGAATCCCGGTGTGGGCACAGAAACCCTGTATGACGGGCTCTTTACCGCATCCGATGACGAACCCGCCAGCTTCTACCCGCTGATTGCGCTGTCGGCGCGCTATCCTGCGGATTTTCGTTGGATGGAGGTCACGCTGAATCCGCGTGCGCGCTTCCACAATCACCTTCCCATTACGGCGCAGGACGTGGCATTCACCTTTGAGAAGTTCATGAAAGAGGGGGTGCCGCAGTTTCGCGTCGCGTTTCGCGGCGTTGAGGTTAAGGCGCTGGATCAGCGCACCGTGCGCATCACCATGCCCAAACCGGACAAAGACTTGATTCTGAGCTGGCTGACGCTGCCCGTGCTACCGCACACCTTTTGGCAGAACAAAAAATTCAATGAGCCACTTGGTTATCCGCCGCTCTCCAGCGGCCCTTACCGCGTTACTGCTTACAAGCAGGGGCAGTATATTCAGTACGGGCGCGTCAAGGATTACTGGGCCGCCGACCTGCCGGTTAATCGCGGCCGTAATAACTTTGATACGCTGCGCTATGACTATTATCTGGATGACAACGTGGCGTTTGAGGCCTTCAAAGCGGGCGCGGTGGATCTGCGTGAAGAGGTCTCGGCGAAAAAGTGGGCCACCCAGTATCACGGCCGCAACTTCACCCAGCATTTCATTGTGCAATCCACCACGCCCAATCGCGTGTCCACCGATACCCGCTGGCTGGCGTTTAACAATGAAAAAACGCTGTTTGCCGACCACCGGGTGCGTCAGGCGCTCACGCTGGCCTTTGATTTTGAATGGATGAACAAGGCGCTGTTTTACGGGGCCTACCAGCGCGCCAGCAGCTACTTCCAGAACACCGACTACGCCGCACAAGGCGTTCCCGATGCGGCACAGCAGCGCGTGCTCGCGCCGTTCAAAGCAACACTGCCGCCGGCGCTGTTCACCGAGCCTTACCTACCGCCGCGCTCTGACGGCACCGGATTTAATCGCGCGAACCTGCTGAAGGCTTTGCGCCTGCTGAACGACGCCGGCTGGCACGTTAAAAATCAGCAATTGGTTAACGATAAAACCGGACAGGTGTTCCGCTTTGAATTGCTGCTACGCAGCGGGGCACAAAATGACTGGGCGCTGCCGTTCCAGCACAGCCTGCAGCGTTTGGGGATCAGCATGTCGCTGAGACAAGTCGATAACTCGCAGTTTCTGCGGCGTCTGCGCAACGGCGACTACGATATGATCCAGACGCTGTATCAGGCGATGCCGTGGCCTTCCACCAGCCTGCAGACCATCTGGCAATCGCCGTATATCAACTCGTCATGGAATACGCCGCGCGTGAAAGATCCGCAGGTGGATAACCTGGTGCAACAGATTGCCGATCGCCAAGGCGATCGTACCGCCCTACTGCCGCTCGGGCAGGCACTGGATCGCGTCTTGCTGTGGAATGCTTATATGATCCCGATGTGGTATGACGCCGAGCAGCGACTCGCCTGGTGGGACAAATACGCCTCGCCTGCCGTAAAACCGGCCTACGCTACCGGGCTGGAAAACTGGTGGTATGACGGCGCGAAAGCCGCCAGGCTACCCGCCGATCAACGTTAAGGAGAGTCGCGTGGCGTCCTATTTTTTGCGTAGACTGTTGCTGGTGATCCCCACGCTGTGGGCCATCATTACGCTCAACTTTTTTATCGTGCAGATTGCGCCCGGTGGGCCGGTGGATCAGGCGCTGGCCAACGCCCAGTTTGGCCACAGCAGCGGCTTTGCCAACGGAGGGCCCCCCGCCGCCAGCGGACGCAGCGTGCTGGCTGCGGCCAATCCGGGTGACAGCCAATACCGCGGCGCACGCGGCCTTGACCCCGAAGTGGTCGCGGAGATCACCCACCGCTACGGCTTTGATAAACCCCTTTTGCAGCGCTACGGCGACATGCTGTGGAACTACCTGCGCTTTGATTTTGGCGACAGCCTGTTCCGCAGCGCCTCGGTGCTGCAATTAATCAAAGAGAGTTTGCCGGTCTCCATCAGCCTCGGCCTGTGGAGCACGCTGATTATCTATTTGGTCTCGATCCCGCTCGGCATCAAAAAAGCCGTGCACAACGGCAGTCGCTTCGATATCTGGAGCAGCACATTCATTATCATCGGCTACTCGGTGCCGGCATTCTTGTTCGCGATTATGCTGATTGTCCTGTTTGCGGGCGGCAGCTATTTAGACTGGTTTCCGCTGCGCGGCCTGACCTCCCCGCAATTCGATAGCCTGTCCTGGTATGGCAAAATCGGCGATTACCTCTGGCACATTGCGCTGCCGGTGCTGGCCACGGTGATTGGCGGCTTCGCCACGCTGACGATGCTGACCAAAAACGCATTCCTGGATGAAGTACGCAAACAGTACGTGGTCACGGCGCGTGCCAAAGGCCTTGATGAAAAACGTATCCTTTACGGCCACGTGTTTCGCAATGCCATGCTGCTGGTCATCGCCGGTTTTCCGGCCACCTTCATCAGCATGTTCTTTACTAGCTCGGTACTGATTGAAGTGATGTTTTCGCTCAACGGCTTAGGCCTGCTGGGCTACGACGCCACCATTCAGCGCGACTATCCGGTGATGTTCGGCACGCTCTATATCTTCACGTTGATAGGTTTGATGATGAATATTCTCAGCGATCTCACGTATACGCTGGTGGATCCGCGCATCGATTTCGAGGGACGCCAATGACGCTCTCACTGATTAACCAGCAGCGCTGGCAGCGCTTCCGCCACAACCGGCGTGGTTACTGGTCGCTGTGGATTTTCCTGGTAATTTTTGTCCTCTCCTTGGGCGCAGAGCTGCTGGCGAACAGCAAACCGCTATTGGTGCGCTATCAGGCGCGCTGGTATGTGCCGCTGCTGCATACCTACAGCGAACGCGATTACGGCGGCGAGTTTGCCACGGCAGCAGATTATCAGGACCCGTGGCTGCAGCAGCGCATCGCGCAGCAGGGCTGGGCGATTTGGGCGCCGATCCGCTTCAGTGACAGCACCATCAACTTCGCCACGCAGGTGCCGTTCCCCTCGCCGCCGTCTGCACAAAACTGGTTGGGAACCGATGCCAACGGCGGCGACGTGCTGGCGCGGCTGCTCTATGGCACCCGGGTTTCACTGCTTTTTGGCCTGTTGCTGACGCTGTTTTCCAGCGTGATTGGCGTGGTGGTCGGCGCGATTCAGGGCTATTTTGGCGGGCGGGTGGATTTGATCGGTCAGCGTCTGATTGAAGTCTGGTCCGGTATGCCCTCGCTGTTCTTGCTGATTTTACTTTCCAGCGTGATTCAGCCCGGTTTCGGTTGGCTGCTGCTGGTGACGGTGCTCTTTGGCTGGATGAGTTTGGTCAGCGTGGTGCGCGCCGAGTTTCTGCGCGCGCGCAATTTTGACTATATCCGCGCCGCACGCGCGCTGGGCGTCAGCGATGCGCGGATTATGCTGCGCCATATTTTGCCCAATGCCATGGTCGCCACGCTGACCTATCTGCCCTTTATCCTGTGTGGATCCATCACCACCCTCACCTCGCTGGATTTCCTCGGCTTCGGCTTGCCGGTGGGCTCACCTTCGCTGGGGGAACTGCTGTTGCAGGGTAAAAACAATTTACAGGCACCGTGGCTCGGACTCGCCGGTTTCTTCACGCTCGCGCTGCTGCTGTCGCTGCTGATTTTTATTGGCGAAGCCGTGCGCGACGCCTTTGATCCAAGTCGAGGTCAGTAAATGAGTCTGTTATCCGTCAAGCACCTGGCGATAGCGTTTGATGGCCAGCCCGTGGTACACGATGTTTCGCTGCACGTTGAGGCGGGTGAAACGCTGGCGCTGGTGGGAGAATCCGGTTCGGGGAAAAGCCTCACGGCGCTGGCGATCATGCGGTTGCTGCCGCCGCCGGTAAGCTTTCCCCACGGCGATATCGTTTTTGCCGGACGCGACATTTTGCAGGCCAGCGAGCGCGAGATGCGCGGCCTGCGCGGCAACCAGATGGCGATGATTTTTCAAGAACCCATGGTGTCGCTGAATCCGCTGCACACCCTTGAAAAACAGCTGTATGAGGTTCTCTCATTACACCGCGGCATGCGGCGCGAAGCCGCGCGCGGCGAGATACTCAGCTGCCTCGATCGCGTTGGCATCCGGCACGCCGCGTCGCGCCTGCAGGATTTCCCGCATCAGCTGTCGGGCGGAGAGCGGCAGCGCGTCATGATAGCCATGGCGTTGTTAACCCAGCCCAAATTGCTGATTGCCGATGAGCCTACCACCGCGCTGGACGTTACCGTGCAGGCACAAATTCTACAGCTGCTGCGTGAGCTGCAGCGCGAGCTAAACATGGGCATGCTGTTTATTACCCACAACCTGACTCTTGTGCGGCAGCTGGCGCATCGCGTCACGGTGATGCGCCACGGCCGGGAAATCGAGAGTCAGGGCAGCCGTGCACTGTTCCTGCAGCCACAGCATGCCTATACGCGGGAACTGCTGGACGCGGAGCCCGACGGCCTGCCCGTTCCGCTCGCGGATGCGCCGCCGCTGCTCGACGTAAAGCAGTTACAGGTCCGTTTCGCGGTTCGACGCGGTTTGTTTAAACGTACCGTGCGTGAGAAAACGGCATTAACAGACCTCAGTTTCACCCTGAAGCCTGGCGAAAGCCTGGGGCTGGTGGGAGAATCGGGATCCGGTAAAAGCACCACCGCGCTGGCGTTGCTGCGCTTGATTACCGCACGCGGTGAAATCTGGTTTGAGGGTCAGCCGCTGCACCGGCTCTCACGGCAGGCACTGCTGCCGCTGCGCCAGCGTATCCAGGTGGTGTTTCAGGATCCTAACGCGTCACTGAATCCGCGCATGACGGCGCAGCAGATCATTGCCGAAGGACTGGCGGTTCATCGGCCCGAACTGAACCCTGCCGAACAGGAGGCGCGCGTGATTGCGGTCATGGAAGAGGTCGGTTTGGATCCAGCCAGCCGTTCGCGCTATCCGGCCGCGTTTTCCGGTGGCCAACGTCAGCGCATCGCCATTGCGCGCGCCCTGATTTTACAGCCGCGTCTCATCGTGCTGGACGAGCCCACCTCTTCACTCGATCGATCGGTGCAGAAGCAAATTCTCACCCTGCTGCGCCGTTTACAGCAGCAGCATCAGCTGGCATATGTGCTCATTAGCCATGATTTACAGGTGGTGCGCGCGCTATGTCATCAGTTGGTGGTACTACGCGAGGGAAGTGTGATAGAGCAAGGCAGCTGCGAGGTGGTGTTTAACGCCCCTGCCAGCGATTATACGCGTCAGCTGCTGGCTGCGGCGATGGGCGAGCGGTGATGTCAGTGTCCTTCGAAGGTTTCCGCCATGGCCACGCCCTGATTTTTCAAACAGCAGCTGGTGGCGCTTTCATCGCTGCGTCGAATCAGTAAACACGGCTGTCCTTCATATTCGGCAATTTTGCCTTCCACTTGAATCTGCGCCAGCGTCTCTTGCAGCTGGTGCAGAATTTCCAGCGCCGATAGGCCTTCATGACTGAGCAAGCGCAGCGCCACCAGCCCCTCATCCGCTGTGCCGCTGAGCGCATCCTGCTGTTCTATTTTACCTACATGATCCAGCGACCACCGATAAAGCTGCGGTAGACGATGCATAACGGAGAGTTGCAACATAGGTCCTGTCCCCAGAAACGTGTACGTGGTTCACGGCGATCGCTATTGCACTGAGTCGATTGCTCTAAAGTTAATGTCAAGGCGAGTCTTCGCGTTTTGATAACGTCGCGCGCTGAAGCTTTACTTTTTGCGGGCATTCTCGCATTTAAGCGCATCTTTGCGCGGTTCGCCAGCCATAGACATTCATTTTAGACGCAATCTCTTTACTTTTTTTCTTATTATTTTTCACAATCAGGAAACATTTAGCCGCTGCACGCGACGCGTTTGCCACGAGGCGAGGCGTGAGGGATCGACAACCCAAGCGCAGGTGGGCGCCGCGCCCCATGAAAGGCGGCGCGAAGTGCCTCGCGCGCTTAGCCCGCGCGAGAAGGACGAGAAGCGTAGCTAAACAGGATAAGAGAGAGCGTCGCGCACAGCGCAATGGAAGCCACCATGGGCCATGCGCTGTTCAGATTGACCAGTGAAAGCAGCGCCCCAACCAGCGCGCCGACGCCAAAGCGCAGCGTACCCGCCAGCGAAGACGCGGTGCCCGCCATGTGCGGAAAGGCGTCGAGGATCACCGCCATGGCATTGGAAGAGACCACCGCCACGCAGCCGATGAACATCGCGACGCCAAACACCAGCGGCAGAAATCCCAAATTGAAGGCGCTGACCACCAAGAGCCACAGTCCCATGGAGAATTGAATCAGCAGCCCCAGCCGGAACATCGCCAGCGGACCAAAACGGCGCACCGCACGACTGTTGACAAGTGTCATAACAAACAGGAACACCACATTCAAACCGAAGTAATAACCAAAGTTCTGCGGCGAGACGTGGTTGACTTCGATATACACAAACGGACCGGCGTTAAGAAAAGTAAACAGGCCCGCAAAGGAGAAGCCACTCGCCAGCATGTAGCTAAACGCCCGCTTGTGCCGCACCAGCGTAACAAAATTGCCCAGGGTGGTACGCAAATGAAAACGCTGCCGCTGTTCCGGTTTAAGCGTCTCGCGAATTTGCGTCACCACCAGCACGGTGGTGATCAGCGCCGCCAGCGACAGCGCCCAGAAAATGGCGTGCCAGTTCCACAGCAATAACAGCCAGCCACCGATGATCGGTGCTAACAGCGGCGCAATGGTGGTGATTAACATCACAAAGGACATCATGCGCGAGAAGTCCTCTTTGGAGTAGCTGTCGCGCATCAGGGCGTTAATCACCACGCTTGCGGCCGCAGCGGATAAACCGTGCAGGAAGCGCATTAAAATCAGCTGATCGATAGAGTGTGAGAGCGCACAGGCCGCCGCCGCGCAGGCGAAAATCAGCGTCCCCAACACAATCACCGGCTTGCGGCCATAGCTGTCGGCCAGCGGCCCGTAAACCAGCTGTCCAATGGCGAACCCCAGAATGTAGAGGTTGAGCGTCATTTGCACGCTGCCAGGCGCGACGCCAAATTCACGGGCAATTTGCGGCATGGCAGGCAAATACATATCAATGGAGAGCGGCATCAGCATCGCCAGCAACCCGAGTATCACCACCAAGCCCGCCGGTGAATTTTTTTCCTTACGCACGGCCTCTCCTCTTTATTTAGACTGTTTAAGCTCGTCAGGCAGCCCGATGCTGTCGACCTCTTCCTGAGTTAACTCACGGTACTCACCTTCACCCAGCGCCTCATCCAGCACAATGTCGCCAATGCGCTCGCGGTGCAGCGCCACCACATGATTGCCCACGGCGGCGAACATACGCTTGACCTGATGGTAGCGCCCTTCACTGAGCGTCAGGCGCGCGGCTTTCTCATCCAGGATTTCAAGCTCGGCGGGTTTGGTCAGGGTTTTCTCATTGTGCAGCTGAATCCCGGCGGCAAACGTCTCCACCAGGGCGGGATCAAGCGGCGCTTCCAGTTCAACTAAATAGCGTTTCGCCAGATGGTGGCGCGGCGAAGTAATGCGGTGCGACCATTGCCCATCGTCGGTAAGCAGCACCAAACCGGTGGTATCAATATCCAGGCGGCCCGCGGCGTGCAGCTTGAACGCCGCAGGCTCGTCGATAAAGTAAAGCACGGTGGGATGATCGGGATCGTCGGTGGAGCAGACGTAGCCTTGCGGCTTGTTCAGCATAAAATAGCGCGGGCCGTGCTGAACCACCAGCGGATGGCCGTCATACTCGATGACGTCCTGCGGCTGCACTTTGTACGCGGTGTCACGCACCACTTCGCCATTGAGCGTGATTTTTCTGGCGCGTATTTCACGGCCAGCAATTGCGCGGCTAACTTCCAGCTGCTGAGAGATGAATTTATCGAGTCGCATGAATGTGTTTTTTGCCTGTTACTGCGGAGGGAAATGTCACGGTGTTATGTCCCGCTGCGCCCAAGGCGCAAATTTGCCGGGAGATCCGCTAAAAATGTCTCGGCAGTATAGCCTTTTCCTTCGCCTGCTAACAGTAGTGCGCCTGCGTTTCCGTGCCTTTCATGGCATACTGGGTGTCCATTCAGTAAAAAGTTAATGTCGATGTCATTTACGCTCCGTCCTTATCAACAAGAGGCCGTTGACGCCACCCTCGCGCACTTTCGTCGCCATGCAACGCCCGCGGTGATTGTGCTGCCTACCGGCGCCGGTAAAAGCCTGGTGATCGCCGAACTGGCACGTCTGGCGCGCGGTCGCGTGCTGGTGCTGGCGCACGTAAAAGAGCTGGTTGAGCAGAATCACAGTAAATATCAGGCCTACGGGCTGGAGGCCGACATTTTTGCTGCGGGCCTGCAGCGCAAAGAGGCGCGAAGTAAGGTGGTGTTTGGCAGCGTGCAGTCTGTGGCGCGCAATCTCGACCAGTTTGACAGCGCCTTTTCGCTGGTCATCGTGGACGAGTGCCACCGCATCGGCGACAGCGAGGAGAGCCAATATCAGCAACTGTTCGCACACCTTCGCCAACACAATCCGTCACTGCGGCTGCTCGGCCTGACCGCCACGCCGTTTCGCCTCGGCAAAGGGTGGATTTATCACTTTCATTATCACGGCATGGTGCGCGGCGATGCGCAGGCGCTGTTTCGCGATTGCATTTTTGAACTGCCCCTGCGCTATATGATTAAACATGGCTTTCTCGTCCCGCCGGAGCGACTGGATATGCCGGTGGTGCAGTATGATTTCAGCCGTTTGGTGCCGCAAAACAGCGGCTTATTCAGCGAAGCCGACCTTAACCGCGAACTCACCCGACAGCAGCGTATTACGCCACAAATTATTCGCCAGATCGTTGAGTTTGCGGAGGAGAGCCGCGGTGCGATGATCTTTGCCGCCACGGTGGAGCACGCGCAGGAGATCTTGTCACTGCTGCCGGAAAACAGCGCTCTGATCTCGGCTAACACGCCGGGCAAAGCGCGCGACGCCATTATCTCCGCGTTTAAAGCCCAACAGCTTAAATTTCTGGTGAATGTTGCCGTGTTGACCACCGGCTTTGATGCGCCGCACGTGGATTTGATTGCTATCCTGCGCCCCACTGAATCGGTCAGTTTGTATCAGCAAATCGTTGGGCGTGGCCTGCGTCTCGCGCCGGGGAAAACCCGCTGTGTGATTCTGGATTACGCGGGTAATCCGCACGATCTTTTCACGCCTGAAGTGGGTGCCCCCAAAGGCGCCAGCGACAACCAGCCGGTGCAGGTGTTTTGTCCGGCGTGTGGCTTCGCCAACACGTTTTGGGGCAAAGCCACCGAGGATGGCCACGTGATCGAGCATTTTGGCCGCCGCTGTCAAGGCGTGCTGGAAGATGACGAGGGCGAGCGCGAACAGTGTGATTATCGCTTTCGCTTCAAAAATTGCCCGGACTGCAACGCAGAAAACGATATTGCTGCGCGCCGCTGTCATCAGTGCGCGCGCGTACTGGTTGATCCTGACGATATGCTTAAAGCCGCCCTGAAGCTCAAAGATGCGCGCGTGCTGCGCTGCGGCGGCATGACGCTGGAGCAGGGGCGCGATAGCCAGGGCGAATGGCTTAAAGCCACCTATTACGATGAAGAGGGCACCAGCGTCAGCGAACGCTTCCGCTTACAGACGCCCGCGCAGCGTAAAGCGTTTGAGCACGTTTTTATGCGTCCGCACCAGCGCGCGCCCGGCGTGCCGCTGGGCTGGCAAACCGCCGCTGACGTCATCGCGTTGCAACCGCTGCTGCGCCATCCCGATTTTGTGGTCGCGCGCGCGAAAGGTCACTTTTGGCAGGTGCGAGAAAAAGTGTTCGACTATCAGGGCCGCTTTCGGCGCGCCAACGAACTGCGCTGAGCGGCGGAATCATTTGCCCCCCTGCTCCGATACGGCTATAATGCCGCCCGCTTTTGCATCCGTAAAAGCGTTTGAATAACCGTTCTGTTGCTGGGTCGCCTGTAACAGGAATAACGAAGAGATATCACGATGTTCACTATCAACGCAGATGTACGTAAAGAGCAGGGTAAGGGTGCGAGCCGCCGCCTGCGCGCAGCAAACAAGTTCCCGGCTATCGTTTATGGCGGAACTGAAGCACCGGTTGCTGTTGAACTGGATCATGACCTGGTCATGAACATGCAGGTTAAGCCTGAGTTCTACAGCGACGTGTTGACGCTGGTTGCTGATGGCAAAGAGATCAAAGTAAAAGTTCAGGCTGTTCAGCGTCACCCGTTCAAGCCAAAACTGCACCACATCGACTTCGTTCGCGCCTAATCGCTGCGAGTTGATAAAAAAAACGCCGCACTTGCGGCGTTTTTTTATGGCTTTCTGTCAGCTTGCCCGACGGGGAAACGCCCCGCCGGGTGCGCGGATTCACTGACCGCCGGTGCGGCGCTGTAACTGGTCGCGCAGATTCGGCGGTGTACCTTTGATGGTTAAGGTGTCCGTTGTCGGGTCCCAAAAAATACGTTCTCCCAGCAGCATCGCGTCAAAGTTCAGCGTTAAGCCTCCGCCGCTACCGGCAAATTTGGTGAGCTGGCGCAGCGTGCTGCGATCCGCAGGGAAGTGCTCCTCAAGCGCATAGCCTTGCTCTTCGGTAAAAGCCTGGAAGGTTTTCTCCCCCAGCGGCGGCAGTTCGCTGGACAGCTCCTGCAGCGCTATCTCCTCACCGGCCTGCAGCTGTTCGTTGCAGTAGCTATACACTTGCTGGCGATAGTTTTGCCGTTCTGCTTTATCCAGATTGGATTCCGCACAGTAGTCGTCCACGGCCTGCAGCAATCCACGGTTCTGCGCTTTGGTGTCCAATCCCACGCTGGCGCCAAGGAAATCCATGAAAAAATCCGCCACCTTGCGCCCTACGCGACCGCGCAGGAAGGTGAGATAACGAGTAGACTCCGGCTGGGTTTCCCATTCGGTGAGATCGATGCGCGCCACAATATCGGCGTGGTTAATGTCGAGATAGTGCGTGCTGCTGATATCCAACTGCTCGTTGACGCGCATGCTGGACTGGCTGTTCAGCACGGCCACCAACAGATACTCCACCGCCAAATAGCGGTAGTGCAGGAAAAGCACCACGCCGCCTTCGGCAAACGGGTACTTGCTCAGTTCGTCGCGCAGGCGTCCGGTGGCGGCGCGGCTGAAAGCCAGAAAGTCATCTTGACCCTGACGGCATTGACGCAGCGCCTCGGCCAGTTCGCTTCCTTCGTTGAACAGTCCGTAAGCTTTGCTTTTGGCGCTATAGACGCGGTGCAGCTCTTCGGCCATCTCTTCGACCGCGCGCGTCGTGGGCAGCAATGTATCGCGTAACACCAGCTCCAGCTGATTCTCATCACGTTTCACTAACTGATGCAGGGCAATCTGGTCGATATCCAGACTCATGGTAAACTCTCCTTTGGGCTCAGGCGCGTATTCAAACACCGCCCGACGCCGCTTTCAACTCCGCGCACAAAGGGATCGCTTTGCTTGCGATAAAAGTGCGGAAAAAAGGGCGTTGTTACGGTACTATGTCGCCCTTTCACACTTGATTAATCGACGATATGCCACAATCATCCCGTTACAGCGACGAGCGCGTTGAACAGCTGCTCGCACAGCTGGCGCAGGTTCTTGAAAAAGACAAAGCGCCTACCGATCTTTCCCTGATGGTGTTGGGAAACATGGTCACTAATTTGATCAATACCAGTGTCTCTCCGGCCCAGCGCCGTAGCCTGGCACGCTCTTTCGCGGACGCGCTGCAGTCTTCCGTGCGCGATGACAACGCCCATTAAATTGCACATTTGACCTTATAAATATGGTAACCAACCGGCAGCGCTACCGTGAAAAAGTCTCCCAGATGATCAGCTGGGGGCATTGGTTCGCCCTGTTTAATATCCTGTTCGCGCTGATATTGGGCAGTCGCTATCTGTTTGTTGCCGACTGGCCCGCGTCCCTTGCGGGCCGCATTTATGCTTATACCAGCTGGATTGGCCACTTCAGCTTTATTGTGTTCGCCGCGTATCTGCTGATTATTTTCCCGCTTACCTTTGTGGTGATGTCGCAGCGCCTGCTGAGGGTGCTGTCCGCGATGGTCGCGACGGCGGGATTAACGCTGATCATGGTCGACAGCGCAGTGTTCAATCGCTTCCACCTGCACCTGAATCCGGTGGTGTGGGAGCTGGTGATCAATCCCGACCAGAGCGAGATGGCGCGCGACTGGCAGCTTATGTTTATCAGCGTGCCGCTGATTTTCCTGGTGGAGATGCTGTTTGCCACCTGGAGCTGGCAGAAACTGCGCAGTCTGAACCGCCGCAGCTTTGGTAAGCCGCTGGCGGCACTGTTCATTACCGCCTTCTTTGCCAGCCACCTGTTGTACATCTGGGCCGATGCCAATTTCTATCGTCCTATTACGATGCAGCGCGCTAACCTGCCGCTCTCTTATCCCATGACGGCACGCCGTTTCCTTGAGCGTCACGGCCTGCTGGACGCGCAGGCTTACCAGCGCAGGCTGGTGCAGCAGGGCGATCCGGAAGCGCTGTCTGTGCAATATCCACTTAGCGATATCACGTTCCGCGATGCGGGTTCGCGTCACAATCTGCTGGTGCTCACGGTAGAGAGCCTGAACAATGCTACGCTGAGCAAAGCCTTACCGACGCTGAATCAGTTTGCCAGTGAGAACGTGCGTTTTACCCAGCATTACAGCGCGGGTATCCAGCCGGATAAAGGGCTGTTTGGCCTATTTTACGGCATTTCGTCGAGCTACATGGATGGCGTCCTGGCCATGCGCATGCCCTCGGCGCTGCTGTCGGCGTTGAACCATCAGGGCTATCAGTTCGGTCTCTTCTCTTCTGACGGTTTCAGCCAACCGCTGTACCGCCAGGCGCTACTCGCCGACTACACGCTGCCGGAAGCAAATGGACAGCCCGACAGCACCACCGTGAGCCAGTGGCAAAGCTGGCTCAAGGGCCAGCAAGATAACCGTGCGCCGTGGTTCTCGTGGATAGCGCTCAACGGCATCGATACCAAAGGCGATAGCGTGAAAGCGCGTCAGCGTAGCTATCTGCGGCAGGCGGCGGGTGTCGATCAGCAGATTGCCGCCGTGCTGCAAACGCTTCAGCAGCGCGACTTGCTCAAAAACACCGTGGTGGTGATCACGGCGCAGCGGGCGCAGGCCCTGGACGACAAAGAGGACAACCCGGGCAATCGTGCGACGCTTCAGGTGCCGCTGGTGGTGCACTGGCCAAATACGCCAGCCCAAACCATCAACACCCTGACCGATCAGCAGGATGTGATGACGACGCTGATGCAGCGCTTGCTGCACGTGCGTAATAATCCCGGCGACTATTCGCAGGGCCAGGACTTGTTTGCCGCCCCGCGTCAGCACAATTGGGTGGCCAGCAGCGAAGACGGCAAACTGGTCGTGACCACGCCTAACGTTACCCTGGTGCTGAATAATAACGGCAGCTACAGCGCCTATGACGCCCAGGGGAATAAGCTCAAGGACCACAAACCGGAGCTGGCGCTGCTGTTGCAGGTGTTAACGGAAGAGAAACGATTTATCGCTAACTGATTAAATATAAGGCAGTTAGCGCGTTTGCATCTTGCAAATGCGCGCGAAGTCAGTAGACTACTTCTCCACGATCGGCACGTAGCGCAGCCTGGTAGCGCACTGTCATGGGGTGTCAGGGGTCGGAGGTTCAAATCCTCTCGTGCCGACCAAATTCTCCCAACGTTTTGTCTGGTGAAGTCCAGAGAGAACCATAAAAAACAGTTTAAACAGTAGGTTGTTGAAACCTGCTGTTTTTCTGTTATCTAGTGAAATCCTGATTGATACAGTGGAATCCAGCTGATTTAGGCATACTCATGGGCATACGTTTCTAAGACTGCCTTTTGATATGCCTAAGCCTTCCGAGGAACAGAATGGAGACTGCTTATGGCAAGACAGACCAAGCCCTTAAACAATACTGAAGTGAAGAACGCCAAAGCTGCTGAACGAGCATTGGTTCTTTATGACGGGGATGGTCTGGAACTGCAGGTAACTCCCGGAGGCTCAAAACTCTGGCGGTTTCGTTATTACAAATCCTTCACTCGTAAACGGGCCATGATCAGCTTTGGTTCATACCCTTCCGTTTCGCTTTCCGAAGCCAGCCAAAATCGTGAATCAGCCCGCGCTCTTCTCAGCAAAGACGTTGACCCTCAAGAGCACAAAAAGGCAGAGCAACTTCGTCAGAAGAGTGTGAGTGAAAGTACGTTTGAAAAAGTTGCAGCTGAGTGGTTTAAGACCAAAGAGGCAGCAGGATTAACAACTCACACTCTTAACGATATCTGGCGTTCAATGAGTAAATATGTGTTCCCACATATTGGCTCTATGCCTATTTCCAACATTACAGCTCAACAGTTCATCGGATCCCTTAGCCCAACTCATGCTGCAGGCAGACTCGAAACTGTTAAAAGGTTGAGTCAGCGTATTAATGAGGTTATGGATTACGCTTTGAATTCTGGCTTAGTCACTTCAAACCCAGCGGCAAAAATCGGTAAGACGTTCCATAAGCCAAAAGTAAAACATCGCCCCGCCCTCTTACCTGAACAGCTCCCCCTGCTTATGAAGGCTCTTGCATTTGCGAGTATTGGCAGACAGACGCGTTGCCTGATTGAATGGCAGCTTCTTACTATGACGCGACCAGCTGAGGCAGCAATGACCCGGTGGGACGAGATCAATTTTGAGACAAAGGAATGGCGCATTCCTGCCGGGCGCATGAAAATGAAACGTATGCACATTGTTCCATTGTCTGAGCAGGCACTTGCCGTATTGGAAGTTATGAAGCCTATCAGCAAACACAGACCACACGTTTTTCCAGGTTACCGTAATCCACTGGAACCAATGAACAGTCAGACGGCAAACATGGCGCTGAAACGCATGGGGTTCAAGGATATCCTTGTTGCGCATGGCATGAGATCGATTGCCTCAACGGTTCTCAATGAAAAAGGGTTTCAGCCTGACGTGATTGAAGCAGCACTGGCACACATTGATACCAATGAGGTCAGGAGAGCTTACAACCGTTCTCAATATCTGGAGCAACGAAGAGATATGATGGCGTGGTGGGGTAAGCATGTTGAAAAGTCGGCATGTGGTAATTATAACATTTCTTCGTATGTTAATTAAGGATCTTAAGGTTACAAGCTCTGGCAAAGCTTGCAACCTTAATTACAAATGAATGCTAAACGTGAGTGCCCATAGAGACTCGTAAAAATTTCTTGAAATTAATGACCAAACAGAGCTTTAGCCATTAAATCCGCATCTCTTGTTCTGCGTTCAGAAACCTTTCTTTCAGCAGGTGACTTTACTGAATCCATAACTACGACATAATTACGTGAGCCGTCTGGAAGCACCCGCATTTCAATTTTTTTATGTTCATTTCTATCAGACATAAAGACCTCTCTTTTTTGCAGATTTACTGCCTATTTCATTATAACACCAATGAAAAAATTATCCACTATATTTTCTTTCTTATTTCATATGAACAACATAGCTTAGCTATTTCAGTTAATATAGGTTTACAAAACTGATAAAAGACATCAGGTGCACCGGATAACATATTTTTATCCATAGAATAAATATTAAGCACAGCTACAATTTGATTTTCATTAAACAAACTTTCAGTTTTACCTGACTGGGTATCAAGGGTTATATTGAAAGGAACTACACAAGGCAGGCTTAACAAGCTTCTATTACTTTTATCATTGAGATAATATTTATATACACCAGATTTTTGCGTAGGGGTAAAATATTCATCCTGATCATAATTAAGCCATTTAGAAATATTCAAGAGTATATCAGGTAAATATTGGTAGTTCTTCAGATTAAAAACTTCAGGAGCACCAGGAAAGTATTGCCGAGAGTGATTTTTGTTATCTCTATCACTAACAGGTAGCAATAATCTTGTGCCTTCATGGCTTTGACTTTTATCCAAATAGAAGTTTCTGGAAGAATTAGCTGAAGCTATTACGGCAAAGACACCCAATATTTGTTTTGCGGCGCTATCTGAATTGGGCGCATTGAAAAACACATTAAGAACCTCCCAACCCTCATTTATTTGTTTTGTAATAATATTAGAAATAGGAAAATAATACATCAAGTTACAACTAAATCTCTCTGGAGATTGTGAATCCCAATGAGCTGCGAAATCTTTTACTAAATCTAGTAAATCCAGTATACCCTCTTGAATCTCTTCGACACTTTTGTTCCCCCTAAACTCTTCGGATATTACATTCAGCTTAGGAATTGTATTAGCATAATAAAAATTAATAGCTGATTTTTCAGGCAAGCTACGTGAATCTATAAGTATTTTTTCTTCGTGGCTTTTCTCTAAATATTTTAAGACGACCTCAAATATGGATTTTAACAATGAAACAAAAACAACAAAGTAAAATAGTCTTTTAGTAAAAGGATTTAATAGGTCCCATATGACTGCAATGGTATTCATATCTAAATTATTAAATACATCTGACTTTGAAATTTTAATGCTAATATCTGCACCAAGCACGGCTCCAAGCGATAATTGAAGCAAAACCATTATGACAGTTGAAAGAGGACTTGTGAGAAAATTTAACATTGGAATAAAGATAACCTTTTGAGAGAAGAATTTAAAATCATTAAACCTAGACTTATATATCGGAAAATAAGATTTATTAAAATATTTAGTCAAGTTACTTATCATACTCATCACCAAAAATTTAAATTTTGAGTCAATTACTGTTTATAAGCAAGGGCTAACTCAGCGAAGCTGTGTAGCCTTGCTTTACTCGCTCTTCGATTGGTAAAGGGAAACCCTAAATTCAAATCCTTATTGGACGCTTAGAATTCGTCAACATTAGTTCATTGGTAATGATAGAATTAAAGTAGCCTTGATCTAAAAAGTATAATAGTTGCTTCACTTCTTTTTTCGAGTTGGGCATAGTTATTTTATCAGCACCATCTACATTTGTTATACCTAACTGATATCCTATTTTCTGTGCGCATTCTATTAGATTTTGTATAGGCTGATCATTCAGAATACCTGAACTCATGATCAAGGATACTTTTTTCTTAATAGCAGAATCTGCAAATGCCATGAAACCTTCATTACTTTCCACATGAAAGATTTCCTTAGCTATAAAATTATCTAAATCCTCTTTTGTTGCTTCATTGAAATACTCTTCCATATTAAAGAAGCGGCGAAGCATAAAGAAGCTTTTGAATACCAGCTTGTCTCCAATAAGAATAGCCGTCAATCTATCACTAAGAGAAAAGCCAGGACGGGTTGAAACTGAAAATCTATTTCCAGGTTGAGTTGCCATTTTGAAAAATGACTTTTCATTATTGATTATTTGCCTTCTATCGAAGCATTGAATCAATACTTCAGCAGGATTACCATTTGAAGCAGGCTCACCAGTAAATAGAGCTTTAAAATAATGAACAGAGATATCGTCTGGATCCCAAACAGGCACTGCGTCTGGTCGCTCAATAGCGTTTATCAGCCCCATTTCGTCATCGAACGGGTTTATTGAAAAGATTTCATTATCCTGCACATTATATGAAGCGCAAAAATCAATTTCTTCTGACTCATCGTTAAACAGCTCGCTTTTTTGTGTTCTGAATAAATTTTCAACAAGCGTCTGAGCTGGAGCGTCCAAATCAATTTTAACAATTCTTGTAGGTATTTCGCTGTCTGTAATCGCAAAAAGTTCCATTTATGGTCCTTAAACTATGAGGTACGTATGTTCAGTAAGTTTTTTAACCTTTAAACCATTTATTTTGGCGTCAGTGAGTGGTTTGGTTGACAAAAGAACAAAACTCACCCCAGTATCGTCTTCAGCTTCATAAAATTTGAATCCGAAAATAATGGATAAAATCGGGTTAAAACTATATGAAGACGAGTGTTTTATATAGAAAAAGAGACTTAAATAGAAAAATAAAGCAAGCCTCCAATCCATAAAGGTTGTTGGACCTGAAATCAATGGAAAGAGATAAGTTAAAAAGTAATTCGTTATCTCTTTATCAGCAGGTGAAGCTGATTCCAGATTCTTAGTAGTCACAGGGTTATACTTTTTAGCCTGGTTAATAATAAAAACACAAAAAAGTATGCTTATTACTGCTAATGAAACCGAACATATAAGAATTTTTTTATTATCATTAATGAAGGCTAAAAATGCCAATGTCAGGCAAACGGGTGCCACTGAACTAGCAGTTAAAGCGTAACGTGCGAATCCGTTTAGCATACACCACCTACTATAACTGTATAAAAACACAGTATACATGCAATTTGTGGTCATAGCGATCAGCTTCAATGCCTAGCATCATTAATAATACTTTCCATTATAGTGACCGTGTTGACAAAATCAATTTATTTGATAATTGTAATTTATCATCAAAATCAATATTTTATGCTTTTTATTAATCTTTTACAGCAAAAGGAGTTGCTATGGAAATATCAATTAAAACTAATCAAACTGAAGACAAACTTTGTCTTAAGCCAAATCAGGAATATAAATCTCGGGCGCTACGCCTCAGCTGTGTAAGTGTGAGACTTAATAGCAGTGAACTCTCAAAGTTAGACAAAGAGCGTGATAAGCATGCCAAAGGCGAATGGCTTCGCATGTGCTTCATGAAAAACCAGCCTGTTGTCGTTCCTGAGATCAACAGAGCAGCATGGAAAACTTTTGGTGAAATTAATCACAGGCTAAACGAGATTGTTAATCACCTCAAAGCGAAGCAATCATGCAGCCCTCTGACCAAGACAGAACTCTTTGCTGTGAAGCTGACCTGCCCCCAGTATTAGATACAACCTTCAGTTAGTAATGTCGGTGGGTTTTTCTTCATGTTTCCCGTTTCGCCAGCCTGCTGCAAATTCAGACGGCGTCTGGTAATTCAGCGATGAATGAGGTCTGGACTCGTTATAGTCTTGCCGCCAGTCATTAATAATTTTCCGGGCATGGAGAATATCGCTGAACCAGTGCTCATTAAGGCATTCATCGCGAAAGCGTCCGTTAAAACTCTCAATAAATCCGTTCTGTGTCGGCTTGCCGGGCTGGATAAGTCGCAGCTCCACTCCATGCTCAAAGGCCCACTGATCGAGCGCGCGGCAGGTAAACTCCGGGCCCTGATCGGTTCTTATCGTAGCCGGATAGCCGCGAAACAGCGCAATGCTGTCCAGAATACGCGTGACCTGCACGCCTGAAATCCCGAAGGCAACAGTGACCGTCAGGCATTCCTTTGTGAAGTCATCGACGCAGGTAAAGCACTTGATCCTGCGACCAGTAGCCAGCGCATCCATGACGAAATCCATCGACCAGGTCATGTTGGGCGCCGCCGGGCGGAGCAGCGGCAGACGTTCTGTTGCAAGCCCTTTACGACGACGTCTGCGTTTAACGCCCAGCCCGTTCAGATGATAAAGGCGGTACACGCGCTTGTGATTAACCAGAAGCCCTTCACGGCGCAGTAACTGCCATATGCGGCGGTAGCCAAAACGCCTGCGCTCCAGTACCAGTTCAGTAATGCGCCCTGATAAATGGGCATCAGCCGCCGGACGCTGAGCGTCATAGCGGCAAGTCGACAGGGACAAACCTGTGAGTCTGCAGGCACGACGTTGCGACAGAACGGTCGCATCACACATCAACACCACGACTTCGCGCTTCTGGTCTGTCGTCAGTACTTTCGCCCAAGAGCCACCTGAAGCGCCTCCTTATCCAGCATGGCCTCGGCGAGCAGCTTCCTGAGTCTGGCGTTCTCTCCCTCAAGTAACTTCAGGCGCTTAACCTCAGGCACCTCCATGCCGCCATACTTCTTACGCCAGGTATAAAACGTGGCGTCGGAAATGGCGTGCTTACGGCAGAGTTCCCGGGCAGAAACGCCGGCTTCAGCCTCGCGGAGAATACTGATGATCTGTTCGTCGGAAAAACGCTTCTTCATGGGGATGTCCTCATGTGGCTTATGAAGACATTACTAACATCGCGGTGTATTAATCAACGGGGAGCAGGTCAACGCAGTACTCGTCACTACCTTGCTCCCAGGAGAAAAGATTGACCCGGAGACCAGTTACACTAAGTTGAGCAAGGCGGCTTATGTCTGTAATGAAGATATGCGGTGGGCTTTGAAGAGTTTGATCATTTTGCATGTAGTTAAGCTGTTCGGGCTCGAAGAGGAAAGGCTTCCCATTGAAGATCTGTCTCATGTATCTACCAAGACCGACCTTTTCCTCTTCAGTCGGCCATGGCTTAAAAAGAAGGGCTCTTGCCCATAACTCGTGGTAAAGCGCATTGAGCGTTGTATCTTCAAAACTTTTATAGTTTTCTATGTTCAGCCAAGCTTTAACTGCTCTTGTATCCTCAGCAGACCAATTTTTCATAATTTTCCTATTTGGTAATAAAGGTCGACTCACGATTAATGCCTATACTTATTAATAACCTGTCTGCTGAGAATTCATATGAATATTTTCATAAGTTCGTTGATATCGGGTTTTGAAGATAAAAGAAAAGCTGTCAAGGATGCCGTTTGTGTTCTTGGGCATAAACCACTTATGGCAGAGGATTTTGGGGCTAGAGCAAATTCGCCACAAATCACTTGTCTTAACGGTGTTCGTGACTCTGACGCTGTAATTTTGATTTTAGGCTCTCGATATGGAGCGATACAACAGTCAGGCCTATCAGCAACCCACGAGGAAGTCATCGAAGCTCGTAATACCAAACCCTTGATTATCTTCATTGAAAGTGAAATCAGCGAAGCGGAACCTGAACAGGATAAACTGATAAAGGAAGTAAGTACTTGGGAAAAAGGCCTTTTTAGAGGGGAATTTTCTTCAGCTGAAGATCTAAAAGCTAAAGCTCTTAAAGCAATTCATGACCTTGTACTTGCCCGTGCAGTAGCACCTCTTGATCCTGTGGGCCTTAAAACTAGAGCAGTTGAGAATCTGCCGCGCAGTAACCAAACTTTTTCACAAAGCGCAATCAATCTGGATATCTCAATTGCTGCCGGCCCTGATTCAACCATTATCCGTCCTGCTCAAATGGACTCTAAAGAGCTTGAGGATAAGTTATCAAAAG
>Ga0268256_1000085_pt1 | contig 162183 bp, 134 predicted proteins | sample AgamicAtAmrz_FD_200247 | JGI IMG/M metagenome (GOLD analysis project Ga0268256, IMG submission 200247) | Agave microbial communities from Guanajuato, Mexico - At.Am.rz (v2) (version 3) | ecosystem: Host-associated > Plants > Roots > Rhizosphere | place: Guanajato, Mexico | collected 2012-06-07 | reverse complement strand
TTCGACAAGCGCTCGAGCGTCGAGCGGATCGTCGCGACGCTCACGCAGGAGCTGGCGCGCGACGAGCTGGCACGCGAGCACCGCCAATGGCTGCAGGCGACGCTCGATGCGCTCGCGAGCCATTCGCCGACGATGCTCGCCGTGACGCGCGAGGCGCTGCTGCGCGGCCGGCAGATGACGCTCGCGGAATCGTTCCGGATGGAGCTCGGCATCGTCGCGCGGGCGATCGAGGAAGGCGATTTCTGCGAAGGCGTGCGCGCGCATCTCGTCGACAAGGATCGCAAGCCGCGCTGGGCGCCCGCGTCGCTGGTCGAGTTGCGCGCCGAACGCGTGCGGCATTTCCTGACGTCGCCGTGGAAACTGTTCGCGCATCCGCTCGCCGATCTCGGCGCGGCGTGATCGTCGCGTGACGGCCCGACGCGCCCGTGCGGCGCGTCGGTTGCCGCGTATTTCCTTCCTTTGCGTGCGCGCTCGGCGCCTGGCGCTTAGCGCTCAGCGCTCAGCGCTCAGCGCTCGATCATCGGCGGTACCGCCTCCACGAGCGCATCGATCACGCAGCGCGTCTTGCGCGGCAGGTAGCGCGTCTTCGGCCAGATCGCATGAATGTCGCCTTCGCAGACGAAGCAGCGATCGAGCACGACCACCATCTCCCCGCGCTTCACGTAGTGATCGAGCAGCCAGCTCGGCAACCACGCGATCCCGAACCCCGACGCACCTGCCGCCGCGATCGCCTGCACGTCGTCGAAACTGAGCTGGTGCGGCATGTCGATGTGGACGCTCGAGCCGTCCGGCGCACGCAGGTACCACGGCTGCACGACGCCCGAGCGTGAATACGCGATCGTGCGGTGGTTTTTCAGATCGTCGAGCGATTGCGGTGTGCCGTGGCGAGCGAGATACGACGGCGCCGCGCCGAGGCTCCCGTATTGCGTGCCGAGCCGCCGCACCGCGAGGCTCGTGCTGTCGGCGAGCGGGCCGATCCGCACCGCGAGGTCGATGCCTTCCTCGACGAGATCGACGAAACGGTCAGTGATCGACACGTCGATCCGCAGGTGCGGGTAATGGCGCGCGAGGTCGAGCACGATCGGCGTCACGCAGTGGTGCCCGAATGCGAGCGGCACGCTCAGCCGCAACTTGCCGCGCGCCTCGTTGCGGCCGCAGTCGAGATCGGCTTCCGCCGCTTCCAGTTCCGCCAGCGCGCGCACGCAGCGGTCGTAGTACGCCTGGCCGTCGTCGGTCAGGCTCTGGCTGCGCGTCGTGCGCTGCAGCAGCCGCGCGCCGAGCCGCTTCTCGAGCCGCGCGATCGCCTTGCCGACGGCCGAGCGCGTCATGTCGAGCCGTTCCGCGGCGAGCGCGAAGCTGCCGGATTCCACGACCTGGACGAAGGTCGTCACGCCGTCGAGTCTGTCGGTCATAGCGGATTGCGTCGATTGGGTCCTGAGATTCCCCAGTCCATGGAAATAGGTGCGTCAATGGGGAGGTGAATTCTCACTATAGTACCGATTCCCGCCCAGCGTGCGTCGCCGGCCGCACGCGGCGAATCCTACTCACCTGGAGGCGCGCGGCCTGTCGCCGGGCCGCCGCGCAATACGCATGACGCTATCCGACTCCCGCAGGAATGCGGTCGCGCTCGCGGCCGTCTGTCTCACGTCGCTGATGTTCGGCCTCGAGATCTCGAGCGTGCCGGTGATCCTGCCGACGCTCGAACACGTGCTGCATGGCGATTTCAACGGCATGCAGTGGATCATGAACGCGTACACGATCGCGTGTACGACGGTGTTGATGGCGGCCGGCACGCTCGCGGACCGGTTCGGCCGCAAGCGCGTGTACGTGATCGGCACCGTGCTGTTCGGCGCGACGTCGCTGCTGTGCGGGCTCGCGCCGAACGTGCCGGTGCTCGTCGCGGGCCGGCTGCTGCAGGGCGCGAGCGGCGGCGCGATGCTGATCTGCCAGATCGCCGTGTTGTCGCACCAGTTCCGCGAAGGGCGCGAGCGCGGACGCGCGTTCGGGATCTGGGGGATCGTGTTCGGCATCGGGCTCGGCTTCGGGCCGATCGTCGGCGGCGCGATCGTCGCGCTGGCGAGCTGGCCGTGGGTGTTCCTCGTCCATGCGCCGCTCGCGGCCGTTGCGCTCGTGCTGATCGGCGGCGCGGTGCAGGAGTCGCGCGATCCGCATGCGGGCGCGCTCGATGTGGCGGGCATCGTCACGCTGTCGCTCGCGGTGCTCGGCCTCGCGTTCTACATCACCCAAAGCGCCGAACTCGGGCTGACGAGCGCGGCCGGCCTCGGCGTGCTCGGTGCGACCGTGCTCGCAGTGCTCGGCTTCGTCATCGCGGAGCGCGCCAGCGCACGGCCGATGTTCGACTTCTCGGTGTTCCGGATTCGCGCGTTCACCGGCGCGATCTTCGGCTCGATGGGAATGAACTTCAGCTTCTGGCCGTTCATGATCTACCTGCCGATCTGGTTCCAGGTCGCGCTCGGCTACGACAGCGTGACGGCCGGCCTCGCGCTGCTCGCATACACGCTGCCGACGCTGATCGCGCCGCCGTTCGGCGAACGGCTTGCATTGCGCTACGGACCGGGCGTCGTGATTCCGGCCGGCCTGTTCACGATCGCGGCCGGTTTCGTGCTGATGCGGTTGGGCAGCGCGGCCGATCATGCGAGCTGGCTGACGATGCTGCCGGGCTGCGTGATCGCCGGCATCGGGCTCGGCTTGACCAATACGCCCGTCACCAACACGACGACGGGCGCGGTGCCGAGTGCGCGGGCCGGGATGGCGTCGGGCATCGACATGAGCGCGCGGATGATCTCGCTCGCGCTGAACATCGCGACGATGGGCTTCGTGCTCGTGGCGGGGATCGTCGCGAGCCTGAAGGGCGGGCCGGCCGGCGCGATCGGCGACGCGGCGCTGCGCCGGCTCGCGCAGGAGATCGCGGCGGGCCGCACCGACGGGCTGCAGGCGATCGCGCCGGCGCTCGCGCAGGCCGACCCGAGCGGCGCGGCGTTGCACGCGGCGCTCGTGCATGGCTTCGGCTGGGTGATGGTGTACGGCGCGGCGGGCGTGGCCGTGCTCGCGACCGCGAGCGCGGTGGCGTTCGCGCCGGCGCGGCGTGGAGCGGCCGTGTGCGAATGATGCGGCCGGCGTGCGGCGTTCGGCGTGTGACGGCCGGTCAGGAGGTCCCGCCGCCGAGTGCGCGGTACAGCTTCATCTGGTTGTTGAGCCGGTTCAGGCGTGTCAGTTCGTCGGCGCTCTGTGCGCTCCTCAGCACCTGCTGCTGGTCGAGCCACGGCTGCACGGCGGTCGCGCCGGCCGCGAAGCGCGCGGCGGCCAGCCGTTCGGCGCGCTGGGCCTGGGCGAGCGACAGCGCGCGCTGTTCGGCCTCGCGTTCGAGCTGCACGCGTGCCGATAGCGCGTTCTCGACTTCCGCGAGCGCCGTGTAGAGCCGCTGGCGGAACCCGACGACCGCTTCCTCGTACTGCGACTTCGACACCCTGATCTGCAACTGCATCGTGTTCCACTGGATGAACGGCAGCGCGAGGCCGAGCCCGAGCGTGCCGACCGGATTCGTCAGCACGCGCTCGAGGCTCGTGCTCGTCGTGCCGGCGCTGCCGGTCAGCGTGAAGGTCGGATAGAAGCTGGTGCGCGTCGCGTCGACCTGCGCAAGTGATTCGCGTAGCCGGAATTCCGCCGCACGCAGGTCGGGGCGCCGGCCGAGCAGGCTGGCCGGCAGGCCGGCCGCCACGTCGGGCGGTGCGGCATCGGGCAGCGCGGCCGGCTCTGCCGCGCGCTGCTGCGGCGGCCGGTCGAACAGGATCGCGAGCGCGTGGCGATTCTCGGTGCGCTGCTGGATCAGCTGCGTCTGCGCCGCGCGTTGCGCGGCGAGGCTCTGTTCGGCCTGCGCGAGGTCGAGCCCCGACACGGCGCCGGCCGTGTGCCGCGACCGCACGAGCGCGAGCGTGCGCGCCGCATACGCGATGTTCGCGTCGCCGAGCGCGATCTGCCGGTTTAGATAGCCGATCTGCCAGTACAGCGCCGCGGTCGTGCCGATCAGCGACAGCCGTGCGGCTTCGAGATCGGCGGCGGTCGCGTCGGCTTCCCAGCGCGCGGCATCGCGCAGCGCGGCCAGCCGGCCCCACAGGTCGATTTCATAGCTAAGCGAACCATTGACACCGCTCGAGCGGCTCATCTGATGCGTGTCGAGCGTGCGCGATACGGCGCCGTTCGCGCCGAGCGTCACGTTCGGCGTCAGGTTCGTATCGACGAGCCCGGCCTGCAACTGCGCGCGATACACGCGGATCGCCGCGATCGCGAGATCGTTGTTGGCGCGCAGCGCGTCGTCGATCAGCGCGTCGAGTTGCGGATCGCCGAAACTGCGCCACCAGTCGCCCGTGGCGGCCGGCGCGTCGGCCGCGACCGGAGCGGCCCAGTTCGCGGGCATCGTGACGGCGGGCAGCGGGTCGTGGCGCGCACCCGCGCAGCCGGCGAGCAGTGCGGCCGCGCACGCGAATGCGCCGAGACGGTGAAGCGGGGAGGAGTGCGTCATGGCAGGTTTTTCGTCAGTCGCGCGCGAGCGCATCGATCGGGTCGAGTCGCGACGCGTTGCGCGCGGGCATGAACCCGAAAATCACGCCGGTGAGCGTCGAGCACACGAACGCGGTCACGATCGCGCCGGCCGAGAACACCATCTTCCACTGCGCGACGAACACCGAGAACAGCGCGCCGAGCCCGAACGACAGCGCGATGCCGATCGTGCCGCCGAGCAGGCAGACGAGCACGGCCTCGACGAGGAACTGCTGCAGGATGTCGGACTGGCGCGCACCGACCGCCATCCGGATGCCGATCTCGCGCGTGCGCTCGGTGACCGACACCAGCATGATGTTCATCACGCCGATCCCGCCGACCACGAGCGAGATCACCGCGATCAGCGACAGCAGCAGCGTCAGCGACTGGCCGGTCTTCTCGACGGTCTTGACCACGCTGTCCATGTTGTACGTGAAGAAGTCCTTGCGGCCGTGGCGCTGGATCATCAGCTTCTCGAGGCTTTTCTCGGCGGCGGCGCTCGGCTGTCCGTCACGCACGCGCACGGTGATGCTGTCGAGATAGCGCTGGCCGAACAGGCGTCCGCTCGCGGTCGTGTACGGCACCCATACGTTCAGGCTCTTCACGCTGCCGAACGCGCTCTTCTTGTCGGCGGTCACACCGATCACGACGCACGGCACGTTGTCGACCAGGATCGCTTCGCCGACCGGATTGCGCGTCGCGCCGAACAGCTTGCGACGCGTGTTCTGGTCGATCACGGCGACTTGCGCCTGGCGGCGCACCGCATCGTCGTCGAACGGGACACCGAGCGCGAAGCGCATTCCGCGCGTCTGGAAGTAGCTGTCGCCGACGCCGCTCACGAGCGCGTGGACGTCGACGTTGCGGTAGCGCAGCAGCAGCGTGCGCGACGTTTCGGGCGTCGCGCTGCCGACGTACGGCTGCTCGGCGAGCGCGGCGACGTCGGCGGGCACCAGCGTCTGGATCGTGTCCGCGCGGCTGTCGCCCCAGTCGGAGCCCGGATAGAGGCTGATCGTATTGGTGCCGATGCTGCCGATCTCTTCGAGCATGTAGCGCTTCGCCCCTTCGCCGACCGCGACGATCGATACCACCGACGTGATGCCGATGATGATGCCGAGCATCGTCAGCAGCGTACGCAGCCGGTGCGACACGAGCGCGATCCATGCCATCCGGCATGCCTCGGCGAAACGGCCGGTGCCGGCGGCGAAGCGTCGGGCGCGGGGGGCGGGATCGGTGGCGGTATCGTTATCGATGGGTGGCGGTGCATCGCCGGAAGCTGGTGCGGACGGCGCGGATGGTGTGTCGGCCGCCGTTTCCGTCGTTGCGGCCGCGCCGATGCCCACTTCCGCGAGCGCCTCCGCGTAGTGGCGGTTCGGCCGGTCCGCGACGATCTCGCCGTCGCTGATCTCGATGATGCGCCGCGCATGGCGCGCCACGGCCTTGTCGTGCGTGACGATCACGATCGTATGGCCGAGCGCGTTCAGCTCGTGCAGGATGCGGATCACGTCCTGGCCGCTTTTCGTGTCGAGCGCGCCGGTCGGTTCGTCCGCGAGGATCACCTGGCCGCCGTTCATCAGCGCGCGCGCGATGCTCACGCGCTGCTGCTGGCCGCCGGACAGTTGGCCGGGCCGGTGATGCGCGCGATCCGCGAGCCCGAGGCGCGCGAGCAGTTCGCGGGCGCGGGCGTGCCGATCGGCGCGCGGGGTGCCCGCGTAGATCGCCGGCATTTCGAGGTTCGCGACCGCGTCGACGTGCGGCAGCAGGTGATAGCGCTGGAACACGAAGCCGAAGTGCTCGCGGCGCAGCTGCGCGAGTTCGTCGCTGTCGAGCATGTGCCTGTCGCGTCCGCCGACCGTGTACGTGCCTTCGCTCGGATGATCGAGGCAGCCGAGAATGTTCATCAGCGTCGACTTGCCGGACCCCGACGCGCCGACGATCGCGACGATCTCGCCCGCGCCGATCGACAGGTTGACGTTGTTCAGCACGACGACGTCCTTGTCGCCGGCCGGAAAGCGTCGCGTGACGGCGGCGAGTTTCAGCAGGGGCTGGCGCATCGTTACACCACGTCCGACAGCGGCGCGCGCTCGTCCGCCGACGCTTCGCCGATCACGACACGCTCGCCGTCCTTCAGGCCGGCCAGTACTTCGACGCGCACGTTGTTGTTGATGCCGATGCGGACGTGGCGCGTTTCCGTGCTGCCGTCGGCGCGCAGCACGCGTACCGCGACGGTGCCGTCCTTGCGCTTCTCGCCGAGCGCGGCGGCCGGGATGCTGAGCGCGTTGCGCGCGTTGCCGAGCACGATGTTGACCTGCGCGGTCATCGCGATGCGCAGCCGGTGCTCGGGATTCGGCACGTCGAACAGCGCGTTGTAGAACACCGCGGCGTTCGGCTTCGCGCCGCCGCCTGCCCCTGCGCCGAGCGCGCTTTGCGCGTCGGCGTAGTTCTGCGGTGCCGGTTCGATCGCGCGCAGCTTGCCGTAGTGACGCTTGTCCGGTTCGCCGAGAATCGTGAAATAAGCGGTCTGGCCGGCGCTCACGCGGATCACGTCTGCTTCCGACACCTGCGCCTTCACTGTCATCGTGTCGAGATTCGCGAGCTTCAGGATCACCGGCGCCTGCTGCTGCGCGATCACGGTCTGGCCTTCCTGCGTGACGATCGCGACGACCTCGCCGTCGATCGGCGCGACGATGCGCGTGTAGCCGAGGTTGGCCTGCGCGGTCTCGATCTGGATGCGGGCCGAACGGATCTGCGCGGCGAGCGATGCGAGGGTCGCGCGCTGCACGTCGAGCGTCGCCTTCGCGGCCTCGAACGATTCGCGCGACGTCGCATCGTCGGGCAACATCGCCTGCTGGCGGCGGAACGCGAGTTCGGCTTGCGTCAACTGCGCGGCGGTCGATCGTTGCTGCGCGCGCAGGCTTTCTTCGCTGGCGCGCGCCTGGCGCAGCGCGTTTTCCGAGATCACCGGGTCGATCTCGGCGAGCCACTGACCCTTCGTGACCTTGTCGCCGAGCTTGACCTTCAGCGTCTTCAATTGCCCCGACACCTGCGCGCCGACGTCGACCTGCCTGAACGCCTGCAGCGCGCCGGTCGCGAGCACCGCGTTCTCGAGATCGCCGCGCGTGACCGGCGCGGACAGGTACTGCGGATGCTTGGTCGGCGCGCAGGTCTTCAGCGTGATGCCGGCGGCGATCGCGACGACGGCAAGGGTAGCCAGCACGATGCGCCGGCGGCGATGGGTCTTCTGGGTCATGAGAATGCGGCGAGGATGAAGCCGGCGCCGGCGATGCGTGCGGCCGAGCGGAACGATCCGGTCGGCGTCGCATGCCGGGCATGTTGCCCGCGACGGATTCCGCGTACGCATCGCGCGGGTGGGCCGAATCGAATCAGGCGCTCATGGTAAGCGAGGAATTCGCGCCAAAACGTGTGGAAATTGTGCTGAATTGTGTGGACGACGTATCGATACGCGGGCCGGACGGCGTAATTGTCTCGATCTGTGAAAAGGCGGTGATTCGCCGTGCCCGCACTACCGCCGTGCGGCGACGATCGCCATCATCGGCCGGTCACGTTCGTCGTCGAGCGCGCGCAGCGCATCGACCTGCTCCGGCGTCGGCCCCATTCGTACAGGGGTATGAGCGTGAAGTTTCCCGATCCTGCGAGCCTATGCGCGGTACCCACCCGCGTCGATCTTGCGCTGCGTATCGGCGTCGACGATCTCGCGGATCGCGCGGAACAGCGGCGCGGCGTCGGTATAGCGCCGGCCGTAGCCGAGATTGAACGCATAGTCGAAATCGGGCGGATTGCTGCCCTGGTTGTGCTGCACGATCGTTTCGAGCTTGTCGAGCGCCTTCGCCGCGCGGGCTTCGGGTGAGGCGGCCGCCTCGTATTCGTCCCACAGCGCGACGATCTCGTCGCGCACTGCGCGGTCGAGCGACGCGGTCAGCATCAGCAGGTCGTCGCGTTCGTGTGCGCTCTTGTCGGGATGCGCGGCCTGCTCGATCGCGGGGATGTCGCCGTGCAGCGCCTCACCGAGGTCGTGGACGATGCACAGTTTCAGCAGCTTCAGCGTATCGACGCCGGGCAGTGCGTCGGCGAACACGAGCGCCATCAGGCACAGCCTCCAGCTGTGCTCGGCCGTGCTTTCCGGACGGCCGGCCGACGTGTGGCCGCTGCGCAGCACGTCCTTCAGGCGTTCGGCCTCGCGCAGGAACGCGAGCCGCGCGTGGATCGTATCGGGATTCATGGTCCGTCCTTGCGATGAGCCGTCAAGCGTACGCCGGCCGGCCGCGCTGCGTCCACGCATGAAATATGCGCGACTGTCAGTGCGCGTCGAGCGTTTCCACGAGCCGCACCGCCGAGCCGTTCGACAGCGTCATCCGTGTCCACCGGCATCGGCTGCCGCGAATCGGCACGACGCGCGACGCATTCGCGCCCGTGTCGAACTCGACGCTCGGCGGCCCCGCGCGGTCGTGCCAGCCGAGCGGGTCGAGCGCGGCTTCTATGCGAACGATTGCCGGCGTCGCGTAGCGCCACAGCGACGTGCCGAGCAACGTCGAAAGCGGTTGCGAGAACTCGGCCGCGCGCGCCGGTGAACTGGCCAGCAGGCGGTGCGTGAGGTCGCACACGAGATGCATGCGGCCCGCGCTGCCGGCGATCAGCCGCGCGAGCGCGTGATCGCCTGCGGAATCGAGGCGCGCGGCGAGCAGCCGTTCGGCCGTCGCGCGCTCGGCGGGCGACATCTGCTGGAGGCCGGCTTCCCAGCGCGAGATCGTCGATTGCGCGACGCCGAACAGCTCGGCTGCATGGCTTTGCTTCACGCGGTGCAGCGCGCGCCAGCGCTTGAGTTGCGGGCCGAGCGAGGATGGATGAAGCGGCGGATGGGGCATGTCGATGCTCCTGTTTCATGCGTCGGCCAGCGCCATGGCAGACAGGGGCCGGCGTGGAACCCGGCGAGTGGCGGCCAGCATGTGCCAGCGTGTAATCGGTCCATGCATGTGTTCTCGTCCCGTCTGTGCGGTTCGGCTGGGTGGCGTTCGCCCTCGGAAGCCGGATTTTCCCGTATCCGCTGCTCGTTGTCGAACCCGCAACGTGGCGTGGCAGTGGGCAGCCGCGCCCCTCCGCACCCCATCGAAAACGTTTTCGCGAGGCTTTCAACCGGCTCCGCCATATCTTATTATTCGCCCAGAGCGGCGCGCGCCGGCCGCCATCGAGCATGTCGACGACATGACGCGCCGGCAACGATGACCGCCTTCCGGCCGGCGCGTCGCCCGACACGCGGTCGACACGACAGGGAGCGCGAGGCTGCGCGTATCCCGAAAAAGATACGAGGGCGCAATGGTACGACTGGTGTTGCTGCTGCTGGGCATCGAATATCTGCGAACCCGCTGGCGCGGGCTGACCGTGCTCGGCTGGCTGTGGGTGGCCGCGGGCATCGGCATTTTCGTCGATGCACTCGACGGCGCGCTGCATTTTCCGATCGAGCTGTTCGCGTGGCTATTCCTGATCGAGGGGCTCGCGACGCTCGCGGTGGCCGGCAGCGGTGTCGGCGGGCAGCGCATCCTGCGCTACGTGAAGGGCATCGCGGTCGTGGTGGCGGCGGGGCTCGTGTTCGCCGGCCATCATCACGGCCACTTCCTGCTGTCGATGATCTTCGGCACGCTGTTTCTCGTCGACGGGCTGCTGCAGTGCACGTCCGCGTGGATGGTGCGCTATCGCCGCTGGCACGTCGCGTTCGCGTGGGGCGTCGTCGAGATCCTGTTGGCGATTTTCTTTTTCCAGCCGTACCCGACGCACTACGCGGGCACCGTACCGTACTGCCTCGGCCTGCTGCTGATGTTCGGCGGGATGCACATGCTGAGCCTCGCCGCACGCGTGCGGCGGCTGACGCGCAACCCGGCGTTCGCGACGTCGCCCGCGCCGGCGCTGGCACCGGATCTCGACGACGCACCGGACCAGCCGCAGTTCGCGCAATCCGAATGGGACGGGCCGCCGGCCGACGGCGAGCGGGCGCTCACCGTGCACGTATGGACGCCGACCGGCACGTCGAAGGCCGAAGCGCAGCGCTATCCGGTGATTGACCGCTACATCGCGGCGGTGGACGTCAACGGCGTGATCTCGACCGGCCATGCTGCGCTGGAGTCGCCGGAGGGCATCTACATCAGCCTGTATCCGGGCGTCGAAATCGATCGTTCTCCGGACGAATTCACGCGCATCCTGCGGGCGACGCGCGAGAACGACGTGCCCGGCCTGTTCCAGCCCGACTATGCGACCGAGTCGAAAGCGTGGTGCCCGTCGACCGTGCGCGTGCGCATTCGCAACTACGATCCGGCCAAGCTCGACGCGTTCTGGTCGTCGTACCGGCAGAACACGACGTACAACCTCACGTACCGCAACTGCTCGAGCACCGTGTCGAATGCGCTCGAGGCCGCGCTCGACGGCGCGGTGTGGCGCCTGAAGGGCGCGCGGGCCGGGTGGGGCGCATTCGTGCGGCTGCTGCTCACCCCCGAGTTGTGGGTGGCCGCGCAGATCCGCAAGCGCGCGGTGACGATGGCGTGGACGCCCGGCCTCACGCTCGACTATGCACGCGCGCTCAGCATGCTCGCCGATCCGCGTCCGTTCGCGTGGTGGAAGGTTGCGCGCTCGGCGGTGAGCGCGATCATGGCGTCGCGGCGTGCGTGGCGCGAGCAGGACAGCGCGGCGCTGTCGCCCGGCGGATCGGAGGCGGCGTCGATGAAGTAAGACGCGTGGCGCCGGAAGCGGGTCCGGCATCACGAGGGGCGCCTGCGCGCGGTGCGGCCCGCCGATATTGCCCGCCATAAAAACCCACGGACGACAACAATGAACGAGACGACGGCGTTCCGCATCCTGATTCCCGCCGCGTTGACGCTGGCGCTGGCAAGCGCCTGCTTCGCGCAGGCGGGCACCGACGAAGTGCCGCGCATGAGCAACGACGTGTACCGGACGTCGGTGTCGTTCTGCTCGAACGTCCCGGCCGCCGAGAAGATCGCGTGCCAGGGCGACATGATCGCCGCGGGCAGCCGGATCTTCGCGGCGATCGGCGGCCTGCCGCCGGCTTCCGCCACGGCGATCGACGAAGGCGCGCGCAACAAGCTGCCGCCGGAGGAGCGCAACGGGCTCGCGCCGATCGAGCCGGCCGCGATCGACAAGGACGACACGCTGGCCGGCCTCGCCGGCATGGTGCGCCTGTGCGACGTGTACGAACCGGAGCCGGCGTCGCGCGCGCGGCACCACGCTGCGCTGCAGCAGAAGGCGCCCGATGTCGCACCGCGTGTCGAGGCGTTGCTGGCCGATGCGTCGACCGCGGCGCGCCGGCGCGTCAGCATCGGCGTGTGGCAGATTCTCGCGCTCGAGGGGCCCGAAGCGTCGGCGCGCGCGTGCACGCAGCTCGGCACCTGAGCGAAGCGCGCATTCTTTCGTGCACCTTCACATTCGTGCCACGTTGCGGCAGCAACAATCGCGGGCAGACATTCGACAACCTTGCGGCGCATCCCGCGGCCGCAAGCCTTTTCCGAGGAAACACGCCATGCTCAAGACGCTCGCCCGCGCCGCTGCCGCACTCGCCGTCGCTTCCGTTTCACTGCACGCCGCCGCGCAGACCAGTTACGACTACCTGTTGCTCGCCGCATCGTGGGAGCCGGGTTTCTGCGCGTCGCACGACACCCCGGAATGCACGAACCTCGCCGGGTCGTACGCGGCGACGAGCCTGTCGCTGCACGGGCTGTGGCCGAACCGCTACGACGGCAACCAGCCGTTCTACTGCGGCGTGCCGCAGAACGACATCGACCTCGACAACGCGCACCAGTGGTGCAGCATGGACGCGTACCCGATCAGCAGCGCGACCCGCAACACGCTGTCGACGTACATGCCGGGCGTTGCTTCGTGCCTCGACAAGCACGAGTGGTTCAAGCACGGCACGTGTTCGAATTCGGCGACGCCCGATGCGTACTGGAACCAGGCATCGGGCATGATCAGCCGGCTCGGCAACACGTCGTTCAACGCGTTCCTGCAGGCGAACGCGGGCAAGACGGTCACGCGTAACCAGTTGCTGTCGGCGTTCGAAGGCGCGTTCGGCAGCAACACGCGCAGCGCGGTGTCGTTGAAGTGCACGAAGACGAATGGCGTGAGCTACTTCACCGAAGCATGGATCGCGGTGAAGACGAATGCGACCGCGCAATTTCCGAGCGCGGCGTCGCTCGTGACGGACGGCAATACGCAGGGTACGTGTCCGACGTCGGGGGTGTTTATCGCGAAGTGAGGCGGATGCGGCCTGACGTGCGCGATATCGTCGCGCACGTCGCGGGCGGTCGGGGCGTTCGACGATGTCGTGCGCGCCGTGGAAAGCGCGCAGGCAGGGTTTCGATCGGCAAGACACACCCGCTTCCCGCCCCCGGCGGTTGCGCTCAATGCGCCGCGTGCGGCGCGCCGAACCATCGTGTGAGCGCATGGGTGGCAGCGTCGATGTCCACGTCCGCCTCGTCATCGCAGGCCCACGCGACGAAACCATCGGGGCGCACCAGCACCGCACGCAATCCGAGCCGGTCTTTCGCATCGCTTGCGACGTACGCGATCCGGTCGTGCCAGCGGCTTGCCAGCGCTTGAAGCGACGGGGCCGCATCGAAGTCCAGCAGCACGCCCTTGCCGTGCCTGACGTGTTCGCCGAGCCGCGTGCCGTCGGCCAGTTCGAAGTCCGGAACGCTGCGGCCCACGAGCCGATGGCCGCCGCCGAGATCGTATGCGAGCGACACGCCCCACAGGCGTTCGGCGCAGTACGTCGCGCCGTCGCGCGTATCGACGAGATCGCGCATGATCGCCGCGAGCGCGTGCGAGCCCGGGGACGGCCGCATCAGCGCGACCTGCGCACGCGACCAGTCGAGCACGCGCGCACCGACCGAATGCCGTTCGTCCGTGTAGCTGTCGAGCAGGCCCGCCGGCGCGTCGCCGCGGATCGTCGCGGCCAGCTTCCAGCCGAGATTCATCGCATCGCCGAGCCCGAGATTGAGCCCCTGGCCGCCGAGCGGCGAATGGATGTGCGCGGCATCACCCGCGAGCAGCACGCGGCCGTTGCGGTACGTCGACGCCTGGTACGCGCGATCGGTCCACGTGGCGGCGAGCCGGAGCGCGGTCAACGTGACGCCGGTGCCGGACACGCGGCGCAGCACGGCCTGCGCATGCTCGAGCGTCACCGGCCCGCTCCGGTGGAACGCGCCGCCGTCGAACTCCACCAGCGCGACGGTTCCAGGCGGGGTGTACGTGTACATGCCGGCCAGCGTGGTGTGACGGCCCGGCCGCAGCGCACCCGGATCGGCGAACTCGGCGTCGATCGAGTAGCCGGTGAACTCGGCGTCGGTGCCTTCGAAGGAGAAGCCGCCGGCCTTGCGGACTGCGCTGCGGCCGCCGTCGCAGCCGACGAGCCAGCGTGCGCGAAATGTTTCGCCGCCCGCGTGCAGCGTGACCCGATCGTCCGTTTGATCGAAGCCCTCGACGGCAAGACCGCGCCGGATCTTGACGCCCGTTGCGTGCGCACGGGCCGTCAGCACGGATTCGACGCGTGCCATGTCGGTCGCCATGTGCGTGCCGGCCGGGCCGGGCAGGTGGTACGGCCACTGCGACGTATCGATATCGTCGTGGAAGAACTGGATGCCGGCGAAATGGCCGGCCGGACGACGCGCTTGCTGCATCCAGTGCGCGGTGTCCTTTGCCTGGGCTGGCAGCGCGATGCCGTCGAGCAAGCCGCGACGGTAGAGCGCATCGATGGTCGGCGCGGACAGGCCGCGCATGCCGAAGGGGAGATGCTTCAGCGGGGATGCCGGGTCGTCGGCCTGCTCGATCACCAGCACGGACGCACCAGCGAGGCGCAGCTCGCACGCGAGAAACAGGCCGACAGGGCCGCCTCCGGCAATCACGACATCATGGGTCACGGGCAGATTCATCGGGCGGCTCGGTTTCAGGCCAGGGCGGCCCGGTGTGATCGAGAGGGCGACACGCACCGGCATCGCGCCCCTTTTCGGGAAAGTATGGAACGTTGTTCCATCGACAAAATATTGGAACGATGTTCCAGATGTGTCAAGCTAGCGCGCATGAAAACCAGCAACCGGACCGAGCGGCGCGCGGATGCGCTGTCGAAAGAGCGGATCGTCGAGACTGCGATCGGAATCCTCGACCATGCAGGCGAGGGCGCGCTGACGTTCCGCGCGCTTGCCGCGCAATTGGCAACCGGAAGCGGCGCGATCTACTGGCACGTCGCCGACAAGCACGACCTGCTGGCGGCGGCCGCGGATCAGGTGATCGCGAGTGCGCTGACGGACGTGCCGACGGAGGGTGACGACGATGCGGCGCAAGCGCTCCGGCGCATCGGGCTGTGCCTGTTCGACGCGTTCAGCGCGCATCCGTGGGTGGGCGCGCAGTTGTTCCGGGAGCCATGGCAGCAGGCGGTGCTGCGGATTCTCGAGCGCGTCGGGAGGCAGCTTCAGGCGCTGGGCGTGCCGGAGCCCGCGCAATTCAACGCGGCATCGGCGCTGATGCACTACATCTTCGGGCTGGCCGGCCAGTACGCGGCCGGCGCACGACTGCATCCGCGCGAGACGGGGCAGCCGGAGGTCGTCGCGACCGTGGCCGAGCGGTGGGCGCAGCTCGAACCGGCGCAGTACCCGTTCGTGCGCAAGGTGGCGGCGCAACTGGCCGCGCACGACGAGCGCGCGCAGTTCCTGGCCGGCATCGATCTCATTCTGGCGGGGATCGGGGCGGCTGCCCGGTAAGCCCGCCGTCGGGTGCATGGTTTCGAACGGCGGTGCGACGAGGTCCGTCGTTACGCCAGCAGCCGCAGCGCATCCGCGAGTGACAGTACCGTCGTGCGCGATTCGAACGCGGTGGCGAACAGATGCTCGTGGACGATCGGGTCCGGGTCGTAGCAGCAATCCTTGACCGTGTAGAGGCGGAAATCGGCGTCACTCGCGTGGGCGATCGACGACAGCATCACGCCGGTCGACGCGATGCCGACCATGATCAGCGTATCGACGCCTTGGGCAATGAGCCGCGCCTGCAGATCGGTGCCGAAGAATACGCTCGCACGGTGGGCGATGATCAGCGGCTCGTCGGGTCGTTTGGCCAGTTCGGGACATGGGGCATCGTCGATGAACAGGCCGAGTTGCTTGATGCCCTGGCCGTTCTTGTTGAGCGCGCTGACTTCAGGATAGCCGGGGCTGAAGCGGAGATTCGCGAACCAGACGCCGACGCCGGCGGCGCGTGCCGCGTCGCAGAGACGGCGGGTATTGGCGAGCAGCTCGGGCGCGACCGACGGGAACAGGCCGAGGATGTCGGTCTGGTAATGCATGACCAGCAGCGCGGTTTTGGATGGCGCGATGGGGGGAAGCCGGGAGGCCGTGCTTTGAGCGTGCGCGTTGCCGTCATTGACGGGATAGTGGGTTGCCATTTCGATATCCGGTGCGGTTTCCTCGTTCATGAATAACGTTCTCCAATAGCTCGGAAATTTTTCGGTGCTACCTGATCGGGCGCAGGCATGCAGGGACCGATGCAATATAAACCGAGGTGCCGTCCTTGCGCCGCTCAGCTCAGCGGGTTTTGGCGGCGTGGGTGACTGGTGCGAGGGTTCTCGCCGATGTACGCTGTCGCGAGATCGCTGTTCAGCATTCGATTTCGCTTTGACGAGATGCAAGTGAATACTTCCAATGCGGTTGTCCGACGGGGAATCACGCGATGCCGGAACGCTTTGATATATCCGTGACGTTAGAGCGGCCGATCGCGCTGGCTGAGCGCCAGGATGATGCCGCATGCTCGTTTCGAGACGCTGGAAGGATGCGGGCACTTTCCGACGCTGGAGCGGCCATCAATATGTACCGACATTGCTCGACGCTGGCTGATAGAGCAGGTTATCGGTAGCCCCGTCGACGGCATTGCAGCCACATGAGAGAACCCCAAAGCTGTCGGGCGAGAAGCGGCCGTTCTCGGTCGCTCAACAAGGTTGTATCGTTCGTCGACAATCGATTCTGTCATGTTGGCAGCACCGCTTGATTTGCCTATCCTCCCTCTACCATGACCACTATTTACGACACCATCGTTTGGTTACAGTCGGATACCAGCGCGGAACAATTTCCGATCGTTGAATTTTCTGCCGACACCGACATGGCGACCATGGGGTGGGTGTCCTTGACGAGCACGGATCAACCGGAAATCGTCGTTACGCAGGTAACGGCAGAAGAGTTCCGCGCGATAGCGAAGGGTACGGACGGTTATCTTGCTGTTGAACACCGGGTAAACGCCGCGCTTAAGCGGTTCGATCTCAAGTGCTCGTGGCTGGTGCGTGTTGACGACGGCCCGAACGTCGCAGGCGGGTCGTTCCAGATGTTCCGGGAAGCGTATCGGCCACCAAAATTGTTTTTTCGAGACATTTTTAGCGACGCGTTGGCACAGGAGGCCAGTCGTACGACTCGCGCCGAGTTCGAGCGTAACGGTGGAAAAGTCATCGTTCTCCAGTGATCCGTTCAACGACGCGCGCGCCTCTTAAAGGAGAACCCCGATGAGCCGGCCAGATTTCATCAGGCACTGGACTGAACTCGAAGAACCGGATGCGCATTCCTATCGCGGCGATACCGAGCCGATGGCGCTCGACGCGCCGCTTTCAGCCGCACTCGGCATTACGCGTATTGGAATCCATCATGTCAGGCTGCTGCCCGGACGCCGGACGTCATATCCCCACGCCGAAAGTACCGAGCAGGAGTTCGTGTACGTGCTCGAAGGCAAGCCCGACGTATGGATCGACGGCGTGCTTCACCCCATTGCCGAGGGCGATTCCGTCGCGTTTCCGGCAGGCACCGGAATTTGTCACACCTTCATCAACAATACGAAGGACGAAGTGAGGTTGATGGTGATCGGCGAACGTCCTCGCGACGACAACCGCATTCGTTACCCGCTCAACGAAGCGTATGAACTGACCCGCGCGGACCGATGGGTGGACTGGCCCGACAGACCGCTCGGCGACCATGACGGGATGCCGGACTGACGCTCACCGGAAGACCGCATCGGCCGACCCCTGCCAGCGACGATATCCGGACGAGTGATCGCCGTACTTTTCGGATTCAACCCGCCGATGCAACGAATGGCTGAAATCGCTTGGCCGATGTATCGAAGTTCAGTGTGCTATTTCTTTGAAATCAATCCGGTCATATATTGATTCAAGTCGCGAAAATCTTTGACCGTCCACGGATGTGGAGGCAGCTTTATGCCATTTTCTCGCAAGGTTTTGGGAATCAGGTCGCCGTTCGGGCGAAGTATGACTGACGAGACGATAACGCCGGGGTAATCGCTCAGCCGTTTTTTGAAAGCAGGCGTCGTAAGGTCGGGCGTGGGCGGGCTGCTTTTATTGGCCAATGGTCCTGTTCCCCTGGCGTCTGCTCCGTGGCACATGGCGCATCGCGCCAGGAAGATCTTTTTTCCGTTCTCACTATCCGCAAGAGCTTGGGATGTTTGAGAAAACAATGAAATTCCTAGCGAGGCGAGGAGCAATATTTTCATTTTTGTTGATTTTTTGTATAAGCCTTCGGGTGTCTCTCAGGGCCGATTGTTGTCGGGTGACGCGCGTCCAACTTCGCCCCCTCAAAAAATCGACCTTCCCGTATAAGTCGTCAACCACTCCAGCGCCAGCGTCCCCGCCAGCGAGTTCCCGTTCGCATCCAGCCCTGGCGCCCACACGCACACGGCCATCTCCCCGGGCAGCACCGCAACGATCCCGCCGCCGACGCCGCTCTTCGCCGGCAACCCGACGCGATACACGAAATCGCCCGCCGCATCGTACGTCCCGCAGGTCAGCATCAGCGCCGACAGGCGCTTCGCCGAACTCGAATCGACGACCCGTTCGCCGGTCGCCGGCGCGACACCGCCATTCGCGAGGAACAGCGCGGCGGTGGCAAGCTCGACACAGTTCATCTCGATCGCACATTGGCGGCAATACGCATCGATCACCGTATCGGGCGGCATCTGCATGTTGCCGAAGCTCGCCATGAAATGCGCCATCGCGCGGTTGCGTTCCGCGTGCTGCAACTCCGACAACGCGACGCGCGAGTCGTAGTCGATATCGTTCGAGCCGATCAGCCGCCGCACGAACTCGACGAGCGCCGTCTCGGCCTTCACGAAGCGGCGGCACAGCACGTCGGTGACCACCAGCGCACCCGCATTGATGAACGGATTGCGCGGCTTGCCGCGCTCGCTTTCGAGCTGGACCAGCGAGTTGAACGCGGTGCCGGACGGCTCGCGGCCGACCCGTTCCCACAGTTCGTCGCCGAGCAGCTGGAACGCGAGCGTGCACGCGAACAGCTTCGAGATGCTCTGGATCGAGAAGCGCTCGTACGCATCGCCGACCGTGTAAACGTTTCCGTCGAGCGTCACGACGGCCATCCCGAACTTGTCGGCGGGCACTTTCGCGAGTTCGGGAATATAGTCGGCTACCCGTCCCTGGCCGATCCAGGGGGCGAGTTCGGTGTGGATGCGTTCAAGAATCGATTGGTAATTCATCACGTCGGGCAGGGTAGAGGCACGGCCGGATTCCGGCGAGCCCGTATGGAACCGTCCCGGCGCCGATTCGTCAAGCGCGGCCGGAATCGCGCCCTTATTTTCAAGACCGGCAAACAGGCCGGCGGCGGGCGCAGTATCATGCGGTACGTTTCGGCCGAGGGCCGGCGTCCGGCACCGGCCGGCGCCGCCGCGGCTTTCCCGATGATCCGACCGCTACCCATGTCTTTTCGCATCCTGCTCGTCGAAGACGACACCCGCCTGTCCACGCTGATCGCCGGCTACCTGCGCAAGAACGACTATGAAGTCGACACCGTGCTGCATGGTGACGCCGCGGTGCCGGCGATCCTGTCCATTCGTCCCGATCTCGTGATCCTCGACGTGAACCTGCCGGGCAAGGACGGCTTCGAAATCTGCCGCGAGGCGCGCAAGCAGTACGACGGCGTGATCATCATGGTGACGGCGCGCGACGAACCGTTCGACGAGCTGCTCGGCCTCGAATTCGGCGCGGACGACTACGTGCACAAGCCGGTCGAGCCGCGCATCCTGCTCGCGCGGATCAAGGCGCAACTGCGCCGTGCGCCCGCGCGCGCGGCCGAGAGCACCGCGCCGCAGCCGGAGCGCTACGCGTTCGGCAAGTTCTCGATCGACCGCACCGACCGCACCGTCGTGCTGCCCGACGGCAGCACGCCCGATCTGACGTCGGCCGAATTCGACCTGCTGTGGGCGCTGGTGTGTCATGCGGGCGAAGTCGTCAGCCGCGACGATCTGATGCTGCAGTTGCGCGGCGTCGAATTCGACGGCCTCGACCGCACGATCGACGGGCGCATCTCGAAGCTGCGCCGCAAGCTGCGCGACGACGCGAGCAACCCGCAGCGGATCAAGACGATCCGCAGCAAGGGTTATCAATTCAGCAAGCACGCGTGGGAATGACGCTGCCGTCGCGCGACGCCGTCACGTTCCGCGCGGGCATTCCGCCCGCGGGCCGGGAGCCGCGATGATTCGACGAACCCGTTCGCACCCCGATGCACCTCCGCTGCCCACGCTGCGCTACGTCAAATGGCGCTGGCTGCATTTCCGTCGCGCGTGGACCGACACGCGCGCCGACCGCATACCGAGCTGGTCGCGCCTGTACCTGCGCACCTACCTGCATCTGCTCGGCCTCGTGTTGCTGACCGCGCTGGTGCCCGCGCTCGCGCTGTGCGTCGAATTGTCGCCGCAGGTCGTGTGGCATGCGTTCGATTCGCTGCCGGGCGACATCTGGATCGTGCTCGCGTTCGTGTTCACCGCGCCTGCGCTCGCCGCGTACCGGTGGATGCGGCCGGTCTGGTCGGATCTCGTGATGGTGCGCGAGCGCGCGATCGATTTCACCGGCGGGCGCTTCAACACGCGCGCGCGCGAATCGCACAGCGTGATCATCGGCCCGCTGGCGCGCACGCTGAATGCGCTCGCGATGCGCATGGAGCGGCTGATCGCCGCGCAGCGCGATCTGACCAACGGGATCTCGCACGAGTTGCGCACGCCGCTCGCGCGCGTGCGCTTCGCGCTCGAAATGCTGCGCGAACCGGGTTCGGCGGCCGAATACCAGGGCGCGCTCGAGAGCATCGCGCAGGACGTGACCGAGCTCGAGGAGTTGATCGACATGAGCCTCACGTATGCCCGGCTCGAATACAGCTCGCTGCAGTCGAACCTCGAGATGACGGCGCCCGTCGCGTGGTTCGAGCATCAGGTGAACGACGCGCAACTGCTGTATCCGGATCGTGCGATCGAGTCGCGCATCGAGATCGGAGCGGATTTGCGCGTGAAGATGGACCGGCGGCTGATGTCGTATGCGATGCGCAACCTGTTGCGCAACGCGAGCAAGTACGCGAAATCGCGGATCGTCGTCGGAATCTCGCTCGTGCACGGCAACATCGGCATCTTCGTCGAGGACGACGGCCCCGGCGTGCCCGAGAGCGAGCGCGAACGGATCTTCGACGCGTTCGTGCGCCTCGACCGCCGCACCGGCGGCTACGGGCTCGGCCTGTCGATCACGCGACAGGTGCTCCACGCGCACAACGGCCGGATCGCGGTCGTCGATCCGGTCGAACTCGGCGGCGCGCGATTCGAGATCAGCTGGCCGGTCTAGCACGACGTCGCGCGAGGCCCGACCCGCGGCCCGCCGTGAAGTCGACAGCTGCCGCCGGGACGGCGCCACGGATGCCGCCGCAGCGGCATCCGCGCATGCTCAATAAGTACGGCCGAGCTGCAGGTAGAAGTTGCGTCGGCCGCTGGGGGCGAGCGCCACGCCGATATAGACGGGCCCGAATGCGGTCGACAGGCTCGTGAAGAACGTGTAGCTCTGCTTGAGCGCGCCGCCGCCGATCTTCTGGCCGCTCGACCAGACGTTGCCGACTTCCGCGCTGGCGCCCACCGACAGCGCCTTGACCGGCGACGCGTTGAACGTCATCAGCTGGTTCATGTACGTGATCTGCCCGTACGCGAGCTCGTTGCCGTTCAACTGGTCGGCCGCATAGGCGGACAGATGCTGGAAGCCGCCCAGCGTGAAGTTGAACGCATTGATCAGGTTGGTGCCGCCGATGCTCTTGCCGCCTTCGATCGTCGCGCTGACGCTGTGCCGGCCGAACTGCTGCGCGATCATCGCCTTGCCGTAGATCTCGGTGTAAGGCGCGTTGCTGATCCCGTCGGCGAAATCCTGCGCCGAGCCGCCGTTGCGCGACACCAGCGAGCGTTCGACCCGCAGTTCGCCGAAATAACCCTTGCGCGGGAACATCGGATCGTCGAGCTGATCGATGACGAGCCGCGCCCGCGCGATCAACGCCTGCGACGTGAAGCTTGGCCACAGCAGCGCCTGGCCGCTGCCGTCGTCGAACGGCAGGTTGTAGGTCGGCGAGCCGTGCCCGGTCACGTAGCCGAGACCGATGCGGAAATCGCCGAGCCGCGCGATCGGCAGGCCGAGGTCGATCCCGGCGCGCGCCGTCTGCATCAGGTACTGCGTGATCTTCACGTCGCCGGAGTCGTCGTACAGGTTCGCGTAGCGACGCTGATATTCCGCGTACGGCGACAGGTAGACGCCGTACGCGGTCGACAGCGGCTGGCGCAATTCGACGCGCGCCGACTGCAGGTCGCTGCCGATCGTCGTGTCCGCGCGGAATTCGAGCCCCGATTCCGTGAGCCACGGCCGCCGGTAGCCGACGTGCAGGCGGAAGCCGCCTTCGTCGGTCGAACTGCTCGACATGCCGAGCCCGAACAGCAGGAAGTTGGGCCCCCAGTACTTCTCGCGCGCGTCGATCTCGAGCACGTTGTCGTCGCCGCGGCTGACGATCTGCTGCGTGACGCTCTCGAAGTTGCCGCCCGTCGTGAGGCCGAGCAGGTCCTGGCTGACGGTCTTCGGATCGTAGATGTCGCCCGGTTTCACGTGCAGCGCGTTGCTGACGACGCGCTTCGGCACGCCGCCGCTGGTCTTGATGTCGATGCGCGTGATCCGGATCGGCGGCGGCAGCGGCTGCGCATGCGAGGACCGGTAGGCCGCGTACTGTTCCGGCGTGAGCGCGAACCGCCGCAGCTTCGGCAGCGCCGCGGTCGCGGCGGCCGCGCCGGCGGCGATCGCCTGCTTCGCGTTCTGGAAATCGGTGAACGCGAGCGCGCCCAGGTCCGGCGTGAGCAGCACGTCCTGCGCGTCGAGCTGCTTGCGCTGCGCGGTCACGTTCTGGCGGATCAGGATGCCGACCATCTGCTGCATCACGTCCGCCGGCGACGCGAGCGCGTCGAGCGGGCGCAGTTGCGAGCCGATGTCGACGGCGATCACGACGTTCGCGCCCATCTGCCGCGCGGTGTCGACGGGCAGGTTGCTGACGAGGCCGCCGTCCACGAGCGCGCGCCCGTTGATCTCGGCCGGCGCGAACAGGCCCGGCATCGCCATGCTCGCGCGAATCGCGAGCGGCAGCGAGCCGTGATCGAGCACGACCATCTGGCCCGTCTGCAGGTCGGTCGCGACCGCGCGGTACGGGATCGGCAACTGGTCGAACGGCTGGTTGGTCGGCACGGCGGCCGTCCAGTTCGCGAGCAGCGCCTGCAGCCGGTTGCCCTGGACGAGGCCGACCGGCGCCTTGACGCCTTTCTTGCCGAAGCCGAGCGTCAGCCCGTTGATGTACAGGCGTTCGTCCTCGCGGCTGGTTTGCGGCAGGTCCGCGCGGTCCGTCACGTCGAACGCGATATCCGCCAGGTTGACCTCGGACAGCCGCTTCTGCATCTCGTCGGCCGCCATCCCGCTCGCATACAGGCCGCCGACCACGGCGCCCATGCTGGTGCCCGCGATGCAGTCGATCGGGATGCGGTTGTCCTCCAGGACTTTCAGGACCCCGAGGTGTGCATAGCCGCGCGCACCGCCGCCGGACAGCACGAGGCCGATCGACGGGCGGCCGGCCGGGCCGCCGTCGGCCGTGCAGGTGTGCGCGGACGCAGCGGGTGCGGTGGGCGTGGCGGCGGCCGGCGCGTTGGCTGCAGCGGCAACGGTCTGGGCAGCGGCGGATTCGGCGGTCGGCAGCGGTTGCGCGGCGACCGTGCAGCACCAGAAGGCAACGAGCGTCGTGCAGAGCGGGCGCAGCGGCGCCCAGCGGAAGAAAACGGTCGCTGTCATGGTGAAGATACCTGGCGTGATCGTGCGTCTGAGGCCTGCCGGGAGCAGGCAAGACCGAGAGATTACCGTGTTTTACAGGCCCGACGCGAGAGGCCGTTGCGTAGCCGGACGTGCTCGAAACGCCACATTCGGCAAATTCGTCGCGAAAAAATCATGGGAATTGCCTAAAGTATCGGAACGATTTGCCGCTAAGTTCGTGATGGGGCGGTATGGACGCGCGGCAAAAAGTGCGGCGCGGCTGTCCCGGCCCGTTCCCTCACCAAGGTTTGATATGTCGACACCGCTGTTCGGAAAGTTGTTTGCGCAACCCGTTGCGATCGACCCGGGAACGGCGAGTACGCGGATCTATACGCATGAACGCGGCGTGGTGCTGAACCAGCCGTCGGTCGTGTGCTTCCGCAAGGGCGGCGCGAGCGACGCGCGGCCGACGCTCGAGGCCGTCGGCGAGCTGGCCAAGGCGCTGCTCGGCCGCGAACCGGGGCATCTGGAAGCCGTGCGGCCCATGCGCCACGGCGTGATCGCGGACGCGCACGCGGCCGAGCAGATGATCCGCAGCTTCATCGACATGTCGCGCACCCGCTCGCGCTTCGGCCGCCGCGTCGAAGTCACGTTGTGCGTGCCGTCCGACGCGACGGCCGTCGAGCGCCGCGCGATCCGCGAGGCCGCGTTCGCGGCCGGCGTATCGGAGGTCGAACTGATCGAGGAGTCGCTCGCGGCCGGGCTCGGCGCGGGCTTGCCGGTGACCGAGCCGGTCGGCTCGATGGTCATCGACATCGGCGGCGGGACCACCGAAGTCGCGGTCATCGCGCTCGGCGGCATCGTCTACCGCGAGGCGATCCGCGTCGGCGGCAGCCAGTTCGACGCGGCGATCGTCAACCATGTCCGCAACCTGTACGGCGTGCTGCTTGGCGAACAGACGGCGGAGCACGTGAAGAAGACGATCGGCTCGGCCACCAGCGCGGTGCCGCGCACGTCGACCCGCGCCGTCGGCCGCAGCATCGGCGACGGCCTGCCGCGTTCGGTCGAGCTGTCCAACCACGACGTCGCGGACGCGCTGGCCGCGCCGCTCAAGCAGGTGATCGGCGCGGTGAAGTCGGTGCTGGAAAACGCGCCGGCCGAACTCGTGACCGACATCGCGAATCGCGGCGTGGTGCTCACCGGCGGCGGCGCGCTGCTCGCCGATCTCGAGCGCCTGCTGTACGACGAGACCGGGCTGGTCGCGCGGATCGCCGACGAGCCGGCCACCTGCGCGGTGCGCGGCGCCGGCGAGGCGATGGGGCGGCTCGCGATGTGCCCGGCCGATTGAGCCCGGGCAGTGCCGGTTTCGCGGCGCGGCGCATCCTTCACATTCTTTCGATCTCCCTATGGCCGGCCTGCGTGGCCGGCATCGGTTCGTCGCATGGACAGGCGCGAGCGCGCCGTGCTAGCGTGACGCGCCCGTCGTGACGTGCCCGTTCGGGGCCGGGCCGGCCGATGCGCCCGACGACACCTGAGAGACCGAATACCTTGAAATATCGAACCAAACGGAGCTTTGCGGCCCGGGCCGGCCGCGTGCTGGCCGTCGTTGCGTGCGTCTGGGCCGCGGCGGCCGCCGCGATCGTAATCCATGGCATGCGGATGCCCAGCGACCCGGCGGACGTCGCCGTGATCTTCGGCAACGCGCTCGACGACACCGGCGCGCCGAAGCCCGTGCTCGCGGCCCGGCTCGATGTGGGCGTGCGCTGCTATCGCGCGGGGCAGTGCCCGGCGTTTCTGGTCAGCGGCGCGATCGACGGCCCCGGGCTGAACGAGGCGACCGCCATGCGCGACTACCTCGTCGCGCGCGGCGTGCCGGCGGACCGGATCGCCGTCGACGACCAGGGCGACAACACGCTCGCGACCGCGCAGCACACGCTGGCCTACCTGCACGCGCATCGCCTGTCCCGCGTGCTGATCATCAGCCAGTATTACCACCTTGCGCGGGCGCGCCTCGCGTTCGAGCGCATCGGCATTGCGCGGTCGAACATCTCCGCCGCCTATCCGCGCCGCTTTCAGTGGCGCGATGTCTATTCGAGCTGGCGCGAGGTGCCGGCCTACGCGGTGTATGCGGTGCGGCTGTGGGTGAATCCCGATGCGCGGCCGGTTTCGTTTCGGCCGATGCTTTATTTGATGCGGCTGTTTTCGTGAGGCGGCGGCCCCGGGAGCGCGCGCTTCCGATCAGCGTGGCTTCCTTCTCCCTTCGGTTGCCTACCGTCTCGTGCCGGCGGTACGAACGTCATTGACGCCGGACGAACGATAACGATTTGCGTTGTCGCTTCATTTAAAGACGAAAATCGAAGCAATGCCCGTGATTGTTTGAAAATCCGCATTCGCATGCCAATTTAGCAAATGCGGATGAGTCGTATTGGCGATTCGGGACGGTCAATATATTGCACTGCAAAATCCGCGGATGCTGAATCAAGTCGATATATCAGTGTTTTCACGGAGGCGGTGCATCCAATATCTGTGCGAAAAGTCAAAAAGCGCTGGCGAAAAACGTGCCGGATTGTCATTTCCGATAGCCTGTCGGGGAGTAAAAAGTACATATCCCTTGGCCCTTGATTCGACGGAGAAATATCGACTGGAAAACGGCTCGAGTTTGATATAGCCTTGTCTGATAAAAGCAGGGCGGTAATCAAATCAACCAGAAAGTCGCTGCAAAAATACAGGGGCCACCATCATGTCATTCGACTAGTTTCGAACCTGCCCTCCCGGGTTGTTAAAAAATTCATCCATGAATAAACGGACGTCGCGTCGCGATTGCCGGAGCGGACGCTTTTATCCGTGATTTTCTGCCGTGCGTCAGTCGGTGTGGCCGCAATACCAATACCAAAGCCGAAATCAATAACGAGGGAAAGCATGACTATTGCGCGTTCGAAAAAAGCGGGTGAGCCGTTTCCGAGACTGCTGTTGCCCACGGGCGTGTTTCTGGCGCTGTCGGGCGCGGGCATCGTTCCCGCCCACGCGACCTGCAGCACGGCGGGCACCACGGTGACCTGTTCCGGCGTCGCGAATCCGCTGGCGCCCAGTTATTCGAACAACAACAACAACCTGAACGCGACGGTCAACCCCGGTGCAAGCGTCGGCGTGCTGCTCGGCGTCGGCGGCACGGCGATGTCGCTGACCGGCAATAACGTCACGCTGACCAACAACGGCACGATCGACCCGTCGGCGCTCGGCTCGGGGCTCGGCGTGCTGTCGAGCGGCACGGTGGTCGGCAACGCGGCGGCGAGCACCACGACCGTGACCAACAACGGCACGATGATGGGCTCGACCGGCGTGGCGATCAGCGGCGTGACGGGCATGGCGCTGTCGGTTCAAAACGGCGCGGGTGGCACGTCGACGATTACGAACACGGGTACGATCGGCTCCTCCCCGCTGGTCGGCGCGACCCTCGTCGGCGCCGATGCGCCGGTGGTCGCCGCGTACGGCGGCGGCACGGTCAACATGACGAACAGCGGAACGATCACCGGTCGCGTGTCGTTGGGGTCGAGCGGCACACCGGGACAGGGCAATACGTTCACCAACTCGGGCACGATCAACGGCGGCGTGTCGATGGGGGCGAACAGCACGAATACGTTCAATGCGGTGACGGGCTCGTCGGTCAACACGGCCGGCGGCACCGGCGGCGCATTCAACATCACGGTCGGGCCGATCACGCTCGGCGTGGCGGCAACCGGCGTGGTCGACGGCGGCGCGGGCGGCAACAACACGCTCAACCTGCAGCAGGGAACTGCGGCGAACGGCACGATCGCGGCCAACAACTACATCAACTTCAATCACCTCGACGTCACGAGCGGCAACTGGACGATCAACGGCGCGTCCACCGCGCAGGACGCGACGCTGTTGGGCGGCGTGGCGATCATCAACAACAACGCGTCGCTCGGCACCGGTACCGTCACGGGCAACGGCGGTGCGTTGCAGGCCGGCACGACGGGACTCAACGTCTCCAACAACGTGTCGCTTGGCGCGGGCGGCCTGACGGTGCAGGGTGCGACCGGGCTGACGCTGTCCGGCGGGGTGTCGGGTGTCGGCGCGCTGACGAAGAACGACGGCGGCACGCTGACGCTGTCCGGTGCGAACAGCTACACGGGCGCCACGAACCTGAATGCCGGCGGCCTGGTGGTCGGCAACAATTCGGCACTCGGCATCGGCGCGCTGAACGTCAACGCGTCGGCGTCGCTCGACGCGAGCACGAACGTGACGCTCGGCAACACGGTCAATCTTGCCACCGGCTCGACGCTGACGCTCGGCGGCAGCAACGACCTCGGGCTGACCGGCACGATCAGCGGCAGCGGCGGCCTCACGAAGAACGGCGCGGCAACCACGACGCTGAGCGGCGTGAATACGTATACGGGCGACACGACCATCAACAGTGGCACGCTCGCGCTGAACGGAGCCGGCAGCCTGTCGGCGACCGGCACGGTCAACCTGACCGGTGCGGGCGCAACGTTCGACGTGACCGGTGCGTCGGGCGCGCGGACCATCGGCTCGCTGGCCGGCGCGGCCGGCACGAACGTGACCCTCGGCGCCAATTCGCTGACGCTCAACGGCAGTGGCAATGCGACCTATGCCGGCACGATCGGCGGGTCCGGCAGCGTGACGCTGTCGGGCAGCGGCACGCAATCGCTGACGGGCACGAACGTGTACACCGGCGGCACCAACCTGAACGGCGGCAACCTCGTCGTCGGCAGCAATACGTCGCTCGGCATCGGCGCGGTGAACGTGAACGGCTCGTCGACGCTCGATGCGACCACCAACGTGACGCTCGCGAACGGCGTCAACCTCGCGACGGGCACCACGCTGACTCTGGGCGGCAGCACCGACCTCGGCCTCGGCGGCGTGGTTTCCGGCGGCGGCGGTCTCGTGAAGAACGGTGCGGCGACGCTGACGCTGTCGGGTGCGAACAACTATGCAGGCGGCACGACGCTGAATGCCGGCGGACTGGTGCTCGGCAACGGCTCGGCGCTCGGCACCGGCGCGCTGACCGTTGGCGGCTCGGCGACGCTCGATACGAACACGAACCTCACGGTCGGCAACGCGATCAACCTCACGACGGGCAATACGCTGACGCTCGGCGGCAGTAACGCGCTCGGGCTGAGCGGTGCGATTTCCGGCACGGGCAGCCTCGTGAAGAACGGCGCGGCGACCACGACGCTGACGGGCGCGAACACGTACACGGGCGGCACGACGATCAATGCCGGCACGCTGGCGATCGGCGCGGGCGGCAGCCTGTCGTCCACGGGGACGGTGAACCTGGTCAATCCGGGGGCCGCACTGGACATCAGCGCGGGCAGCGCGCAGTCGATCGGCGCGCTGTCGGGCGCCATCGGCACGAGCGTGAGCCTCGGCGGCAACGCACTGACGCTGGGCGGGACCGCGAGCGGCAGTTTCAGCGGCACGATCGGCGGCACCGGCAGCCTGACGCTGGCGGGTACCGGCACGCAGACGCTGAACGGCGCAAATACGTACACCGGCGGGACGAACCTCAATAGCGGCAGTCTGGTGCTGGGCAACAACGGGGCGCTGGGCGCCGGCGCGCTGAACGTCGGCGGCGCGGCCACGCTCGATACGAACACGAACCTCACGGTCGGCAATGCGATCAACCTCACGACGGGTACGGCGCTGACGCTCGGCGGCAGCAACGCACTCGGGCTGAGCGGGACGATTTCCGGCGCGGGTGCGCTCGTGAAGAACGGTGCGGCCACCACGACGCTGACCGGCGCGAACACGTACACGGGCGGCACGACGATCAACGCGGGGACGCTGGCGCTGGGCGCGGGCGGCAGCCTTGCATCGACCGGCGCGATGAATCTCGCGGGTGCCGGCGCGACGCTCGATCTCAGCGCCGCGACGGGCGGCCAGACGCTCGGTGCGCTGTCGGGTGTCACCGGTACGAACATCAACCTCGGGAGCAACGCACTGACGCTGGGCGGGACCGCCAGCGGCACGTTCAGCGGTGCGATCGGCGGTACGGGCAGCCTGACGCTCGCGGGCACCGGCACGCAGACGCTGAACGGCGCGAGCACCTATTCCGGCGGTACGAACCTCAATAGCGGCAGCCTTGTGCTCGGCAACAGCGGGGCGCTTGGCTCCGGTGCACTGAACGTCGGCGGCTCGGCGACGCTCGATACGAACACGAACCTCACGGTCGGTAATGCGATCGATATCGGGACGGGCAATACGCTGACGCTCGGCGGCAGCAATGCGCTCGGGCTGAGCGGGACGATTTCCGGCGCGGGTGCGCTCGTGAAGAACGGCGCGGCGACCACGACGCTGACGGGCGCGAACACGTACACGGGCGGCACGACGATCAATGCCGGCACGTTGGCGGTGGGCGCGGGCGGCAGCCTCGCATCGACCGGCGCGATGAACCTGGCAGGCGCCGGCGCGACGCTGGATCTGAGCGGCGCGGCGGGCGGGCAGACGCTCGGCGCGCTGTCGGGCGTCGCGGGAACCAACGTCAACCTGGGCGGCAACGCACTGACGCTCGGCGGCACGGCCAGCGGCACGTTCGGCGGGGTGATCGGCGGCACCGGCGGTCTCACGTTGTCGGGCACCGGCACACAGACGCTGTCCGGCGCGAACACCTATACGGGCGGCACGACGATCAACAGCGGCAGCACGCTGGCACTCGGCGCGGGCGGCAGCCTGGCGTCGACCGGCACGGTGAATCTGGCCGGGTCGGGCGCGACGTTCAACCTGGGTGGCGCATCGGGCGCGCAGACGATCGGCGCACTGACCGGCGCGGCCGGCACGAATGTGAACCTCGGCGGCAACGGGCTGACGCTGAGCAGCGCGGGCAACTACGCGTTCGGCGGCGCGATCGGCGGCACGGGCGGCCTGACGCTGGCCGGCGCGGGTACGCAAACGCTGACGGGCGCGAACACCTACACGGGCGGGACGACGATCGGCGGCGGCAGCACGCTCGCACTCGGCGCAGGCGGCAGCCTCGCGGCGACCGGTGCCGTGAACCTCGCGGCCGCGGGGGCGACGTTCGACGTGAGCGGCGCGTCGGGCGCGCAGACGATCGGCGCGCTGACCGGCGCGGCCGGCACGAACGTGGCGTTGGGCGCGAATGCGCTGACGCTGAACGGCAGCGGCAACAACACGTTCGGCGGCGCGATCGGCGGGACGGGTGCGGTGACGTTCGCCGGCACCGGCACGCAGACGCTGACGGGTGCGAACACCTACACGGGCGGCACGACGATCAACGGCGGCAGTACGCTGGCGCTCGGCGCGGGCGGCAGCCTTGCATCGACGGGCGCGGTGAACCTCACGGGCACCGGTGCGACGTTCGACGTGAGCGGTGCGACGGGCGCGCAAACGGTCGGTGCGCTGACCGGCGCAGCCGGTACGAGCGTGAACCTCGGTGCAAATGCGCTGACGCTGAACGGCAGCGGTAACAACACGTTCGGCGGCACGATCGGCGGGACGGGTGGCCTGACGCTGGCGGGTACCGGCACACAAACGCTGACGGGGGCGAACACGTACACGGGCGGCACGACGATCGGCGGCGGCAGCACGCTGGCGCTCGGCGCGGGCGGCAGCCTAGCGTCGACGGGCGCGGTGAACCTCGCGGGCGCGGCTGCGACGTTCGACGTGAGCGGTGCGACGGGCGCACAGACGGTCGGCGCGCTGACCGGTGTGGCCGGCACGAACGTGAATCTCGGTGCAAATGCGCTGACGCTGAACGGCAGCGGTAACAACACGTTCGGCGGCATGATCGGCGGCACGGGCGGCGTGACGTTTGCCGGCACCGGCACGCAGACGCTGACGGGCGCGAACACCTACACCGGCGGCACGACGATCAACGGCGGCAGTACGCTCGCGCTCGGCGCGGGCGGCAGTCTCGCGTCAGGCAGTGGGGTGAATCTTGCGGGGGCCGGTGCGACGTTCGACGTGAGCGGCGCGACGGGCGCGCAGACGCTCGGCACGCTGTCGGGCGCAGCCGGGACCAACGTGAACCTCGGCGCGAACGCGTTGACGCTGAACGGCAGCGGCAACGGTACGTTCGGCGGCGCGATCGGCGGCACCGGCGGCCTGACGTTGTCGGGCAGCGGCACGCAGACGCTGACGGGCGCGAACACGTACACGGGCGGCACGACGATCAACGGCGGCAGCACGCTGGCACTCGGTGCAGGCGGCAGTCTCGCGGCGACCGGTGCCGTGAACCTCGCGGGCACGGGGGCGACGTTCGATCTGGGCGGCGCATCGGGCGCGCAGACGATCGGTTCGCTGGCCGGTGCAGCCGGCACGAATGTGAACCTCGGCGGCAACGCGCTGACGCTGAGCGGCAACGGCAGCAGCACGTTCGGCGGCGCGATCGGCGGGACGGGTGCGGTGACGTTCGCCGGCACCGGCACGCAGACGCTGACGGGTGCGAACACGTACACGGGCGGCACGACGATCAGCGGCGGCGGCACGCTGGCGCTGGGTGCGGGCGGCAGCCTCGCATCGACCGGCGCGGTGAACCTCACCGGCGCCGGTGCGACGCTCAATCTGAGTGGTGCGACGGGCGCGCAGACGATCGGCACACTGGCCGGCGCGGTCGGCACGAACGTGAACCTCGGCGCGAATGCGCTGACGCTGAATGGCGCCACCAACGGTACGTTCGGCGGCACGATCGGCGGGACGGGCGGCGTGACGGTCGCCGGCACGGGCACGCAAACGCTGACGGGCGCGAACACGTACACGGGCGGCACGACGATCAACGGCGGCAGCACGCTTGCACTCGGCGCAGGCGGCAGTCTCGCGTCCGGTAGCGCGGTGAATCTCGCGGGCACCGGTGCGACTTTCGACGTGAGCGGCGCAACGGGCGCGCAGACGCTCGGCACGCTGACCGGCGCGGCCGGCACGAACGTGAATCTCGGCGCGAATGCGCTGACGCTGAACGGCAGCGGCAACGGTACGTTCGGCGGCACGATCGGCGGAACGGCCGGCGTGACGTTCGCCGGCACGGGCACGCAAACGATGACGGGTGCGAACACGTACACGGGCGGCACGACGATCAACGGCGGCAGCACGCTTGCGCTGGGAGCCGGTGGCAGTCTCGCGTCCGGTAGCGCGGTGAATCTCGCCGGCACCGGTGCGACGTTCGACGTGAGCGGCGCGACGGGCGCGCAGACGCTCGGCACGCTGTCGGGCGTGGCCGGCACGAACGTGAATCTCGGTGCGAACGCGCTGACGTTGAACGGTAGCGGCAACGGTACGTTCGGCGGCACGATCGGCGGAACGGGCGGCGTGACGCTGGCCGGCACCGGCACGCAGACGCTGACGGGTGCGAACACGTACACGGGCGGCACGACGATCAACGGCGGCAGCACACTCGCACTCGGCGCGGGCGGCAGCCTCGCGTCGACGGGCGCGGTGAATCTCGCGGGCACCGGCGCCACGTTCGACGTGAGCGGTGCGACCGGCACGCAAACGGTCGGTGCGCTGTCGGGCACGGCCGGCACGAACGTGAATCTCGGTGCGAATGCACTGGCGCTGAACGGCAGCGGCAGCAGTACGTTCGGCGGCACGATCGGTGGCGCGGGCGGTGTGACGGTGGCGAGCGGCACGCAGGTGCTGACCGGCGACAACACGTACACCGGCGGCACCACGATCGCGGCCGGCGGCACGCTGCAGCTCGGCAACGGCGGCACGTCGGGCAGCGTGGCCGGCAACGTCGTCGACAACGGTGCGCTGATCGTCAATCAATCGGGCAACGTGACGATCGCGAGCGTGCTGTCCGGCACCGGCTCCCTCACCCAGGCCGGCAGCGGACAACTGACCCTGACCGGCACGAGCACGCTGAGCGGCCCGACCACGGTCGGCGCGGGCACGCTGGCCGTCAACGGTTCGCTCGGCCAGTCGATCGTCACCGTGCAGAACGGCGCGACGCTGACGGGTACCGGCACGATCGGCGGTCTCGTGGTGCAGGGCGGCGCGACCGCGGCCGCCACGCAACCGGGCGCGGCGCTGAACGTGGGCGGCAACGTCACGTTCCAGCCGGGTTCGACGTTCCAGGTCGCCGCCACGCCGCAGCAAAGCGGCAGTCTCGCGGCGAGCGGCACGGCGACGCTGAACGGCGGCACCGTGCAGGTGCTCGCGAACCAGAGCGGCTACCAGCCGAGCACGACGTACACGATCCTCAGCGCGTCGTCGGGCGTGCAGGGCGCGTTCACCCAGGTGAGCGCGAACTACGCGTTCCTCACGCCGACCCTCAGCTACGATCCGGGCCACGTGTATCTGCGGCTGGTTCAGAACGGCACGTCGCTGCCCGACGTCGCGACCACGCCGAACCAGCGTTCGGTCGCGACCGCGGTGGCCGCGCTCGGCACCGGCAATCCGCTGTACGACACGGTGCTGACGACCGACGCGCCGACCGCACGCCGCGCGTACGGGCTACTCGGCGGCGAACTGCAGGCGAGCCTGAAGAGCATGCTGCTGATCGACAGCCGCTATGTGCGCGACGCGGTGACCGATCGCGTCCGTCAGGGCCTCGCGCCCGGATCGGGCCCGCTCGCGGCCCTGTCGTCGGGCGGTGCCGCGCTGTGCGGCGACAACACGGCCGGCGTGGCCGACCCGACGCTGCCGCCGGAACGCCGGATCGGTTCGCGCGACGGGTGCTACGGCGGGACGCCTTATCAGCCGGTCGTCTGGGGGCAGGCGTTCGGCGGCCGCAGCCGGCTCGCCGGCGACGGCAACGCGTCGTCGATCAACCGCAGCATGACGGGCTTCATCGCCGGCGCCGACATGGCGCTCAACGACAAGTGGCGCGCGGGTCTGGCCGCCGGTGTCACGCACAGCTCGCTCGACAACGACCAGAGTTCGTCGGCAGCGGTGAACAGCTACTACCTGTCGCTGTACGGCGGCGCGCAGTACGGCGCGCTCGGCGTGCGTGGCGGCGCGTCGTACACGTGGTATCGCATCAACAGCGACCGCTATCCGGGCTTCGCGGGCTTCTCGGATCACGACTCGGCCGGCTACAACGCGAATTCGGCGCAGGTGTTCGGCGAAGTCGGCTACGCGCTGCCGGTCGGGCCGGTCGCGATCGAGCCGTTCGCGGGCCTCGCGTATGTGAACCTGCATACCGACGGCTATACCGAAAGCGGCGGCGCGGCGGCGCTGCGTGCCGGCGGCGAGACGACCCACGTCGGCTTCTCGACGCTCGGCCTGCGCGCGGCGTCGCAACTCGGCTCGATCGCGAGCGGCACGTTCACCGCGCGCGGGACGGTCGGCTGGCGGCATGCGTTCGGCAACGTGCGGCCGTCGTCGGCGTTCACGTTCGCGAACGGTGGCACGTCGTTCCAGGTGTCGGGCGTGCCGATTGCGCGCGACAGCGCGGTGCTCGAAGCCGGCATCGACGCGAACATCACGAAGCGCCTGACGCTCGGCCTCACGTACAGCGGCCAGTACGGCAGCGGCGTGCGCGACAACGCGATCCTCGGCAACATCCTGTGGAAATTCTGACCGGCAACTGAGGTGCCGTGCGCGGCGCGCTGTGACGAAGCAACGTCGCAGCGCGCCGCGGCCGTTTCGGCGCTGCGCACGTTCGCCGTTCTGGCCTATCCTGTGCGAAACACGCGACGCGCGCCGCGCGTTGCGCCTCGACACAGGAGCATCGATGCCGAATCACGCCGAAGCCACGACGACGCAGGCGCCGCAAGTCGCGCCGGTTCCCCCGACCCCCGCGTCGGGTCCCGCTTTCATCGCGCCCGAAGCCGATCCGCAGGTCCTCGCGCGCAACAACCAGTACGTGCTGAAATCCGGCGACGCGTTCGTGGTCAGCGACGCGCTCGGCGACATCGGCGGGCATGACGACGGCCTGTTCGTCGACGACATGCGCGTGCTGTCGAAATGGCGTCTGACGTTCGGCGGCCGCGCGCCGTCGCTGCTGTCGGGCGCGACGAGCGCCGACAACGCGTCGTTCACCGCGCACCTGACGAACCGCCCGCTGCCGCCGCTGGGCGGCCACGAGACGCCCGAGGGCGTGATCCACATCGAGCGGCTGCGCGTGCTCGCGGGCGACGTGCTGTACGAAGCGCTGACGCTGACGAACTACGGCGCGAGCGAAGCCGAGGTGCCGCTGTCGCTGTCGTTCGCGGCCGATTTCAAGGACATGTTCGAAGTGCGCGGCACGCAGCGGCCGAAGCGCGGCACGGTGGGCGCGCCGCGCGTCGACGCGGGTGCGGTGCGGCTGCGCTACGACGGCCTCGACGGCGTCGAGCGCAACGTGACCGTGCATTTCTCGCCGGCGCCGGACGCGCTGTCGGTCGATCGTGCCGACTACACGCTGACGATCCCCGCGCAGGCGTGCGTGTCGATCTACCTGACCGTCGACGCGACGCTCGGGCCCGCGCAGGCCGAAGGGCCCGGTTGCGGCCGCGTCGCGTTGCGCACCGCGCTCGTCGGCGTGCATCGCGAGATGCGGACGCGGCGCGAGTCGATGGCGCGCGTGAACACCGGCAATCCGCTGTTCGACGCGTGGCTCGATCGTTCGCTCGCGGATCTCGGGCTGCTCACGACGCAGCTCGACACGGGGCCGTACCCGTATGCGGGCATTCCGTGGTTCTCGACGCCGTTCGGCCGCGACGCGATCATCACGTCGCTGCAGATGTTGTGGCTGCAGCCATCGCTCGCGCGCGGCGTGCTGCGTTTTCTCGCCGAGCACCAGGCGCGCGAGACCTCCGCGTTCCGTGACGCGGAGCCCGGCAAGATCATGCACGAGTTCCGCCGCAGCGAGATGGCCGCGACCGGCGAGGTGCCGTTCGCGCTGTACTACGGCGGCGTCGATACGACTCCGCTGTTCATCGTGCTCGCGGGCGCCTATGCCGAACGTACCGGCGACGATGCGCTGATCGACGAGCTGTGGCCCGCGCTCGAGCGCGCCGCGCAATGGGTGATCGACAAGTGCGACCGCAATCCGTACGGACTGCTCGATTACCAGCGCACGTCGGAGCGCGGCCTCGCGAACCAGGGCTGGAAGGACAGCCACGATTCGGTGTTCCACGCGGACGGCCGTTTTCCGGATGGCCCGATCGCGCTCGTCGAAGTGCAGGCCTATGCATGCGCGGCGCTCGACGCCATGTCGGCGTGCTCGCACCGGCGCGGCCATGCGGCCGACGCGACGCGCTACGCATTGCGCGCGAAGACGCTGCGCGATCAGGTCGACGCGCTGTTCTGGATGCCGGAAGGTGATTTCTACGGGATCGCGCTCGACGGTCATGGCGAGCTGTGCCGCGTGTTCGCGTCGAACGCGGGCCACCTGCTCGCATTCGGGCTGCCCGACGCCGAGCGCGGCGCGGCGGTCGCCGGCGTGCTCGGCTCCGCGCTGTTCCAGACGGGCTGGGGTATCCGCACGCTCGCGGCCGGCCAGCCGCGCTTCAACCCGATGGCGTACCACAACGGCTCGGTGTGGCCGCACGACAATGCGCTGATCGCGCGCGGCCTGGCGCGCTACGGCGACAAGACGGCCGCGGTGAATCTGCTGCGCGCGCTGTTCGAGGCGGCGGTGAGCTTCGAGATGCGCCTGCCGGAGCTGTTCTGCGGGTTCCCGCGCCGGCGCGGCGAACCGCCGACCGCGTATCCGGTGGCCTGCCTGCCGCAGGCGTGGGCGGCCGGCGCGCCGTTCATGATGCTGCAGGCGTGCCTCGGCGTGAGCATCGACGCGTCGCGCCACGAGGTGCGCGTCGAGCGCCCGGCGTTGCCGGAAGGCGTCGACTGGCTGCGGATCGACGCGCTGCGCGTCGGCGACGAAACCGTGTCGCTGACGTTTCGCCGCGTCGATGGCCAGGTCGTCGCGGCGGCGGAGCAGCCGGGCCGCGTGAAGGTGGTCGCGGTGCTGTAGCGGCCGGCTGCGCGAACGTTGCGCGATGTCGCGCCACGTTCGCGCGCAGCGGCATAGAATCGTGACATGACCCTTGAACGATGGCGGAGGTAGACGATGACGACCGACAACCGGCCCGACGACGGCGACAAGCTCGAGCATCTGGAAGCGGCGGTCGACCACCTGCACAAGTCGATCGAATCGCAGAGCATCGCGGTCGGCGCGGCGAAGGGCATCCTGTTCAGCCTGATCGAAACGCTCGGTGCGCTGATCGGCGATCCCGACCTGCCCGAGCATGCGCGTTCGGGCTACGAAGCGCTGCGCGACAAGGCGAGCGAATTGCGCGGCGGGCTCGACCGCCATTGATGCACGGGTGGCGCACGCGCTGCCCGATTCGGCAGACGAAGCACAAAATCCCGTGCGCTCAATCAGTTAGGTGCCCGATACGCAGGATATCCACAAGCTTGCCAACACAATCTGTGGAGAACCCGGCCGTCCCTCGGCCGGGTGCGCCGCGCGTGCGCGGTGTGCGGTTCGACCATCGTTCCGGTGCCACACCCTTGACCGGTCAAGGTCCGCGGATCGAATCCCCTTGTGTATCAAGATGTTACGCGTCTGATCTGACGGATATCCACAGGCTTGCCAACAAAATCTGTGGACAACTCGCAATCGATTGCGTCGCAATGGTTGAGGATCAGGCCGGAATGCCGCGGGCCGCGAAGCCCGTGCGCAAAGGCTGCCCGCGCCGTGCATCGGCGCGCGAATGCGTGCGCGATCAAGGGCTTAGGCGCCAGGTACCCAGGATATCCACATCCTTGCCAACACTTTCTGTGGACAAGCGCGGCCGCGCTATTCGGTGGGCGCGGCGCTCGCCGCTTCCGCCACGATCCAGTCGCGAAAGAGCGTCATCGCGGGCGTCAGCGGTTTCGACTTCAGCGACGTGAGCCAGTAGCCGCCGGCGCGCACGTCGATGTCGAGCGGTCGTGCGAGCAGGCCGAGCTGCAGTTCGCGCGCGAACATGCAGGCGGGGGCGAGCGCGACGCCCGCCCCCTGCATCGCGGCCTCGACCATCAGCCGGGACGAATCGAACACGGGCCCGTTGACGGCCCACGGTTCGAGCTGCGCGGCGTCGAACCAGCCGAGCCATTCGTAGGTGCGATACGAGCGCAGCAACGTTTCGTTCGCGAGATCGGCCGGCTGCGCGAGGCGCCGTGCGATGTCCGGCGTGCACAGCGCGGTGAGTGGCGCATCGAGCAGCCGCTCGTTGCGCGTCGCCGGCCAGTTGCCAATGCCAAAGCGGATCGCGAAATCGAGGCCCTCGGCGGCGAGATCGACGACGTTGTTGTTGGTCCGCAGCCGCAGCTCGACGAACGGGTGCGTGTCGCCGAACTGCTTCAGCCGCGGCATTAGCCAGCCTAGGGCAAAGGTGCCGACGACGCCGAGCGTCAGCACCTCGTGGAAACGCCCGCCGTCGAACTGCTTGAGCACCGTCTCGATGCGGCTGAACGCGTCGCTCAGCACCGGCAGCAGCGCGCGCCCCTCGTCGGTCAGCCCGAGCCCGCGCGGCAGCCGCGTAAACAGCGTGCAGCCGAGCCGCTCCTCGAGCGAGCGCACCTGCTGGCTGACGGCGGCCTGGGTCACGCTCAGCTCGAGGCCGGCGCGCGTGAAGTTCAGGTGGCGCGCCGACGATTCGAACGCGCGCAACGCATTGAGCGGAAGATGGGGGCGGAGCTTCGTCATAAGAATTTCTTTTGTCAGCGCTCAATTATCGTTGCTTGTCAGGCAACCGTAAAGTCTCGATAGTGCGGTCTCGGCGGCCGGCCGTTTTCAAACCCTCGACGCCGTTTCGCCGCCATTCCACCACGAGACAACCGACATGACCTACTCATCGAAACGTCGAACCCTGTTGCTGGCTGCCGCGACGGCGCCGCTCGTTCTCACCGTCACCGCGTGCGCGTCGCGGCAGGGCGCTGCGCCGGACGAAGCCACGCGGGCAGCGGCGGCTGCCGCGGACGCCATTGCCCCGGCGGCGGCGACGACGCTCGCCGATCTCGAGCGCGACGCGGGCGGCCGTCTCGGCGTGTGCGCGATCGATACGGCGAGCGGTCGCGTCATCGAGCATCGCGCGGGCGAGCGCTTCCCCTTCTGCAGTACGTTCAAGGCGATGCTGAGTGCGGCGGTGCTCGCGCAGAGCGTCGAGCGGCCGGGCTTGCTGCAACAGCGCGTGGCTTATACCAAGGCCGACCTCGTCAACTATTCGCCGGTGTCGGAGAAGCACGTCGGCGCGGGCATGACGGTCGCCGCGCTGTGCGAGGCCGCGATCCAGTACAGCGACAATTCGGCCGCGAACCTGCTGATGAAGCTGATCGGCGGCCCGTCGGCGGTAACGGCCTACGCGCGCTCGATCGGCGATGATGCGTTCCGGCTCGATCGATGGGAGACCGAACTGAATACCGCGCTGCCGGGCGACCCGCGCGACACGACGACGCCCGCCGCGATGGCCGCCAGCCTGCGCGTGCTGACGCTCGGCGACGCATTGCCGGCCGCGCAGCGTGCGCAGCTCGTCGCGTGGCTGCGCGGCAACAAGGTCGGCGACAAGCGGATTCGTGCGGGCGTGCCGGCCGGGTGGGCGGTCGGCGACAAGACCGGTACCGGCGACTACGGGACGACGAACGACGCGGGCGTCATCTGGCCGACGTCGCGCGCGCCGATCGTGCTGGCCGTCTACTACACGCAGACGCGAGCCGATGCGCGGGCGAAGGACGACGTGATCGCGTCGGTCGCGCGCATCGTCGCGCAGACGTTCGGTTGAGCGGCGCGGCACGGCGTGCGTGGCGAGGGCCGCGGGCGCGCCGTGCCGCGGTCGTGACCCGCGCGATCAAACGTTGTGCGATCAACGACTTAGGTCGCGCATGCTCAGGATATCCACATGCTTGCCAACAAAAATTGTGGACAAGCCCGCGAACGGCGGCGCGCGGCGCGGCATGCGCCCTCGTGCCGCGTTTGAAGCAGCGCGGACAAAGTCTTTCGGATCAAGCGCTTGGCCCCAGTATGCGCAGGCTATCCACACGCTTGCCAACACAATCTGTGGACAAGCATGGCAGGCGGCGTGGGAGGCGGTGCGTCACGCGTCGAGGCGGTACGCGACCGACGATTGACCACCCGCGTGCCGCTTTCGAGGCGGCGCGGACAAAGTCTTTCGGATCAAGTGCTTGATCGCGGTATGCGCAGGCTATCCACATGCTTGCCAACATAATCTGTGGACAAGCCCGCGCGCCGCGACGGCAACGCTCAGGGCTGCCGATCGCCGACGGCGGGCCAGCGCGCGAACGCGAACACCCAGAGCATGATGAAGTTCAGCACCGGGACGAACATCGTCAGGATCCACCAGCCCGAATGTCCGGTGCGCCGGACGATGCGGACGTACGGATAGACGACGATGGCGACGAGCACGAGCGAGATGAGCAATTGCCACGCGGTGAAGTGTTCCATGGTCTTCCTCGGATTGAAATGTCGTCATGCGGTGCCGGCGGAGCGGCCGGCCCGTGGCGCCGACGCGCGTCCCCGGCGCTGCGCGGCCGCGTGCGGCTTGCGTGATCTTGATGGGTGACGGGCGGGGGCGTCAAGGCATCGGCGCCGCACTGCGATCGCACTGAATCGTCCGCGTGCGCGCAGGCCGCTACCGCGCGCTGCCGAAACGGTGACACGCGGCACGAACCGTAGACCGATCAATGGGTTAGCGCAGGCTTGCGCAGGATATCCACAAGCTTGCCAACACAATCTGTGGGTAAGTGGCGCAGCGCCGGCCCGGCATGCGTGCGGGGTTAGACGAGCATCGGACGTGCATCGGGACTACATCATCGTGGCGTCGTGATGCGAAGTGCGGCGAAGCGGTGTGCGCGACGGCCATGACGCACGCCGCGTCTGCATCACGCGTGCCAAAGTCCATCGGATCAAGGGTTTAGCGTCGTGGTGCGCAGGATATCCACAAGCTTGCCAACATTTTCTGTGGAGAAGTCCGCGTTCGCGATGCGGCGGGACGCCACACGCTGCCACGCTTCGCACGCGGGCTCACGCGGTGCAGATACCGGCCACGCCGACCTTCTGGAACAGGTGCGGGCTGGCGACGGCGGACGACGGATAGGCCGACAGCTTCGCGACGAATTCCGGATGCGTGAAGGCCGCGCGAAACGCTTCCGTCGATTCCCAGATCGCGTAGTTCAGGTAGGTCGGACTGTCGCCGAGGGCGCGGTGAAGCTGCGTCGAGATGAATCCCGGCTGCCGCTTCATGAAATCCGCGTCGTCCTTCCAGACGGCGAGAAAATCGGCTTCGTCGGCGGCCGCGAGCGTGAACACGTTGACGAGCACGACCGGGTCGGCGTCGATCGCAATTTGTTGCTGGATCGGAAAGGCCGGATCCATCGGCTTGAATTGAGGCATCGGGGCTCCTGGTGAGGTAGAGGGCGAGCGGCCGGCTACGCGTGGCCGGCCTGGCCGTGCGCGCCGGACATCGCCGACAGCACGCGCAGTGCCGCGTCGAGGTCGGTCGAGCTGAAGTCGCCGGCGATGTCGCGGACATGCCGCTGCCACTGCGCGACCACGGCCTGATAGGCCGCTTCGCCGCGCGGCGTCAGCGCATACAACGGCGAGCGCTTGTGCGCCGGATTGGGCAACGACAGCACCAGCCCTTCGTCGGTCAGCACGTTGATCTGTTTCAGGACGGCCTGCCGCGTGATGCCCATCGCATCGGCGATCTGCGGGATGTTCGGCGCGTCCGGCGCCATCGAGATCGCGCCCAGCACCTGCCAGCGCGCGCTGGTCAAGCCGTGCGGCCCGGCGAAGGTGTTGCCCCATTCGATCAGCAGGTCGTTCAACCGGAATACGGACAGCGCGACGGCGGTCAACTTGTCGGATTTCGTCATGTCCAGCTCGGATCGTAAATTGACAACCATTTTGCGTAATGGACAACTGGTTGTCAAATTGACGGGCGAGCGTCCACAGACGAAGGGGTTTCTGTATTGCAGCGGGGGAGAGCACGCGAACATCTACGAGACCTCGACCGGGCTTTGGGTCGGGTGGATCGTTCGCGATAACTGACGCGCATGCGTGCTTGCTTGCCCCGGGCCGGCGCATTTGCCGCGCACGCACGACAATCCCTTTCCGATCAAGGGCTTGGTGCCGTTAATGGAAGGTTGTCCACAAGCTTGCCAACATTATCTGTGGACAAGCCTTCGGGCCGCCCGCGCGTCAGGCCGGCGGCGGGAAGCGCACCGTGACGGTCAGCCCGCGCCCGCCGCGCGTGGTCCCGAGCGCGACGCTCGCGCGATGCTGTTCGGCGATCCGCTTGACGATCGACAACCCGAGTCCGCTGCCCGACGACGTGGCGGCCTGCGCGCCTTCGCCGCGATAGAAGCGTTCCCACACGTCGGTGCGTTCGGCTTCCGGGATGCCGGGGCCGTCGTCGGCGACTTCGAGCACGGGCGTCGTGCCGTCGATGCGCGCCGACACGTCGACGCGTGCGCCTTCGCCCGCATAGCGGATCGCGTTGTCGACGAGATTGTTCAGCAGCACGCGCAGCGTGTCCGCATTGCCTGCGGCGATCACGGGGGCGTCGACGATCGCGCCGAGGTCGATCCGATGCGCGTCGGCGACGCGCGCGCGGTCCGACACCACCGAGCGGCACAGTGCGGCGAGATCGACCGGCGCCGATGCGGCGACGGCCGCCTGCGCATCGGGTTCGAGGCGCGCGAGCGTCAGCAACTGTTCGGCGAGGTGGCCGAGCCGCGTCGTGCCCGCATGGATCTGCGCGAGGATGTACTCGCGCTCCTCGGCGCTCGCCGCGCGCCGCAGCAATTGCGACTGGATCGACAGCCCCATGATCGGCGTGCGCAGCTCGTGCGCGGCATCGGCGATGAAGTGCCGCTGCAGCGTGAACGAGCGGTCGAGGCGCGCGAGCAGGTCGTTGATCGCTTCGGCGAGCGGACGGACCTCGTTCGGCATCGACGCGACGTCGACCGGTTCGAGGTTGTTCGCATTCCTGCGTTTCAGGCCGGACGCGATCGCCCGCAACGGCCGCAGCCCCGCGCCGATGCCGAACCACAGGCCGAGCGCGAGTAGCGGCAGCATCGAGAACACGGGCCACAGCAGGTGGACGGCGATGCCCGCGATCGCCTCCCAGCGCGCATGCCGCGCCTGCGCGAGCCGGATCGTCGTGCCGCCGCGCTCGGTCACATAGGTGCGCCACGGCTGGCCGCCGACGTCGACGCTCGCGATGCCCTGCTGCGCGGGCGCCGGCAGCTTCGAATCGCGGTCGGTCGAATACACGAGCGTGCCGTTGCGCCACACTTGCAGCAGCACCGCATCGGGGTCGCTCGCTTCGAAGCCGTGCTTGCCTTTGGCGTGGTTGCTGAACGACAGCTCGCCGTTCGGGCCGACCACGATCTGTTTCGACATGCTGCGCATCTGGTCGTCGAGCAGGTCGTCGAGTTCGCGCAGCGCGCCCCAGTAAGTGCCGGCGCTCGCGACCAGGCCGATCACGCACGCGGCCGGCAGCAGCCACGTCAGCAGGCGCCGCCGCAGCGACGCGTTGCGCCAGCGCGCGACCGCGCGTTGCATGCGCGTCACGTGCCGTCACCGATCCGGTAGCCGACGCCGCGCACCGTGCGGATCATGTCGTGACCGAGTTTCTTGCGCAGGTTGTGGATATGCACCTGCACCGCGTTGCTCTCGATTTCCTCGCCCCAGCTGTACAGCCGTTCCTCGAACTGTTCGCGCGAAATCACCGCGCCCGGTTCGCGCATCAGCTCGTGCAGCAGCACGAATTCCTTCGGCGACAGCGGCACTTCGTCGTCGTCGAGCCAGACGAGGTGCTTGACGGGATCGAGCCGCAGCGGGCCGATCGCGAGCGTCGTCTGCGCGCGGCCCGCATGGCGGCGGTTGACCGCGCGGATGCGGGCGAGCAGCTCGTCGAGTTCGAACGGCTTGACGAGGTAATCGTCCGCGCCGCTGTCGAGGCCGGCGATGCGGTCGGGCACGCCGTCGCGTGCGGTGATGATGATCGCGGGGAGGTTTTCGTCGCGGCGGCGCAGCGCGGCGAGCACGGACAAACCGTCGCGGTTCGGCAGCCCGAGATCGAGCAGCAGCAGCCCGTAGCCGGTCGCGCGCAGCGCCAGCGACGCGGCGTCGCCGTCCTTCACCCAGTCGACCGCGAAGCCTTCCTGTTTGAGGCCCTGTTCGAGCCCGCTGCCGATCAGCGGATCGTCCTCGACGAGCAGTACGCGCATGAATTCGTGTCTCTCCAACGGGGGCGCCGCGGCGCCCGGGATTCCCATGATAAGCGTACGCGTCTTAGGCCAAGCTTAAATGCGCGCGGTGCGCGGCGCGGTTTTCGTACTCGTCCAATGCGGCACCGTGTCACTTCGGCATGCCCTTCAGGTTTGCTTAATCTTACGGTCCGTAATCTGGCGCCGTCGCGTTCAACGGAGCGCGGCGCCACATCGAAGAAGAGGACCGAGATCATGAAACACCTGGCCAGAATCCTGGCGGTTGCGCTCGTCGCGCTGCCTGCCGCCGTCTACGCGCAATACACGGGGCCGTCCGCGCTGACCACGACCACCGTGAAGGAGCTGCTCGCCAACGGCAAGGATGACCAGCACGTGCAGTTGCAGGGGCGCATCGTCAAGCACGTCGGCGGCGAGGATTACGAGTTCGCCGACGCCACCGGCACGATCCGCGTCGAGATCGACCACAAGCTGTGGGCGGCGGGTCAGCCCGTCAGCGACAAGAACGAAGTGAAGCTGACCGGCGAATTCGAGCGCAAATGGTCGGGCCGCGTGAAGGTCGACGCCGATCACGTCGAAGTGCTGCGCTGACCGGTGGAGGCGGGGCCGGTGATACCATGGACGACCGGTTCCCGTTCCCACCAAGATGGCCGCCAATTTCGACGAACTCGCGTCCCGGATCCGGGCGCAATTTTCCGAGCTGAGCCCGCAATTCCAGGCGGGCGCCGCATTCCTGCTCGATCATCCCGACGAAGTCGCCACGTCGTCGATGCGCAAGGTCGCACAGCGCGCGCAGGTGCAGCCTGCGTCGCTCGTGCGGCTTGCGCAGCAATTCGGCTTTCCCGGCTGGAACGAGCTGCGCGACCTGTGCGTCGCGCGCGTGCGCACGCGGCCCGAGCCGCTCACGCAGCGCGCGCGCTCGCTCGTGCGGCCCGACGCGAAGGCGTCGCTCGCGCACGACCTGCTGGCCGCGCAGCAGCACAACCTGTCGGCGACCGCCGCGCAGAACGAGCACGCGCTCGCGGATGCCGTGAAGCTGATCCGCAAGGCATCGCATGTGCACGTGGCGGGGTTTCGCTCGTGCTATCCGGTCGCGTTCGGTTTCGTCTACGGCTACCGGCTGTTCCGTCCGACCGTGTCGCTGCTCAACGGCGTCGCCGGTTCGCTCGAAATGGAGTTGCGCACGATCGCGAAGCAGAGCGTGACCGTGATCATCAGCTTCGCGCCGTATTCGGCCGAAGCGAAGCGCGTCGCGCTGGCCGCGAAGGCGCAGGGCAGCCGGATCGTCGCGATCACCGACAGCGCGGTGTCGCCGATCGCGCTGCACGCGGACGCGCAACTGATCTTCACGCACGACAGCCCGTCGTTCTTTCCGTCGCTGGTGGCCGCGCATGCGATGGCCGAGACGCTGGTCGCGCAGTTGCTGGCGCTCGAAGGCAGCGACGCGGTCGCGGCGCTCGAGCGGACCGAAGCGGAACTGCATGCGAAGGGCGCGTACGTCGTTTGACGTGCGCGGTACGTGCGGCTGGTTGAACCCACTTTCATTGACGACCCGATGCAACCGATGACGTTGACCTACGCAGTGACCGACGCGGCGGACGCGGCGGACGCGGCGGTGCGCAAGCAGATCGTCGCGCCGCTCGTCCGCTTCAACGAAAGCCAGGCCGGCCCGGCCGACTTCCGGCCGCTGGCCGTGATCGTGACCGACGCGGCCGGTTCGGTGGTCGGCGGCCTGTGGGGCGGCACGGCGTTCGGCTGGCTGCATGTCGACCTGCTCGTCGTGCCCGAGGCCGCGCGCGGCCAGGGCGCCGGCACGCGCATCATGGATCTGGCCGAACGAGAGGCCGTCGCGCGCGGCTGCCACAGCGCGTGGCTCGACACGTTCGACTTCCAGGCGCGGCCGTTCTACGAGAAGCGCGGCTATGTCCGCTTCGGCGAGCTGCCCGATTATCCGGTCGGGCACACCCGCATCTTCCTGACGAAGCAACTCGCCGGCTGAGCGGCGTCGCGCGGCACGGTTGACGATGCCGACGGCCGTCGCCTACGATACCGGGCAGCGATGCAGGTCGCTTCCGGGTCCGCGGAAAGGGTTCAACCCACCTGTCGCGGCAAATCCAGTCTTTCCCCATCCTTCGTGCTGGCGGTATTGCGGACCTTCGGCCATCCATGCACAAGGATTCGCATGAAAAAGCTGCCTCCCGACGCTCATCCCGATCATCTGAAAAAGCAGGCCAAGGCATTGTTGCGCCTGTACCGGCAGGGCGATGCCGGTGCCGTCGCGCGCTTCGTCGCATCGCTGCCCGCCGCCGCGCATCGCACGCATGACGAAACGCTCGCGCTCGGGCTGCGCCTGCACGACGCGCAGTCCTGCATCGCACGCGAGTACGGCTTTGCTTCATGGGCCGATCTCGGCGCGTTCGTCGAAACGCATGCGCTCGCGCGGCAACCGCGCTCGCTGTTGAGCCGGCGCTGGCTCGACCTCGCCTACGGCGCCGACGTGACCGGCGGCGTCGACGCGGCCCGGCCGCGCGTCGCCGCGCAACTGCTGCGCGATCATCCCGAACTCGTGTCGGCGGACCCGGCCATCGCATGCGCGGCGGGCGATCTCGAAGCGGTGAAGGCGGCGCTGGCCGCCGATCCCGGCTGGATCGCGCGCGCCGGCGGTGCGCTGAAGTTGCCGCCGCTCATCGCCGTCACGCATTCGCGGCTCGGGCAGCTTCCCGAATTCGCAGTCAGGCTGCGTGCGTGTGCGCGCCATCTGCTCGATGCAGGCGCCGATCCGAACCAGCGGATCGGCAACCGGTATCCGCCGGCCTCGCTCGCCGAGCCCGACGCGTCGGCACCGTTGTCGGCGCTGTATGGCGCCGCCGGCGTCAATCGCGATCCGGCGCTCACCGCGATGCTGCTGGAAGCCGGCGCCGATCCGAACGACGGCGAATCGCTGTATCACTCGGTGGAGAATCCGGCGTGCACGCGTCTGCTGCTCGAGCACGGCGCACGGGTGGGCGGGACGAATGCGTTGTGGCGTGCCCTCGACGTGCCGGACGCGACCGCGCTCGAACTGCTGCTCGCGCATGGCGGCGACCCGAACGAACCGGCCGGCGAAGGGCCGACGAAGACGTGGGGCGCGCCGTTGCTGCGCGCGATCGCCGTGCGTTGCCCGGCGCGCCATGTCGCCGCGCTGCTGGAAGCCGGCGCCGACCCCCGCGCGCGGACCGCGGCGGGCGTCAGCGCGTACCGGCTCGCGATGCAGGCCGGGTTGTCCGACGTCGCGGCGCTGTTGCGCGCTGCCGGAGCCGAGGAGACGCTCGACGCACAAGACGCGTTCGTGGCGGCCTGCGCGCGCGCCGATGCCGACGACGCGCGGCGCATTCAGGCGAAGCATCCCGAGCTGCCCGGTGCGCTGGCCGACGAGCAGCTGCGGCAGCTGCCGGACGCCGCTGCGTGGGGTTCACGCGAGGCGGTGAAGGTGATGGTGGAGCTGGGCTGGCCGATCGCCGCGCGAGGCGGCGACTGGGACGCGAGCGCGCTGAATCACGCGGTGTTCCGCGGCGATGCCGAACTGCTGGCGTTCCTGCTCGCGCGCGGCGCAAGCTGGCGTGAGCTGCACGGATTCGGCAGCGACGCGCTCGGTACGCTGTCCTGGGCGTCCGTCAACGAACCTGAGGGCGTCGGCGATGCCGACTGGGAAGCGTGCGCGCGCGTGCTGATCGCGCACGGCATGCCGCAAGCGGTGCGCGATCCGTCGAATCCGGATGGCGTGCTGATCGACGGTCGCGCGATGCGGTTCTCCGAGGCCGTCGCCGACGTGTTGCTCGGCATCGACGGCGGGGCGTCTGCATCGACGTAAATTGACGCGAGCGGCCCGGCGCGGTGGCCTGCATTCGGCTTTGGCGCGCGTTCTTCCGGGTTGCGCGACGACATTTCGGCAAACGCTGAAACGTCGCGTGCACGACCGGCGTAAGCTCACCGTCAACACCTTCCCGGAGTTCACGATGACCCGTTCCGACCAGCAAGCCCGCCACGCCGAAGCTTTCCGCGCGCTGCACACGCGCCCCGGCGCATTCATCATCCCGAACCCGTGGGACGCCGGCACCGCGCGACTGCTCGCGATGGCCGGCTTCGAGGCGCTCGCCACGACGAGCGCCGGCTACGCGTTTTCGAAAGGGCGGCCCGATAACGCGATCGACCGCGACGCGATGCTCGATCACATCGCCGATCTCGTCGCCGCGGGCGGCCTGCCGGTGAGCGCCGATCTCGAGAACGGCTTCGGCGACGCGCCTGACACGGTGGCCGAGACGATCCGGCGGGCGGCCGAGGCGGGCGCGGTCGGCGGCTCGATCGAGGATGCGACGGGCCGCGCCGATACGCCGATCTATGCGCGCGACGCGTCGGTCGAGCGCATCGCGGCGGCCGTCGACGCGGCGCGCGGGCTGCCGTTTCCGTTCACGCTGACCGCCCGCTGCGAAAACTACCTGCACGGCCGCCGCGACCTCGACGACACGATCGCGCGGCTCGTCGCCTACCGCGACGCCGGCGCCGACGTGCTGTACGCGCCCGGCATCACCGATGCCGACGAGATCGCGGCGGTGACGCGGGCGGTCGGCGCGCCCGTCAATGTCGTCATGGGCCTGCAGGGCGGGTTGCTGAGCCTCGACGAGCTGGCGGCGCTCGGCGTGAAGCGCGTCAGCGTCGGCGGCGCGCTGGCGCGGGCCGCGCTCGGCGCGTTCCTGCGCGCGGCGACGGAGATGCGGCGCGACGGCACGTTCACCTTTAGCCGGGCAGCCGTGCCGGGAAGCGATATCAACCGCTGGTTTGCGGCGCCGGATAATTCGCCGATTTTGTCAGACGAATGAGCCCTAATAAAATCAGGAATCGTTTCCACCGAAACATTGATTGACAATAATCAACCGATTTCGCGTCCGAATAATCGTCGATGATGGCGCGAAAATCATCGTCTATTCTCCGCATTTCCGCCCATTCTGCTGCCGCCGGCGCGCCAGCCGCGCCAGATCTGACGCCCGGCGGGCCGTCGTGCGTGACGATATCGCGCATTGTTGCAGGTTCTCGTTCAGAGCGTTTCCGTGCGCGGGAGTTGCCGGATGATTTTTTGATTGATAATCTGCGGCACGTTCCAATGACCGGTAAGTGGGCCGCCGGGAATATCAATATATTCAATATATAAAAAGCTGAGAGAGCGATGACGATCCGAGAAAATCACCGCGTCAGGTTTCGCGTGGGCGATGTCGTGACGCTGAAAACGGGCGGGCCGCGCATGACCGTCACGTATGCCGGGCCGGTCGTGTTCGACGACGACGACTGGCTGATCTGCCAGTGGTTCGACGAAAGCGGCGAGTTCCGGCAGGAAATGTTCCATCACGACACGGTGGTGCCCGAGCCGCGCGCGATTTCGGCCGGGCGGGTCCGGCTGCGCATGCAGTCGCACCGCTATCGATCGGCGGCCTGACGCCGGCCGGCCGCCGCGATGCCGCGACGCGCGGCGTCCGCGCAGCGACATTTCACGCAATCCCGAAACATGCGGCGGCGCACTGCGCCGATACTGAGCGCATGAACCCGACCGATCCCATTGCCGCGGTCACGCACCGCGATCCCTATCCCTATTACGCCGCGCTCGTCGACGGGCCGCCGCTCGCGTTCGACGCCACGCTCGGCCTGTGGGTCGCGAGCCGCGCGGCGGCCGTGACGGCCGTGCTATGCCATCCGGCCTGCCGCGTACGCCCGCTCGACGCGCCGGTGCCGCCCGCGTTGCGCGGCACGACGGCCGGCGCGCTGTTCGGCGAACTGGTGCGCATGAACGATGGCGCGTCGCGACACGACGTGCCGAAGCAGGCGTTGCGCGCGGCGTTCGCGCCGATCGATACGGATGCATTGCGCGATCGCGCGGAGGTGCTCGCCATGCGGCGGTTGCCGGCGCCCGGCGATGCCGACGCGCTGAACGCGTGGTGCATGACCGTGCCCGTGTGCGCGGTGGCCAATCTGCTCGGTTTCGACGAAACGCAGCTCGACGACATCGCGGCGCGCGTCGTCGAGTTCGTCGCCGCGCTGTCGCCGCTGTCGGATGCCGCGGCGCTGGCGCGCGCGAGCGACGCTGCGCGGCATCTGCTCGACCGGATGACGGAACGTGTCGCGCAGTCGCGTGCGCACGACGGCACGCTGGTCGCCGCGGTGCAGCAGGCGGCCCGCGCGTCGGGCTGGCACGCGAGCGGCGCGCTGGTTGCGAATCTGGTCGGGTTGTTGTCGCAGACGTGCGAGGCGACCGCCGCATGGCTCGGCAATGTGCTCGTGGCATGGAACGGCGACGTGGGCGACTCAGGCGGGGGGCCGGACGCGGCCGCGCTCGATGCATTCGTCGCCGAAGTCGGACGTTTCGATACGCCGGTGCAGAACACGCGCCGCTTCGTCGCGGCACGCACGACGATCGAAGGCGTGAGTGTCGAAGCCGGCGACGCGATCCTCGTCGTGCTGGCTGCGGCGAACCGCGATCCGGCCGTGCATCGCGATCCGCACCGGCTGACGCCCGGCCGCCCGGCGGGGCCGAATTTCGGCTTCGGCACGGGGCCGCACGGGTGTCCGGGCGAGCGGATCGCACGGGCAGTGACGGCGGGGGCGTTCGCGGCGCGGTTGCGCGCGGGCGGCTGGCCGCCGCGCGACGCACTGAAGTGGGGTTACCGCGCGTCGACCAACGTCAGGATGCCGAAGTTCGACGCGAATCGGTGAAGGGGAAGGAGGGACTTAACGGCAGCCTTGCTTTTCCGCCCATTGCTCCTGGGCGGCGACGCGGCGCTGCACGCGTTCGACGAGGCCGGTCGAGAAGGTCCGCATGCTGACGCCGCGGCGCTTTGCCAGGATCGTTTGCGCGACGTCGGTGCGCGGGTTCGGCTGGCACGCCCAGTACAGCGTCATCAGCCAGCCGATGCCCGTCCACGCGAACAGCGCGTTGAACATCGCGATCGTCAGCTTGTCGTGCCGGCCGCGCCGGTCGGCAATGACGGCCGGCAGGAAATAGAGCGCGATCGCCGCGACTGAACCGGCTACTTGAATCAGGACTGCATCATGCATGGTGCTGCTCCGTCCGAACTGCAATGAGGCTGATTGTCGCGCTTTTTCCGTTTGTGTGCCGGCAATTGATTGTTGCGCTTTTGGTGACGATCAGGCGGCTTCGGCGCCCGCCGGCTGCACGTCGTTGCTCAGCGCGAAACCTTCGTCGAGCCAGCCCGTCACGCCGCCGATCATCAGCTTGACCCGGCGGCCGAGGCGCGCGAGCCGGATCGCCGCGCGCGCGGCGCCGTTGCAGTGCGGGCCCGCGCAGTAGACGACGAACAGCGTGTCGGCCGGGTAACCGGCGAGCTTGCTTTCGATGATCTTGCGGTGCGGCAGGTTGCGCGCGCCGGGCACGTGGCCGGCGGCGAACTGGTCGGGGCCGCGCACGTCGAGCAGCACGAAATCGGGCGTGCCGGACGCGAGTGCGTCGTGCACGTCCCAGCAATCGGTCTCGAAGCGCAGCGAGGCCTCGAAATGTGCGAGGGCGGCGGGGCTGTCGGCGGCGGGGACGTCGGTGACATGGGACATGGTCGGGCTCTCCTGGTTGAGCGGGCACGGAACGCGCCGCAATGAAGGGCAGTATCGCGGTTCGGCGCGTTTCGCGGCAGTGGCGCGATCGACAAGTTCCGGTAACATCGCGCCATGCACAATCATCTCGTCGTCGCGCTCGCCTACGATCGTCTCTGCACGTTCGAATTCGGCTGCGTGGTCGAACTGTTCGCGCTCGAGCGCCCTGAACTCGGCGTCGACTGGTATCGCTTTGCGGTCTGCGCGAGCGAGCCGGGGCCCGTGCGCGCGGCGGGCGGCATTACCGTTGCCGCGCCTTACCGGCTCGCGACGCTCGATCGCGCGGACACCATCGTGATTCCCGGCTGGCGCGACCCGGACGAACTGCCGCCCGAGCCGCTGCTGAAGAAGCTGCGGGCCGCGCATCGGCGCGGCGCGCGGCTTTGCTCGATCTGTTCGGGCGTGTTCGTGCTGGCGGCGGCCGGCGTGCTCGACGGCCTTACCGTGACGACGCACTGGCGGTATGCGGAACGCCTGCAGGCGCGTTATCCGGCGCTGCGCGTGAATCCCGATGCGCTCTACGTCGACGAAGGGCAGATCGTCACGTCGGCCGGCTCGGCGGCGGGGCTCGACATGCTGCTGCATCTGGTGCGCCGCGATCATGGCGGCGCGATCGCCAACCGCGTCGCGCAGCGCCTCGTGCTGCCGCCGCATCGCGACGGCGGACAGGCGCAGTTCGTGCCACGTCCGGTCGCACCGGGCGGCACCGACCGGCTCGCGAAGCTGATCGACTGGATGCGCGCGCATGCGGCCGAGCCGCACACGCTGGCCTCGCTCGCCGCGCAGGCCGCGATGAGCACGCGCACGCTGCAGCGGCAGTTCGCGGATGCAACGGGAATGTCGCCGCTCGCGTGGCTGATCCGCGAACGCGTGAACGTCGCGAAGGACATGCTCGAAGCGCAGCCCGCGTTGCCGCTTGCGCAGGTCGCGGCGCGCGCGGGATTCGGTTCCGAGGAATCGCTGCGCCGGCATTTCCGGCGCGTCGCGGCGACGAGCCCGGCCGCGTACCGGCGCGGGATGGATCGCGGCGGCACGTAGCGGGCGCGCTCGGTGCGGCCGCTCGTGCGCGACGATGAAAAACACCACCCATGTGGCGAGGGCCACTCATACTAAAAGGGATTCCGATGACGATGCTGCCTTCCCGTTTGCCGTTGATCCAGGCCCCGATGGTCGGCTCGCTGAGCCCGCTCGCGATTGCCGTGTGCGAAGCCGGCGGGCTCGGTTCGCTCGCGTGCGCGGCGCTCGGCCCGCAGCAGTTGCGCGACGAGATCGCGGCGATCCGTGCGCGCACGGCCGCGCCGTTCAACGTGAATTTCTTCTGCCACGCGCCGCCCGCGCCCGATGCCGAGGTCGATGCGCGCTGGCGCGCCGCGCTCGCCGGCTACTACGCGGAAGCCGGGCTCGACCCGGCCGACGTGAAAGGCGGCCCCGGCCGCGCGCCGTTCGACGATGCGATGTGCGCGGTCGTCGAGGAACTGCGGCCGGCCGTCGTGAGTTTCCATTTCGGACTGCCGGACGACACGCTGCTCGATCGCGTGCGCCGCACGGGCGCGCAGGTGGTGTCGTCCGCGACGACCGTCGAGGAGGCGCGCTGGCTCGATGCGCGCGGCGTCGACGCGATCGTCGCGCAGGGAGCGGAGGCCGGCGGCCATCGCGGGATGTTCCTGACCGACGATATCCACGCGCAGCCGGGCCTGTTCGCGTTGCTGCCGCAGATCGTCGATGCCGTACGCGCACCGGTGATCGCGGCCGGTGCGATCGCCGACGGGCGCGGCATCGCGGCCGCGTTCGCGCTTGGCGCTCGCGCGGTGCAGATCGGCACCGGCTATCTGCTGACGCCGCAGGCCGGTCGTTCGGCCCAGCATCGTGCGGCCGTGCGCGCCGCCCGCGACGACGGCACGCGCATCACCAACCTGTATACGGGCCGCCCCGCACGCGGGCTGTTGACGCGCTTCATGCGCGAACAGGGGCCGATGAGTGCGCTCGCGCCCGCGTTTCCGCTCGCGACGGCCGCGGTCGATCCGCTGCGCGGCGCGTTCGAGCGGCAGGGCCGCGACGATTTCTCGCTGCTGTGGTCGGGCGAGGCCGCGGCGCTTGCGCGCGAAGAGGATGCGGGTGAGCTCACGCGACGCCTGTGGCGCGACGCGCTCGCGTGCGCGGCCGGGCTGCGCGACGCGTTTCCGAACGCTGGCTGAACGGCCAGGAGGGGCGCCGGCAGGGGAGCATCGGCGTATGATCTGGGTTTTCGTCAGCCCGATCCAGGCACCCCACCATGACTTCCGTCGACACTACCCCCGTCCTCGACCATGACAAGCTCGTTACCTTCATCGAGCGCAAGTGGAACGATGAAATCCTCCACGCGCTGACCGACTACATCGCGATCCCCGCGAAGAGCCCCGCATTCGACCCCGACTGGGCGAAGCGCGGCTATCTCGAACGCGTCGTCACCGACGCCGCGCAGTGGGCCGAGCGGCAACCCGTGAAGGGCCTGAAGCTCGAAATCGTGCGCTTGCCGGGCCGTACGCCGGTGATCTTCTTCGAGTCGCCGGCCACGCGCTCGGGCAGCACCGACACGATCCTGCTGTACGGCCACCTCGACAAGCAGCCCGAATTCGACGGCTGGCGCGCGGACCTCGGCCCGTGGACGCCGAAATTCGAGAACGGCAAGCTGTACGGCCGCGGCGGCGCGGACGACGGCTATGCGATCTACGCGAGCCTCGCGGCGCTCGGCGCGCTCGACGAGCAGGGCATCGAGCGGCCGCGCTGCGTCGGCCTGATCGAGACCTGCGAGGAGTCGGGCAGCTACGACCTGCTGCCGTACGTCGACGCGTTGCGCGACCGGCTCGGGCAGGTCTCGCTCGTCGTGTGCCTCGATTCGGGCGCCGGCAACTATGACCAGATGTGGCTCACCACGTCGCTGCGCGGCCTCGTGTCCGGCGACCTGCAGGTCGAGGTGCTGGAAGAAGGCATCCATTCGGGCGTGTACGGCGGCATCGCGCCGTCGAGCTTCCGCGTGATGCGCCAGTTGTTCGAGCGCCTCGAGGACGCGAAGAACGGCAACCTGCTGCCGGGCGCGTTCCATTGCGAGATTCCGTCGAGCCGCGTGCGCGAAGCCGAGGCCGCCGCCGCGATCCTCGGCGATACGGTATGGAAGGGGCTGCCCTGGGCGTGCGGCCAGGACGGCAAGCCCGTGCTGCCGACCACGACCGACCCGCGCGAGGCGCTGCTGAATTCGACGTGGCGTCCGTCGTTGTCGGTGACGGGCGCGGCCGGCATGCCGGCGCTCGCCGATGCGGGCAACGTGCTGCGTCCGCGCACCGCGTTCAAGCTGTCGCTGCGGCTGCCGCCGCTCGTCGACGCCGCGCAGGCGGTGCAGCAGTTGAAGGAATTGCTCGAACTCGATCCGCCGTACAACGCGAAGGTCACGTTCAAGCCGGACGCCGGCGCCGCGACGGGCTGGAGCGCGCCGGATCTCGCGCCGTGGCTCGCGTCGTCGCTCGACGCCGCATCGCGCCGCCACTTCGGCGCCGACTGCGCGTACATGGGCCTCGGCGGCACGATCCCGCTGATGAACGTGCTGCAGGAAGGCTTTCCCGCCGCGCAATTCATGGTGTGCGGCGTGCTCGGGCCGAAGTCGAACGCGCACGGCCCGAACGAGTTCCTTCACGTGCCGTACGCGAAGAAGCTCACGGCGGCGGTGGCCGACGTGATCGCGACCGCGCGCTGATCGTCGCAGCATCGGACGTACCGATTGCCCGACCCGAACCGACTGGATGGAGTATTGCCGATGACCGCACTGCCGACGCCCGATACCGCACCGCTGCGCATGCGCGCCGAACCGCTGCATGCGTTCGTCGCGGCACTCTGGGAACGGGCCGGCAGTAACCCGCGCGAAGCGACGCTCGTCGCCGATCACCTGGTCGGCGCGAATCTCGCGGGCCACGATTCGCACGGGATCGGGATGATCCCGAATTACGTCGCGTCGTGGCGGGAAGGGCAGTTGCAACTGAACGGGCACGCGTCGATCGTTCGCGACGGCGGCGCGGTGCTGACGATCGACGGCGGGCGCGGCTTCGGCCAGGTGATCGCGTTCGAGGCGATGGTCGAAGGCGTCGAGCGCGCGCGGCGCATGGGGATCTGCGCGATCGGGCTGCGCGACGTCCATCACCTCGGCCGCATCGGGCACTGGGCCGAGCAGTGTGCGCACGCGGGGCTCGTGTCGTTCCATTTCGTCAACGTGCCGGGCGACCTGCTGGTCGCGCCGCTGCACGGCGCCGATCCGCGTTTCGGCACGAACCCGTTCTGCGCCGTGTATCCGCGCGCGGGCAAGCCGCCGCTGCTGCTCGATTTCGCGACGAGCGCGATCGCGTACGGCAAGACGCGGGTCGCGTACAACCAGGGCAAGCGCGTGCCGGCCGGGTCGCTGATCGACCATCGCGGCCAGCCGACCGACGATCCGGCCGTGATGCACGAGCAGCCGTTCGGCGCGCTGCTGCCGTTCGGGCTGCACAAGGGGTATGCGCTCGCGGCGATGTGCGAGATCTTCGGCGGCGCGCTGGTGGGCGGGCATACGACGTACGGCGATACGCTGCAGAAGACGAGCGCGATCGTCAACGGGATGTTGTCGGTGCTGATCGATCCGAAAGCGTTCGACGCGGCCAATGCCGAACGCGAAGCCGATGCGTTCGTCGCGTGGGCGAAGGCGTCGCCGCAGGCCGGCGATACGCCGGTGCAGATGCCCGGCGAACCTGAAGAAGCGAGCCGCGCCGCACGCGGCACGGCCGGTATTCCGGTCGACCGTGCGACATGGCGGCAGATTCGCGAGAGCGCGGCGGCCGTCGGTTTCGACGCGGCCGAACTCGATGCGTGGACGCAGCGTTGCGAGGCATCCGCATGAGCTGGCAGGCGGAGAAGGCGCACGGCGAGGAAATCGCGTATCAGCTTGCGCCGCTCGGTACGGTCGCCGTTGCACGGTTCTTCAGCGGGGCGGCGTTGCGGCTCGACGGCGTGATGTTCGGCTTCATGTCGCGCGGGTCGCTGTTCCTGCGGGTCGACGACGTGAATCGCCCTGCGTTCGTCGCGGCCGGGATGGGGCCGTTCTCGTATGCGCGGCCCACGCGCACCGTCTCGCTCGAGGGCTATTACGAAACGCCGGCCGACGTGCTCGAGGACGCGGGGGCGCTGTTCGACTGGTGCCGCAGCGCGTATCGCGCGGCGCTGCTGGCCGGGCCGCCGAAGCGCAAGGCGAGGGCGGCGTCGAAGACGGTATCCGGGGCGGGGTCGAAGGCTGCGCCGAAAACTGCAGTGAAGGCTGCGCCGAAACCGGCAACGAAGCCTGCAACAAAACCGGCAACGAAACCCGCGTCGGCCCAGAAAACGAAGCAGGCGGCGAAATCCACATCGAAACCGGCGTCGGCGCAGAAACCGAAACCGGCATCGAAATCATCGCCCGCACCGGCACCGAAACCCGCGGCGAAGCGTAAGCAGACGTAGTGCCGACCGCGCGGCGCGACGACCTCGCGATTTCGCTTTCCTTACTTTCAGACTGACCTGTCGCGGCAGACCAGCACACCGCGCGGGCGACTTGCCCGCGTGATCCGGCGCCCGAACGCATCGAGCTTGACGCCCCGCACGTCCTGCATGCTTCACAACCGCGCTGCCGGCGTTTATGATCGGCGCGGGTTGCGCCCGTGCCTCGCGCGACCCGCGCCGGCCTCGTCGCCGGCCCCGCGAACGGCGCACCGTACGCCGCGCGGCACGCTTCCCCACTCATCATTCCAGACGGAGACAGCCGATGCTCGTCCTGATTCTCGGTTTAGCGATCTTCCTCGGTGCGCACTCGATCCGGATCGTCGCCGACGGCTGGCGGTCCGCGACGATCGAGCGGATCGGCGAGAGGGGCTGGAAGGGCGGTTACGCGATCGCGTCGATCGTCGGCTTCGTGCTGATCATCTGGGGGTACGGGATCGCCCGCGCGGGCGCGACGCTGCTGTGGGTGTCGCCGGTCGGCGTGCGCCACCTGACGGGCATGCTGACTGCGGTCGCGTTCGTGCTGATCGCCGCGTCGTACGTGCCGCGCAACCGGATCAAGACGCTCGTCGGGCATCCCATGCTGGCCGGCACGATGGTCTGGGCGGTTGCGCACTTGCTCGTCAATGGCACCGTGCACGCGGTCGTGCTGTTCGGCGCGTTCTTCGTGTGGTCGATCGTCGATTTCGTCGTGTCGCGTGCGAGGGATCGCCGCGACGGTGTCCGCTATCCGGCCGGCGGGCTGGCCGGCGACGTCGCGACCGTCGTGGCCGGCCTCGTCGCGTGGGCCGTGTTCGCGCGATTCCTGCACGGCCCGCTGATCGGCGTGCGGCCGTTCGGCTGAACGGAACGCGCACGCCGGTCGGCCTGCCGCCGGTCAACGACTCTTCGCGCCGGCGGCCTGCCCGAACGACGGTTGCCTGCGCCGCAGGAAGTACGCCGCGACGATCGCGAGCGCCGTCAGGACCGTGAACCAGAACTGGAAGCGCGAATCCGGGTTGAACGCCTGCGACCCCAGCACGGCCACCAGCGCCAGCAGCGCGACCCAGTTCGACACCGGATAGAACCACGCGCGGAACGCCGTCGGGTCGCGTTGCTCGTGCTTCGTCTGCCGACGCATCGCGAAGTGCGCGACGATGATGAAGATCCACACGATCATCACGAACGCGCCGCTGCTCTTCGCGAGCATCAGGAACAGATCGCCGCCGCTCACGAAGTGAATGCCCAGGATCGACACGCAGATGGCGAGGCACAGCACGAGCGCGTTCATCGGCACGCCCTTCGCGTTGGTGCGGCCGAACATCGCCGGCGCGTGGCCGCGCTGGCTCAGCGAGAACAGCATGCGCGAGTTCGAGAACAGGAACGAGTTCATCACCGACATGAACGACACGAACAGCACGATCTTCATCGCGACGGCGGCGCCCGTGAAGCCCGCCATGCCGAACAGCGACACGTACGGCGATTTCAGGTTGGCCTTGTCGGTCCACGGCATGCACAGGATCAGGATCGACACCGAGCCGACGTAGAACACCATCACGCGCACGATCACGCTCTTGATCGCGCGGATCACGTTCCTGCTCGGGTTTTCCGATTCGCCCGCGGCCACCGCCGCGATCTCGCTGCCGCCGAGCGAGAAGATCACGACCATCACGCCGGCGAGCACGGGCGAGATGCCGTTCGGCATGAAGCCGCCGTGATCGGTCAGGTTCACGAGCCCCGGTGCGGGAATGCGCGGCTGGAAGCCGAGCAGGATCGACGCGCCGAGCGCCATGAACACGATGATCGTCGCGACCTTCGCGAACGACAGCCAGTATTCGGCTTCCCCGAACGAGCGCACCGAGTACGCGTTGCTCGCGATCAGCGTGACCAGCATGAACAGCGCGCCGCCCCAGACCGGCAGCCACGGCAGGAAATCGTGGAGGATCGCGCCGAGCAGGATCGCTTCGACGGTGATCGTCATCATCGACTTGAACCAGTACAGCCAGCCGACCGCGAAGCCGGCCCATTCGCCGAGGTAGCTGCTCGCATACGTGGAGAACGAGCCGCTGTCGGGATTGCGGGACGCCATTTCGCCGAGCATGAACATGACCAGCGTGACGATCACGCCGCCGATCAGGTACGACAGGATTGCCGCGGGGCCGGCCGTTGCGATGATCGCGCCGGAGCCGACGAACAGGCCCGCGCCGATCACGCCGCCGAGCGCGATCATCGTGATGTGCCGTTGCTTGAGGCTCTGCCTCAACGTGTTGTCCTGCATCTCCTACCTCTAGTTATTGTTGGCCGGGAACGTATCGGGCGGCACGGCGGCAGGCGTTCCGCCGCCGCGGGCGCGCCGATGTCGAGGGAGCGTGTGTGACGCGATGTGCGGGCCGCCGGCGGTGAGTCGGGATGGCGGCCACGTGTGCCGATCGGTGCCCGCGAGAGGGCGATGATCGCGACAACCCGGATTGTGGTCGGACGTGGCCGCGACGGCAAACGAGATATGCGAAAGACGTCTTGCGGTTTGCTCATCAATTGCCGCGGTCGCGGCAGGATGAGCGTGGGTTCAGATCGGTTTGACGAACAACCCGATGGTCAGCAGCGCGCCGATGCAGACGATCGCGATGCGCAGCACGCGTTCGTTCACGCGATGCAGCGCCCACGCGCCGAGCAGGCCGCCGACGATTGCGCCGCCGCCGAGCGCGATCGCCTCACGCCAGTGCAGGTGCGGCGAGGTGACGAACAGCACGACCGCCGACGCGTTCATCACGCCCGCGAGCGCATTCTTGGTCGACATCGCGTGACGCGGCGGCAGGCCGGCCATCGTCAGTGCGGCCATCATCAGGAACCCGATGCCGCCGCCGAAGTAGCCGCCGTAGATCGCGATCAGGAACTGCGAGACCCCGGCCGCGACCGGGCCGAGATGTTGCGCGCCGGCACCCGGCTTGCGGAAGAAACTGCCCCACGCGAACACGATCGTCGCGAACAGCACGAGCCACGGCACCAGATGCGAGAAGATCGACGACGGCGTTTTCAGCAGTAGCAGGCCGCCGAGCGCGCCGCCGGCCACGCTGATCGCGAACAGGGCGCGAAACGGCAGCCTGCCCACGCCGCTCACCATGTTGCGACTCGCCCAGCCCGTGGTGACCTGGCCGGGGAACAGGGCGACCGTCGACGTGATGTTGGCCGCGAGCGGCGACATCCCCGACACGATCAGTGCGGGCAGCGTGACGAACGAACCGCCGCCCGCGAGGGCGTTCTGGAGACCGGCCCAGAGGCCGGCGACAATGATGAGAGCGAGCATCGGTGCGCAACGGAAGAGGTGGCGGGGCGCGCTTGCCGGACGTGCGCAGGCGTGGCGGTCGCACGATGGTAATGCAGGATCGCGGTCGCCGGAAGCCGGTGCGCACGCGGGTGCGTGACGTCACGCGTCCGGTTGGGCGGCTTTTGCCGGTGCGTCGTCGTCGTGGTCGTCGTCGACATCCGGATAGACGATCGTGCCGTCGTCCCGGACCACCGCGCCGGCCGTCAGCCGCGCGGGCTCCACGCGGTTGCGGCCCATGATGTGCAGCACCGTTTCGCCGCGCGCGATCAGGTAGTCGGACACGATGCGCCGGTGGCAGCGCCACCACACGGCTTCCGAACACATGATCGCGCAGCGCTGCCCGTGCCCTTGGGCGATCAGTTGGTCGAGTCCCGCGTGAAACGCCGGCGACAACGCGTAATCCGCGTAGCGGTGAAAGCTGCGGTTGGTCCAGAAATCGTTGACGTCGTCGGGTACGCCGTGCGACTTGCCGCGCAGGCCGCCGAGTTCGGCGATGTGTTCGTACGCGATGTCGGCGGCGGCGAGCGCATCGGGCAGCGTCGCTTCGTTGAATTGCGGGTTGGTGCGCGAACGCGTCATCTTGCGGATATCTGCGAGCAGCGTGATCTCGACCGCGTCGAGCAGGTCGACGAATTCGTCGAGCGTGCGGTTCGAATGGCCGATCGTATAGAACGGGAGCGTCATGCGTCGTCCTTGCCGGCGATGCGTTCGAGCACGCGGCCGCGATGCGCGGCGACGTGGTCGGTCCGGTCGCTCTTGATCTCGTACTGCGGATCGTCGGGCGACGCGCGATGGCGATGCCCCTTGTAGTCGAAGTCGGCGGTGTGGATCGCGATGATCGTGCCGGTCACGTAGCCGGCTTCGGAATTCCAGCGGACGTGGTCGCCCAGTCTGAATGGCGTGGTCATGCCGCGGTGCCTCCTTGTGTCGATACGCGGTGGGGCGGCCCTCGCAGCTTTGGCAGTGCGCGCCGGGAAGCCGGCCGCGAGGGAGAACGTGCATGGATTCATTATCTGCCGCGACCGCACACGGTAAAAGACACGGACGGCGGCGGGGCGACCCGGTGCTGCATGCGCAATCGGCGTGCCTTTCATTTCAATGACGACATGGGCGCCGATCCTCCCGCTTGCCCACATGAAATTGTCATGCTAGTTTTTCATGAAATTTCTCTGAGTAATTTTCACGGGAGTCCGCATGTTCGTGCAGTCCGACCGTCACGTCGCAAGCTACTACGCCGATACCTACCCGGCGCCGATCCCGCTTCGGCCGACGCTGGACGAGCGCGTCGACGCCGACGTGCTGGTCGTCGGAGCGGGCTTCAGCGGGCTGCATACGGCGCTGCGGCTTGCGCTTGCCGGCAAGCGCGTCGTCATGCTCGAAGCAAGCCGCGTCGCGTGGGCCGCATCGGGCCGCAACGGCGGACAGGCGCTGCTCGGCTGGTCGTGCGACATGCAGCCGCTCGAGGATGCGCTCGGCCGCGACGGCGCGCGCCTGCTGTGGGACAGCATGCGCTGGGCGGCGGCCGAAGTGCGCGAACTGCCGGCGCGGCACGGTTTCGACATCGACTACCGGCCCGGCAGCCTGTGGGCCGCGGTGCGGCCGCGGCGCGTCGCGATGCTGGCGCACGCGCGCGACGAGGCGGCCGAACGCTGGGGCTATGATCGGCTGCGCATGATCGAGCGCGGCGAGATGCCCGAATGGATCGGCGGCACGCGCTATCTCGCGGCGCTTCACGATCCGGAGGCCGGCCACCTGAACCCGTTGAAGCTCGCGCTCGGCCTCGCACGGACGATCGAGCGCGCGGGCGGCCGCATCTTCGAACAGAGCCGCGTGCTCGACTGGCGCGAGACGGCCAGCGGCTACGTCGCCCGCACGGCGCGTGGCGAAGTGCGCGCGGACGTGCTGGTGCTCGCCTGCAATGCGTACGTCGACCGGCTCGACCGCGACCTCGCGCGCCGGCTGCTGCCGGTCGGCACATATCAGGTCGCCACCGCGCCGCTCGCGGCCGACGTCGCGCGTGCGCTGCTGCCGCGCAACAGTTGCGTGATCGACAACCAGTTCGTGCCCGACTACTTCCGCCTGAGCCCCGACAACCGGCTGCTGTTCGGCGGCGGCTGCACGTATCTCGGCGGCATCCCGGCCGATATCGCGGGCGCGACGCGCCCGCACCTCGAACGCGTGTTTCCGCAACTGGCCGGCGTGCCGCTCGAGTACGCGTGGGGCGGTCACATCGACATCAGCATGCGCCGCACGCCGGACATCGGCCGCCACGGACAGCGCTTCTGGCTGCAGGGCTTTTCGGGGCACGGCGTGCTGCCGACGCTCGCCGGCGCGCGTGCGGTGGCCGACGCCGTGCTCGGCGACGCACGCCTGCTCGCGCAGTACCAGCGCATCCGCAACCCGCGCTTTCCCGGCGGCGACCGGCTGGCCGCGCCGCTCGAAGCGATCGGCAAGGCCTGGTACCGTCTGCGCGATACCGTCTGATTGCATCGGAATCCATCATGAACGAACAGGAAGAGATAGAAAGTCTGGCGATCCTGATCCGCGACCTGCGCAAGCATCGCAAGGTCACGCTGAACGATCTCGCCGAACGGATCGGCCGCTCGGTCGGCTTTCTGTCGCAGGTCGAGCGCGGGCTGTCGCGCCCGACGGTCGCGGATCTCACCGCGATCGGCGAGGCGCTCGGCGTGCCGACCACGTATTTCTACAGCCTGAGCAAGCCGCGCAGCGTGCCGTGGGTCACGCGGCCCGACGAGCGGCGCACCGTGTATTACGCGGCCGGCATTACCGACATCCTCGTGTCGCCGAACATGCGTGCGCGCTTCTCGATCCTCGAAAGCCATCTCGAGCCGGGCGCCAGCAGCGGAGAGCGGCCGGTCGACGACAGTGACGAGCAGGGCGGCTTCGTGCTCGAAGGAGAACTGACGATCTGGATCGACGGCGACGACACGCCGGTCACGCTCGGTCCGAACGATGCATTCCAGCTTCCCGCGCACAAGCGGTTCCGTTACGCGAACCTGACCGACGCGCCGACGCGCGTGATCTGGGTATTCACCTGAGTTGAGTGGTCGACGGGGTGGGCTGGAGTGCTGGTCGCCTCGTCACGTAGCCTGTTTGCACTACTGATCGACATGCGGCATGCGTTGCCCCGTGCGTCGCATGAATCCGGTTCGCCGCGCCGCGGCACCGCCATACAAGACATGGAAAGGATGAGACATGGCTGACGTCGTTCCCGCGCTGGTCAGTGAAGTCCGCGCATTCCGGCAGGCGCACCCCGAGATCCGTTATGTCGACCTGATCTGCCTCGACCTGCCCGGGCACTTCTACGGCAAGCGCTATCCGATCGATGCGCTCGAAAAGGTCGCGGCGGGTTCGCTGCTGAAGCTGCCGCAGAACTGCATCCTGCTCGGCACGCAGGGTGGGCTCTACAAGATCGGCGACTACTGTTTCAACGACGGCGACCCGGACGCCGTGCGCCGGCTGATTCCCGGCACGCTGAAGCCGGTGACCTGGGAGAGGCAGCCGCTCGGCCAGATGCTGATCACGACCGACGGCACCGATTCACCGGTCGAGTTCGAGCCGCGCGAGGTGCTCGCGCGGGTGCTGAAGCGGCTCGCGCGGCGCGGCATCCGGCCGGTCGTCGCGTTCGAGCTCGAGTTCTACCTGTTCGACGCACAGCTCGAGGAGGGGATGCCGAAGTATCCGCGCGACCGCCTGTCCGACGATCGCGACGATCAGCCGAACATGCATATCGAGCGGCTGTCGCGTTTCTCCGACGTGCTGCACGAGATGGTCGACGTCGCGTGCGCGCAGGGGATCGATGCGACCGTGATCACGGCCGAGCTCGGACCCGGCCAGTTCGAGATCAATTTCGGCCATTGCGACGACGGGCTGCGCGCGGCCGACTGGTCGGCGATGTTCTGCCGCAGCACGCGCGGCGTCGCGCTGCAGCACGGCTATCGCGCGAGCTTCATGGGCAAGCCGTACCTGCATGCGCCGGGCAGCGGGATGCACGTGCACGTGAGCCTGTACGACGATGCCGGGAGCAACCTGCTCGCGGCGGACGGGCAGCGGCCGCTGCGGCATGCGGTGGCCGGCTGCCTCGCGCTGCTGCCGCATTGCATGCCCGTGTTCGCGCCGAATCACAATGCGTTCCGCCGTTACGGATCGATGGTGAATGCGGCGAGTCGCGCAAGCTGGGGCTTCGAGGATCGCGATGCGTGCATCCGCATTCCCGAGTCGGATGCCCGCAACCTGCGGATCGAGCATCGGCTCGCGAGCGCCGATGCGAACCCGTACCTGGTGCTCGCGGCAATTCTGTCGGGGATGGAGCACGGGTTCGATACCAAGAGCGAACCGATCGCGCCGCTCAACGACGATCGCGGCAGCGGGATCGATTTTCCGAAGGAGATGCTGTCGGCGGTCGCCGCGATGCAGGATCATCCGGCCGTGCGCGAAGGGCTCGGCAGCGAGTTCGTGATGGTGTATTGCGAGAACAAGCGGCAGGAGGAGCTGGATTTTCGCAACGAGATCAGCGCGCGGGAGTATCGGTGGTTTCTGTGATGGCCGCGCGCGTCGAAGCAGCCGGCTAGAGAAGTGCGCGCCAGTAGCGCACTTCCTCGATCGGCGTACCGTCGATCTCGAAGGTCTTGATGTCGTCTTCGGCGACGAAACCTTCGCGTTCGTAGAACATCCTCGCTCGACGGTTTTTGGCGAGCACCCACAGCGACACCCACGCATGACCCGCGTCGTGCAGCGCTCGGCATGCATGGTCGACCAGCCGCGCGCCGATCCCTTGCCCGCAATGCGACGGGTGCAGATAGATCGCTTCGATTTCGCCCCACGCACCGTCCTTGTCGGCGTCGCGCGTCGGCCCGTACGCGATCCAGCCGGTCGGTGCGTGGTTCGCGAAGGCGAGCGCGACGTGCGGTCGTCCCGCGTCGAGCGTCTCGCGCCACGCGGCCGTGCGTTTTTCGACCGACAGGTCGGCGAGGAACTGCGCCGGCACGATGTCCATGTAGGTGGCTTGCCACGACGCGACGTGAATGCTGGCGATGGCCGGTGCATCGGCGGAGGTGGCCGCGTGGATGTCGATCGTCGTCGTGTTCGGTGCCATGTGCCTCCCGTGTGATCGGTTGCCGTCTGCCGCGCGGCTGTCCGCCGGATTCATGCCGCCGGATCGAGACTGCCGTCGATGGCGAAACGGTAGTGGATGTCCACGTGCGATGCGTCGCCCGGTGCATCGGTTTTCTTCAACACGAACTCGAACGCGGGTTCGAACCAGCCGTCGCGTGCGATTTCTCCGCCGAGGATCTCGACGTCGTACCAGCCGTTGTCGACTTCAATGACGGGCCGGCCCGGTTCGCGATAGCGCGCAAGCAGCGTATTCACCGTGTCGTCGGTGAAACGTTCGAGAATGCGCCACGTGTAGAGCATCACCGCACGATGCTCGACGCGCAATACGTATCCACCGCGCCGATGCTGCAGACGACTGCCTGCTTTCAGCAATTCGGGCGTGCCGTCGTCCAGCGTGAAGATGACCGTATACGGATGATTCTCGATGCCGGCCAGCGGAATGACGATGCCTTCCAGCACCGCGTGGTCGCCGCTGTCGCCGGTCGTGAACGCCGACGCGACGTCGTCCGGCAGCCCGTGTTCGTCCTTGTACCGTTTCAGCAGCAGAAGATCGCCGACGAGAAAGTAGTCGATCAGATCGTTGAGGACTTCGGAGAATTCATGCCGCATCATCGTTCCTTTCGAGCAGCGTGCCGTGCCGCGACATGCTTCGCGGCACGGCACGCGTGGCAACCTTACTCGCCGAGCTTCGACGTCACGCAGCCGGTGCTCGAGCATTCGCGCTCGCGTTCGCGCAGGAACGACAGCCGCGACTGCGTCATGTCGTTCGCGCACTGGATATCGACGAGGTAGCTGCTGCCGCGCGTTTCGCTGCACTGCGCGTCGCGCTGTTTCAGCCACGCGAGCTGGCCGGCCTTCAGCGTCGCCTGCTGGTCGCCGCTCAGTTGCTTGCGCAGCCGGCCGTATTCGTCGTTGAGATCGCGATCGGATTGCGAGAACTGCGTGCTGGTGCAATACACCTGGTCGAACGCGCTGCGCGGCTTTCCGCAACCGGCCGCGTGCGCGGCGAACGGAACGGCGAGCGCGAGCAACGCGCAGGATGCGAGCAGATTCTTTTTCTTCATGGTGAGGCTCCTGGCTGGGTGAAAACCGTTGAATCCGACGAGAAATGCCGTCGTTTATTGGGGCGTCGTACACGCGTCGATGCCGCTTGCGATCGCGGCGGACAGGCGCTGGATCGTCTCGCGCCGTGCGAGCCGCGCTTCTTCATCCGGATTGACGATCACGCCGGCTTCGACCAGCACGGCCGGAATCGGCGCGGTGCGCAGCACGACGAGGTCGTCGAAGCGGTGGATGCCGAGTTGCGGGTCGATCAGCGGGCGATTCTCGCCGCGGATCGGCTGCGCGTGATACAGCGATGGCCGTTCGCCGGCCGCGACGAGCCGTTCGGCGATCGTCTTCGCGCAACGCAGGCTCTCCGCATAGTGCGGATTGCGCTCCGACACGAACACCGAGAAGCCGCGGAATTCGCGCTGCCGGCCCGCGTCGATGAACTGCTGCTGCATCGAGTCGTGATGGATCGACACGAACAGGTTCGCGTCGGGCGCCTGCGTCGAGCGCTGATCGAGCTTGATCTCGCGGCCGTCCGCCGAGGTGCGCAGCACGCGGTCGCCGTGCGCAGCGAGTTTGTCGGCGACCGCGCCGGACAGATCCAGGTTGTACAGGTATTCGACGCGGCCGCTCGCGCCGGTGGAGCCCGGATGCGCGGGCGTATGGCCGGTGTCGACGACGATGTAGCGCCCGGATGCGGACTCGGTAACGGTCGTGGTGGTGGTGTCGGCCGCGTGCAGCGCCAGCGGTGCACCGAGCAGCGGGGCGCACGCGAGCACGCGCGCGGCGGCGCGCACGAGCGGGCGAAGGCGTCGGAAGGTTCGGTTCGTCATTGTTGTTATCGAGAAGGGCGGACGGCGCGTCGAATGGCGCGCCATCGTCGGCCTGCTCAATGCAGTCGGAATGTCGCGCGATTATAGCGGGTGGCGGCGACGCCGCAATGACGAACGACGGCCATCAGGACATCACGCGGTGCGCCGCACGCATGCCCCAGTACGACGCTTCCTCGAACAGCGACAGTCCTGACAGGTCGGCATGCGCGAACACGACGGGGCCGTCGACATCGCGCAGTGCGAGCAGCCCCGGCCGGCTCAGGAAGCCGACGTCGGGCGTCGCCATCGCATGGCCGCGCACGGTGATCTCGAGCGCGGTCGCATGCTTCCACAGTTCGCGTCCGTACACGGCCTGCAGGTCGATCGCCGCCTGCTCGCGCAATGCGTCGGGCTTCGCCTGCGCGAGCCAGCGGCGCGTATCGTCCGGCGTTTGCGTGCTCAATGCCTGATACGCGGAGAACACCGAGCGCGTCGGCGGCGACATCCGGATCAACTGATGCGTCGACACGACGTAGCCGAGACCCGCGCCGTCGTAGACGACGTTGTCCCACGCGAGCGGCACGCCCGCTTCCTCGGCCGGCATGCCGTCGAGCAGGAAGTTGGATACGAGCCACGGCGCGCGCGGCGGCAGGTCGCGCGCGGGTTCGAAACCGTACGCGGCAAGCTGCGGAAACACGCGCGCCGCGACGAACAGCGGCATCGCGCACACGACCCGGCGCGCCTTCAGCGTGAACGTCGACAGCGTGCCGTCATGGCCGACGCGTGCGCACAGCACGTCGACGCCGCCGGCGCGTTCGGTCGCGCGCACCGCGAAGCCATCGCGCGACCACGCGTTCGAGCCGGTGCGCGCGGTGATCGAATCGCTCAGCTTCGTCACCATCGTGTGCAGCCCGTCGGGCCAGGTCAGTACCGCGCCGTCACTCGCATCGCCCGCATGACCGCCACGCGACGAGAAGTAGTGCAGGCCGGCCCACGCGGAGACATGCTCGTAACCGGCGCCGTAATCGTCGCGGCAGCAGTAGTTCAGATACCAGTGCAGCGCCTTCGCGGTATAGCCTTCGTCGAGCAGCCACTGGCGGAACGAGCGCCGGTCGAGTGCGCGCCAGCGCGGGTCGCGCGACGATTCCGCGATCGGGATGCAGAACACCTTGCGGCCGTCGGCGCCGCGCGCGGTGCGCAGCCCGTCCGTGTACGCGAAGAAGCGCGCCTGCTGCGCGAGCGCGTCGGCGTCGAGGCCGGTGGTCGGCACAATGCCATCCTGCCACTGCCCGCCGATGAACAGGCGCTCGTCCGGTGCGTGGACGAGTACGCGTTCGTCGTACACGGGGCGCGCGGAGAACGGCGCGGATTCGATCACGCCGAGATCGGCGAGCATGTCGCGCAGGTGGGCGGATTCGAGCGACGGCAGCGGCAGATAGTGCGCGCCCTTCGGATAGCCGAGTTCGCCGAAGCGCCCGCCGGCCGCGTTGCCGCCGAATTCGGGGCCGGCGAGCACCGTGAAGCGCGTATGGCCCGCGCGCGCGAGCTGCCATGCGCACGACAGCCCGGCCGCGCCGGCGCCGAGGATCGCGACATCCGTCTCGATCGTGCCGGACGGTGCGGGCAGCGTGGCATGGTCGCGGAGCGCATGGCCTTCGCGCATGCCGGGGTAGTCGATCTGCGGCGTCGTCTCGATCCAGCCGGTGCGGCCGCATGCGGCGAGCGACGCGGCTGCCGATGCGACGAGGAACGTGCGGCGATCCATCAGCGCAGCACGTGCTTCCAGTCGTCGTCGAAGCGGCGCACGAGCGGCTGGTCGTTGAGTTCGTTCGGCGACATCGACAGCGCCGGCATGTCGGCCGGGAAGTGGAACATCTCGGCGGCCGTTTGCGCATCGAGCCAGCGCGTCGGCACCGAGTAATGCGTCGGCACCGTGAAGTCGCGGCGCTTGCCGGCGATCACGAAGCCCCAGTCGCCGAACGACGGCACGTAGCAGTGGTACGGCCACGTGTTGAGCCCGGCTTCGTGCAGCGTCGCGATGATGGTCCAGTACGCGTGCGGCGCGAAATACGGCGATGTCGACTGGATCACCGTGTAACCGTTCTCCGACAGGTGGCGCGCCAGCAGCCGGAACACCGGCACCGAATACAGGCGGCCGAGCCCGAAATTGGTCGGATCGGGGAAGTCGACGACGATCGCGTCGTACACGTCGGCATTCGATTCGAGCCAGCGCACCGCGTCGTCGTTGATCACGTGCACGCGTGGGCCCTTCAGCGCGCCCTGGTTCAGCTTGACGAGCGGTGCCGACGTCGAGAACAGCTTCGTCATCGCCGGATCGAGATCGACGAGCGTGATCTGTTCGAGGTTGCGGTGCTTGAGCAGTTCGCGCACCGCGAGGCCGTCGCCGCCGCCCAGCACGAGCACGCGCTTCGCCCACGGCAGCGCCTCGATCGCCGGATGGATCAGCGCCTCGTGATAGCGGTGCTCGTCGCGCGACGAGAATTGCAGGTTGCCGTTCAGGTACAGCCGCATGTCGTCGTGCCACTGCGTGAGCACGATGCGCTGGTACGGCGTCGTTTCCGAGTAGATCGTCTCATCGCCGTACACGCCGTGTTCGGCCCAGTGCGTGATGCGATCCGACAGCGCGAACCCGGCGACCAGCAGCCCGATCACGAGCGACGCACGCATCAGCTTGCCGCGCACGTTGCGGATCTCGTCGCGAAACAGGTGGGTCGTCCACAATGCGACGAATGCGTTCAGGAGACCGAACAGGAAGCTCGTACGCAGCAGGCCGAGGCGCGGCGCGAGCACCAGCGGGAAGATCAGCGACACGGCCAGCGAGCCGAGATAGTCGAAGGTCAGCACCTCGCTGACGGTATGGCGGAACGCCTGGCGCCGCTGCTGAAACGCGCGCATCACGAGCGGAATCTCCATCCCGATCAGCAGGCCGAGCGCGAGCACCAGTGCGTAGAGCGCCGCGCGAAACGGCGCGGCGAGCCATGCGAACACCACGAACAGCAGCGCTGCCGACACGCCGCCGAGCAGGCCGACGAGCAGCTCGATGTCGACGAAGCGGTCGAGCACGTCGTCGTCCTCGACGAACTTCGCGAGCCACGAACCGATCCCCATCGCGAACAGGTAGCAGCCGATCACCGACGAGAACTGCAGGATCGAGTCGCCGAGCAGATAGCTCGACAGCGCGCTGCTGATCAGTTCGTAGCCGAGCCCGCACGACGCGAGCACGAGAATCGACAGGACGAGCGCACGCTTATGCAGCATCGCGCATCCGTTGTGCAGTGTTCGGCAATGTGGATATACTGGCGCGGATTTTCGTCTGGCGGCCCCGTGCGGGCCGGCCGGCGACGGGGCGGCGAACCGAGCACAAAATCCGAGGAAAAGAATGAATAGTGCCTATCTTTATGCGGTTCATTTACTGTCGGCGTTCGTGCTGCTTCTCGTGTTCGCGGCAGTGTACCTGAAGGTCACCCCGTTCGACGAACTGGCGCTGATCCGCGACGGCAACGCGGCCGCGACGCTGTCGTTCGGCGGCGCATTGATCGGTTTCTGCCTGACGCTCGCATCCAGCATCGCGCACAACTCGACGCTCGGCGAAGTCGTGATCTGGGCCGTCGGCGCGATGATCGTGCAACTGATCACCTATGCGGTGCTGACGCGCGTGATGCCCGGCATGAATCATGCGATCGAGGATCGCAACGTCGCGATGGGCGGCCTGATGGGCACCGCGTCGCTCGTCGTCGGCATCATCAATGCCGCCTGCCTGACCTGACGCGCCACGCGTTTCGAGGAGACCGACATGAGTCTGGGTTCATTCATCCGCAAGCAGTTCATCGACGTCCTGCAATGGACGGAAGACACCGACGGCGTGCTGGCCTGGCGCTATCCGATGGAAGACCAGGAAATCCAGTACGGCGGCAAGCTGACCGTGCGCGAAACCCAGGTCGCGATCTTCGTCAACGAGGGCAAGGTCGCCGACGTGTTCCAGCCGGGGCTCTATACGCTGGAAACGCGCACGCTGCCGGTACTCACGAACCTGAAGAACTGGGACAAATTCTTTCAGTCGCCTTTCAAGTCCGACGTCTATTTCTTCAGCACGCGGCTGCAGCTGGGCCGGCGCTGGGGCACCGCGCAGCCGGTGACGATCCGCGACCGCGAATTCGGCTTCGTGCAATTGCGCGCGTTCGGTATCTATTCGTATCGGATCGTCGATGCGGCTGCGTTCCACCGCGAGGTGAGCGGCACGCGCGCGGCATACACGGTCGACGATCTCGAACAGCAACTGCGCAATCTGGTCGTCACCGCGATGAGCACGACGTTCGGCTCGGCCGACGTGCCGTTCGTCGACATGGCCGCGAACCAGTCGCTGCTGTCGCAGCGCGTCGCCGAGGCATTGGTGCCGGTGTTCACACGTTACGGGCTGGCGCTCGACGCGTTCGCGGTCGAGAGCGTGTCGCTGCCGGCCGAGCTGCAAAAGGCGCTCGACCTGCGGATCGGTGCCGGGATGGCCGGCGATCTCGCGCGCGCCACGCAATACCAGACCGCGCAGGCGATTCCGCTCGCCGCGCAAAACCCGGGCGGCATCGCCGGGGTTGGCGCGGGGCTCGCCGCGGGCGCGGCGATCGGGCAGGCGATGGCCGGCCAGATCGCGGGCGCCGCGCAACCGGCGCAGGCCGCACCGCCCGCGCCCGTTGCCGCACCGGTGGCCGCCGCGCCGGCCGAGAGCACCGATTACGTGCAGCGGCTCGAGCAGTTGAAGGCACTGTTCGACAAGGGCCTCGTGACCGAAGACGAATATTCGCGCGCGAAGGCCGAGATCCTCGCGAAGCTCACCCGGTAAGCGGCGCGCATGTTCCGTACCTCGTGCCCCCAGTGCGGCGCGCCGGTCGAGTTTCGCTCGGCCGCGGCGGTGATGGCCGTCTGCGCGTTCTGCCGTAGTACGTTGCTCAAGCGCGGCGCCGAGGTCGAGCGCATCGGTGAACTGGCCACGGTGCTCGACGATGCATCGCCGATCCAGATCGGCACGGCCGGGCGCTACGACAAGCGTGCGTTCACGGTGCTCGGCCGCATCCAGATGACCTACGACGCCGGCGCGTGGAGCGAGTGGTACGTCGTGTTCGACGACGGCGCGTTCGGCTGGCTGTCGGATGCGTCGGGCCAGTACGCGATCACGGTGCGCGAACCCGACGATGCGTCGGGCGGCGCGTGGCCCGCATTCGATACGCTCGAACCGGGCATGCGGATCGACCACGGCGGCCGCGCGTATCTGGTGTCGGACGTGCGCACCGCGCGCTGCACGGGCGGCGACGGCGAGCTGCCGTTTCGCGTCGATGCCGGCTGGGAGGCGCGCGTCGCCGACCTGCGCACGGGCAATGCATTCGCGACCTACGACTATTCCGACGCCGGGTCGAACGGCGGCAGCCCGGCCGTCTATGCGGGCGAGGCGCTGGAATTCGACGCGCTCGCGTTCACGGGGCTGCGCGACATCGAAAACGACACGCGCGAGAAGCGCGGCGCGGAGCTGGTGCCGTTCGCATGCCCGAGCTGCGGCGCGCCGCTGTCGTATGCGCCGAACGTGGCCGACTACGTCGTGTGCGGCAGTTGCCACGCGGGCGTGCAGTGCACGGCCGAGCAGCAGACCGTGTTCGCGGCCCGGCGCAAGCTCGAAGCGGTGAAGGGCGCGCTCGAACTCGGCGCGATCGGCACGTTCGACGGCGTGAAGTACACGGTGATCGGCATGATGCGCTGCCGCGTGCCGGGCGACGACGAGACGTGGGACGAATACCTGCTGCTGAACCCGAAGCGCGGCTTCCTGTGGCTCGTGCAGAGCGAAGGGCGCTGGGAACGCGTGCAGGTGCTCGACCACTGGCCGACGATCGGCAGCGAATCCGGCAACGTGACCGACGGCGGCAAGACCTATCGGCTGCGTGAGGAATACGAATCGGAGGTCGTCTACGTGGTCGGGGCATTCAACTGGCGCGTGCAGGCGGGCGATCGCACGTCGATCATCGACTACGGCTGGCAGAAGGACAAGCTGACGCGCGAGCGCAGTGACGCGGAGATCGTCTGGTCGCGTGCGCGACCGCTGTCGGGCGGCGCGCTCGCCGAACGCTTCGGCACGCCGGCGCTGGCCGCGGCGACGACGGCCGCCACGGGCGCGACCGAATCGATGGGTCTGTTTGGCAACAAGGGGCCGCACAGTTTCGCGCCGCTGCCGTTCATGTTCAGCGCGTTGCTCGTGATCTTCAACCTCGGATCGCTGTTCTCGTTCACCGGCCGCTCCGTCTACGTGCTGGTCGGCCTGCTGGTGCTGTGGCTGCCGGAATGGCTGTGGAAGCGGTTTGCATCGGACGGGGGCAACGCGTGATCCGGTACATCCTCTACGGCGTCTACGGCCTGATCGTCGTCACGCTGTTCAGCTGCGCATCGATCGGCGGCAGCGGTTCGGGCGGCGGCGGGTGGGGCAGCTCGTCGGCGCGCAGCGGCTACTCGTCGTACGGGTCGCACAAATGACTGCGCGCGACGGGATCGCGCCGCCGTGCGCGACGCTCGGCTCGCACGTGCTGGCCGACCTGGCGGGCATCGATGCGGCGTTGCTGCGCGACGCCGCGCGGCTCGAAGCGATCCTCACCGATGCGGCGCAACGGGCCGGCGCGCGCGTGATCGGCGCGCACTTCCATCATTTCGGCGGCGAGCATGGCGTGACGGGTGTCGTGCTGCTGGCGGAGTCGCACATCACGATCCATACGTGGCCCGAGCATCGCTTCGCGGCCGTCGATGCATTCATGTGCGGCGCGGCGCGCGCGGCCGATGCAGTCGACGCGATCGCCGCGGCGCTCGGCACGCACGCGCAGGTTCGGCAGCAGGTGGCCCGCGGCAGTGCGCTGGCCTGAGCCAGGATGCCGCGTGCCGTGCATCGGCCACGGCGGGTCGTCGGGATGGCGGCCGCCGGTCGCTTCCCCCGCTCTATGAATCCGGCAAGTAGCGGGCGGCGCGGCCGCCGGCGCATGCCGGTCAGCGCGGCAGCGCTTCGGCTTCGGCCCAGCGCTTGAACGAATCGAGACGCCGGCGCGTCTGCACGAGATAGAACGCGCCGATCAGCGGTTCGAGCAGCCAGCGCAGCCACGACGGCTGCGCGCGAAAGTGGTACGTGAACTTCACCTCGGTCGACCCGGGCGTATGCTCGACGAAGTTCCAGCTGCCGCTGAAGCGTTCGAGCACCTTCGGGCCTTCGACCATTTCGACGGCGGCGACCTGCGGCGGACGGTATGAAATGTAGCGCGACACCATCGTCGCGCCCGACTGGCTGCGGCAGAACGCGTCGATGCCGACATCGGCGGTCGTTCCGTCGAGCAGATAGGCGTCGCTGAGGAAGTTGTCCCACACGAGCCGCCGTCCGTAGTCCTGCGACCACGTGAACAGGCGCCTGCGGTCGACGCCGACGGTCCGGCTGACTGAGATCCTCATGAAGGCGGGCGCCGCGGCGCGGATTGGGATGAAATCGAGTGTACCGCGCCAATAACCTGTGTTTCGTCAGACTTCGTCAAGTCGAGCATGCGCTCGAACGAGCGCGATTGACGCACCTCGGGAATTCCCCTAGGATTTATCCCAACCCTTCGGGACAGACCCGGAGCGTTTCAATCTCTTGAGGGAGCCTCATGAGTACGCAACAGAACCGGCGCTTCGACGCGCTCGTTTTCATTGGTCGTTTCCAGCCTCCGCATCGTGGTCACCTGAACGTGCTGAAGTCGGCACTGAGTCGGGCCGAACGCGTGTGCGTGCTGATCGGGTCGACCGACAAGCCCCGCACCATCAAGGACCCGTTCTCATTCGACGAGCGCCGCCAGATGCTGGCTTCGCTGCTCGACGCGTCCGAGCGCGATCGCGTGACGATCGCCCCGCTGCAGGATTCGACCTACAACGACGGCGACTGGGTGCGCTGGGTGCAGGATGCGGTGGCCGTCGCGCTCGGCGACGTCGCGCAACGCAAGGTCGGGCTGATCGGCCACGAGAAGGACGCCACCTCGTATTACCTGCGGATGTTCCCGCAATGGGAGCTCGTCGACGTCGACGCGACGGAAGACATTTCCGCCACCGAGATCCGCGACCAGTATTTCGCCGAACGTACCAACAGCTTCGTGCAGTGGGCCGTGCCGGAACCCGTGTTCGGCTGGCTCGAGCGTTTTCGCACGCAGCCGGAATTCGCGCAACTGAAGTCGGAAGCCGAATTCATCGCCGCGTATCGCAAGGCGTGGGCGGCCGCGCCGTATCCGGTCACGTTCGTGACGGTCGACGCGGTGGTCGTGCACTCGGGGCATATCCTGCTCGTGCGCCGCCGCAGCGAACCGGGCCGCGGCCTGTGGGCGCTGCCGGGCGGCTTCGTGAACCAGGACGAGCGGCTCGATGCGGCGTGCATCCGCGAGCTGCGCGAGGAAACCGGCCTCAAGCTGCCGGAGCCAGTACTGCGCGGCTCGATCAAGGATCGCCAGGTGTTCGATCACCCGACGCGTTCGCTGCGCGGCCGCACGATCACGCATGCGTGCCTGTTCAACTTCCCGACCGGCGAGTTGCCGCGCGTGAAGGGCAGCGACGACGCCGACAAGGCGCGCTGGGTCCCGCTCAACGAATTCGCGCAGATGCGCAACGTGATGTTCGAGGATCACTTCGACATCGCGTATCACTTCCTGGGGAAGCTGTGACGCGCTGATTCCCCGCATCCGGTCCGCCGCGACAGACGCGGCGGCACTTCAACGGCCTAGAGGAGCTCTAGCCATGCAAAACGATCCCGGCGGCTTTGCCGCGGTTCTCGCCAATCCGATTCTCAACACGGATTCGTACAAGGCTTCCCACTTCCTGCAGTATCCGCCGGACGCATCGGCGATGTTCTCGTACGTCGAATCGCGCGGCGGCCGCTACGACCGCACGCTGTTCTTCGGCCTGCAGATGCTGCTGAAGGAGTATCTGTGCAAGCCCGTGACGCACGCGATGATCGACGACGCGCGCGATTTCTTCACCGTGCACGGCGAGCCGTTCAACGAAGCAGGATGGCGTCATATCGTCGAGTACTACGATGGCTACCTGCCGGTGAAGATTCGAGCGGTGCCGGAAGGCTCGATCGTGCCGGTGCACAACGTGCTGATGACGGTCGAATGCGACGACCCGCAGGTGTTCTGGCTCGCGTCGTATCTCGAGACGATGCTGTTGCGCATCTGGTATCCGGTGACGGTGGCGACCCGTAGCTGGCATCTTCGGCAAACGATTCGCCGTTTCCTCGAAAGGACCGACGACGATCTCGCGCAACTGCCGTTCAAGCTGCACGACTTCGGCGCGCGCGGCGTGTCGAGCGCGGAATCGGCCGCGATCGGCGGCGCCGCGCACCTCGTGAGCTTCATGGGCTCGGACACGGTGCTCGGCGTGCTGGCCGCGAACCGCTTTTATCGCGAGCCGATGGCCGCGTACTCGGTGCCGGCGGCCGAGCACAGCACGATCACGTCGTGGGGGCGCGACGGCGAGGCCGATGCGTACCGCAACATGATCAGGCGCTTCGGGTTGCCGGGCGCGATCGTATCGGTCGTGTCGGATTCCTACGATCTTTTCGCCGCGCTCGATATGTGGGGCGGCGAACTCCGGCAGGCGGTGATCGATTCGGGCGCGACGCTCGTCGTGCGCCCCGATTCCGGCGACCCGGTAACGATCGTGCTGCAGACCGTGCGGGCGCTCGATGCGTCGTTCGGTTCGACCGTGAACGGCAAGGGGCGGCGCGTATTGAATCGTGTGCGCGTGATCCAGGGCGACGGTGTCGACGAGCAGTCGATCGAAGCGATCCTCGTCGCGCTCGACGAGGCGGGCTATGCGGCCGGCAACGTGGTATTCGGCATGGGCGGTGCGTTGTTGCAGCGGGTGAACCGCGATACGCAGCGCTTCGCGATGAAGTGTTCGGCGATCCGGCGCGGCGACGTGTGGCACGACGTCCGCAAGGATCCGGTCACCGATCAGGGCAAGCGCTCGAAGCAGGGGCGGCTGACGCTGTTGCGCAATTGGCGCACCGGCGAGTATCGGACGGTGACGCTGCCGGTTGCATGGGACGATCGTGCGCTGGAAGGCGAATGGGACGAGGCGCTCGAGACGGTGTTCGACACGGGGCGTCTGCTCGTCGATACGTCGTTCGCCGAGGTGCGGGCGAGGGCGCATGCGGGGGAGGTGTGATGCAGGCGGCGGGGCATCCCGCCGCTGTGCAGCCGGCTCGCGTCACTTGCCGGTCAGCACCGGGCTGCCGGCATCCGCCGGCGCACCGCCGCGCTCTACCGCCCGCGCCACCTCCATCGCCCGCGCCAGCGCATCGAACACCGCCGGCCCCTTGCAGCGCGACACGTTGAAGCGCAGGTACGACGTCGCGCTGCGCGACGCGCTGAACACATTCCCGGGGGCGAGCACGACGTCGTGGTCCAGCGCATGGCGTGCGACGCGTGCGGCGTCGAGCCCGTCCGGCAACTCCGCCCACACGAACAACCCGCCGCGCGGCTCCGTCCAGATCGCGAGCCCCGCCCGCGCGAGGCGCCGGATCGTTTCGCCCATCGCATCGGCGAGACGCGCGCGCAGGCTGTCGAGATGGCGCCGGTACGTGCCGTCGATCAGCAGCCGATGCACGACGTTCGCGCCGATCTGCGCATTGCCGAACGACGTCGCGAGCTTCAGGTCGACGAGCGCGTCGATCCATTCCGGGCGCGCGGCGACATAGCCGCAGCGGATCGCGGCCGACAGCGTCTTCGAGAAGCTGCCGATCGACACGACGCGTGACAGCCCGTCGAACGCCGCGAGGCGCGGCGCGGGCGCGCTCTCGAAATCCGCGAAGATGTCGTCCTCGACGATCAGCAGCCCGTGCTCGGCCGCGAGCGTCAGCAGCCGGTGCGCGACGGGCGGCGCGAGCGTTGCGCCGGTCGGGTTGTGCAGCGCGGCGTTGGTGATGTACAGGCGCGGCCGGTGCTCGGTGAGTACTTGCTCGAAGCGCACGAGATCGGGGCCGTTCGGCGTGAACGGCACGCTGACGATCCGCGCACGGTGCGCGCGCAGCAGCGCCTGGAAGTTGAAGTAGCACGGATCGTCGAGCACGACGGTATCGCCGGGCTCCAGCAGCAGGCGACACACGAGGTCGAGCGCGTGCGTGCCGCCGTCGGTCAGCATGATCTGTGCGGGTTCCGCGTGGACACCGTGCTGCGCGAGCCGCCACGCGAGCTGCTGGCGCAGCGCGGGCAGGCCGAGCGGCGTCGCGTAATCGGTCAGCGCATCGGCTTCGTCGCGCGACACGGCGCGCAGCGCGCGGCGCAGGCTTTCGTCGGGCAGCCACGACGACGGCAACCATCCGCAGCCAGGCTTCACCGACGTCGGCGCCGCTTCGAGCGACTGGCGCGACAGCCACAGCGGATCGAGCTCGCGATCGAGGCGCGGGCCAAGTTCCGCGAGCGCGAGCGGCGGCGCGTGGCCCGACACGTAGAAGCCCGAACCGCGCCGTGCGACGAGCACGCCTTCGCTCGCGAGCCGCTCGTACGCATCGACGACCGTCGATTTCGACACGCCGAGCGCGTCGGCCATCATCCGGATCGACGGCACGCGCGCGCCGGGCATCAGCGCGCGGCTCGCAATCCGCGCGCGCAACGTATCCATGACGGTTTCCACGCGCGTGCGCGACGGCGCGGGTGGGGCGGGAATCGGGGCGGAATGGCGCATGGCGAACGATGAACTGTACGGCGGGTTGTCCAGTACAGTTTGTCTGGATTGTATTGGGCTGTAGCTTACGCCGGTTTCGCCGGCGGCGGATCATCGGTCATCCACTTTCCATTCAGGATTGACCGTGCAAAAGACGACCGACGGATGGCTCAGCGGTTTGCTGGGCGTGATCATCTTCAGTGGCTCGCTGCCCGCGACGCGGGTCGCGGTGCAAGGGCTCGACCCGCTGTTCCTCACGTTCGCCCGCGCGACGATCGCCGGCGCGCTCGGTCTGTTGCTGCTCGTCGTGCTGAAGCAGAAGCGGCCGTCGCGTGCCGAGGCCGTGTCGCTGGCCATCGTCGCGCTCGGTGTCGTGGTTGGTTTTCCGTTGCTGACGGCGCTGGCGCTGAAGCACGTGACGTCGGCGCATGCGATCGTGTTCGTCGGGCTGCTGCCGCTCGCGACTGCACTGTTCGGCGTGTGGCGCGGTGGCGAACGGCCGCGGTTGCCGTTCTGGATCTTCTCGATCGTCGGCAGCGGCGCGGTGGCCGCGTTCGCGCTGCGCAACGGCGGGCAGGCGTCGGTGGTGGGCGACGCGCTGATGCTGGCCGCGATCGTCGCATGCGGGCTCGGTTATGCGGAAGGCGCGCGCCTGTCGCGCCAGCTCGGCGGCTGGCAGGTGATCTCGTGGGCGCTCGTGTTGTCGCTGCCGCTGATGCTGCCGCTCACGTGGCTGACCTGGCCCGCGTCGTTCGACGGAGTAGACGCCGCCGCGCTGTGGGGGCTCGCGTACGTGTCGCTGTTCAGCATGTTGATCGGCTTCGTGTTCTGGTATCGCGGGCTGGCGCTCGGCGGGATCGCGGGCGTCGGCCAGTTGCAGCTGCTGCAGCCGTTCTTCGGCCTCCTGCTCGCGGCCGGGCTGCTGCACGAGACGGTGCCGCCGTCGATGGTGGTCGTGACGGTCGTCGTGGTCGGCTGCGTGGCGGGCGCGAAGTACTTCTCGAAGATGGCGCCCGTGCAGCGTGCGGGGTGACGCAGGCGCAGCGGCGTGCCGCGCATCAGGCCGACGCCCTCCGGTGCGAGGCTGGCGGCAAGCCGATTGCCGCCGATACGCGTGATCGCGACGTGCGCCCGATCCTGCACCCGATGACGGGGCCCAAGGCAAAACGGCCAGGCTGCCGGTAGCGGCAAGCCTGGCCGTTGGCGTTCGTCACGCCGGGCGGGCGTTACTCGAACGTTTCCAGCGCGAGCAATTCGCCGATCGTCTGCCGGCGGCGGATCAACCGCGGCGTGCCGCGATCGACCAGCACTTCCGGCGCGAGCGGCCGGCTGTTGTAGTTCGACGACATCGACGCGCCGTACGCGCCCGCGTCGTGCAGGAACAGCAGGTCGCCGATCTGCGGCCGCGCGAGCTTGCGGTGCGTGACCACGCCGCCGGCATCCTGCGTGAACACGTCGCCCGATTCGCACAGCGGCCCGGCGATCGCGAGGTCGACGAGCGGCCGGCCGGCGGGCAGCGCGCCATCGTGCGCGTGCACCGACACCGCGTGATAGCTGCCGTACATCGACGGGCGCATCAGATCGTTGAAGCCGGCGTCGATCAGCACGAAATCGTGCTCTGGCCGACGGTTGACGGCCTGCACTTCGGTGACGAGCGTGCCGGCTTCGGCGACGAGGAAGCGGCCCGGTTCGATCTCGATGCGCACCGGATGGCCGAGATGCCGTTCGATCCGCTTGCGCGCGGCGTCCCACTGGCTGAAGTAGTGACCGACGTCGACGCGCGGCTCGCCGTCGCGATACGGGATCGACAGGCCGCCGCCGGCCGAGATCGCGTCGATGTCGTGGCCGAGCGACGTGACGAGGTCGACCATCGCATCGCACACCTGCGACAGGTGGCCGTAGTCGACGCCCGAACCGATGTGCATATGGATGCCGACCAGCTTCAGCCCGTACTGGCGCACGATCTCGATCGCGCGCGGGACGTCGTCGATCCAGATGCCGTGCTTGCTCTGCGGGCCGCCGGTGTTGGTCTTGTTGCTGTGGCCGTGGCCGAACCCGGGGTTGACGCGCAGCCACACGCGGTGGCCGGGGGCGTGCTCGCCGATGCGCGCGAGCATGTCGAGCGAGCCGGCGTTCACGGTGACGCCGTGCTTGAGCACCGCCGCGAGCGTCGGACGGTCGATCAGGTCGGCCGTGAACACGACGCCTTCCGGCTCGCCGCTCGGGCTGAAACCGGCCGCGAGGCTGCGCTCGATCTCGCCGAGCGATACGGCATCGACGCACGCGCCTTCGTCGCGCATCAGCTTGAGGATATGGACGTTCGAATTCGCCTTCTGCGCGTAACGGATCACGTCGAACTGGCGCAGTTGGGCGATGCGGTCGCGGATGACGTCGGCGTCGTACACCCACAGCGGGGTGCCGTATTGCTGCGCGAGGGCCGCGAGCTGGCGGGAATCGAGGGACATGGCGGATGAATCGGATCGAATGAACGGATAGCGCGATGATGCGCCTGATTGGTTATCCAGTAAAATGCCTGTTTATCTTCATTCGATTCATTTCTGATATATACGATCATGCTGACGCACCGTCATATCGAGGTGTTCCGCGCGCTGATGGTCACCGGCAGCACGACGCGCGCGGCCGAGATGCTGTACACGTCGCAGCCGACCATCAGCCGCGAACTGGCGCGGATGGAGCAGGTCGTCGGCTTTGCGCTGTTCGAACGCGCGCACGGCCGGCTGCGCCCGACGATGGCCGCGCTCACGCTGTTCGACGACGTGCGGCTCGCGTATGTGGGGCTCGAACGCGTCGCGGCGACGGCTGCACGCCTGCGCGAGTTTCGCGACGGGCAACTGTCGGTGATCGCGCTGCCGGCGTTCTCGCACGCGATCCTGCCCGGTGCGTGCCGGCGCTTTCACGATGCGCATGCGGGCGTCAGCGTGTCGGTCGCGACGCAGGAGTCGCCGGTGCTCGAGGAGTGGCTGACCGCCCAACGCTACGACCTCGGGCTGACCGAGCACGATGTCGCGCCGGCCGGCACGGTGCTCACGCCGCTGCTCGAAGTCGATGAAGTGTGCGTGCTGCCCGACGGCCATCCGCTGCTCACGCGGGACGCGATCGACCTGCTGGATCTCGTCGACCGCCCGTTCGTGAGCCTGTCGCTGAACGATCCGTACCGCATCATGATCGACGAGGCATTCGCGCAACTCGGCGTCGCGCCGCGCTCGGTGGTCGACACGCCGTCGGCCGTATCGGTGTGCGCGTTCGTGCGGCAGGGGCTCGGGGCTGCGATCGTCAATCCGCTCACGGCGCTCGATTTCGTCGGCCGCGGCCTGCACGTGCGGCCGCTGACGCGGTCGTTTCCGTACCGGGTCAGCGTGATCGTGCCCGAGCACCGGCCGAAGAGCCTGCTCGTCGACGCGTTCGCCGATGCGCTGCGCGGCGAAGCGAAGGCGATCCGCCGCCGGCTCGCCGCGCACCTCGGCTAGCGGCGCCGCCGTATGATGGGCGTTTCACCGCCATCACCGTCATTTTCCGGAATCCCGTCATGACCGACGCATCGTCTTTCCTCGAACAACCGACCCTCACCGGCGAACGTGTCGTCCTGCGCCCGCTCGCCGTATCCGACCGGCAGGCGCTGCTGGACGCTGCCGCCGACGGCGAGTTGTGGAACCTGAAGGTCACGGTCGTGCCGGGCGCGCAGACGGTCGACGCGTACATCGACACGGCGTTGCAGGGGCGCGCGGCCGGCACCGTGATGCCGTTCGTGATCGTCGATCGCGCGTCGGGCCGCGCCATCGGCAGCACGCGCTTCTGGAAGATCGATCGCGGGAATCGCAAGCTGGAGATCGGCCATACGTGGCTGAGCGAATCGGCGCAGCGTACGCGCGCGAATACCGAAGCGAAGTGGTTGCTGCTGGCTTATGCGTTCGACACGCTGCGATGCGTGCGCGTGCAGTTCACGACGGACGAGCTGAACGAGAAATCGCGCGCGGCGATTCTGCGGCTCGGTGCGAAACAGGAGGGCATCGTGCGTCACGAACGGATCATGCCGGATGGCCGCAAGCGCAACTCGGTGCGCTTCAGCATCATCGACGACGAATGGCCGGACGTGCGTGCGCAACTCGATGCGAAGCTGGCGACGTAACGTGTGACGCGGGACGCTTGATGCTTCAGACGTGCATCGCGCCGCCGGCAGGGGAGTCGGCAGCGCGACGACGGGGGGAACGGTGCGCCGCGCACGAGGCGCGGCGCGGCATCGCGTTACTGCGCCGATGCGAGGTGGTGACGCTGCGCGAGCTTCTGCGCGTCCGCGTAGTGCGCCTGCAGGATCGGCAGCGCCTGGCGTGCGACTTCCTTCAGCTTGGCGTCGCGGCCCGATGCGATTTCGGCCTGGAATGCCGAGATCGTCTTCTGCTGGCCGGCGAGCGCGACCTGTTCAATGTACGCCTTGTCGAACTCGGCGCCGCGCAGGCTCTTGATGCTGTTCAGCACGGTCGTGTCCGGGTCGTTGGCCGGCACGTCGACGCCGCGCGGGCTCGCCGCGCGCATCGCCTGGATGATCTTCGCATCGTCGGTCGACACGCGTTGCGCGAACGCCTTGACCTGGCTGTCCGACGTGCGCGAATCGGCGATGCGCGCGGCGTCGTGCTGGGTCGACACGGTCTTCGTGCCGTCCGTGATGAAGGTCTGGTCGGCTTCGTGGATGCGCGTCGCGGTTGCGGCCGGCGCGGCGGATGCCGCGGGTGCCGGTTGCGCGGTTTGCGCGGTCGCCGTCACGGCGACGAGAAGCAGGCCAGCGGCAGACAAGGCAAGGCGCGAAATGTGGGGAAAGCGGTTCATGGGACCTCCTTTCGATCGGGGCTCTGGTTGAAAAACGGATCGTGTGATCCGTCGCTGTGCGAGAGACCGGGCGCGCCCGGGCCGGATTCGATGGCCACTCTGCCGCGGCGGCGTTCGAAGTGTTTCCCGGCCCGACTGATTCTAGGAGAGCGGTCGGGTAGCAGGTGCAACCGTGCTGTGGCTTGTGTAACGGTTGGTAAGACGAATCGATGAGCATGCGCGCAGGCCGGTAGTGCGTACCTGATGCGCGTGCGGCGGCGGCAATTTTTGCGCGCACGTGGCGCATGCAATGCATGAGATGCGCGTGCGTGTCATCGGCATTTCATCGGTGCGATGTCGTCGCGGCCGTTGCTGTGGCGGCGCGTCGGCGGTGAGTGGTGCGTGTGTGCGTTGCGTGCGTGAAGCGTTACACGCGATCGAGCAGCGCATCGAGGCGCGGCAGCAACGGCGTCGCGCAATGTGCCTGCAACGCGTCGGGCGCCGTGTAACCCCACGCGACGCCCTGGAAGGCGATACGCGCGCGCCGTGCCGCGTCGGCATCGCGGATTTCGTCGCCGACGTACAGCACTTCGTCGGCGCGCACACCGGCCTCGTGAACGAGCGCGCGCAGACGGCGCGCCTTGCCGAACAGCGGAATGCCGCAGGCGAAATGGTCGACGCGTGCGCCGGCGCGCGGGCCGAGCCGGTCGCGCACGATCTCCTCGGTGTTCGACGTGGCGATCGCGATGCGGATGCCGCGCGCGGCGAGCGCGTCGAACGTTTCGTCGACGCCGGGAAAGAGCCGCACGTTCGCGATGCGCGGCCGCATCAGGCGACGCATGTCGATCGTCACGCGCGGTACTTTCCACATCGGCACGTCGAGCGCGCGGATGATGTCGCGCGCCGACATGCCGCGCAGCGCGGGGCGCAGTTCGGGCGTCGCGTCGCGAAAGCCGTGCAGGCGCGACGCTTCCGACAGCGCGGCGAGAAAGCTGTCGAGCGAATCGGCGAGCGTGCCGTCGAAGTCGAAGGCGATGAGGCGGTAGGTCATCGGGTGAGGCGTGCGAGGCGGAACGTGGCGAGGTTGGTTGGCGGCCATGCTACTCGTAATGGTAGCGGCAGGACACGATGCTGAGTTGAAGGTCGTCAGCCTCGTAGACCAGGCGGTTCGTATCGTCGATACGGCGCGACCAGAAGCCGGAGAGATTGGCTTTCAACGGCTCCGGCTTGCCGATGCCTTGGAACGGCGTGCGCTGGGTTTCGCGAATGAGCTGGTTGATGCGCTTGAGCGTCTTGCGATCCTGTCCTTGCCAGTAGACATAGTCATCCCATGCGTCGGAAGTAAAGAGCACGCGACGTACACTCATTCATCGTCCTCGGCGAGCTTGTGTTCTTTCGCCTTGCCCTTGCGCAGTTGCGCGATCGAACGTTCGAGATGGGAGACGTTGGCTGGCGAGCGCAGCAGGTGAACCGTCTCCATCAGGCTGTCGTAATAGTCCTGCGACATGATGACGGCGTTCGGTGCATCGCGGCGCGTAATGAGCGTCACGTCCGCATCGTCGACGACCTGGTCGATGACGGTCTTCAGATTGCCGCGGGCATCGGAAAAATGAATCGTGCGCATGGCGTGCCTCACTTGTACGTTTAACGGTACAAGTATAGCACTATTCGAATATATGTACGGAATGTTGTACAGGTCTCGAGGCGCCGTGCGGCACGGCGACGCGCATCAGTTCTCCCGCTACGACGCGGCCATACCCTTGTCCCGCACCCCGCGGCGCGGTATCGTCGATGCTCCGCTTTCCGCCCCTCGAACCGGAGAACAGACGTGCCCGCAGCCACCCCCGCCACGCTGAGATTTTCCACCGACAAGCGCGAACTCGACATCGACGCGATCTTCGACTTCCTGCATCGCGACGCGTACTGGTCGCAGGGCATTCCGCGCGACGTGGTCGAGCGGGCGATCGAGGGTTCGCTGTGCTTCGGCGCGTATGTCGGCGACCGGCTCGTCGGGTTCGCGCGGCTCGTCACCGATCACGCGACGTTCGCGTACCTGTGCGACGTGTTCGTGCTGCCGGCCGAACGCGGCAACGGCTACGGCCGCGCGTTGATCGACCACATATTCGCGCAGGAAATGGTGCAGGGCCTGCGCCGTATCATGCTCGCGACGACCGACGCGCACGCGCTGTACCGGCCGGTCGGTTTCGGTCCGCCCGCGAACCCCGAGCGGTTGATGGAGATCCGCCGCCCCGACATCTACACGAAACGCTGACGTGCGGCGCAGCGCATACAATACGCGCTTTCCGTTTTTGCCGAAGAGAAGCACACCATGACCGAACAGGAAGCCGAACAGCTCGCGACGCACCGCCACTACAAGGGCGGCCTGTACCGCTACATCGGCGTTGCCCGCCATTCCGAAACCGAGGAATCGGTGGTCGTCTACGAGCATCTGTGGCCGCATGCGCGCGGGCTGTGGGTGCGGCCGGAAGCGATGTTCAACGGCAATCTCGAAGACGGCACGCCGCGTTTTCGCAAGCTGCGCGACTGAGCGGGCGGCACCGGAGCCACGGCTAGCCGGCGCTGCCCGGCTTGTCGTGCGGCGCCTGTTGCCGCAGCGCCATCGCAAAGAAGCGCCGGATTTCATCCATCAATTCCGCGCGGGCCGACGCGAAATCGAATGCGCGCCGGTTTTCGTGCGCGTAGCGCTGGCGCCAGTCGTCGGCCGCATGCCGCGCTTCGCGTGCGCGCAGATCGTCGAGTTCGGGCGTGCGCAGCGCGTGATCGGCGATCAGCGTCACGCCGTCACGGCTGACCTCCAGCACGCCGCCCGCGACGAGAAGGCGGCGATGCTCGCCGGTCGGCGCATCGACGAGCGTCACGACGCCGGGCCTGATTCGCGTGAGTAGCGGTGCATGGTGCGGGTAGATCCCCAACTCTCCGCTTTCCCCCGGCACGACGACGAAATGCGCGTCGCCGGCATACAGCACCGCTTCCACGCTCACGATGTCGAGCTTCATCGACGTCTTCATGCGGACTCCTTCAGACCGCCGCCGCGCCGGCGACGATTTCGCACAGCTCGGTGGTGATCTGCGCCTGTCGCGTCTTCTGGTACAGGTGCCGCAGTTCGCGCAACACGCGGTCGGCGTTGTCCGTCGCGGTCTGCATGCTGAACATCCGCGCGCATTGCTCGCACGCGTAGTTCTCGACGACGGCCTGATAGAGCGTTGCCTCGACGTAGCGCAGCAGCAACGTGTCGACCACCGGTTTGGGCGCGGGCTCGTACAAATAGTCGGACGCGGCCGCGCCGTCGGTCGGCACGCCGGCCCCGGTGTCGAACCCGACGATCGGCAGCATCGCATCGATGCGCGGCTCGTACGCGAGCGGGCTCGTCAGCCGGTTGTACGCGACGTGCACTTCGTCGAGCTCGCCGTTGACGAACGCGGTCAGCGGCACGAGCAGCGCCCCGAGCAACTGCTCGAAGTGCGGCTCGGCGGCCAGGCCGCTCGCACGGGCCGCGATGGTCGCGCCATGGCGCACGAGCGGCGCGAGGCCGCGCGCACCGATCACGCTCAGTTCGCACGCGACGCCGGCCCGGTCCCAGCGCTCGAGCGCATCCACGCATTCGACGAGCAGCCGCGCATTGAGCGGGCCGCACAGCCCGCGATCGGTGCTGACGACGATCAGGCCGACGCGGCGCACGGTATCGCGTTGCGCCATCAGCGCCGATACGTGGTCGGGACGGTCGCGCAGCACGCGTTCCGCCATTGCGCCGATGCGTGCCGCGTACGGGCGGAACTCGCGCGCGCGTCGCTGCGCGCTCGCCATCTTGGTGCGCGCCATCATTTCCATCGCCTTGGTGATCTTGCGCGTGGACGAGGTACTGGCGATCTTCGAGCGGATTTCGCGTATGTGCATGTCAGGGGTGGGCGTCGCGGCCATCCGGATGTCATCGTGCGGCTTCATGCTATCGGGACTTCACCTGAAACGATTGACGGAAATCAAACGACGTCGCCCGCTCCCGCACCAGAATCCGTTCACGTGATCCTTGCGAAGGGGCAGTCGATGACCGAGTTGCGCACGCATCAGAAATACGAAGCGCTGATTGCGCGTTGCCGCGCATTGCGCCCGGTGACGGTCGCGGTCGCGCATCCTTGCGACGAGGTCTCGCTGCACGCGGCGGCTGCCGCCGCGCGGGCCGGCATCATCGTGCCCGTGCTGGTGGGCCCGGTGGCGCGCATCACGATGCTCGCCGCGACGCTCGGTGTCGACCTGTCCGGCTATCGGCTCGTGGATGCGCCGCACAGTCATGCGTCGGCGGCACGCGCGGTCGAGCTGGTGCGCGCGGGCGACGCGCAGGCGCTGATGAAGGGCAGCCTGCACACCGACGAGTTGCTGGCCGAGGTCGTGCGCGCCGACACAGGGTTGCGTACCGGGCGGCGCCTGAGCCACGTGTTCATCATGGACGTGCCGACTTACCCCAAGCCGCTGTTCATCACCGACGCGGCCGTCAATATCCGTCCGACGCTCGAACAGAAGGCCGACATCGCGCAGAACGCGATCGATCTCGCGCATGCGCTCGGCATCGCCGGGCCGAAGGTGGCGATCCTGTCGGCGGTCGAGACGGTCAGCTCGAAGCTGCCGTCGACGCTCGACGCGGCCGCGCTGTGCAAGATGGCCGAGCGCGGCCAGATCACCGGCGCGCTGCTCGACGGGCCGCTCGCGCTCGACAACGCGATCAGCCCGGAAGCGGCGCGGCTCAAGCATCTCGATTCCGCGGTCGCGGGCGATGCGGACATCCTGCTCGTGCCCGACCTCGAGGCCGGCAACATGCTCGCGAAGGAGTTGACGTTCCTCGCGAATGCCGATGCGGCCGGCATCGTGCTCGGCGCGCGCGTGCCGGTGATCCTGACGAGTCGCGCGGACAGCGAACGCACGCGCCTGGCGAGCTGCGCGGTCGCGGCGCTCGTCGTGGCGGCACGCACCGCGGCGGTGCCCGTGGCCGCGCCGGTGGTTGCGGCCGACGCACACTGACGGGGCCGCGATGCGACATCCCGTCCTGGTGCTCAACGCCGGCTCGTCGAGCCTCAAGTTTTCGGTCTACGACACGCGCGAGGATCGTTCGCTCGATGCGGGCCTGCACGGGCAGGTCGAGAACCTGCATGACGCGCCGCATCTGTTCGTGGCCGATGCGCACGGCGCGACGCTCGCCGACAGCGCCGTCGCACGACCGGGGCATCAAGGCGCGATCGAGGCGCTGCACGCGTGGTTCGCCGCGCACGTCGGGCGGGAAGCCGCATTCGACGGCGTCGGACACCGCGTCGTGCATGGCGGCCCGCATTTCACCGCGCCGGTGCGGATCGATGCGCACGTGCTCGATGCGATCGCGTCGCTTGCGCCGCTCGCACCGTTGCACCAGCCGCATCACGTCGACGCGATTCGCGCGGTGGCCGCGGTTGCGCCGAACCTGCCGCAGGTCGCGTGTTTCGACACCGCGTTCCATGCGACGGTGCCGGCGCTCGAACGGGAGTTCGCGTTGCCGCGCGCGCTGACCGAGCAGGGCATCGTGCGCTACGGGTTTCACGGGCTGTCGTACGAGTACATCGCGACGGCGCTCGCGGCCCTCGATCCGTCGTGGACGCAGCACCGGACGGTGGTCGCGCACCTCGGTAACGGCGCAAGCCTGTGTGCGCTCGCGAACGGCCGCAGCGTCGCGACGACGATGGGGTTCACGGCCGTCGACGGGCTGCCGATGGGCACACGCACCGGCGCGCTGGACCCCGGCGTGATCCTGTACCTGCAGCGTCACACGGGCCGGTCGCTCGACGAGGTCGAGCATCTGATCTATGCCGAATCGGGCTTGCTGGGCATGTCGGGCGTGTCGAGCGACATGCGCACGCTGCTCGCGAGCAACGCACCGTCGGCCGCGCATGCGGTCGAGCTGTTCGCCTATCGCGCGGCCCGCGAACTCGCCGCGCTGGCCGGCGTGCTCGGCGGTCTCGACGCGCTCGTGTTCACGGCGGGCATCGGCGAGCACGCGCCGCGCGTGCGTGAACGGATCTGCAATCGCGCGGCGTGGCTCGGCATCGTGCTCGACGATGCGGCGAATGCCGCCGGCCTGCCGGTGATTTCGAGCGACGCGTCGCGCGTGACGGTGCGCGTGATTCCTACCGACGAGAACCTGATGATCGCGCGTCACACGCGCCGCGTGCTGGACGACGCGATCCCTTCCACGCCGTATTCGAACCTGAGAGACCTCCGATGACAGCACGCGACACGCCTTCCCCTGCCGTCAGCGCCCCCGCGCTGCCGATTTTCTGGCCGATGGCCGCCGCCACGGCGATGTTCGCGGCCGGCGCCGAGATCGCGGCACGCAATCTGCGTTTTCTCGCGGAAGAGGAGAAACTCCATTTCGAAGCGCATCCGGCGCTGGCATCGCCGAACCGGCCGTTGCTGGAACTGCGGACGATGACGTTTCGCGATTATTCGGCCGCGTCGGCGCACGGGCTGCCGACGATCGTCGATGCGCCGTACGCGGGACACAGCGCGATGATCGCCGACTACCGGCCTGGGCAGAGCCTGATGCAGACGCTGCGCGAGCACGGCGTGACGCGTCTGTACCTGACCGACTGGCGCTCGGCCACCGAGGACATGAAGGACCTCGAGATCGACCAGTATCTGGCCGAGCTGAACGTGTGCGTCGACGAACTCGGCGGCCGCGTGAATCTCGTCGGGCTGTGCCAGGGCGGCTGGATGTCGGCGATGTATGCGGCGCGTTTCCCGCACAAGGTCGCGAGCCTCGTGCTGGCGGGCTCGCCGATCGACACCGACGCGGGAGACGGCCCGATCAAGCAGATGGTGCACACGTATCCGACGTCGTTCTACGAGGAACTCGTCGCGATGGGCGGCGGGCTGATGCGCGGGCGCTTCATGCTGCGCGGCTGGAAGAACATGCATCCCGACCAGCACTATCTCGCTGAGCACGTCGACCTGTACGAGCATCTCGACGATCCGGAATACCTGCGCAAGCGCGAGGTATTCGCGAACTGGTACGAAAGCCCGATCGACCTGCCGGGACGCTGGTACCTGCAGGCGATCGTGCAGATCTTCAAGGAGAACCGGCTCGCGAAGGGTACGTTCGTCGCGCTCGGGCGCCCGCTCGACCTGAAGGACGTCGCGTGCCCGGTCTATCTGCTCGCCGGCGAGGCCGACGACATCACGACGCCGGAGCAGGTGTTCGGCGCGCGCGAACTTCTCGGGACGCCCGCGTCGCGGATCGAGAGCCGGCTCGTGCCGGGCGGCCATATCGGCCTGTTCATGGGGACGCGCACGCTGGCGACGGTATGGCCCAACATCGCGCGATGGATCGCGGCGCAGCGCTAGGCCCACGCGAATCGACAAGGGAGGCGACATGACGTTGCGACACAAGCGGGGGCTCGTCGTCGGCATCGCGAACGAACAGAGCATCGCGTGGGGATGTGCACGCGCGTTTTGCCGGGCGGGCGCCACGCTCGCGGTGACCTGGCAGTCCGACAAGACCTTGCCGCACGTCGAGCCGCTGTTCGCGCAACTCGACGCGCCGATCCGGATGCCGCTCGACGTCGGGCGCCCCGACCAGATGGCGGCGGTGTTCGACGCGATCGCGGTGCAATGGGGCGCGCTCGACTTCGTGCTGCATTCGGTGGCGTATGCACCGAAGGCCGATCTGCAAGGCCGCGTGGTCGACAGTTCGCCGGAAGGCTTCGCGTTGGCGATGGATACGTCGTGCCATTCGTTCATCCGGATGGCGCGACTCGCCGAGCCGCTGATGACGCGCGGCGGGAGCCTGATGGCGATGAGCTATCTCGGCTCGGAGCAGGTCGTCGCGAACTACGGGGTGATGGGGCCGGTCAAGGCCGCGCTCGAAGCGAGCGTGCGGTACCTGGCGTCCGAACTCGGCGGCGCGGGTATTCGCGTCAACGCGATTTCGCCGGGCGTGCTGCCGACGCGCGCCGCGTCGGGCCTGCCGGACTTCGGCCGGCTGCTCGACGACACCGCACGCCGGGCGCCGCTGCATCACGCGCTGGACATCGACGACGTCGGGGCGTTCTGTGCGTTTCTTGCCGGCGACGGTGCACGGGCGATCACGGGCGGCACGCACTATATCGACGCCGGCATGCACGTGCTCGGCCAGGGCCAGCGCAAGCCCGTCATGAGCGTGAACGAGCCCTGACGCACCGGCGGAATGCGGCGTTCAGGTGCGCGTGAATGCTTCCACGAGGGCCGGCGGCGCGTGGGCGACCGTCACCTCCGGCGTGCCGTGCCACGCCGCGAGTTTCTTCACGGCCTTCGCGACGTCGGCCGCGAGCCCGGCGCCGAAGCGCACGCCCGGCTCGACGTGCACGGCCTTCAATTCGAACGTGCCGAGCGTGCGATGCGCTTTCGCATCGACGCGGCCGACCAGCCGGCCGCGATGCAGCACGGGCAGGCAGAAATAGCCGTAGCGCCGCTTGTGCTCGGGCGTATAGCACTCGATCGTGTAATCGAAACCGAACAGCGTCGACGCGCGCCGCCGGTCCCAGACGACCGGATCGAACGGCGACAGCAGCGTCGTGACCGTCGAGCGCAGCGTGTCTGCCGCGGCGGCCGGCAGCAGCGCATCGAGCGAGCGGTGCACGTAGGCCGGCTCCTTCCAGTCGTCGATCTGCACCGGAATCAGGTCGCCCGCATCAGCGAGCCGTTCCAGCTCCGCGCGGTACGAACGGCGCGGCAGCCGATAGTAGTCGGCCACCCAGTCCGCACGCACGACGCCGAGCGCGCGGCACGTGTAGTCGAGCAGCGCAGGCAGCACGGCTTCGCGCGGCGGCAGGTCGCGCGTATCGTCCCAGTCGGGTAGCACGCGTTCGCGCACGTCGTACACGCGCTGGAAATTGCGACGCTCCGACACCATCAGGTCGCCCGTCGTGAACAGCACTTCCAGGTGACGCTTCTCGGGCTTGCGATCCCACCAGCCATTGCCCTTCACGCCGTCCTCTCGCGCGAAATCGGCCGACCGCACCGGGCCTTCGTCGCGAATTCGCGCAAGCAGCCGTTCGATCTCCGGACGATTCTGCTTGTGCCATTCGGCCGCGTATTTCCAGCCCATCCCCGACGGATCGAGCATCTTGTAGCGCATCAGCCCGAACTGCTCGATCGGCAGGAAACACGCTTCGTGCGACCAGTATTCGAACAGGCGCGCCTCGGCGAGATGTTCGTCGAGCCAGCGCGGCGAGAAATCGCCGAGGCGGCTGAACAGCACGAGATACGGGCTGCGTGCGACGACGTGGATGGTGTCGATCTGCAACTGCGCCATCCGGCGGATCGTGTCGAGCACGTCGGCCTTGGTCGCCTTGCGGCGGGGCGGCGTGAGCAGGCCCTGTGCGGCGAGATGCAGGGCGCGGGCGGAGGCGGGCGAGAGCGTGAGCATCGGCAGGACGGTCGAGGGTGGCGATCGGGAACCACTTTAGCGCGAAAGCGGCGCGCGCGTGCGACGCGCGGCTGCCACGCGTCTGACAATGGTTGACAGATGCGTGGCGCAAGTTTCCCTATAGTGCAGTTCATGGCGCGACGACAAGTGCGCGCAACGATTCCGCTTCCGACGCACATATGTCCATGGCACGCAGGAAGCGAATCCGGGATTCTCAACCCCCATCGGGAGACCCGGAGCCCTGAGCGAACATCCACGCGGCTGTGCACCGGCCCCGTGTGGATGTTCGCTAATTTTTTTGTTTTTCCGGTTTTCGTCCGTCGCCGAGCGACAGATCATGCCGCGGCGCTCGTCTGTCCGGGTCGCAGCGCGCGGGACAGATCGTAGTGCTTCGCCGCGCCGTAACGCGGCGAACCGAAGTGCCAGTCGTAGTTGCCGCGAATATACGTGTGGGCCTCGTCGAGCAGGCGCAGCGACGTGCGATCGACGGTGCGCGCACGCACCTTTTTTTCCAGATCGAGATAACGCGCGAGATAGCCGTTGTGGATGTCCGCCGCCGCGTCGAGCGCGGCTTGCGGCGCGAGCCCGTGTTCGTGCATCAGGACGCAGACGAGATTGCTGCTCGATTCGCCAGCCTCCTTCGGATACGAAAAGATGTCGTTGCACAGGCACAGGATCAGGCCGGACAGCTTGCGCAGGCGCTCGACTTCTTCGTCTGCGTAGAACGCGGCGGGCGCTTCATAGCCCGCGGCGATGTCGATCAGCGCAAACGCGCCTTCGCCGCAGCCGTTATAGGTGCGACCGGAGAGGTACTCGGCCTCGCCGGGCACGACGTCGGTCGCGAACCGGCCGGCTTCCCACAGCGTCGAGAACAGGAACGTCATCATTCCCGCCACCCAGCGGGCGTACTGCACACGTGTGGATGCAGCGGCGATACGCGCGCATATGTCCTGCGTCGCCCGTTGCAGGGCGGGCAGGAACGCGGCCAGGTGCGGCAGGCGCCCCGCCAGCGCGGCGCGCAGCGGCGCCGGATCATGGCCGGTCGGGTCGGCGATCATTTCGTACAGCCACAGGTAGAGCGCGCCGAGCTCGCCCGGGGCGCGCGCGACGCCATGCAGGCTGCACAGGCCGTCGTCGATCGCGAAGATCCAGCCGTACGCGCGGGTCGTCGTGCACAGGCCGTCGAAGGTCGCGTGCGCATAGACGCGCGAGCAGTATTCGCCGACCTTGCCGTGACGGATGCCGTTGGCCCAGCGCGGATCGTCGAGCAAGCCATGGCTGTTCATCCACGCGAGCAGGTCGGCTTCGGCGCGATCGGCATCGGGATGCACGGGCGTGTCGAACGGGTGGAACAGGTGCGGAAGCACGAGCGCGGGCGCGGTGGCTTTGGCGGCAACGGTTTCAACGGTGGACATGGCGTACCTAGCGGATGGCGGGTGACAACGGGTGTCGTGAAGGACGGTCCGGCGCTACTTGCCGAACCGGCGCGCGCGCTTGCCGTACGCATCGATGGCCTGTTCGAAATCGTCGCGTCCGAAATCGGGCCAGCACGTCGGCGTGAAATAGAACTCCGAGAAAGCGGTTTGCCATAGCATGAAATTCGACAGACGCTGCTCGCCCGACGTGCGGATCACGAGGTCCGGCTCCGGCTGGCCGGCCGTGTAGAGCCGGCTCGCGATCAGCTCCGGGCTGAGCTGCGCGAGCAACTGCTCGACGGTGCCGGCGGCGACATGCTCCGCGATCAGCGAGCGGATTGCGTGCAGCAGGTCGAGGCGGCCGCTGTACGCGACCGCGATGTTCACGTCGAGCCCGCGCGCGTGGGCCGTGCGTTGCTGCGCGGCGCGGATGCGCTCGGCGGTGGCGGGCGGCAACTGCGTCAGGTCGCCGATCACGTGCAGGCGCCAGCGCCCGCTGGCGGCAAGCTCGTCGAAGACGTCGCCGATCACCGCGAGCAGGTCGCGCAATTCCCCGGCGTCGCGCTGGAGATTTTCGGTGGACAGCGGCCACAGCGTCACGAACGGGATTCCGGCTTCCTCGCACCACGACAGCAGCGCGTGCACGTTGCGCCCGCCGGCCCGATAGCCGTCGGCGGCCGGCAGACCGAGGCGGTCCGCCCAGCGCCGGTTGCCGTCGAGGATGACGGCGAGATGCGTCGGCAATGGCGGCCGGGCCGTATCCGGTGCAGCGGGCGAGTCGATGGCGAATGTTTCCGGCGCGCGCAGAATCAGCTCTTGAGTCATGGAGACCCCTTCGAGGCGAGATAGCGATCGAAACGTGAAACAGCGGATGGGAGGTTATGACGACTGCTGTAATTCGGCGCGGGGACAATATTCGCGCCGATGCGAGTGACCATTATTGATCAATGGATTTCGGATTTTCAAGTCGTTCGCATGCCCGATATCGGGATGCGCCAGCGCAAGCGACCGAGCAGGCGTGGCGGCGCGCCTGCCGATATCGAAAGCGGTGATGCGCAGTCGATTTTCGGGCCGAGGTTATTTCGACATGCGGATTCGGCGATTGTCTCGTGCGTTTCGCGCGATTGAATAAATCTCGGAATTGAAAAATAAAGGCGATGCAATACGCGGACGATCGATTGCGGCGAAAACGATTTCGCTGCGTCGGCCGTTGACCGCTTATGCCCGCTTGCCGCGCGCGACTTCGTCGCCGGCGCCCGGCGGCAGCCGTCGCGTGATCGGAATCGACGCGAACGAGCACAGCCCGACCACCAGGAACGCCGGCCAGAAATCCGACCACACCATCGCCTGATGGCCCTGGAGCCAGTGCGACACGTGCAGCACGAGGCCGGCCACCGTCACGCCGAGGCCGAGCGACATCTGCTGCACGACGCTGCCGAGGCTCGTCGCGCGGCCTGCGTCGCGCGGCGAGATGTCCGCGTAGATCATCGAATTCAGGCTCGTGAACTGCAGCGCGGGGAAGATGCCGCCGACGAGCACGATCAGCCAGATCGCCCAGGTCGCCATGCCGGGATGGAACACGCCGTACGCGGCGATCGCGAGGCCCGCGAATGCCGCGTTGTAGATCAGCACCGTGCGAAAGCCGAAGCGGCGCAGCGTATGCGTGGCCGTCGAGCGGCTGACCGCGCCGCCGAGCGCGGACGCGCACGTGATGAGGCCGGAATGGAACGCGCTCATGCCGAGCCCTTCCTGCAGCGCGAGCGGCAGCAGGAACGGTACCGCGCCGAGGCCGATGCGAAACAGCGACCCGCCGACGACGCTCGCATGGTACGTCGGGATCTTCAGGAAACTGAGGTCGAGCACCGGGCGCTCCTTGCGGCGCGCGTACGGCACGTACAGCGCGAGCATCGCGGCGCCGGCCGCGCACATGATGATGGCGTTCGAGCGCGACGTGAGCGAACCGTCGATCAGCGTGAGGCCCATCAGCAGCAGCGCGGCGCCGCTGGCCGACAGCAGGAAGCCGAACCAGTCGAGCGGGCCCGGATCGGGCTCGTGCGTGTTCGCGATGTGCTTGCTCGCGAGGTAGATCCCGTAGATGCCGATCGGCACGTTGATGAAGAAGATCATCCGCCAGTGCAGGTAGGTCGTGATGAAGCCGCCGACGAGCGGCCCGACCGTGGGCCCGAACAGCGCGGGAATCGCGAGGTAGTTCATCGCGCGCACGAGATCGGCGCGCGGCACCGCGCGGAAGATGATGATGCGGCCGACCGGCACCATCATCGCGCCGCCGACGCCCTGAATGAAGCGCGCGAACGTGAGCACGCCGAGGGAGTTGGACGCCGCGCACATCAGCGAACCGACGACGAAGATGCCGATCGCCGTGCGGAACACGGCGCGCGCGCTGAAGCGGTCGGCGAGCCAGCCGCAGATCGGGATGAACACGCCGAGGCCGACCACGTAGGCCGTGATCGCAATGTTCAGGGTGACGGGGTTGTGCCCGAAGTCCCTCGCCATCGCAGGCAGGGCGGTGACGATGATGTTCGCGTCGACGCTTTCCATGAACAACGCACAGGCAACGATGAGCGGTGCTAGAAAGACGGGCGACATGGGCTGGGCGCGCGGTAAAGACGCCATTATGCCCACAATGTGACCGCTGCGTCACGTACGACAACAGTTGTTCCGCATGTTGCAACAGTCGTCCTTTCCGGCGGGTGGTGCGGAAAGAACGACTGCGCCCATGCGGTCGACGGGCTGCTCGTGCGTGTTGCCTCCACGTGGCCGACGAATCGCACGGCGTTGCCGTGGCGGAACGTGTGCGCGCTGTTCCAGGTGCGCCATGATGTCGGCGCGACGATCGCGGATCGACGCGTTGCGCATTGCGTCGGGGACTCGTTCGTCCCGGTGGCGATCGTGCGCGAACACGGCGAGCGGTGTTGAAGCGGGTACGGTCAGGTCGATTCCTTTTGACGGCGTGGCGGTGCGTTCCTAAAATATGAGTACTTGCTCATATTCGAGGGAATACACCTTTCCACCATGTCCGATTCGTCCTCGCACATGCCGCTGTCGCCACGCAAGGCGCCGCGCCAGCGCCGCTCGGTGGCCACCGTCGATGCGATCGTCGAGGCGGCCGCCCGCATTCTGGAGCGCGACGGCTTCGACGGTTACACGACGAACGCGGTCGCGGCGCTGGCCGGCGTGAGCATCGGCTCGCTCTATCAATACTTCCCGAACCGCGACGCGCTGACGGCCGCGCTCGTCGAGCGCGAGAGTGCGCATCTGCTCGACGACGTCGACCGGGCGGCCGCGCTGTCGTCCTGCGACGACGTGCTGCGCATGCTGGTGCGCGGGGCCGTCGCGCACCAGATGCGCCGGCCGGTGCTCGCGCGGCTGATCGATTTCGAGGAAGCGCGGTTGCCGCTCGGTGCGCGCACCGAGCGGGTCGCGGATCGCATCCACGCAACCTTGCTGCATGCGCTCGGAGCGCGCGATGCGCCGCGCGTCGCCGCGCCCGACGTGGTCGCGCACGATCTGCTCGCGATCGTGAAAGGCATCGTCGATGCGGCGGGCGCGCGCGGCGAGACCGATGCGAACGCGCTCGAAGCGCGTGCGTGGCGGGCGGTGCGCGGTTATCTCCGGGAGTCGCGCGAACCGAAACTTGCTTGACATGCATGTTTCGTGCGACAGTCGGACCCACTCGCACCACAACATGACGCGTATCGATCGAAGGCCATCGAGACGAACGCGCGCGCGAACGAGACCTCGTGCCGATCCACTCACCAACGAAAGGAGGGGACACGCCATGACGTCACGTCGTGCCGCACCGCTTGCATCTCGCTTCCCGTCGCGTCAGTCACCGCCCGCGCCGCGTCTGCGCTGGGCCGCCGCACTGGCCATCGCCTATCTCGCCGTCGCCGGCTGCGCCGCGCAGGCCGACAATGCGCACCAGGCCGCCGCGCAAGCGGCCAGCCAGTCCGCGCTGCCGGCCACCGCCGCAGCCGCGCCGGCTCCCGCGTCGGGCACGCTGTTGCCACCGCCGAGCCAGCTCTACGGCGACCTGTTCGTCGCGGTGCAGACCGCGCAGCTCTATCCCGACCAGAAGACCTTCGTCGACGCCACGCCCGATACCGACCCCGCGACGATCGTGCAGTTGTATCAGCAACAGAAATCGCAGCCGGGCTTCTCGCTGAAGGCGTTCGTCGACCAGCATTTCACGCCGCCTCCGGCAGGCGGCTTGACGCCGCCGCCGAACCAGACGCTGCGCGAGCACATCGACTGGCTATGGCCGCAGCTCACGCGCACGAGCACCACGGCGCCGCCGTACAGTTCACTGATTCCGCTGCCGAAGCCGTACGTCGTGCCGGGTGGCCGCTTCCGCGAAGGCTACTACTGGGATACCTATTTCACGATGCTCGGGCTGCAGGTGTCCGGGCGCGAGGATCTCGTCGACGACATGCTCGACAACTTCGCCTACCTGATCGATACGGTCGGGCACATTCCCAACGGCAACCGCACGTACTACGCGAGCCGCTCGCAGCCGCCGTTCTTCGCGTACATGGTCACGCTCGCCGCGCAGGTAGAAGGCGACAAGGTCTACCAGAAATACCTGCCGGCGCTGCGCAAGGAGCATGCGTACTGGATGCAGGGCGAAACCACGACGCCGCGCGGGCAGGCGGCGCGCAACGTGGTCGCGATGCCCGACGGCGCCGTGCTGAACCGCTACTGGGATGCGCGCGACACGCCGCGCGACGAGTCGTATCTCGAGGACGTGACGACCGCGAAGTCGGTGCCGTCCCGTCCGACGAACGAGGTGTACCGCGACCTGCGCGCGGGTGCCGAAAGCGGCTGGGACTACAGCTCGCGCTGGTTCGGTGACGGCAAGACGCTCGCGACGATCCGCACGACGTCGATCGTGCCGGTCGACCTGAACAGCCTGATGTTCCATCTCGAGACGACGATCGTGAAGGGCTGTGCGGTGACGCGTGACATCGCGTGCGTGGCCGATTTTTCAGCGCGCGCGGGCAAGCGGGCGGCCGCGATCAATCACTACCTGTGGAACCGTCGCGGCTATTACGGCGACTACGACTGGCAGTTGCGCAAGCCGCGCGACGGCGTAACGGCGGCCGCGCTGTATCCGCTGTTCGCGGGCGTCGCGTGGCCGGAGCGTGCGAAGGCGACTGCGCGCGAAGTGCGCAAGACGCTGCTGCAGCCGGGCGGCCTCGCGACGACGACCGAGAACACGGGCCAGCAATGGGATGCGCCGAACGGCTGGGCGCCGCTGCAATGGATCGCGATCGACGGGCTGCGCCGTTACGGCGAACCGGCGCTCGCGAAGGACATCGGCACGCGTTTCCTGTCCGACGTGAAGCATGTGTATGCGACCGAAGGCAAGCTCGTCGAGAAGTACGTGGTCGAAGGCACCGGCACGGGCGGCGGTGGCGGCGGGGAATATCCGTTGCAGGACGGTTTCGGCTGGACCAACGGCGTCACGCTGAAACTGCTCGGGCTGTACGGCGAGTAATGCGCGGCGAATAATGCACGGCGCGTAAGGCGCGCCACGGGCCGCGTGCCCGCACGGCAAGCCACCGCATGGGCCGGACCGTCGCACAAGCGACCGTCCGGCCCATGTCTTTACGTGGCTGACATCAGAACGTGATCGTCGTGCGCACGCCGACCACTGTTTCGTCGCCGATGCGCGCGCCGGCCGCGTTCGGGTTCGGGATGCCGCCGCCCGGACGGAAGAAGTGCTGCAGGTCGGCCTGCACCTGCCACCACGGCGCGACCTGGTACTGGTAGGTCGCCTCGACGACCGTCTCCGCGCGGCGCACCGGATAGCCGGGCGTCGTGTACGCGCCGGTGTCGCCGTCGAGGCCGCGCGCATGCGAACCGATCTTCGCGTAGCCGACCGCGATGCCGGCGACATCGTTGTCGCGCCCGACGAACGGGGCCTTCAGCGTCACGCCCGCGTTGGCCGCGAAATCGACGAGATTGCGGTCGCCCGGCGAGCCCATCACGCGCGCGAACACGCCGACCGAGCGCGGGCTGTCGGCGGACGGCCGCCACACCATCTGGTCCGCGACCGCATAGAACCCGTAGTTGCCGCGATGCGTGGCGGGCGTGCCGTTGCTGGCCGGATCGGCGAGCGACAACCCGTCGGTGCCGTAGCGCGGATCGTTCGCGTGCTGGGAGTGATACCAGAAGCCGAGCTTGTAGGTGCCGGGCAGGCCGGCCGGCTGCGGGGCCTTCGGGTCGGCCGGCGGCGCGTTCAGCGCGTACTGCACTTCGCCGATCACGAATGCGCCGCTGCGCAGGTTGAAATTGGTGCCGTGCGCGTTCAGCACCTGCGCGTCGCCGTCGCTGCGGCCGGCCGGGTTGCCGTCGAACACGCCGACCATCGCGGTCCACGCGTCGGCCGGCTTCACGCGCAGCCGCACGCCGAGCGACGACAGCGGATACGCAGGGCCGCCGGACGGCAGGTCGGTGGACGGCAGCACGGGCCAGCCGAACGTCGCGTTCATGAACGTCGCCGCGTTCTGGCTCACCATGAATTCCTGGTCGACGCTCTGCTGGCCGACTTTCACGTCGACCTTGCCGTCGAGCAGCGACTGCTGGTACCAGAGCTCCCACAGGCGCGTGGTCGAATTGGCCTCGATGCCGGTCGCGGTCTGCAGCGTCTGCAGGTAGCGCTGCGTGAGGTTGGTGCCGTGGATCTGCAGCCCCGACACGTTGAACGTGCCGCCGGGCAGGCCGATCGCCTTGCCGGTGTCGACGTTGAAACCGAATTGCGTGAGCCCCTGGTACGCACCGCCGCGCCCTGTGCCGCCGGACGTGTTGTACAGGTACTCGCTGGTTTCCTGCAGGCTCAGCGTGACGCCGTGTTCGTCGAGCACGTCACGCAGGCCGCCCATGTTGCCGAGCAGGTTCGACCGTTCCCACAAGCCGGTGGGAGCGGGCGCGGCAGCATCGGCGACCGGTTGTGCGGGGGCGGCGGCATCGTTCGCGCCGGCCGCCGGTTCGGTGGCGGGCGCCGACGCTTGCGCGAATGCGGTGGTGGCGGCGAGCGACAGCAGCAGCGCGGCGAGCGCATCGACGCGAAGCTTGCGCGGGACGGAAGAGAGTTGCTTCATTCGGGTTCCGTTGGCAGTTTGATTAGTTAGGCTGAAGAAACGGGAACGTGATGGGGGCCGCATGGCGAGACGGCCCGCACGGAGAAGGGCTTACGGCAGCCAGCCGCCGACGCGCCACACCTGCGCGAAGCCGACGTGGGGCGCGACCGAGCACAGCAGCGCGGCAAGCGCGACCGCGGCCGCCGTTGCGGCGATCAGCACGCAATCGAGCGGACGGGGTGCGGCCGGCACGTGGGCGAGGGCCACGCCGCGCCAGTGGCCGAATGCCCGGGCGAGCGGCGAGTGGCCGGAAAACGAGCAGTCGCACGCGAGGTGCACGACGCGCTTGAGTCTGACCGCGAACGATGGAAAGAACATGACGCTGCCTCCATTCCGTCCGGCGAACGCCGGGCGACGTGATCGAGCGCGGGTGCGTGACGCGGCCTGCGATCGGAGGATGAACATAACGGAGCGTGCGACTGACGAACCGGCGATGGCCGGCCCGGATGAGGCGCGCTAACCCGACGAATGCGAGCTAGCGGCGAAAGACATGCGTCTGGCTGCTATCTCGCGATGGCGTGGCCGGCCTGGACCGGCATCGAACTGCAACTAGAGCATGTGTCCACGGAGGGACTCCCGTGATGAATTGGGGCGGATTGTAGTCGCGAGTTTTGCTGCGGCGCAAGTAAAAAACGCACGAAAAATGCGCTGTGTGGTGGGTGCGTCGCAGCGGGGCAGGGCCGCCGCGCGGCCGCCCCGCGAGCGTGAAAAGGGACGTGCGGCAGCGTGGCGGGCCGTTGCTCGCACGCATCGGCGCGGGGTGGCGTGACGACGGCGCTGAAAGGTTTCAGAACGTTATTTCAAGGGCAAATCTTTCAGTCGCGTCAGGCGGGAAATTTATTTCGAAAAATGGGGTTAGGAGGGGTTGACTTCACTTTCGGGCGGTCCATAGAATCCGCCATCTTCACTCTTGGGGCCGCCGCCTTGGACGCCTGCAGTAGTCGATCTTCGAACGAAATTTCCGCCTGAGCGACCGACGTCCGCGCCTCATCGAAGCCGCCGTTTGTCTCCCGGGCAAACGGTGCGCGCAGCAGTATTCCGCAGCAACTCCCTACGTGCACCCTGATTCGCGCCGGTTAGCGTGATGCGTTCTCGCATGCGTTGCCCGGTTTCCCCGCCGCCTGGCAGGCGGCCGCGTTCGCGCATCCGTTCCCCGGGCGCGCGAATGCCGGCCCGCACGCCGGCCGGCGGTCAACCGTGTTCCCCGGAACACCGCACAGGAGCCGCCATGAACGACAGTGACAGTTGTCCCTTATGCCCCTGGCATACGCAGACCCTTTTGAACCCGGGTCGCGGGGACACGCCGGCCGACTAGCCTGACACGTCGTTCAGGCCCCTGGCTGGCCCCGCGCCCACCACGCGGCCGGCACGCTTGCCGTCGCCGCACGGAGCCAGACCATGAACTTCGGCCTTCTGCTGTCGAACCTTCCGCACGTCACGGAATCGCGCCACCACTACGACGCGATGCTGACGCTCGACGCCCGTCCGCGGGTGTTCGCCCGCCTGTTGAGCCAACTGAAAGCGTTGATCCACTGAAAAGAAGCGCCGAGCGCGCCTCGGCATGCGCACGCGCGCCCGCCTTCGGGCGGCCGCCCCGCGCGCATTCCAAGGTCACACGCTCATCGAATCGCATAACCCTTAGCCGTACGGAGCACATCATGTCCACGCCATCCAACGTTTCTCCACCGATCGCCGCCGACCGCAGCGCCGTGCTCGACGAAGCCCACCTGGGCGACATCCGCGGTGCGCTCGGCACGATCGCGCACCACGATACCGGCGCACGCGGCACGTGGTGGGCGCGCCTGCGCACGCTGCTCGCGATCATCGGCCCGGGCCTGATCGTGATGGTCGGCGACAACGACGCCGGCGCGTTCGGCACCTATACGCAGGCCGGCCAGAACTACGGCACGACGCTGCTGTGGACGCTGCTGCTGCTGGTGCCCGTGCTGTACGTGAACCAGGAAATGGTGCTGCGCCTCGGTGCGGTCACGGGCGTCGGTCATGCGCGGCTGATCTTCGAACGCTTCGGCAAGTTCTGGGGCGCGTTCAGCGTGATCGACCTGTTCCTGCTCAACGCGCTGACCATCGTCACCGAGTTCATCGGCATCACGTTCGTGCTGGATTTCTTCGGATTGCCGAAGGTGGCCGGCGTGTGCGTGGCCGCCGCGCTGACGATGGCCGCGGTGAGTACCGGCGATTTCCGGCGCTTCGAGCGGTTCGCGATCGGCCTGTGCGTGCTGAGCCTGCTGCTCGTGCCGGTGCTCGTGTCGATCCATCCGCCCGTCGCGCAGATGACGCGCGACTTCTTCGTGCCGAACTGGCCCGCGCACGCGAAACTGTCGGACGTGATGCTGCTCGTGATCGGTATCGTCGGCACGACGGTCGCGCCGTGGCAATTGTTCTTCCAGCAGAGCTACGTGATCGACAAGCGCATCACGCCGCGCTTCATGAAATATGAAAAGGCCGACCTGTGGATCGGCATCGCGTTCGTGCTGGTCGGCGCGGTCGCGATGATCGGCTTCAGCTCGGCGTTGTTCGCCGGCCATCCGGAAGCCGGCAACTTCACCGACGCGGGCGGCATCATCGCCGGCCTCGAGAAGTATGCGGGCCGCACGAGCGCGACGCTGTTCGCGATCGCGCTGCTCGACGCGTGCATCATCGGCGCGGCGGCCGTGTCGCTGTCGACCGCGTACGCGATCGGCGACGTGTTCAAGATCCGCCACTCGCTGCATCGCGGCGTGACCGACGCGAAGGGCTTCTATCTCGTCTATTTCGGTATCGTCGCGGCCGCGGCCACGCTCGTGCTGATTCCGGGCAGCCCGCTCGGCCTGCTGACCGAAGCCGTGCAGACGCTGGCCGGCGTACTGCTGCCGAGCGCGACGGTGTTCCTGCTCGTGCTGTGCAACGACCGCCAGGTGCTCGGGCCCTGGGTCAACTCGACGAAGCTCAACGTGTTCACGGGCGCGGTGATCTGGGTGCTGGTGTTGCTGTCGATCATCCTGACCGCGTCGGTGATGTATCCGGACATCAGCGGGGAGGCGATCGTCGACGTGCTGGTGGGCGGCACCGTGCTCGCGATCGCCGGCTATCTGGCGACGGTACTGATTCGCCGCAACAAGCGCGTCGTCGAGCCGGGCATCGACCGCTCGCTGCGCGATTCGTGGCGCATGCCGCCGCTCGATACGCTCGAGCCGCAGAACATGACGCTCGCGACGCGGATCTGGATGGCCGTGCTGCGCGGCTATCTGGTGATCGCGGTCGGGCTCGTGATCGTGAAGGTGGTGCAGATGACGCTGCTGAAGTAACGGCGATCGTCTGCGAGGAAGCGGCGCCGGCCCGGCGCCGCGCCGCAACCCGTGCATGCCGGCCTGCGAGGCCGGCATGTGCGTTTACGCGATCGGCGAAACGAAACTGCGCCGCGCCGCCGCCGCGCGTCAGATCAGCTCGAGCTTCGACGTCAGGTACGTGAGCTGAATTCGGTTCGCGACGCCGAAGCGCTTGCGCAGCTTGCGCAGGTGATAGTCGACGTTGTGCGCGCTGGTGTCGAGGCGCCGGCCGATTTCCTTGTCGGACGCGCCTTCGGCGATGCCGAGCAGCAGCTCCTGCTCGAATGGCGTGAGCCCGTTCACCGCGCGTTCGCGCGATGTCGAGATCAGTTGCGGTGATGCGAACTTGTGGACCGACAGCCCGATCGACAGCGCCTGTTCGATCGTCGCCGGCGTGATCCATTCGCGCGTGCGACGCGGCGCGGTGAAGCTCATGAACGCGTGCAGCCGCGTGCCGGGCACGGCCATCGAATACATGATGCCGCTGCACATCCCGTCGTCCTGCATCGTCTGCAGGAAGCCGTCGAGCGCGGCCGGGCTCACGGACGGCGCGTCGTCGCGCTCGCGGTGTTCGCGGCGCAATTGCTGCAGGTCCCACACGATCGGCATGTTGCAAACACGCGCGCCGAGCGTGCGCGGATCGACGTCGTGATGGTTGTGCCGCACGTAGTCGCCGCGATAGGTGGCCGGCGTGAACGCTTCGTGCAGGTAGAGGCTTTCGACGCGCTCGCGCGCGAATTCGAGTGCGAAGTACGCGAAGGTCGAGAAGCCTGTCAGATGCAGCAGGCTCGTGACGATCCGGTTGCGCTCGGCCGTGCTCTGCGCGTGCGCGAGCGTATCGGCGACGCCGAGCTTCGGTGCGTGCGGCTGCGCGTCGTCGCCGCGCTTCACGTCGTCGCACCAGACGACCTGCACGGGGCGCTCGCGCAGCGCGTCCGCGCATGCGTTCAATCCGCGCGACGCGCGCGGCAAGGTGGTTGGGGCGACCGCTTCTTCATGCAATGCAATATCGGACATGAGCCATCCCTCGGAATCGACGCGCATCGCCTGGCGGCGGCCGTATCGTGTACGGCATTCGCGGCGGTGCGACCGAGCATCGTTGTGATATGCGCCGATCGTCATCCCTGACGAAACGCGGGGGCATTGTACAAAAATGTCGGTGTGTGGGTAATATGCCGTAATACTAATCGCGGCGAAAGGTTCATGTTCGTGCGCATATAACGACGACCAGAAAATCATAAAGAAAAGACCAGATCGTGACGGGGCACAGTTTCACATAATGGGAAAGGGCGGGCTCCTCATGACATATGCTGACGGCGCACCACGCGTCGAGTGGTTCTCACAAGCCGATATAGCGGCCGCCGCCGCTTATTCGAACGAATATCACGCAATCGAGCGTGACGTTTTTACCGGTATTCAAATAGCGCTCGGTAAAACCGACCTTGCGTCATTCGATTTCTCGCAATGTCATGCGCGATTGCGGCAAATCGGATTCAGTACGCTCGGTTACGGCGCCTACGAAATGATCGGGCGGCGCATTCTGCGTGCGCATCTGCTGCGCGACCTCGCGCCGGCGACGTTCATGCAGCCGTTCATCGAAGGAATGCTGTACGACAGCGACCCGCGTTTCGCGCAGGTGCGGCAGAGCGGCTTTCCGGTCGCATGGCGGCTCGACGAGATCGAGGCGGCCGCACAGGGCAGCGGCGACCGCAAGGTGCTGGCGCTGGCCGGCCACTTGCGTGCGCACGCAATGAACAGCGGCGTGATCTTCAGCCTGTCGGCGCCGCGGCTCGACCTGCGCGTCGCGGTGAACCTGACGTCGGAAACGCACGGCACTGAATGGATCGACGATCGCGTGATCGGCGGCGCGCTGTCGGTCAGTCTTGCCGTGCATCGCGTCGCGCTGCCGTTCCTCGAGGCGCGGGTCGCGCGCATGCGCGGCTTCGCGCTCGGCGACGAGCAGCAGCAGGTGCTCGACCGGCTCGTGCACGGGCTGTCCGACCAGGAGATCGCGAGCGCGCTGCGCACGTCGCTGCACAAGGTCGGGCACCACATCCGCTCGCTCGAAAAACTCTTCAACGTACAGAACCGCGCGCAGCTCGCGTACCTCGCCGCGCGGCGGCTGCCGTCCTGAGCTGACGTCTGCCGCAGGCGCGCGCCGGCGCCCCGGCGCGCGATGGAAGCGGTTCCGGCGGCGCGTGCCCGAACGTGCCGCCGGGTTTCGTAGTCCGATTCGATCGTCTGAGGAAAACGCGCTTTCGGGCTACGAGGCGCGCCTCTTTTTCCGCGGTTTCCCGTCGCTACACTCGTCCCATTCAACGGTCCGCGCGGCATGGGGCAGGCTTGCCCGTGCCAGCCGGCGATAACGACAGGACGACGGCACGATGGCTGAACCGAAGGCGCTCCCCCGCGACTGGCAGCGGTTGTTTTCCGCCGGCCGCGGCGTGTCCGGACGGCGCCTCGGGGGCGCGTCGCCGCGCGCCGACCTGTTTCTCGCGGCCTTCATCGTCGCGGTCGTCGCGCTGTTCATCCTGCCGCTGCCGCAGGCCGCGCTCGACGGGATGATCTCGCTGAATCTCGCGGCGAGCGTCGTGCTGCTGACGGTGTCGACCTACGTGCCGTCGGCGGTCAGCTTCTCGTCGTTTCCCGCGCTGCTGCTGTTTACGACGCTGTTCCGGCTCGCGCTGAACATCGCGTCGTGCAAGCTGATCCTGCTGCATGCGAACGCCGGCCACGTGATCGACGCGTTCGGGCGACTGGTGGTCGGCAACAACGTGGTGGTAGGCGGCGTGGTGTTCCTCGTGATCGCGGTCGTGCAGTTCATCGTGATCGCGAAAGGGTCGGAGCGGGTGGCCGAAGTCGGTGCGCGCTTCTCGCTCGACGCGATGCCGGGCAAGCAGATGAGCATCGACGCGGACCTGCGCGCGGGCATCATCAGCGCCGACGAGGCGCGCGAGCGGCGCGAGAAGCTCGAGCAGGAATCGCAGATGCACGGCGCGATGGACGGCGCGATGAAGTTCGTGAAGGGCGATGCGATCGCGGGCCTCGTGATCGCGTTCATCAACATCGTCGCGGGGATCGCGGTCGGCACGCTGATGCACGGGATGGACATCGGCGAGGCGCTGCAGCGTTACGCGATCCTGACGGTCGGCGACGGGATGGCGTCGCAGATTCCGTCGCTGCTGGTATCGATCGCGGCCGGCATCGTGACCACGCGCGTCGCGACCCGGGATGCGCGGCAGCGGCAGCTCGGCGAACAGCTCGGCGAGCAACTGGGCGCACACCCGCGCGCGCTGCTGATCGCGGCGTTCGTTCTGAGCGGTTTTCTCGTCGTGCCCGGTTTTCCGAAATGGTCGTTCGCGCTGATCGCGCTCGGCCTCGGTGCCTTCGCGTTCTCGCAACTGAAGCGCAAGACGTCCGCGCCGAGCTTCAACCTGATTCATGTCGCGGGGCGCGTCGGCGCGGCCGACGACGGCCAGCCCGCGAAGGTATCGCACGCGGCGGGCGTCACGTCGCTGATCGCGGTGTCGCTGTCCGACGACCTGCGCACGGGCCTGAACCTCGCGCAACTGCAGGCGGCGCTGTCGAGCGCGAAGGCGCGCGTCGACGCGGACATCGGCACGGTATTCCCGCGTATCACGCTGAACGACGACGAAGGCGCGCCGGCCGGCACGTACCGGATCTACCTGCAGGACGTGCTCGTCGCGCACGGCGCGCTGAAGCCGGGCTGGCTGCTGTGGGACGGCGTCGCGCCGCTGCCGGAGCGCGCGGAGCGCCAGCCGGCCGAGGCGTTCGGCCCGTTCGCGACCGCGCTGTGGATCAAGCCCGACGGCGCGGCGCCGGACGGCAAGTGGCTGTCGAGCGAGAGCGCGCTGGCCGCGCACGTCGAGCAGATCGTGCGCCAGCATGCGGACGAACTGCTCGGCATCCAGGAGACGCAGGCGCTCGTGCATCTGGTGCGCCGCGACCATCCGGAGCTGGTGGGCGAACTGACGCGGCTCGTGCCGCTGCAGCGCGTGACCGAAGTGCTGCGCCGGCTGCTCGCCGAACAGGTGCCGGTCCGCAACCTGCGCGTGATCTTCGAGAGCCTGATCACCTGGGCGCCGAACGAGCCCGACGACGTGATCGCGCTGGTCGAGCTCGTGCGCGTCGACCTGCGCCGGATGATCACCGATCGACACGCTGGCACGGCGCGCCAGCTGCGGGTCGTGCTGTTCGAGCAGAACCTGCAGGAGCGGATCGAGAGCGCAGTGATGCGCACGAAGCAGGGTAATTTCCTCGCGCTGTCGAGCGCGGTCAAGCAGGACATCGGCGAACAGGTGCGCGCGATCGTGCAGGCCGCGCAGGCGGCCGGCCCCGGCGGCCACGGCAACGTTCAGGGAGCCGCGCACGGTGGCGCGCGGCTCGCGGTGATGGTCGCGCTCGGCGCGCGCCGCTACGTGAAGACGATCCTGCAGCCGGTGCTGCCCGAACTCGCGGTGCTGTCGTACCAGGAAGTCGAGGAGGACGTGCAGTTGCATACGGTCGGCTGGGTGAAGAACCCGCCGGACGACGGCACGGTCGGCGCGGGCGCCGACGTGCGCGCGCCGGGAGCCGTGCAATGACGAGCTCGACGATCCTCGACCTGACGCGCCAGGCGCTGATGCTCGTGCTGCTGCTGTCGCTGCCGATCGTGCTGATCGCGACCGTCACGGGCCTCGTCGTCGCGATCCTGCAGGCCGTCACGCAGGTGCAGGACGCCAACATCGGCATCGCGGTGCGGCTGATCGCCGTGATGGTCGCGCTCGTGCTGCTGTCCGGCTGGCTCGGCGGCGAAGTGCTGCGCTTCGCGCAGCAGGCGCTGGAACGCATGTTCGTTTCTTCCACAGGAGTCCTTTGATGCGTCGACGCGTCGCCTCGATCCGGTTTCAACCGCGCAGCCTGCAACGGGCCGCGCTTGCCGTGTGCGCGACCGCGCTGCTCACGGCGTCGCTGTGCATGGCGCCCGCGCAGCATGCGCGCGCCGCGGACCTGCGCTGGCGCAACAAGCCGTTCACGATCGTCGCGAACGGCAAGAAGATCGGCGACTTCATCCGCGAGCTCGCATCGTCGCAGGGCGTGACGGCGGTGGTCGACCCGAAGGTCGACGGCGTGATCAGCGGCCGCTTCTCCGGCACGCCGCAGCAGACGCTCGACACGATCTGTTCCACCTACGGGCTCACGTGGTACTACGACGGCTCGTTCCTGTACGTCGATCCGGCCGACCAGTCGCAGACGCAGATGATCCCGATCCCGCCGAATGCGTCCGGCGAAATCGGCCGCGCGCTGCAGGCGATGCAGATTCCGGACAAGCGCTACACGCTGGTGATCAACGACCGCGCCAATAGCGTGTACGTGGCCGGCCCGCGCCGCTATGTCGAGCTCGTGCGGCAGGTGGTCGGCTCGGTCGGCGATCCGGCGGCGAACGGCGCGCACGCGGACATCCGCGCGTTCCGGCTGAAATACGGCTGGGCGTCGGATTTCACGATCAACCGCTCGGGCAAGGAAGTGACGGTGCCGGGCGTCGCGACGATCCTGCGCCGGCTGTTCGGCAAGGGCGGCGGCACGACCGCGGCGCCGTCGAGCACGCCGCTCGGGCAGGCCGCGCGCCAGGTGAAGCTCGGCTCGGGGCTGACGATCGCGGTGCCGCGGCTCGACTTTCCCGACATTTCCGGCGGCCCGCGGCAGGGCGGTTATAGCGGCGCGGACAGCGGCATGGGCGGCGGCTTCTCGCCGTTCTCGAACAACGGCGGCGGCGACACGCTGCCGCAGATCGTTGCCGACCCGGCGATCAATGCCGTGATCGTGCGCGACCTGCCGGAGAACATGTACCGCTACCAGTCGCTGATCAACCAGCTCGACGAGCGGCCGCGCATCGTCGAGATCAACGTGACGATCATCGACATCAACGAGGATTCGCTCGACAGCCTCGGGATCGACTGGCGCCTGCACACGACGCATGGCGACGTGCAGATCGGCAACGGCCAGAACGCGCTGAACGGCAACACGCAGTACAACGGCGCCGGCAACCCGCCGCTGACGTTCGGCATCGGCACGTCGGAAACCGGGCAGACGGGCGCCTTCATGCCGACCGGGATCGCGCTGACCGCATCGATCGGCGGGTCGCTGCGCAACTACCTGCTCACGCGCGTGAACGCGCTCGCGCAGAAAGGCCAGGCGCAACTGCGATCGAAGCCGAAGGTGCTCGCGCTCGACAACACCGAGGCGATCCTCGAGAACCTCACGCAGTTCTACGTGCAGGTGCCGGGCTATCAGGATTCGTCGCTGTACAGCGTGACGACCGGCACCAGCATCAAGGTGACGCCGATGATCGTCGACGAGGCGATCCGCAACGCGGCGGCGGTGTCGGGCAACGCGCAGAGCGTGATGATGTCGATCGACATCCAGGACGGCAACATCGTGCCGGGGCAGGCCGTGTCGAACGTGCCGGTGATCCAGCAGCGCAACATCGTCACCAAGACGATGATCGACGAAGGCAAGAGCCTCCTGATCGCCGGTTTCAACGACGACGAGGTGAAGCTGAACAAGAGCGGCGTGCCCTGGCTGTCCGACATTCCGCTGATCGGCAATCTGTTCAAGTACACCGACAAGTCGGGCAACCACATGGAGCGGTTCTACCTGCTGACGCCGCGGGTCGTGACGAACGCGTCGATGTACGCGCCGGACGGCTCGCCCGTGAACCCGGGCGTCGACGGGCCGGCGAGCCAGGAGGGGATGTCGATGTATCGGCCGCCGGACAACGACGTCGCGGTGCCGCTGACGCCGAAGCCGCTGCCCGGCACGAAGTTCGGTCCGCCTGCATTGCCGGCGCCATCCAAGGATGCGGCGTCGCAGCCGGTGGCGACGACCGCAGGAGCACCCACCCATGTCGACGAGCATCATTGATCCGCACGGCGACGGCGCATTGCCCGGCGGCGCGGGAAGCGCGGGGGCTGGTTCGGCCGCGCTCGCGTCGCCGTGGAACCTGTGCTTCCTGAGCGGGCCGATGTATGGCCGCACGATGTCGCTTGCGCGCGGCGCGAACTGGGTCGGCACGGCGGCCGACTGCGAAGTGATCCTGCCCGATCGAGAGATCGGCGCGAAACAAGTGTGCCTGCAGGTCGGCGCGCTTGCGGTGACGGTGCAGAACCACGGTGGCGACACCGGCGCGCCGGTGCTGTTCAACGACGAGCCGCTCGGCAGCGGTCGCCGCTCGCTGACGCCGAACGACGTCGTGACGGTCGGCTCGATCCGGCTCGGCATCGCGCGGCATGCGCAGGCGAGCGTCGCGGTGCCCGACGAAACCGATGCGCCGGACGCCGCGCGTGAAGCGGCATGGCTCGGCTGGCTCACCGGCGGGCTGCGGCGGCTGGGCAGCCGGCGGCTCGTGATCGCGCTGGTCGCGCTGTGGATCGGCGTGCTGCTCGGCGCGCTCGGCTACGGCTTCGTCGCCTGGTCGGGACGCTTGCCGTGGCAGCACGAATCGGTGCTCGCGCGCACGCACCGGCTGCAGCAACTGCTGCATGCGTATCCGGAGCTGGCCATCGCGCCGCGCGACGACGGCGTGATCGTGTCGGGCTACGTGAGCGATCCGGCCGCGCGCGAGCGCGTCGCGCAAATCGTCGCGGGCGTCGACAACGCGGCGCTCGGCAATATCTACGTGGTCAGCGATCTGGTCGCGACCGCGCAGACCTATTTCAGCGACACGGCGCTGACGGTCACGTATCTCGGCCGCGGCCGGATCGAGCTGACGGGCACGGCCGCGCGCGCGCAGATCGAGCCGCGCATCCGCAATTACATGAAGGACGCGCGCCCGGCGCTCGAGGTGGTCGATCACGTACGCGACGCCGATGCGGCCGCGCCGCGCACGGCGACGACGCTCGGCGGCACGGCGGGCATTCCGGAGATCACGACCGTGTTCGCCGGCGACGGCGATCAACGCTACATCGAGACGGTCGACGGTAGCCGCTATTTCGAAGGCGCGCGGCTGAAGGAGGGCGCGAGCGTCGTGTCGATCGGCCCGGACGAAGTGGTGTTCGAGCGCAACGGCCAACGCATCACGATGCCGCTCGGCGGCCCGTCGGCGCGTGTGCCCGAGCAGGCGCCGGCGCCGCCCGTGGCGCCGCTCGCGAGCGGCGCGGCGGCGGGCGTCGCGCAGCCGGTGCCGGGGCCGACGCTGTTGCCCGATGCGCCGGCGACGCCGGCCGTCGAGGCGGCCGGCGTATCGAAGGGCGCGACGCACTAGGTCGCGACAGGATTTGCGCATCGCGCCTGGCGATGCGCGTATTACGCGACACGCCGCGCGCATGCGGCGCGTCACGTCGCCGGCGGGGCATGGGGCCGCCGCCGGAAGGTGGAGTGTGTTGTTCACGTAAAGGAGCGAAGCATGGGTACCTCGGCAGCAGGTGGTGTGACGAACACGGGCGACGTGCAGAAGCAGGCCGACGACCTGACCAAGACGCAGCTCGAACTGACCAAGATCAACTTCCAGGTTCAGCAATCGACTGCGACGTTCGAAACCAGCAACGCAGTGACCGCGCAGGAAGGGACGGCGAACGCCCAGGTTGCGCAACACCTGAGTTCCGCCGGCCGCGCGTGACGCCGGTCGCCGGCCGTGCCGTGCGACGTCGCATGCCGAAGCCGCCCGTGACGGGCGCTCGGCATCGCGTGTGCGCGTGCCGGCCGGCCCGTTTCCGGCTTTGCCGGTCAAGGAGGACACGATCATGTCGGTAACAGGCGTAGGCGCGGCGCCGCCGGGCGCGGCTGCGCTCGCGAGTGCCGCGCAGCAAGCAGGCACGGCGTCCGATCCGGCGCAGGTGCGCCAGTTCGATGCGCTGATGCAGCCGGGCGCATCGGCGGCCGCTCCGCCGTCTTCGTCCGGTGTCGCGATGTCGCGCGCGCCGGCGGATGCGGCGCCGGCCGTGCAGATGACGCCCGCGCAGGCGAACCAGTCGTCGCTCGTCGAGCGGTTGCGCACGTACGGCAACGATCTCGATTCGCGGTACGCGAACATCGACAAGCATCGCAGCGAGATGCTGACGTCGATGGCGGACAGCCGCAGCGACCCGCTGATGACGATGGTGAAGGCGATGGATTTCCAGTGGACGGCAACCACCACGATTTCGGAATACCAGTTGAGCCTGTCGGTTGCACAGGCGGCGAACGGCTTCACGCATACGGTGCTGAAGACGCAGGAGTGAAAGCGCGCGTGGGCCGGATGCGGCCTCACACGCCCTGAAGCGGACAAACGATGACGACGATCGATTCGACGCCGCGCATGCATGCGTGGCGCAGCCGGGCGGCGCGCGCGCTGCTCGCGGGGCTGCTCGTGCTGTTGGCCGGGTGCCAGAAGGAGCTGTACTCGGGCCTGTCGGAGCGCGACGCGAACCAGATGGTCGCGGTGCTCGGCGACGCGGGCATCAGCGCGTCGAAGGACAACGATGCGCGCGACACGTCGGACCGCAACGCGTGGCTCGTGAGCGTCGCGGACGGCGACATGCAGGCGGCGCTCACGGTGCTGCAGGCGAACGGGCTGCCGAAGCCGAGTTATGCGAGCCTCGGCGAGCTGTTCCAGAAGCAGGGGCTCGTATCGACGCCGGCCGAGGAGCGCGTGCGCTACCTGTACGGCGTGTCGCAGGATCTGTCGCGCACGCTGCAGGACATCGAGGGCGTGGTGGTCGCGCGCGTGCAGGTCGTGATTCCGGAGAACGATCCGCTCGCGGACAAGATCAAGCCGTCGTCGGCTGCGGTGTATATCCGCTACCGGCCGGGCGTCGACCTGCGCGCGATGGCGCCGATGGTCAAGGATCTCGTCGCGCACAGCATCGAGGGGCTGCAGTACGACAACGTGTCGCTGTTCCTGCAGCCGGCCGCCGCGCGCGCGACGCGCGTGGACGGGATCGGCAGCGCGGTGTCGGACATCCTGCGGCTGCGCTCACCGCTCGGCTGGCTCGTGTTCGCGCTGATCCTGCTGACCTGTGCGGTGATCGCGCTGTCGGCCGCGCGGCGCGGGATGTTCGGCGCGCGGCTTGCGGGCCTGCTCGGTGCGCCGCGCGGGGCGAGCGGGGCGGGTGGTGCGGCCGCGCAGCAGGCCGGTGGCGGACTGCGTACGCCGGACGGCGCGCGCGACGGCGCATGAGCGAGCCGCACGCGCTGCCGCCGGGCCAGGTGCACGATGCGGCCGCTGCATCCGACGCGGCGCCGCTGCCATGGCTGCATCCGCTTGCGCCGCCTCCCGTCGCACGCGCTGCCGCGTTCCATGCGCTCGTCTGCGACTTCAACCTGCGGCCCGACCGCTATCTGCACGTGACACGCGTGCCGGCCGACTGGCCCGCGCGCTACCGCTCGCCGGACGCATTCGGCGCGGCCGGCCGCAAGCTGCTCGCGCGGCACCTGCTCGCCGTGAACGGCGTGGCCGACCGGCACGACTTCGACGTCGCGGACCCGTGCGCGCGGCTCGCGCTGCTGCCGGGCGCGGCGCTCGAGCAACTGGCCGCGTATGCGGGGCTGCTGCTGCATCGCGCGTGGCTGCGCGACGCGCTGGCCGGGCGCCGCATTCGCGCGGAAGTCGCGGCGCGGCTCGGCGGCGATGCGCTCGAACTCGCGCTCGAACGCGCGCCGGAATTCGGCGCGCTCGCGGAAACGCTCGAACCGTGGCGCGCCGATCCCGCCGCGCTGCCGGTCGTGATCCGGGCGCGCGGCGGCCGGCTGCTCGCGGATTTCATCGGCGTGGCCGGCGACGCGGTCGCGCGGCGCGTGCGCCTGAAATTCAACCGAGCGATCGACGACGAAGCGCCGTACTGGCTGAACCGCGCGCAGCGCGACCAGTTCGGCGAACTGATGTTCCTGTTTCTGATTCCCGAGAGGCTTGCGTCATGGGACTGGCTTTTCTGATCACGAGCGACAACCTGCAGCTACTGTCGGAACGCAAGGTGCTCAAGGAGCGCGAATACGCGGCGCTGCTCGACGCGTCCGCGGTGATCGCGACCGCGCATGAAGAGGCGGCGCGCATCGTCGCCGACGCGCAGCGCGAATTCGACAAGCGCCAGGCGGCCGGCTACGACGAAGGCATGCGCCGCGCGCAACGCGAGCAGGCCGCGCAGGCCTACACGCAGGCGCTCGCCGCCACGCGCACGATGGAGACGATGAAGGATGCGATGGCCGATATCGTCGTGAAGGCCGTACGCGCGATCGTCGGCGAGATGAGCACGCAGAAGCTGTACGAGGCCGCGCTCGCGCGGATCGCGCCGCTCGTACGTGACGAGGCGTTCCTGATCGTGCGGATCGCGCCCGGCCGCAAGGACGAGATGCGCGACGCGCTCGACGGCGCGTTCGCAGGGCAGTCGAACCGGCAGAAGATCCGCATCGTCGAGGACGCGCAGCTCGAACGCCATGCATGCACGGTCGAGACGCCGTCCGGGCGCATCGACGCGAGCCTCGACCTGCAGATCGACGCGTTGCGCCAGGCGATCCGCCGCGACGCGCTGAAGGGCGCCGCGCGATGAACGCGCCGCTCGACGATCCGCCCTCGTTTGGCGACGACGACGGCGCGCCGTTCGATCGCGGCCGCCTGGTCGGCGAACTCGACGCGGGGCTCGCGTTCTTCTCGCCGGTGTCGGTGCAGGGCCGCGTCAACCACGCGGTCGGGCAGATATTGAACGCGACGGGCATCCGCGCGCGGCTGGGCGAGATCTGTGAGCTGCGCACGCCGAACCAGCCGACACTGCTTGCCGAGGTGGTCGGCTTTTCGCGCCAGACGACGCTGCTCACGCCGCTCGGCGACGTGGCCGGGCTGTCGCCGGAAACCACCGTCGTGCCGTCCGGGCGCGAGCATGTCTTTCCGGTGGGCGAGGGGTTGTTCGGCCGCGTGCTCGACGGGCTCGGCCGGCCGCTCGACGATCGCGGGCCGGTGACCGGCGCCGCATGGGTCTCGACGCAGCAGGACCCGCCGAATCCGCTCGCGCGCAAGATGATCGACACGCCGTTTCCGACCGGCGTGCGCGTGATCGACGGGCTGATGACGCTCGGCATCGGGCAGCGCGTCGGCATCTTCGCGCCGTCGGGCGTCGGCAAGAGCACGCTGCTCGGGATGATCGCGCGCGGTGCGCAGGCCGACGTGAACGTGATCGCGCTGGTCGGCGAACGCGGCCGCGAGGTGCGCGAATTCATCGAGCACAGCCTGTCGCCCGAGGTGCGCGCGCGTTCGATCGTCGTCGTGTCGACATCCGATCGCCCCGCGATGGAGCGCGTGAAATCCGCGCTGGTCGCGACCGCGATCGCCGAGCACTTCCGCGATGCAGGCAAGCGCGTGCTGCTGCTGGTCGATTCGCTGACGCGCTTCGCCCGCGCGCAGCGCGAAGTCGGCCTCGCGAGCGGCGAGCCGCCGACGCGGCGCAGCTTCCCGCCGTCGACGTTCGCGGTATTGCCGCGCCTGCTCGAACGCGCGGGGCAAGGCGCGCACGGGTCGATCACCGCGCTCTACACGGTGCTCGTCGAAGGCGACGAGGAATCGGACCCGATCGCCGAGGAAGTGCGTTCGATCCTCGACGGCCACATCGTGCTGTCGCGCAAGATCGCGCTCGCGAACCGCTATCCGGCGATCGACGTGCTCGCGAGCCTGTCGCGCGTGATGCCGCTCGTCGCGAGCCGCGCGCACCAGCATGCGGCCGCGCGCGTGCGCGAGCTGATCGCGAAGTACCAGGAGATCGAGCTGCTGGTGCAGATCGGCGAGTATCGCGAAGGCAGCGACCGGCTCGGCGATCTCGCGCTGCGCGCGCGCGACGCGATCGGCGCGTTCTGCGCGCAGGCGTCGGACGAGGACGTGCGCTTCGACGCGCTGCTCGCGAAGCTGACGAAGCTGGCGAACGATCATGTCTGAAGCCGACGACCGCCTCGTGCTCGCGACGCTCGCCCGCCTGAAGCGCGTGCGCGAGATGCGCAGCCAGATCGCGCGCGTCGCGGCCGCGCGCCAGCAGGGCATCGCCGCGCAGAGCCGGCGGGCGCTCGCGGCCGCGCAGGCACAGCTCGCGCAGCAAGTGGCCGCGAAGGCCGCGATCCAGACGCGGCTCGCCGACGACGTGCGCGAGGCCCGCGCGTTGCAGAACGCGGCGGCCGATACGCGCACGTTCGACCGGCATATCGGCACCGCGAACGCGTCGGTGAGCGAGGCCGCGCACGTGTATCGCGGCCACGAGGCGACGCTCGCCGACCTGCAGCGCGCCGCGCGCAAGGCGAAGGCCGCCGAGGACAAGCTGGAGAAGGCCGGCGAGAAGGCGCTGCACGCGCGCGCCGCGCGGGTCGAGCGCGACGCCGACGAAGTCGCGGACGGCTACGCGGTACGGCGCTTCGCGACGGGCGGCACCTGGGTGGCCGGTGCGGGCGATGCGGCCGGACATGGGGCCACGGCGCCGAAGGCCGCGGCCGCGTTCGATGCGGCGATGACCGACGCGGAAACGGACGCCGACATCGCCACCGAAACCGCCGCATCCGCCGCATCCGCCGCGCCCGACGATCCCGCCCCTCCTGCCGCCGCGGAGCGCCGATGCTAGACCAGGCCGCGGGTTTCAACGACGTCGCCGGCATGCTGCGGCCGCTGCTCTACGTGATGCCGCGCCTGCTGCCGATCATGTTCGTCGTGCCGGTATTCAACGAGCAGATCATCACGGGCCTCGTGCGCAACGGGATCGCGGTCGTGATCGCCGCGTTCGTCGCGCCGACGATCGATGCCGCGCAGGTCGCCGCGCTGCCGTTCCTGATGTGGTGCCTGCTGGTCGCGAAGGAGGCGATGGTCGGCATGCTGCTCGCCGGTGCGTTCAGCGCGGTGCTGTTCGCGATCCAGGGCGTCGGCTACCTGATCGACTTCCAGACCGGCAGCGGCAGCGCCGCGTTCTTCGATCCGATGGGCGGCCACGAGGGCGGCCCGACTTCCGGATTCCTGAATTTCGTCGCGATCGCGCTGTTCGTCACGGCGGGCGGGTTGCAGGTGCTCGTGCAACTGTTCGCGCAGTCGTACGCATGGTGGCCGATCGGCTCGCTCGGCCCCGATTTCTCGTCGATGCTGCAAACCTTCATCGTGCGGCAGACCGACACGATCTTCGAATGGATGGTGAAGCTCGCGGCGCCGGTCACGATCGTGCTGGTGCTCGTCGAGCTGGGCGTTGGGCTAGTCGGGCGCGCGGTGCCGCAGCTCAACATCTTCGTGTTCTCGCAGCCGCTGAAGAGCGCGCTCGCGGTGCTGATGATGATCCTGTTCCTGCCGGTGGTGTACGCGTCGCTGCATTCGCTGCTGAGCCCCGACAGCGGGCTGATGGCGTTGCTGCGCGCGCTGTTCGCCGCGCACGGCGGCAGCTGAGCGCGCCGGAGCCGGGATGGCCGAAAAGGACCAGAAGCCGACCGCGAAGCGCCTGCGCGAGGCGCGCGAGAAAGGCGAGGTGCCGAAGAGCGCGGAAACGGTGTCGTCGGCATTTTTCGTCGGCGTGTGCGTGGCGCTCGCGGTGGGCATCGGCGCGCTGTTCGCGCGCGTGCAGGCGCTGTTCCGGCTCGTGTTCGACGCGGTCGGCGCGGCCGATCCGTCCGCGCGGCTCGCGGCGCTGATCGACGGCGCCGCGCGCGACTGGGCGACGCTGTCCGCGCAGATCGTCGCGGCCGGCCTGCTGGCGGGGCTGCTCGCGGGCTTCGTGCAGGTGGGCGGCGTGATGGCGTGGAGCCGCCTCGTGCCGCAGTTGTCGCGGCTCAACCCGGCCGAGGGGATGAAGAACCTGTGGTCGCTGCGCAACCTCGTCAATCTCGCGAAGATGCTGCTGAAGACGGCGCTGCTCGTTGCGACGCTCGGCTGGCTGATCGTCGAGTCGCTCGATCCGTCCGTGCAGTCGGGCTTCACGCGACCGGCCTCGATCCTCGCGCTGATCGTGAAGCTGCTGATGCTGCTGTTCGGCTGGGCCGCGCTGATCTATATCGTGATGGCGCTGATCGACATCGTGCACCAGCGGCACGAGTTCAGCCAGAAGATGAAGATGTCGATCGACGAAGTGCGGCGCGAGCACAAGGAGGACGAAGGCGATCCGCACATCCAGGCGAAGCGCCGCCAGCTCGCCCGCGAAGCGCAGTTCGCGTCGCTGCCGGACCGGATCGGCTATGCGTCGGTGGTCGTCTATTCGCCGCGCGTGGCGGTCGCGCTCTACTACGGCGGGATGGGCTCGCTGCCGTGGGTGCTCGCGCGCGGCGAGGGCGACGCGGCCGAGCGAATCGTGCGGCTGGCCCGCGACGCGCTGCGCCCGACGCTCGCCAACGTCGGGCTCGCGCAGGCGCTGTACGAGACGACGCCCGAGAACGGCACGATCCAGCCGCAGCATTTCCGCGCGGTCGCGCAGTTGCTGAAATGGGCGACCGGCGCCGCTTGACGGCGGTGTGGCGGGTTGGCGTCGCATCGCATCAAGCCCCTTTTTTGTCGGCAATGCTTGCCGGCGATCCGGCCGGATTCGATATGACCCCATCGCTCGACCATCGGCATACGGCGCTTGACGTCCATTTTTTTCCGGATTTCGCCGACATTCACTGGTGAATTATTGCTGATTTATTTCTTCGTAATATGGCTCGACCGTCACGCCCGACGGCGGGCCGCGAGGTTGCGCCACCCGTGACGGACCAGGTCAACAGGGGCAGACAAATCAATGTGCGGAATCGACGGCTTTCTGAATAGCGTCGCCTTCGATGAGGAGACAGCGCGCGGCACGCTCGCGCGAATGACGGCGAGCCTCGCGCATCGCGGGCCGGACGGGCAGGGCATCTGGGTCGACCCGGATGCCGGCATCGCGCTCGGCCACCGGCGGCTCGCGATCGTCGACCTGTCGGTGCACGGCCGGCAGCCGATGGCTTCCGCGTGCGGTCGCTACGTCCTCGTCTTCAACGGCGAAATCTACAACCATCGCGAACTGCGCGCGGAGCTCGAGCGCGCAGGACGTGCACCGGCGTGGCGCGGCCACTCCGACAGCGAGGTGCTGATCGCGGCGATCGTCGCGTGGGGCGTCGAGGCCACGTTGCGCCGCGCGACCGGCATGTTCGCGTTCGCGCTGTGGAATCGTGCGTCGCGGGTGCTGACGCTCGCGCGCGACCGGATCGGCGAGAAGCCGCTCTACTACGGGCGGATCGGCGACGCGCTCGTGTTCGCGTCCGAGCTGAAGGCGCTGCGCGGCTACCCGGGCTTCGACGGCACGGTCGATCGCGACGCGCTGTGCCTGTACCTGCGCCAGTCGAGCGTGCCCGCGCCTTACACGATCTATCGCGGCATCCGCAAACTGCCGCCCGGCACGTACATCCAGTTCGAACATGCGCGCGACACGCCGCGCCTGCGCGCGTACTGGACGCTCGAACAGGCGATCGAGGCGGGCCGCGCGCAGCCGTTCGAGGGCAGCGCCGACGAAGCCGTCGGCCAGCTCGACACGATCCTGCGCCAGGCCGTCGCGCGGCAGATGGAGGCCGACGTGCCGCTCGGCGCGTTCCTGTCGGGCGGCATCGATTCGTCGGCGATCGTCGCGCTGATGCAGGCGCAATCGGCGACGCCGGTCGACACGTTTACGATCGGCTTCCACGAGGCCGGCTACGACGAAGCCGGTTACGCGAAGGCCGTCGCGCGCCATCTCGGCACGCGCCATACCGAGCTTTACGTGACGGCCGACCATGCGCTCGGCGTCGTGCCGAAGCTGCCGTCGATCTACGACGAGCCGTTCTCCGATGCGTCTCAGATCCCGACCTTTCTCGTTTCCGAACTGACGCGCCGGCACGTGAAGGTGAGCCTGTCCGGCGACGGCGGCGACGAATTGTTCGGCGGCTATACGCGCTACTTCCTCACGCCGCGCCTGTGGCGCAAGCTGCATCGCGTGCCGGCGGCCGTGCGTGCGCGGATCGCCGCCGCGCTGCACGCGTTGCGGCCCGATCACGCGGACCAGCTCGCGGCCGTCGCGCAGGGTGCGTTCGGCGGCGGTGTGGAAGCGCGCGAATCCGCGTCGCGCATCGGCGATCGCCTGCACAAGCTCGGCCACGTGATGACGGCGGAGAGCCGCATCGGGCTGTACCGGCTGCTGATGTCGTCGGTGCATCATCCGGAGCGCCTCGCGCTGTCGGGGCAGGAGCCGCCGACGCCGCTCGACACGGTGTCCGCGTGGCCCGCGCACCTGAGCTTCGCCGAGCAGGCGATGGCGATCGACACGCTCACGTACCTGCCGACCGACATTCTTGCGAAGGTCGATCGCGCGGCGATGGCCGTGAGCCTCGAGACGCGCATGCCGTTCCTCGATCATCACGTCGTCGAATTCGCGTGGCGGGTGCCGGCGTCGGTGCGCTTGCCGGAAGGGCAGTCGAAGGCGCTGCTGCGCCGGCTGCTCGACCGGTACGTGCCGTCCGCGCTGATCGACCGGCCGAAGCAGGGCTTCTGCGCGCCCGTCGACCACTGGCTGCGCGGCGCGCTGCGCGACTGGGCCGATGCGCTGCTGCGGCCGTCGCGCCTGCGCGAAGAGGGCTTCTTCGATGCGGCGGCGGTCGAGCGGCTGTGGCGCCAGCACCAGACGGGCCGGATGAACTGGCAGCACCAGCTGTGGACGGTGCTGATGTTCCAGGCGTGGCTGGAACATCAGCGGGCAGCGTGATGCGGCATGCCGCGCGCAACCGGTGCGCGCGGCGCCACGCGGCCCGCGCGCCGCTATCAGCCCACGATCAGCCCACGATCAGCGGCGTGCCGACCGACAGGCGGTTCGGATCACGTGAAACCGACGGATTGAGCTGCAGGATCTCGTTGAACGCGCGTGTGTCCTGCTCGCCGCGCGTCATCGCCTGCTGGTCGGTGCGCGACACGTGCGCGGCGTCGAGCAGCGACTGGCGATGCTGGTCGGCGATGACCCACAGCGAATCGCCGGCGACGACGATGTAGGGCTGCGGCGACCCGGACGGTTGCGCGGTCGACGGCGTGGCGCTGGCCGACGGCGAAGCCGGCGCGGCAGGCGACGCACTGGGCGATGCAGTCGCCGAGGCGCTTGCAGAAGGACTGGCCGACGCGCTTGCCGAAGCGCTCGGCGAAGCGCCGGGCGCGAGATTCGACTGCGACGAATTCGACTGATTCGACGAACTGGACCCCGAGCCGAAGAACGTCGTCCACAGACTTTCGATCAGCTTGTACGCGAACGCGCCGACCGGAATCAGCACGACGGCCGTGGGGATCTTCTTGATCAGCGGCGTCGCGTTCGGGAAATGCGTGTTCAGACGGCCGCCGAGCAGCAGCGCGGTGGACACGCCGGTCGCGATCGCGAGGTCGTAATGGCCGCCGCTCCACTGCACGCCGGTGCCGAGGCCGCCGTACGCGACGGCCATGAAGTCGCTCGCCGAATCGGTGAAGCGCACGATGCGGCTGCGCTTGTCGGCATTCACGCGGTGCGCGCCGATCGTGTAGACGAGGCCCGCATACGTGGCGCCGAACGCCCCGCTCGCGATGGCGGCCGAGCCGTAGGCGAGATCGAACGCCCCGTGCGCGTGCACGACGCCGCTGATGCCGACCGCGAGCGTCGCGGTCGACGTGATCGCGGCGCCCGCGCGGCCCGCGATCCCGAACAGGTGGCGCGGGTTGCCGGTATGGAGCTGCTGCAGCGACGTGCCGCCGACGGTGCCCTGCATCTGCGCGAGCACGTCCGCGGCGAGCGCCTTGATGTGGGTGGTCGCGTCGTCGAAACTCATCAGCCCCACGCGGTTCAGCTCGACATACTGCGCGGCCAGCGTCCGCGCTTCGTTCGAGATCTGCTCGAGCTGGGCGCGCCGGTTCTGGCCGTAATCGTGCGCACCCGAGCGCAGTTGCCGCGACAGCGTCACTTCGAGCCGCGTGAGCACCGCCTGCGCGGCCTTCGGATCGCCGGCCTGCAGGCTGCGTACCGCACCCTGGTGCATGACCTGGAACACGCGGCCCAGGCGCGAGCCCAGCAGGAACGACGACGTCGCGCTGCCGAGCATGTCCTGCCGCAGCACGTGCGTCGCGCCGAGCGTATCGGCGATCACGAGCGCGCCGGCACCGGTGACGAGCGAGCTGAAGCCGATCGACTTCCACAGCTCCGCCTTGCGGAACGACGGCCGATGCACGCGCAGCGCGTTGATCTGCGCGAGCGCCTGCAGTTCCTCGATCATTTTGGCCTGTTTCGGGTTCGCCGCGATCTGCCGGCCGACGCTGATCGGCTTCGACGGATCGTTCTTCAGCGCTTCGCGCTCGACCACCGACTGCCAGTACGCGCGACTGTCGGGCAGCGGCCCGGCGGGATCGGCGGTCGACACGACGGTGCCGCGGGCCGGCGCGCGGCCGCCGGCTTCCGCGAGCCAGCGCTCGCCGAAGCGGCGGGCGAGTTTTTCGGTGCGCGTGGCGGGCGGATGATCGGCCGACGCCCACTGCGTCATCGCATGCTCGATCGTCGCCTTGCGCGCCTGGTTGACGAGCGCGGTCGTGTTGCGTTCGTACAGTTCGCCGCGCAGCGTTGCGAGCGCGTCGTCGGACAGCCCTTTCGACTTGCCGATGCGCGCGATCTCCGCGAACAGCACCTGCTGCTGGTTCGCGAACGCCTCGGGGCTCACCGGTTCGAAGACGCGCGTGAGCGCATCGGCGCCGTGCAGTCGCGCGAACTTGCCGTGACGGTCGGTCTGGTAATAGTCGACGATCCGTTCCGCCAGCGCCCGCGTCAGGTCCTGGTTCGCGATGAAGTCGGCCCCGTGCGTGCCGTACGACAGCCCGACGTGCAGCCAGTCGATCGCCTTGCGGTCGAGCAGCGCATCGAGCAGCTCGACGTGGCCGGCGCCCGGCACCGGCTCGAGCACGGCGTCCCATCCGTGAAAGCTCAGCATCACGTTCGGCGCGGGCTCGCCGGCGTGATCGTGCGACCACGTCTCGAACGACGTCATCAGCCGCGTGTACTCGGCATAGCTGTCGTTGGTGCCGGCGATCGTACGGCGGTCGTCCGCGGAGACGAGCGGGCGGCCCGACGCCGCTTCGAGACGAAGCTGGAAGCCATGGCGCGACGCCGCGGTGAGCCATTTGTGCAGATGTGCGATGTCGTCGAGCTCGAGCGTGCGCGTGGTGCCGTCCGGCGCCTCGCGCGTGATCGTCGCGTCGGCCTCGTTGTAGCGCGCGCCGATCGGGGACCCGAACTTGCGGGCGCGCCGGATGAACGCCGGATCGTGCTTGCCGCCCCGCGCGGCCGCGAGCGTGTGCGGATCGACCGGAATCGACACCACCGGCATCGCGCCGCCATATTGCTCGACGTAGCGCACCGCGAGCGCAGGATCGTCGCGCAGGTTGAACGCACGCGCCATCGGCGCGACGCGGTCCTGGATCTCGGCCGGCGCGCGCACGAACGCCTGGATCGCGCGCTTGTCGATCATGCGTGCCGCGCTGTGGCGCGTGGCATACGCCTGCATCCACTTCACGAAGCGGTTGTGATCGCCGCCGGGATCGGCGACCGGCCCGCGCGACGGCATGCTCGACACCTCGCGCGCGAGACCGATGGGGATGCCGAGCGCTTTCAGCATCGGTGCGTCGGCCAGGATCGTCTGCGGTTCGTCGGTCAGTGCGAGGCCGCCGGCATCGGGCTGGTTCTTGCGTGCGGTGACCGCCTTCACGCGGTCGATCGTCGGGAACCAGTCGGCCACCTTCGCGGCGCCGTAACGCATCACCCATTCCGCGACCGTGCTCGAACCGAGGCTAGGCTGGTAGGGCCGCAGCGTCAGCGGCTTGGCTGCCGGCGTCTTCGGTGGCTTCTGCGGCTTCTGCGGCTTCTGCGCGGCCGGCGCGTTCGACGCGTTTGCCGCATTCGCGGCGCGGCGGTTGCGCCGGCCGCGCTTGCCGCGCAGCGCATTGCGCACCCGGCCGGCAGGGCCCGTGGAGCCGCCGGGCGCCGGCTGCGCGGCTTGCTGGGCCGCGGCGAGGTCGGCCTGAGCGGCTTTCACGCGATCGATCTGGCCGGCGATCTGCGTGCGGATCCAGCGTGTCGCGAGGTCGAACTTCTGCGGCAGTGCATCGAAATACGACTTCTCGTCGAGCAGCTGCGTGAGTCGTTGCGCGAGCGCGGCTTTCTGCGTGGCGGTCGCGCGCGGATCGAACGCTTCGGGCGCGAGCGTCGACAGCAGGAAGTGCTGGTTCGCGCCGAACGGGCCGCGCCCGAGCGGCATCTCGTCGAGCGGGCGGCCCGCGTCCGGGTGGTCGCGCAATTGCTCGGCGTCGTCGTACCAGCGCGCGTTGCCGTCGTGGATCGCGATGATGCCGCGGCGCGTATGCAGCGATTCGGCAACCGGATGATCGGTCTCGTACACGTACACGTAGTGATCGCCGCGCAGCGCCTTCAGCTCCAGCGCGCGCATCAGGTGCAGCGTGTTCGCGCCGCTGAAGTCGATCGCGAGCTGCTCGCTGTCCGGGACGAGCTTCGGCGGCAGGAACGGACTGTCGGCGCCCTCGATCTCGGCGATCTTGCGGCGCACGCCGGGGTCGGCTTTCGCGAGGCCGCGCTGCACGCGCGTGCCGAGTTTCTGCATCGGCGGCTTCTCGTCGCCGAGCGCCTTGCGCATTTCCGCCGGCGCGAAGCCGCCGTAGCGCTCGACCGTGTCGTGCGTGACGTCCGTCACGACGAATCGCACGCCGCGCCGGCCGCCGGACAGGTTGCGCGCGCGTCGGCGGAACGCGGCGCCGAGATCGCGCGGCGCGATCGTCGCGTCGCCGAGCGAGGTCGACTCGTGATAGGTCCAGTCGTGCGCGGCGTTGCGCGTCGCGTAGCCGAGCACCTTGCCGGTTTCCTTGTCGATCGCGTAAAGCGTCGCGCCGTCGCCGGCCGCTTTCGCCGCCTGTTTCGGTCGGCGAAAGCGCGGCGCGTCGGCAAGCGACTGCAGCGTCGTGACGGCGTCCGCGTCGGGCGTCGCGGCCGCCTGTTCGGCTTCCCAGGTGCGGCCATCGCTGCGCGCGGTGATCCGCGCGGCGCCGCCATACTCGCGCAATTCCGCAAGCGACACGGGCGACACGTAGAAATCGACGTTCGCCCGTTCGGCGCTGCCGTTGTCCTTCAGCGCGCGATAGACCGCGTCGGGGATCGACACGGCCGGATCGGCGGACGCCTTGTCGACGAACGTCCCGTGCTCGTCGGTGCGCATGCTCGCGACGAACGTCGGCTGCGCATGGCGCGCGTCGATCGACGCGTCCGGCCGCGCTTCATGCTCGGCGATCAGCACGTGCGCATTCGTGCCGAACGCATCCTTCATCTGCTGGAGCGACGCGAGCTGCGAACCGTCGATGCGGATCAGGTCGCGCTTGCCGTGCGAGGCGAGGTGATCGAGCGCATGCTGGCGGCGCGCGGCGTCCGCCGTCGCCGCGGGCAGCGGCGCGTTCGACGCCGGCTGCGGCGCGGGCGCCGGCATTTCGCGCGGCACGCCGAGCGCGTGCATCGCATCGGCCTGGCTCGCGTAGTACGCGCGATAGGTCGCGTGGCCGGGCACGGACGGCGCGACGTCGCCGAATGCGGCCGCGAGCCGGCGCAGCCCGGCTTCGTCGCCGGGCATCACGTGGTCGGCTTCGCGTGCGATCGCATCGGGCAGGCGGGCGTCCCTCGCGATGTCGAGGCCGCCATCGTCGAGGATTTCGCGGCGCACCGCGAACGCGTTCGCCTGTGCGCGCGCTTCGGCCATCAGCGCGCTGTCGGCAAGCGCCTGCGGCGACGAACGGTCGAGCGCGAGGCGGCGCGTGATCGTCTCGACCGCGTGCTGCGCTTCGTGCGCGAGCGTGTAGACGAGCGTGCCGGCGCCGTGGAACTGCCCGTCGAGCACGATCCGCTGCTTCGCGGTATCGATCCGGCTGCCGCGCCCGGGCCGGCCCACCACGATTTTCCAGCCGGCCTCGCCGGCCAGCGCGAGCTGCTGGCGCAACAGGCTCGAGCGGTCGACCAGCGCATGGGCGGCCTTGGGCAGCGGCGCGCCGCCGAACCGCATCCGGACGCGCGTGATGACGGATGGCTTCTGCACGAATGCGTCGGGCGGCAAGTGCTCGGTGATGCCGGGATGCGCGAGTTCGATCGCGCCGCGCGCGATGCCGTCCTCGAGCATCACGCGCAGCGTGCCGATCTCGCGGACGATGCCTTCCACGTTCAGCTTCGGCGCATCGGTCATGACCGTCGACGGATCGCTCAGGTAGAAGTCGCCGTGCGCGTCGAACACGCCTTCGAAGTCGTAGTACAGACGGTGCCGCGCGGTGATGTCGCGCGCGCGGTCGAGCTGCGCGAATGCGTCGCGGGTGACGCGCGACGGCAGCATGCCGGCCATCACGTCGTGGCTGCTCAGCGACGCGAACGGCGCGTACATCACGGCCACGCGATCGAATGCCGCGAACGGGCCGCCGACCGTGAGCGTGCGCAGTCCGTGCGCGCGCAGCGCCGCGAGGCCTTCCTGTTCGAGGCGGATCGATTCGATGTGACCGAGAATCGCGCGATTGTCCGTGCCCTCGTAGAGGCCGATCGCATTGCGGCGACCCAGTTCGAACACGGTCTTCTCGATGCCGGCGCCGGTCGCCGCGCCGGTGAAGCGCTCGACCGGCACGCGCGCGGCCGGATCGCCGCTCACGTGGACGCCGTTGCCGTCCACGTCGAGCGCGCCCAGGTCCGGGCGCTGGTGCGGCGCCGGATCGTAGCGCAGCCACGCGTTGGTATGGCTGAGCCGCGCCTCGGCGCCGAGCCCGACCGCGATCGTCGGTGGCGCGTAGACGGGGCGCTGCCACACGTTCGCGAGCCAGGCGGCGGCGTCGCGGCCGTTGCGTGCCGACAGAATCACCGACGAGCCGGGCAGGCCGAGCACCGAGCGGTGCGCGAGCGTGACCTCGACCGGCGTGTACGGCCGGCCGTCCGGATCGACGAGCCGGCCTTGTGCGTCGGTGACGCCATGCACGATCACGATGCGGCCGTCGCGGTCGTAGGACAGCGGGCCCGAGCGGTCCAGCGTCAGCGCGTCGACGCCGGCCACCGGCTTGCCGTCGAACGGCGATGCCTTCACCGGACGGGCGCGCGACCATGCCGTTTCTTCGGCGAGCGTCGTGGCCGTCTCGCGCGGCGTCGGCATCGTGACGCCGGTGTGCCGCGCGGCCTGTGCGTGACGCCGATACAGCTCGCCGTAGGTCAGGCCGCCGTCGAGCGACGTCGGACTGTGCTCGAACGCGTCGGCGAGACGCGCGAGCGAGGCGGCGTCGCCGGCCCGCGCGCGGCCGTATTCGTTGGCGATCGCGTCGGGCAGCGCGACGTGGCGGCCGATGTCGATGCCGAGGTTCGCGCGGATCTCGTCGCGCACCGCGAATGCGTTGACCTGCGCGCGCGCCTCGGCGAGCAGCGCGCTGCGCACGTAGCGCTGCGTCGAGCCGTAGTCGAGCCCGAGCGTGCCGGTCGCGGCCTCGAGCGCATGGCGGGCTTCGTGCGCGAGCACGTAGACCATCGATCCGGTCGACTGCAGTCCGCCGTCGATCGTGACGCGCCGCCGTCGCGTGTCGATCTTGCTGCCGGCGCCGGGCTTGCCGCGCACGACTTTCCAGCCTGCGTCGGCGCCGAGCCGAAGCTGCTGCGACAGCAGGCTCGATGCGTCGATCAGCCGGTACGCTTCCTTCGGCAGCGGCGCGCCGCCAAAGCGCATCCGCACGCGCGTGATGACCGACGGCTTTTGCACGAACGCATCGGGCGGCGGCGTTTCGGCGAGTCGCGGATGCGCGAGTTCGACGTGGCCGCGCTCGAGGCCTTGCGTCAGCGCGCGCTCGATCACCGCGAGCCGCTGCAGCGTGGTGAAATGCTCGCCCGCGCCCATGCCGATCGCACCGGGGTCGCTCAGCAGGAAATCGCCGCCGCGCGTGAAGAGGCCTTGCAGGTCGAAGCCGATGCCCGTGCGTTCGACGACTTCGCGAATCTGCCGAATGTGCTCGAGCGCCGCGCGCGACACCACGCGCGGCAGCGCGCCCGTCTCGAAGCCGAAGCTGTGGAACACGCCGAGTGGCCGGTACAGCACGGCGACGCGGTTCAGCGCGGAGAACGGGCCGTCCATCGTCACGGTCTTCAAGCCGTACGACGCGAGATCGTCGAGTGCGATGCTCTCGTCGATCGCCGCCTCGATCTGGCGCGCTTCCGACGTATGCGGGCCGTTGTCGTAAACCGCGAGCGCGGCATCGTGGCCGAGCGCGAACACGGTTTTTTCGGCGCCGGCGCCGAGCAGCTCGCCGACGTGACGCTCGACGTCGATCCGCGCGGCCGGATTGCTTTCGAGGTGTACGCCCTCGGCGTCGGCCGCCAGTTGCCCGAGATCGTGCGGTGCCGCGGGCGCCGGGTCGTAGCGGCGGAACACGCCGGTGTCGAGCAGCGCCGCGCGTTCGCCGACCGCGTGCGGGGGCGGCGCATACACCGGCCGCTGCCACAGATTCGCGAGCCCGGCGGCAGCCGCCTCGCCGCCGTGCTTCGCGGACAGCACGATCGAATAGCCCTCCTTGACCAGGAACGACGGCGCCTGGTCGAGCGCGTATTCATGCACGCCGGCCGGTTGCCCGCCCGCGAGCAGCGTGCCGTCCGGCAACGTGTCGGCGTGCAGCATCAGCACGCCTTCGTCCTCGAGCATCGTGAAGTGGCGACTGCGCGCCGCCTGCAGGTCGGCCACCGCGGGCACGGGCCCGTCGCCGAACGGCGACGCATATTCGGCATGCGCGCGGCTCCATGCCACGCGTTCGTCGAAGCTGCGCACGCCGTGCGGTGCGCCGCCGGTCTCGTGCGTCTGCGGCGCGGGCATCCGGTGCGGGATGCCGCCGCGGCGCTTCTGGCGCGACCACACGTCGTCGTAGAAGTCGCGGTAGGTTTCGCCGTCGCGGCCCGACACGGGCGCATCGGCGAATGCGTCGACGAGGCGTCCGACCGTGCCCGCATAGTCGTGCGACGGCGCGCGCCATGCGGCGCCTTCGCGCTCGATCGCATCCGGCAGGCGCACGTGCGCGGCAATGTCGCCGCCGCCCGCGAGCTCGATTTCGTAGCGTGCCTCGAACGCGTTGATCTGCGCGCGCGCCTCGGCTTCGAGCGCCTTGCGCGTGAAGCGGCTGCGGTTGCCGTAGTCGAGGTTCAGCACGCCGGCCATCGCCTCGACCGCGTGGCGCGCTTCATGCGCGAGCGTATAGGTGATGCTGCCCGGATGCTGGAGCGCGCCGTCGATCGTCACGCGGCGCTTGCGCGGGTCGATGCGGCTGCCGCCGCCCCGCTTGCCGAGCGTCACGCGCCAGCCGGCGTCCTGCAGCATGCGCAGTTGCGTGGCGAGGGTGCCCGACTGCATCGCGAGTGCCTGCGCGGCTTCGGGCAGCGCCGCGCCGCCGAAGCGCATCTGCATCCGCGTGACCCAGCCCGGCTTCGAGGCGCCGGGGTCGGGTGGGGCGGTCTCGGTCGTTTCCGGGTGCGCGGCGGCGAGGCCGATGTCGTCGTTCGCCGCGGTGCGGCGCTCGCCGCCCGCCGGCGCGCGGGCGGCCCGGCCGTGCGCGTCGTCGGTCGCGCGTGTGCCGCGGTCGGCCGCGGCCGTGTCGCGTTCCGCCATCCGTTCGGGTGCGCCGGCGCGTTCCGGCTTGACGAGCACGAGCACGCGGTTCGGCGCGCTGAACACGCCATCGAGCGCATTGACCGGCTCGGGCGGCGCGGCCGGCCGCGGCATCGCCGGGTCGTTCGGGCCGCGCTTGCCGGCCAGCACGATCACCGTGTCGTCGGCGGCCGGGCGAGGCGCGGTCGGCGGCGCTTCGTCGGGCGCGATGCCGGCCGGCAGGCCGGTTTCATGGGCCGCAGCGACCGTCTCCGGCGGGGGATCGAAGCGCAGCACGCGCGCGCCCGCGCGCAGCTGGCCGTCCGCACCGAATGCGTCGGGCGCGGCCGCGTAGACGGGTTTCTGCCAGCGGTTCGCGAGCTCGGGTGCGAGCGCCGCGTCGTGTTCGCCGGCGACGACGATCACCGGTTCCTCGAGATCCTGCGGGCGCGGCGACGACGGCCGCGCACCCGGCGCGTCGGGTGTCGCGCCGCTGCGCACCACGTAGACCGTGCGATCGCCGACGTCCATCGGCTCGGCGCTCGGCCCGCGCGGCACGGCGATGCCGGCCGGATCGGACGTCGCGGCGCGCGCGACGGGCGCGTCGTCCGTCAGATCGACGACCTTCGCGTTGACGCGCGGCGGCGCGCCGTCCGGCTTCGCGCGCGTGCCCAGGCCGGCCGGCTCGTCGGCCGCGACGGGCCGCCAGCGCATCGATTGCGTGTCGGCGCTGCGCCGGTTGGCGCTCGAGGTCGTGCTGCTTTCGGCATCGGTTTCGTCGCGCTGCTGCTGCACGCGGGCGTGTTCCTCGCTGGTGCGGCGTGTGCTGCGCGCGTCGGCGGACACGCTCGCGGCTTCGCCTTCGGCCGCCGTCTGCGCGAGGCGGCGCGGCGCCTGCGCGCCGGCGACCGTCTGCCGATAGGCGTCGCTCGCCTGGTCGAGCACGTGTTGCAGCACGTCGAGCGGCGTCTTCGCGACGATCTTCGGCGTCACGCTCATCTCGCCGTCGGGGCCGAACGACATGCGCTCGCCGGTGCCGGTCACGTCGTCCACACGCGTACCATTGGTCCAGGCCTTCGGCGACACCGATACGACGGACAGCGTGCCGTCCTCGCCGAGCACCACCGATTTGCCCGGCGGCAAGCGCTTCGCGGACGCGCGGTCGAGCACGCGAATCGGCGTGTTCTCGTAGGTCAGCACCTTGTCGCCGACGCGCAGCGTGCCGTCGGGCGATACCTTGACGGCTTCGCCGTCGAGCGTCACGCGTGTGCGGCCGGCCGCGAGCGACGACGCGTCGCCGCTGTTGAGCATCCGGCCGATCGTCTGGCTGTCGACGCTGACGGTCTTGCCGTCGGCCCCGCGGATCGGCACCGGCTGGCCGATGCGCGTGCGCACCGACGTCACCGCACGTTCCTTGAGGCCGCCGGCGGCCATCAACGCGACGTTGGTGATCCCGGACTTGAGCTGCTCGCCGGCCGCCTTCTTGTCGCCGGTGACGAAATAGTCGTAGCCCGCTTCGCCGAACGCTTCGACCGCGCCGCCCACGCCTGTCACGACCGCGGTGGTCCGCGCGCCGGTGGCGAGCACCGACGCGACCTTCGGCGTGCGCGTGAGCGCCGTGACCGCGCGCGTGAACAGCTTGCTGCCGGCCAGCTTCGCGGCGCCCGCCGCGCCCATCGGCACGAGGTTGATGAAGTCGGCCCGCGCGCCCGCGTCGGTAAACGGATTGAGACTGCGCCCGTGGTCGGCGCGGTTGGCCAGATCGAGGCCGGCGCTCGTCATCGTCGCGCCGATCGCCGTGTACATCATCCCCGCGCCGAGGATGTTCAGCGGCACGCCGACGATCGCGCCGATGCCGGTGCCGTCGAGCAGCGTGCCGAGGCCTTCGAGCGCCATCCCGCCGACCATCATGCCGATGTTCAGGCCCGTGCTCGTCAGCGTGTTCAGAAAACTGTCGAAGCCGCTTTCGTGATGCGCGGCCTTCGACACCAGTTGCAGCGTGCCGTCCGCGTTGTGGCCGGTCGCGATGTCGACCGTGCCGTCCGTCGACAGCTCGTTGTTGTCGATGTAATCGTTGATGTCGTCGTAGTTGCTCGCCGTCTCGTCGACGTACTGCGTGCCGTCCTTGCCGCTGACCTTGAACAGCGCGCTGGTGGTCATGCCGGCATCCTTGGCGGCGTAGACCATCGGCAACACGCTGACCTGCGTCGTCGCGCCGCCGCCGATCGACAGCAGCTTGTCGCGCACGCTGTTGATCGTCTTCAGCTTGTCCTTGTCGGTGTAGCACGCGACGTCGTCCTTCGTCGGCGATACGGGGTCCGAACCATCGCCCGACGCGGCGTCGTTCTGGACGTCGGGTTGCATGCCGAGCGCGACGCCGATCAGGTTGCGCTGCTCGTTGTCGGTCAGCTTGCCGAACGCGATCGTTCCGCCGTTGTTCGTACTCGCGCTGGCCGCGTCGAGCAGCGAGTTCGACAACTCGCCGCGATGCGCTTCGTAGAAATCGTGCAGCGCCTTCTTGTAGTCGTTCTCGGCGTCCGAACCGGGCGCCGCATAGCGCAACCGTTCGTCGAGGCCGGCGTCGAACCCGTCCATCAGCACCTGCTGGTGGGACGTCTCGCTCAGCAGCTGCAGGCGCTGCACCGCGTTGTCGGCCTGCGTGACGGCCGCCTTCGCCTTGTCGAGCTCGACCTGATACAGGTTCGGACGCGGTGCTGACGGCGCCGGGATCATGTCGTCGCCCGCGACGGTGCGAAAGCGCATCGGCGGCGGATTCGCGGCTGCCCAGTCGTCGTATTTTTTCTGCACCGACTCGAGCGTGCTCTTCGCCTGCGTCTGCTTGATGTGCGCCTGCGAAAGCGCGAGCTGGGTCGCACGCTCGTTGACCGAATCCGACATCCGGCTGTCGGCCGCGCGGATCGCGCCCGCGACGGTCTGCATGCGCTTCACGTCGAGCATCGTCGGGCCGGCCTGCGCGGCGGTCGGGCCCGACGACTGCGGCAGCAGGAACGGGCTGTCGAGCAGCGGCGACGCGGGCAGCGACGATGCACCGCTGGACCCGGGCAACGTCGGCGAGGCCTGCGGCGAAGCGCTCGGCAGCGTCGGCGTGCCGGTGGGGGCGGCCGGCGTTGCCGTCGACAACGACGATGCGGGCAGGCCCGGCAGACCGTTCGCGGTCGACAGCGACGGCGTCAGCAGCGGCGGTTGAAGCCTCGGTTTCGTGAAGATCGATTGCGCGTTCACCTGTGCCTTGATCTGCGAGGCCTGGTCGTCGTACTGCTGCGCGAGCGTCGCGCCGTACGCGACAACGAAGCCGTCGTGCGCGATGCTCGCCTGCTGCTTCGCCTGATCGAGCTTCGCATACGCATCGCCGAGGTCCAGATCGACCTGCGGGTCCTTGATCATCGCGTGCGGATTGGCCTTGTGCCACGCGTTGGATGCGTCCAGCTTCTTCGTATAGTCGGCCTGCAGCGTGTCGACCTGCCGCTGCGCGGACAGCATCTGCAGATAGCCGCCGCTCGTGTTCGCGGTCGTCTGCGCGCGGGCGAGCGCGGTCTTTGCGTCCGACACGGCGTTCGCGACGACCACCGTCGGCCCTTCCTTGCCGCTGACCGAATCGTAGCGCTGCTGCGCGTTCGTGAGCGCCAGGCTGTCGTTGGCCGCGCCGTACGCGGCGTTCGCATAGTTCGCATCCTTCGCGGCGGACGTGACGGCCTGCTGTGCGGCATCCTGCGAAGCGGGCGCATCGGGCATCGTGACCTGCAGCTCCAGCGGCTGCAGCGCGTCGTTCAGCCGCCCGACGCCCGCATCGAGCGCGGCCTTGTAGTCCGGATCGGCGAGGTACGACTGGAACTGCGTATACGCGAGGTTGGAATTCGCGACGTCCGCGAAATATTTCGACGCACCCACGGCCGCCTTCGCGCTCGCGGTCTGCCAGTCGTCGTAGAGCCGGATCTGCAGCGGGTTCTTGCAGTCGCCCGGCTGCGGCACCCAGTTCGGATCGTTCGCATGATCGGGGAAGGCATCCAGCAGCGTCTTGAACTGCTGGTCGGCCGCGTGCTGCGCGTCACCGGGGTCGGTCACCTTGCCGGAATCGTCGATCTTCATTCCGGCCGGCATGTCGGCATTCGCCTGTTCGCCGTACAGGATCATGTAGCCGGCGTCGGTCGTCACGTTCAGCTCGCGCTGCGCGGTGTCGGCCGTCGTGCGCGCCTTCGCGTAGTCGGCCTGCGCGGTCTTGCGGTCGTCGGCCGTCGACTCGGGATCGCGGTTGACCAGATGCAGCACGTTCTGCGCGCCTTGCAGCGTCTGCGACGCGTTGTCGTACTTCGTCTGCGCGTCCTGGATCGCTTTCTGTACCGCGCGCGTCTTGTCGTTCTCGACGGTGATGTCGGGCGGCGGCGCCGTATATTGCGCGGCCATGCTCTGGATCAGCGACGTCGCGGACTGGATCTCGGCGTTGGTCGGTTTCGACGGATCGGTGGCCAGCGAGGCGGTGACGGGAATCGGCGGGGCGGCGGTCGGGTTCGCGGGCCCGGCGGCCGGGTCGTCCTTCTTCGGCGGCGGCGGAGGCGGGGGCGGCGGCGCAACGACCGGATTCAGCGTTTCCGACAGGAAGCGCTGCCAGTTGACACCCAGTCCCAGTCCGTCGATCAACAGCATGCTCGTCTCCGTTGAGCCGCGCGATGCGCGGCACGTGCGGCGTCCTGCACGCCGCGACGTGATCGTTCGAGTGTACGGACGCACCCGGCAGTGGGAACGCCGCTGTTTCGTAGCGGCAGGAAGCGGCCGGCGCCCCGGCGGCGCGCGGGCTACGAGACGCGCGCGGCGAGCGGCAGCCATGCCGCGCGGCGTCGTTCGGGCCCCCGAAAACGGCGTGGGCGCGCACGCACGGCGCCCCGCGCGATCATGCGATCACTGATCGAGACACCGCACGCAGAGCCGCTTCGCCTGGTTCGCCGGCAGCCCGCGGCACATCATCACGACCGGGCGCGCATGGCACGACGGTGCGTCGGCGGACGCGGCCGGCAACGGTAGCCTGCGCGCGCGATCGGGCGGCGTGGTTGCGACCGCGTCCATGCGTCGCTGCCGCGCCGGCGATGGCGTGTCGCTCACGACGGGAATCGGTTCGACGCCGCCTTCGCGCGCATTGCGCTGCGCGCTCGCGACGACGCGGCTCACGTAGCCGCTCGAGAAGCCGGTCGTGAAGTTGCCGCTGTAGTAGCACGACAGCGCCGCGCGCAACGCGGCCTGCGTCGCGCGGCCGGTGCCCGACGAACGCGCGAAGCATTCGGTCAGGATCGCGCCGCCGGCCTGCAGGTTGCGGCACGGCTCGAACATCGTCGCTTCGTCGAGCCCGTATTTCGCGAAATTGCGTTCGTTGACCTGCGCGAGGCCGACGCTATAGCTGAAGCCGCGCGACGACAGTTCGCGCGCGGTCGCGCGCGCCTCGTCGAGCGAGGCGGGCTGGCGCGTCAGGTGCCCGCCGACCACGCCGATCGCATACGGATTGAAGCCCGACTCGGTGCGCACGAGCGCGGCGAGCGTATCGGGGTCGACGTTCGGCGCGCACGCGCGAGCGAGTTGCGCGAAACCGGCGGCGCTGCCGGTCGCATGCGCGACGCCGTGCTGTCCGCATGCGAGCACGAGCGCGACGAGTGCGGCAACGCAAGCGGCGGCGGTTCGCAGGGCGCGTGCGCGCATCATCCGGCTCCGGCGACCCGATACGACAGCACGAGCCCGTGCACGAGCAGCGACCAGCCGTCGAGCGCGACGAACAGCAGCAGCTTGAACGGCACCGAGATCGTCGTCGGCGAGATCATCTGCATCCCGAGCGCCAGCAGGATGTTCGCGACCAGCAGGTCGACGACGATGAACACGATGTAGATCACGAAGCCGATCTGGAACGCCTTCGTCAGTTCGGCGAGCGTGAAGCTTGGCACCAGCACGAGCAGGTCGTCGTCCTTGATGCCGTCCGCACGGTTCTTCGGCCAGACCGACGTCGCGGTGCGCACGAAGAATTCGCGGTCGCGCTGGCGCGTATGCGACACGAGGAAATCCTTGATCGGCGGCAGCGCGGCATCGGCGAGCGCGCCAATGTCCGAAGTCGACAACTGCCCCGACGCATCGAAGTGGCGCGCCTGCAGCGCGTCGCGGATCGACATCCCGACGGGCGCCATGATGAACAGCGACAGGATCAGCGCGATGCCGTTCAGCACGAGGTTCGGCGGCACCTGCTGGATGCCGAGCGCGGAGCGCAGCAGGCCGAGCACGACCACGAGTTTCGTGTAGCTCGTCACCATCAGCGCCGCGAACGGCGCGATGCCGAGCGCGGCGATCACCGCGATCAGCGCGACCGGATTCGGCAGGTTGCCCATCGTTCAGCGCTCGCGCGGCGCGGGTTGCGTCAGCGTGACGACGCGCACGCCGAGCTTCTGACCGACCGCGATCAGATGGCCGGTGCCGATCAGCATCCCGTTCGCGACGAGATGGATCACGCTCTGGTTGATGCCCTGTTGCAGCTCGATCACGGCGCCCGGCTGCAGCGCGCTCAGCTCGCCCAACGGCATCGACGTGGGCGGCAGCTCGAAGCGCAGGTCGACCGCGAGGCCGTCGAGCGAACGCGGTGCGTCGGCGGGCGGCGCGTCGTGCGTCGTCGGCGGTGCGGAGTCGGTGCGGGTCGGTTCCAATGGCATCTCCCTGATTCGTTCGACGGTCAGCCGGTTGCCCGACGGCCGTCCGGTGATCTCCCATGCCGGCGCGGCCGGCAGCCGCGCGACGCACAGCAGGTTCTGCTCGTGCGCCTGCCAGCGCTCGATCGCGATGATGTCGCCGCCGACCACGTCGGCCAGCTCGGCCGTCGTCAGCTCGGTGCGGCCGATCTCGAACACGAGCGGCACCGGCAGGTTCGCATAGGCCGCGCGCGCGTCGGCGAGCGCGGCCGGCGCGGCCGCGAAGAACACGGCCAGCGCATCCGGCGCGTCGAACAGCAGTGCGCCGTGGCAGCGCCACGCGGCGTCGGCGCGCCGCAACTCGAACCGCAGCGCGGCCGGCGACGCATGCCAGGCCGGCACGCCGTCGGGCGGCGGCAGCAGTTCGACGCGCTGCCGCGTCGCGGCCTGCAGCACGGCCGTGAGCGGCGCGCACAGATCGGCGAGCAGCGCCGCGCGGATCACGGCGGGCACCGCCGGGTCGGCCGCATCGCCCAGCCATTCGGTTTCGGCGATCGGGTCGATCCACAGCGTGCCGGCGGCCGGGCCGACGACGAAGCGGTACGCGTGCGCATCGGCGGCCGGCTCGGCGTCGACGCGCCAGCGCACCTCGTACGCATGCTCGCCGAGCGTGACCGGGACGGCGCCGGTTGCGCCGTACGCATGCGACAGCCCGCGCGCGGCGGCGGCGGACAGGCGCGGCAGGTAGGGCGACGCGTCGAGCGCGACCGCGGCCGGCGCGGCGGCGGGCGGCGGGGAAGCAGCGGGCAGGGCCCGGTTCGCGGCGTCGCCGGCGTCGGCATTCGTCAGGAACAGCGCAGGCACGGCGGGATCGGGGCGGATTCGGCGTTGGTTCGACGGGTTGTTCTGGGGCCGGCGGCGCCGAAGGGCGCGCGGCTGCTGCGTCGATTGTAGGGACGGCGCCGGCCGCGTGCCGCGCCGGAATCCGTAGTCGCGGCCATCGCGCGGAGGCGGCGGGAGCGGGGTGCTACGAAGCGTGACGAAGTGCGGCGGAGCGGGCGGTGCGACGGCCGACGGTCAAAAGCAACCGCCGCCCGGAGGCGGCGGTTGGGGCGCGACTGGCTGGCGGGCCGGGCGGCGTGCAGGCTGCATCCGGCTGGCAGGCCGCGAGGCGCTGCCGATTCGCGCAGTGCGGTTGGGGATGCGTGGCCGGCGCGCCGCGAACGGGCGGCGCGCGGGCGAAGCGTTACGCGTAGTCGGCGGCCATCGCGGCTTGCGGCGCCGCGCGCAGCACCGGCGCCGCGTCGTGGCGCTCGACGTGCGTCATCGCCGCACCGAACAGCACCAGCCGATAGCCGACCGCGTAGATCGGGATGATCCGCAGGTTCTTGTCGTGTTCGAGCTGCAGCTTCGAACGGATTCGCGAGATATGGGTATCGAGCGTGCGCGACGACACGCCGAGCTCACGGCCCCACACGGCTTCCTGGATTGCCTGCCGCGGCACGATCTTGTTCATGTTGTCGAGCAGGAATTCGACGACGTCGAATTCGCGCGGCGTAACGTCAACGACCTTGTTGTCGATTTCGATCGTGCGGCGCACGAAGTTGATTTTTATGTTGTCGATGTACAGGTATTTGCAATCCATGGTGGCCCTCGCATGTCCATAAAGGAGTGTTTGCGGGGTCCTGTGCTGCAACTTCCGGGCCAGGGGGCGGTTGTCAGGGGGTAACGGCGGGCGGGAGCGGCGCGGACCGCGGAGCAGCCTTGAATTTAAAAAGAATTTTTAACGCGCAACGCCGGGCGCGTGATGAAAGGGCCATACCAATGGTGAAGGATTGTTACGTAGCATCGGGCGCGGACGTTACGGGCGTTACGTCTGACGTAACGTGGGGAAGGTACGGACTTCGGGGGCGGCCGGATGAGCTTCGGCTGGATAACGAACCCTACATCGAACCCTACCGGGCTTGCCGGGTTTTCTTTTTGAATCAAACGGTTGGCGAAGCTTTTTGCCGACATCGAACCCTACATGGGCAGCCTAAAAACGCCGGCCACGGGGCCTGCCTCACCCCGCAACCGGCGTCCCGGCGCATCAAGCCTTCGCGCTATCCGCCGAATCGAACGGCAGCACGTAATGCCGCTTGCCCGTCGCCGCGAAGATCGCGTTCGCCACGGCCGGCCCGACCGGCGCGACGCCCGGCTCGCCGACCCCGGTCGGCGCCTCGGCCGACGGCACGATATGCACCTCGACCTTCGGCATCTCGGCCATCCGCAGCACGTGATAGCCGTCGAAGTTGCGCTGCTCCACCTGGCCGTCCTTCAGCGTGATCGCGCTGTGCATCGCCGCGCCGAGCCCGAAGCCGATGCCGCCTTCCATCTGCGCGGCGACGATGTCGGGATTGATCGCGATCCCGCAATCGACCGCGCACACCACGCGCTCGACCTTCACCTTGCCGTCCGCGTCGACCGAGACCTCGGCCACCTGCGCGACGTAGCTCTTGAACGCCTCGGCCACCGCGATCCCGCGCCCGCGGCCCTTCGGCAGCGGCTTGGCCGGGTCCCAGCCGGCCTTCTGCGCGGCCAGCTCCAGCACCGCGCGCATGCGCGGCTCCTTCGCGAGCAGGTCGCGGCGGAACGCGTACGGGTCCTTGCCGGCCGCGTGCGCGGCTTCGTCGATGAACGCCTCGACCGCGTAGGCCGTGTGCGAGCTGCCGACCACGCGCCACCACAGCACCGGCAGGCCGACCTGGGTGGTGGTGAGCTCGACCGACACGTTCGGCACCGCGTACGGCAGGTTCGCCGCGCCCTCGACCGACGTCGCGTCGACGCCGTTCTTGACCATGAACGCCTCGAACGGCGTGCCGGCGAGGATCGACTGGCCGACAATCCGATGGCGCCAGCCCACCAGTTTGCCGTCCGCGGTCAGGCCCGCGTCGAGCTTGTGGAAGTACATCGGCCGGTAGAAGCCGCCCTGGATGTCGTCCTCGCGGGTCCATTGCAGCTTGACGGGCTTGCCGTCCGCGCCGAGCGCCTTCGCGATCGACACGGCCTCGACCACGTAATCCGACCACGCATTCGCGCGCCGGCCGAAGCTGCCGCCCGCATACAGCGTATGGATCTTCACCTGTTCCGGTTTCAGCCCGGCCGTTTTGGCCGCGTTGCCCTGGTCGACCGTCTGGAACTGGTCGCCGGCCCAGATCTCGCAGCTGTTCGCCGTCAGCTTGACGACCGCGTCGAGCGGCTCCATCGGCGCATGCGCGAGATACGGGAATTCGTACGTCGCGCTGACCTTGCGCGCCGCGCCGGCAATCGCCGCATCGGCATCGCCCTCCTTGCGCGCCGACGTGCCCGGCTTCTCGGCGAGTTGCCGGTATTCGCGCATCAGTTCGTCCGAGCCGCGCTTCTCCGCCTTCGTTTCGTCCCAGTCGATCTTCAGCGCGTCGCGGCCCTGTTTCGCGGCCCAGAAGCCCGTCGCGACGACCGCGACGCCGCCGGGCACCTGCACGACCGAGACGACGCCCGGCACGGCCTTCGCGGCCGTCGCGTCGAACGATTTCACCGTCGCGCCGAAGCGCGGCGGCCGTTGCAGCAGCGCGACGCGCATGCCGGGGAAGGTGGTGTCGAGCGTGAAATGCGCGGTGCCGTTCGATTTCGACGACCCGTCGACGCGCGGAATCCGGTGCCCGATCAGCTTGAAATCGGCCGGCTGCTTCAGCGTGACCTTGTCGGGCACGGGCAGCTTCGACGCATCGGCGACGAGCGTGCCGTACGCGGCCGTCTTGCCGCTCTTCGCGTGCGAGACGACGCCGTTGGCGGTGGTCAGCTCGCCGGCCGGCACTTTCCAGCGGGCCGCCGCGGCCGACACGAGCATCGCGCGCGCCTTGCCGCCCGCTTCGCGCAGTTGCTGCCACGAGTTCGACATGGCCGAGCTGCCGCCCGTGCCCTGCATCGTGCCGAACGCGAGGTTCGCATAGCGTTTCGCATCGGCCGGCGCGCTTTCGACGCGCACGCTCGACCAGTCGGCGTCGAGCTCCTCGGCGACGATCGTCGCGATGCCCGTATACGCGCCCTGGCCCATTTCGACGTGCTTCGCGATCACCGTGACGGCGCCGTCGGGCGTGATGCGCAGGAATGCGTTCGGCGCGAAATCGCCGGCCGGCGCGGTCGCGGCGAGCGCGCGGCGGCCGAGACCGGCCCAGTCGAAGCCGATGGTCAGGCTGACGGCGGCCGCGGCTCCCGCGGCTTTCAGGAAGGTGCGGCGCGACGGGCGCACCGCATCGGTGTGGTCGAGTTCGATCGTCATGGTCAGGCTCCCAGCGTCGCGGCCGCGTCGTGGATCGCGGCCCGGATGCGGGCGTAGGTCGCACAGCGGCAGAGGTTGCCGTTCATCGCGGCGTCGATGTCCGCGTCGGTCGGCTTCGGATTCTGTTCGAGCAAGGCGGTGGCCGACATGATCTGGCCGGACTGGCAATAGCCGCATTGCGGCACCTGCAGCTTGACCCACGCGGCCTGCACCGCTTGGGCGGGCTTGCTCCGCAGGCCTTCGATCGTCGTGACGTGCTTGCCCGCGATGCCGGCGAGCGGCAGCACGCACGAGCGGACGGCCTGGCCTTCGAGATGGACCGTGCACGCGCCGCACTGCGCCATGCCGCAGCCGAATTTCGTGCCGGTCAGTCCCGCGTGTTCGCGAATCGCCCAGAGGACGGGCATCGACGGATCGGCGTCGAGCGTGACGTTCTTGCCGTTCAGGACAAACGAGGTAGGCATGTTGTGTGTCTCCGTGGGGAAAACCCGCCATACGGGCAGGTTAGCCGGGAGTGTGCGCGAGCAGCCCGAATTTGCGTCTACCCAATTCTGCAAATTTATTGAACAATCCTGCAAATTCCCTGCACGCCGCGAGCCGTTTCGCTATGCTCGCGCGACACGGGAAATCATTCGAGGATGCGCCATGGACATGACCGATATCGTCGCGTCGCGCGAAGCCGGCCGGCGCGAACTGGCGTCGCTGATCGGCCGTTTCGCGCCCGCGGACGGCTCGCATTCGACGGCCGTGCCGGGCCTGATGCTGCATCGGCACACGCGGCCGGTCGATCTCGGCTGCGCCGTATCGCGCGCCGCGCTGGTGATCGCCGCGCAGGGCGCGAAGCGCGTGATCGTGGCCGGCCACGCTTATGAATACGACACCCACAATTGCCTGATTACGTCGATCGACTTGCCGATCCTCTCACGCGTGACGCGTGCGTCGCCGGACGAACCGTACCTGTGCCTGTCGCTGACGCTCGATCCGCAGCGCATCGTCGAGCTGGCGGCCGAGATGCGGCTGCCCGAGCCCGATGCGGGCCCGGAAGGCGAGGGGATCGCGCTCGCGGAGCTGACGCCGCCGCTGCTCGATGCGGCGCTGCGGCTGCTGCGGCTGCTCGATACGCCGGCCGACATCGCGGTCGTCGCGCCGCTGATCGAGAAGGAAGTGCTGTACCGGCTGATGACGAGCGGGCAAGGCACGCGGCTGCGCCACATGGCGATCGCCGGCAGCCAGACGCACCGGATCGCGCGTGCGATCGAATGGATCCGCGATCACTTCGCGGAGCCGATGCGCGTCGAGTCGCTCGCGCAGGCGGTCAACATGAGCGTGTCGTCGCTGCACCATCATTTCAAGCACGTGACGACGCTGAGCCCGCTGCAGTACCAGAAGCAGTTGCGGCTGCACGAGGCGCGGCGGCTGTTGCTGCGGCAGGGCGGCGACGTCGGGTCGGTGGCGGCCGTCGTCGGCTACGAAAGCGCGTCGCAGTTCAGCCGCGAATACAGCCGGCTGTTCGGCGCGCCGCCGATGCGCGACGTCGTGCATCTGCGCAAGAAGGAACTGCTCGGCTGACGGCCGGCCGCTCGCCGGTCGTCATTGCGCGACGACCGATCGCGTGGCGCAGGCAGTCGAACACCGGCAGGCGCGGCTCGTCCATGTGGCCGCGCTCCTGGAAATCTGTATCCCTAACGAATGAATCTTCCATGACGACGCGTTCCCACACGTAGCTGCCGAGAAAGCCTGCGCAGCCCGTGACCGGTGCGCGCCGACCGGCACGCGTGTCGAACGCGTCCCTGTCATTCATGGCTTTCCTCTTCGTCGAGCATCTCCAGGAACCACACGTCGATTTGCTCGACGGCGTCGCGCACGCGTTCCATCCCGCCGCACGGGTATCGCTTCGGCAGGCGCCGGTCCGCCTCGGCCGATGTCGACGAAGCGCCGCGACAGGCGCTCCGGTTTCGATGACAACCCCGTTGATGCTTGAACGACGCAAGCGTCGATCGATCGGTGGTGATCTTCATCGCCTTTTCCCTAGCACGCTGATTGACGAATGGCCGCCGCTTGTATTTCGTGTGCCGTGGCGTGCCGCTCGGTGAGAGCCGGACCTCAGGCAATCGGCATGCCATGAACGACGAAGTCCCGCTGCATGCGGGCGTCGCCATGCAATGACCGTTCGGCGCGAGCGTTTGTGTTGCATGCGTGAATCGTGGGGACAGGGAAGCACCCGTGACGATCGCGGGATCGACACGGTTCGATACGACGAAACGCGTGATAAATCAGGCTTTTACGGGATTGGAGGCTTAAAAGCCGTTTTTAATCGGCATGTTTCAGTGATGAGAATCAAGCGGATAAATGATCGAGAGCGTCTCTTCAATGGGTTGGTCTTGTGGATCATGGGGTGAAAGGTGAATCGATTGGAAATGAAAAAATGATGCTCGCGTTTCTGTCGGCGTCATGCGTTTACATTTGTTTTAATTGTTACGCCCGGAATGTGACGGACGGCAAGATTTTTCGCCGCATGATCGTGTCGGTATTTTCATGGATGAATCAAATTCGTTTCGTATTTCGGAATGAACCCGGGTTCCAGCCTTATCGGTGGCCGTGCCGCGCGGAGCGTCGTGCGCCGGGAGCTCCGTTCGCCGGGGGTAACGAACGGCTGTCGGCATGCCGCAACCTGCGGTTTGTCAGCGGAAACGTACGAACCACCGGCCATGCGACGAGGCGCGCTTCTCAAGTTTGAAACACCCGTTCGCTGGGGCGTCCGGCGCGCTTCGGCACGCCGGATTCGTCCGTCAAATCACGGGATTGCGTCGCATTGTTCAATGATCGCCGCCGTGTGCCCAGCGTTGTCGCGATACATTCCTGAAACAAAAAATGCCGTTCCGGGCGCAATGGTCAGGCCTGGCGGCCGCATGCCGCGCGCAACGCCCGGTGGCATATCGCATGGCATGCGGTTTGCGACATTGGACGCACCGGCGAGCGGTCGACACGATGCAACAACGATGTGGGGGCGGCCAGTTCGTCACGAGCCAGTCGGGGAAGCGGCGATGAACACTATAAGCAGTGGCTTGATCCGCGCGTTTCTTGCGCATCACAGGGGTAGTCGGAACGATCGGGGTCGTGCTCGCGACGCAGTGCCAGCGTCGAGGGTCGCGCCTTGCCGATTTCCCGCCCTCCGCGCGCGCCGCGTGCTGGAGCGGTTGCCGTTCCGTGCGGCAACCGGGCGACAGCGGTGCTCGACCTCATTCAGCATTTCCGGATGGGGCAGGCTGTTCGTGCCGGACAGCGTGGCGCCGATTCCTCTTCAACCGTGCAGAGCCGTTTCGATCGCGCCGGGCCAGTACCGGCGCCGGCCGGATTAGATCGAACGCGCGTCCGCCGGATTATCCGGAAGGCCTTTCTTCGATAGCTCAGGGAGCAGACATGTCGTCTGGCTGCAATGCAGGCCCGTTATCGCCCGGCTAAAGGGCGCGTATCGAGCGGTCGCTGCATTTGGCGGTAGTCGATACATTCGCGAATTTTCAATTCCGGAATCGGGTGCCAGTGCCGGCATCGGTTTTCGACGGGGTATTGAAATCGCGAACCGGAAAGATGTGCGCGTCATTCCGGTAAATCTAATCGAGGTGTTTTTTATTGGACTTCAATGTTCATAAAAATAATAGAAAACACCTACTCGGAAATTTTGGACAACTTAAAAACATAAAACTAGACTTCGGCTGGCCAAAAAATAAAAGCGCCGATTTACGATTAAACAATGATTTCTTGATTTGATAGTGATCCTTATTTTTAAGGATTGCTCGAGGCAGGAAGGTTGATGGCGTGCGATCTTCCATGCTCATTCTCTCCACGCCGTTTTGGAGTCGACCATGAAGAAGCTTCTGATTGCAGCAGCAGTTCTGGCGGTTTCGGGTGCAGCGTTTGCCGGCAGCGGCACGGTGTCGAGCAGCAATTCGTCGAGCGGTGGCCAGACGATGGCCGGGGTCGCCGGGTTCGGCCACTTCACCGCGACCGATTCCGGCTCGGCACTCGGCGCAGCCGGCGCAACGGCCGGTGGCGGCAGCAGCGGTTCGATCTCGTACACGAACCACACGCAAACGTCGACGGTCGGCGGCTTCGGGTTCGGCGGCGCACAAGCGGGCGGCAGCAGCGGCGCGAACGCGGGCTCGACCGGCTGGACGTATCACCACTAAGCCGCGACGCGTAGCGTTCGTCATTGGCTGGCGGTACGGATGCCGGGTCTTGCCCCGCAAGGGCAGGCCCGGCTCCGCCACCGTCGAACTTCCTCACAGCAAGGAATTGCTATGAAAGCCAAAGTCATGTTAGCGACAGCGCTCACCGTCATTTCGTCCGCTGCGTTGGCGGCCGGATCGTCCACGACCAACCAGACGCAATCCGTTGCGGCGGGTGTTTCCGGTTCGGTGCTGGTCGGCTCCGGCAGCTATACCAGCAATTCGACTTCGACGGCCGGCGCGAATGCAGGCAGTACCGTGACACCCGCCGGCTCCGCCGGCACGGCGTCCGCTTACCACAACTCGACTTCGACGGCCAGCGGCTCGGGCACGAACGGGGGCGCGTTCGCGGCAGGCGGCGGTATCGGTGCCGCGGGCTCGTTCGCTGGAAACGGCAGCACGAACGAAAACGCGAATGCGCTTTCGGGAGGGGTGACCGCCACGATCGTACTCGGCGCGAACCACTACACGGCCACGGGCGCGAACGACCACGGCAATGCCAACGCGGGTGCCGTGGGATGGACGGGCGGTGGCGGGTCGGGCGCGATCACCGGCTCGAATCACTACAACTCGTCGACCGTGTGGAGTACCGGTCCGGCCGGTTCGCCGTCCGCATCGGGCGGAAGCCAGGGCGACTCGAGCGCGACCGGGAGCAGTCATTAGTCAGGTGTGGGGGGACCAGTTTCCAGTTTCCCAGCGACGCTGGTCTCTTTTCCGCACCGTTGTCACGTAAGGAGTTGGCATGAAGCAGAACCTGATTGCCGCCGCTCTGATGTTCGCGTCTCTGACGGCGTATGGCGCTGACCGTGCTGCCGATGGTGGGCAATCGACTATGCAGACGTCAAACAAACCTGACCAGACAACCAAACCGTCAGAACAACAAACGCTTTCGTCGGGCAGTGCCATCGGCGGACCGGACACCCAGCAGTGGCGGGGCATGTCGGCCGGCTCGTGGTCCCAGCTGGGCAGCGGCTGGAAGCAGTTCGGGGAAGCAGCGAAAACTGAAGGCATTCAGGGGAATTAGTACGGTTGCCTGGGTCGGAGGTCAAACCTCGTCCGGAGAGTGAAATGAACAGCAACAGGATCAAGGTGGCATGTGCGGCGATGTTCGCGATGACCACGATCGGTGCCCAGGCGCAAACCGCCGATTCGACGTCGAGCGCGCAGTCGTCGACATCGTCGACGGCGATCAGTCAGGGCGGCGGCTCGAGCATGAACACGAACACCACGAGCTCGCGCGGCGGCAACGCCACGAGCAGCAGCGGGGTGCGCGGCAGCGGCAATTCGAGCGTGAACGTCAACGTGACGATGCCGTCCAGCACGGCCGGCGGCAACGTGACGCCGCAGAGCACGAACACGCTCGCGGCCGGCGCGCCAGGCTCCAGCCCGTACAACACCCAGGCGACGGAAAACGTCAATTACTCGGGGACGCAGACGATCAAGACGAACCCGTCGATCCAGGCGCCGGGCCTCACGACCACGCTGTCCGATACCTGCATGGGCTCGGTGAGCGTCGGCGTGTCGTTCCCGGGGTTCGGCGCGACGGGCGGCACGACGCTGGTCGACCAGGCCTGCGTGCGGCGTCTCGATGCGCGTGAATTCCGTGCGATGGGGCTGACCGACGTGGCGCTCGCGCTGCTGTGCCAGAGCGACGCGAACCGGCGCGCGGTGGAAGCGACCGGGCACCTGTGCCCGGGTACGACCGCGCCGCTCGCGCGTTCGAACGTGGCGCCCAGCGTCGAAGCGACCGTCGCGGACGACGTGAAGTATCGCGATCCGATCGTGCGCGACCGGATGGGTCTGCCGCCGCTCGGCTCGGCCGCACCGGCGCCCGCAGCGACGCGCCCGATCGAGACGGCTTCGATGCGCGCCGCGCCCGTTTCGGTGCCGGTCCCGGTGCCGGCGCTCGCGCCTGCCGCCGCCGCGCCGCCCGCCGTTGCCGCGGCTGCTCCGGCCGTTGCAGTGCCGACGGTTGCCGCCGCGGTTCCGGCCGCCGCGGCACCGGCTGCTGCTGCCGCGCCTGCTGTCGCTGCCGCACCTGCAGCCTCGGTCGTACCGGCGGCCGCAATGGCAGCCGTGCCGGCTGCAGCCGTCATCGCCGCGCCGGCCGTGGCTGACAAGGCAGCGCCGGCACCTGCCGCACCGGTCGCCGATACGAAGGCAGCGCAGCCCGTGCAGCCGGTCGCCGACAAAGCCGCCGAGCCTGCCCCGACGGTTGCCGAGAAAGCTCCCGAGGCTGCTCCGGCGGCTGCCGACAAGACGCCCGAGCCTGCCCAGCCCGTCGCCGACAAGGCGCCGGAGCCGATGCCGGCCGCGACCGACACGGCCCAGGCCGCTGGCGAGCCGGTTGCCGAACCGATGCCGGCGGCAGCCGTCGTCGCGGCGCCCGCAGCCGACGCGAAGGCGGCCGAACCGGCGCCGCAGGCCACCGCCGAAGCGCCTGCACCGGAAGCCCCGCAGCCTGCCGTCGCCGCCGCGCCTGCCGACATGCCGGCAGCGGACGCGAAAGTCCCGGACGCGGTGGAATCGGCTGGCACCGCGGCTGCACACGCCGCCGGCATGCCTGCGCTGACCGATCCGGCGCAAGCGTTGCCGCCGGCCACGGTCGACCAGCAGGCCGCACCGGCTGCACCGGTCGCGCCGGCGCCGACCGTCATCTCGACGAGTACCTCGTCGTAGGCGTGCGGGCCGGTTTGCCGTGCGACCGGCGCGCTGGTCGCACGGCAGGCGTTCGGCCCGATGCCCGACAGTCTTTTCCGGTTTGACGGGTGTTGCTCCCATCCCCGAGGTCAACACCTCTTTTTGCGTGACGAGGATGCAAGGAGGCCTCAATCATGAGGATCTTTTTGATCGCTTTGTGGCTGGCCAGCGTGCAGGCCGCTGCGCAATCGGTTTTCCAGAATCCCGCGGTCTTCGTCATCCTGAGCGAGCAGACCCTCGCGAATGCCGCGAGCGTCCAGCAGGCGCTGTCGACGCTTGGCCGTCCCGACAACACGGCATGCGCGCCGATGATGATGATCGGCGATCCGCAGATGATCTACATGATGCCGGAAGCGGGTCACGCGCCGTCTTGGCAATCGCCGGTGTACGGCCGCGGTGCGCCGTTCGATGCGCAGAACGGGCCGAAGTCGACCGGCAAGACGGTCGGCGCGATGCAGCACACCGAGGACATGCAGACGCAGCCGTGGAGCGACGGCAGCGCGATCACGCAGCAGATTGCGGGCGAGTCGAGCGTCACGGCGGCGGACCGGGTGAACGAATGGCGGCACGCCGGGCTCGACCGGATCGAGACGGCCCGCGCGTCGGACGTGACGGTGAACGGCAAGACCTACCGCGCCTATCGCGACGATCTCAACGGCTCGACGAAGCCTGTCGTCGAACCGCAGATCTACACGCAGCGCGTCGTGTTCTGCCGATGACGCGGTATCGATTCGAGGACGGAGCGGCGGCGCGCCGCGGGACCACGGGCCCCGCCGCGCGCGATCGGGCAACGGCCGCTCCGATACATACCCTTATGCGGCGAGGCAATCGTGAACCATTGCTGTCAGCTGAGCATGTCGGGCCCGCGGGATGTCGAACGGCTGGTGAGCGCGCTGCCGTTCATCGCGGTCCGGCACAATCCCGTCGCGCCGTCGCGGCCGCTCGTCTACCTGTCGCAGCAACACGATGCCGCGCTCGTCGATGTGCTCGCGTCGCGCGGCTGGGACGTATGGCGCGCCAAAACCGTCGCGGACGCGCTGAATCTCGTCAAGGCGAACCGTCCGCATGCGGGCATCGTCGATTTCGACAGCTTCGCGTCGCCGGACGTCGCGTCGTTCGAGGCGCTGCTGCGTGACCCGCGGGTCGGCTGGGTCGCGCTCGCCGACGGCGAGCGGCTGCGCAACATCACGATCGCGCGCCTGATCCGCCACTGCTGCTTCGACTACGTGCGCAATACGGCGGCCTACACGACGATCGGCTATCTCGTCGGCCATGCGTACGGGATGCTGAAACTCGCGGACGGCGACCCGACCGCGGAGGCGCCGCCGCCCGGCGGCACGATGATCGGCGCGTGCGGCGCGATGCGCCGGCTGTTCGCGACGATCCGCAAGGTCGCGAACACCGAGGCGACCGTGTTCATCGCCGGAGAATCCGGCACCGGCAAGGAACTGACGGCGGCGGCGATCCACCGGCAGTCGTCGCGTGCCGACGCACCGTTCGTCGCCGTGAACTGCGCGGCCATCCCGACGACGCTGCTGCAGGCCGAACTGTTCGGCCACGAGCGCGGCGCGTTCACCGGCGCGCACCAGCGCAAGATCGGCCGCATCGAGGCCGCGCACGGCGGCACGCTGTTTCTCGACGAAATCGGCGACATGCCGTTCGAGAGCCAGGCGAGCCTGCTGCGGTTCCTGCAGGAAGGCAGGATCGAGCGGCTCGGCGGGCATGCGTCGATTCCGGTCGACGTGCGGATCGTGTCGGCGACCCACGTCGATCTCGAGGCCGCGATGCAGGCCGGGCGATTCCGCGCCGACCTGTATTACCGCCTGTGCGTGCTGCGGATCGACGAGCCGCCGCTGCGCATGCGCGGCCGCGACATCATGCTGCTCGCCGACGACGTGCTGCGGCGCTATCGCGACGACGGCTCGTACCGGATTCGCGGCTTCACGCCGTGCGCGATCGAGGCGATCCACAACTATCCGTGGCCCGGCAACGTGCGCGAGCTGATCAACCGGATCCGCTTCGCGGTCGTGATGACGAACGGCCCGCTGATCTCGGCCGCCGATCTCGAATTGCGTCCGTACACGTCGCTGCGGCCGCCGACGCTCGCGCAGGCGCGCCGGCAGGCCGAGCGGCACGCGATCGAGGAAACGCTGCTGCGTCACCGCCACCAGCATGCGGACGTCGCGGCGGAGCTCGGCATCTCGCGCGCGACGCTGTACCGTCTGATGATCGCGCACGGGCTGCACAGCTGACGCGCCACGGCGCACGACCGCTCAAGACCTCGCGGCGGCGGCCGTTAAAACATGAAATGGCCCGGCCGGCACGCGCGCATCGAGATGTGCGCGACCGGCACGCGGCGCATCACGTTCATCCGAGGTCATCGTGGGAGAGTGCAGTCACTGCGGCAGGACGTTCCTGCTCGGCGGGCAGTCGATCGACGGGCGCCGCTATTGCGGTCCGGCATGCGCGCACGCGCATCCGGTCGTTGTCGAGGCCGAACGGGTGCCCGACGCGAAGGTCCGGCAGTACGTCGACGACTGGCGCTACGGGCCATGCCCGATCTGCCTGCGAGAAGGGCGGCCGGTCGACGTTCACGCGTCGCATCGCGTCGTGTCGCTCCTGTTCGTCACGCGCTGGGCGACGCGGCGCCACGTGTGCTGCCGCCGCTGCGGGCGCAGGAAGCAGGCGCTCGCGCTGCTCGCGTCGGCCACGCTCGGCTGGTGGGGGCTGCCGTGGGGCATCGTGCTGACGCCGATCCAGCTCGCGCGCAACCTGCTGGGCCTCGCCGCGCGCGACCCGGAGGTCGCGACCCAGCAATTCGAGGAGCTCGTGCGGCGCAAGCTGGCCGCACGCCGGCTCGCGCGCGCGGAGCGCGGCGCCGGCGCCTGATCGCGCTTCGGCCCGCCGTGTGGGTTCAGGCAGGCCGGTCGAAGCCCGAGGCGACCCAGCGTTCGGCGCTGGCCTTGTTGAGCTTGAACCCGGCCGACACCTTCGCGTCGGCCAGCAGCTCGCCATATGGATCGAATGCCTTGAGCTGCGCATACGGCTCGAACTCGTCCGGCACGATGTCGAGCGTCACCGACACATCCTGCCCGGCTTCGTCCTGCACCGTCACTTCCTTGTGCAGCAGCGCGCGCCGCTGCTGTTCGTGCCGCATCAGCACTTCGGTCGCGGTTTTCACGAGCGTGCGGAACGCGTTCGCGTCCATCGGCTTCGGGTTCTTCTTGTCGCGGCCCATGGTCCACGGCCCGACGAGCGCGGGCTCGGACTCGCCGTCCTTGACCATCTCGACGGCCCAGCCGTCGTCGTCTTCGTTCTTGATGATGCGGGCCGTCCAGCCGTTGTCGCGCCAGAGGCCGTCTTCGTGGATGGAGGTGTCGTCGGATTGCAGGTCGGAATCGGTCATGAGGAAAGCGGGCGGTACGGGCAAGCCGGCGAACGGGCGGGGCGCGCGGCCGGCAGCGGCGCGTCGCTCGCCGCCGGCGGGCCGGGTGGCATGCAAAGGCGCAATTTTACCTGCTGACCGGCCGCGCGGCGCGCGACCCTGGCCGTCGGGCCGATGTCCCCGCGGTCGATCGCCGGCCGCCGGGCGTGGAGCCGGCGCAAATATCAAACCAGTATTACGTCTTCGGTAGCCAATTCGTACGCTGTCCGATATCGCGCTCGGGCATACGTTCATAGAATCGACATTCAGGCTAAAAATAGCCTGAATGTCCTTTCAACGCCCAACCGGTCGCGCGCGTTCCGCGTGGCGCGGTCGGTGAACCACCAGGAATTGCGCATGAGGAAATTCAATGTTCGCATCGTCGTCGCGTACGACTGGCCGTTGACGCTGGCCGGTATCGAACAGATCGCAGGCGGCGCCTGCGCGATCGAGCTCGCCGCGGTCTACCGGAGCGCGGCCGAACTGGTCGCATCGCTCGGCGGCATCGACTGCGACGTCGTGCTGGTCGACTATGCGATTCGCGGCGACGAGCAGATGGACGGCCTCGCGCTGTTCGACTGGCTGCGCCGCACGCGGCCGAACGTCGGGATCGTCGCGCTGGTCGCGAACGAGAACCCGCTGATTTTCCGGTCGATCCTCGCGATCGGCGGCGTGAGCGTGGTCAGCAAGCTCGATGAGGTCGGCCATATCGTCACGGCGATCCATTCGAGCTACAGCGGCGCGGCCTACCTGTCGCCGTCCGTGCGCCGCGCGGTCGATGCGCTGGGCATGCGCGGCGAGGTACCCGTGAAGCTGTCGGCGCGCGAGATCGAGGTGATTCGCCTGTATCTGTCGGGCGTGTCGATCAAGATGATCGCGCAGCGCCTGAGCAAGGGCAAGCAGACGGTCAGCGCGCAGAAGATCAGCGCGATGAAGAAGCTCGGCGCGAGCAACGACGTCGAACTGATCCAGCGCGCGGCGGGGCTGGGGCTCGGGAGCGGCGAGGCCGCGCAGCGGGCGGGCAGCGCGGCGTGAGGGCTGGGCGGTGTGAGGGCTGGGCGGGGCGGCGTGAGCGGCGGGGCGCCGTCAGGCCGGCAACGCGAACCGCGTGACCGCGTCGCGCAGCGCCTCGGCCTGATCGCGCAGCGAATGCGCGGCTGCCGCGGCCTGTTCGACGAGCGCCGCGTTCTGCTGCGTGACCTGGTCCATCTCGCCCACCGCGCGGTTGACCTGCTCGATCCCGGCGCTCTGCTCGCGCGATGCGTGGCTGATTTCGTCGAGGATCTCGTTCACGCGCCGCACCGACTGCACGATCTCGGCCATCGTCTCGCCTGCATGCGTGACGAGCGTCGCGCCGTGCTGGACCGTCTCGTTCGACGACACGATCAGCGACTTGATCTCCTTGGCCGCCGTCGCCGAGCGTTGCGCGAGCGACCGCACTTCGGCCGCGACCACCGCGAAGCCGCGGCCCTGTTCGCCCGCGCGGGCCGCTTCCACGGCCGCGTTCAGCGCGAGGATGTTGGTCTGGAACGCGATCCCGTCGATCACGCCGATGATGTCGCCGATCTTGTGCGAGCGGTCGGTGATCTCGTTCATCGTGCGCACGACGTCGTCGACCACCTCGCTGCCGCGCGTCGCGACCTGTGCGGCCTGGCCGGCGAGCGACGCGGCCTGCGCGGCGCTGTCCGCGTTCTGCTTCACGTTCGCGGTCATCTCGTCCATGCTCGACGCGGTTTGCACGAGCGCGGCCGCCTGTTCCTCGGTGCGCTGTGACAGGTCCGTGTTGCCGGATGCGATTTCGCTCGCGCCCACGTTGATGTTCTCGGTGCCCATCCGGACGCGCGACACCATGTCGATCAGCCCGCCCTGCATCGTGTGCAGCGCATGCAGCAGGCTGCCGCGATCGTCGTGCTTCACGGTCACGCGCGCGGTCAGGTCGCCCTGCGCGATGCGCTGCGCGGCGTCGAGCGCCGCTTCGAGTTCGCCGCCGAGGCTCGCGCGCACGCTTTTCAGCACCAGCACCATCACGGCCGTCGCGATCGCGCCGAGCACGGCCGTCATCGCCAGCCAGCGGCCGATGCTCGCGAGCACCGCCGAGCGCACGTCGTTCATGTACATGCCGGTCACCAGGTACCAGTCCCACGGCGCGAAGCGCTGCACGGCGCTGGTTTTCTCCTGCGGCTTGTCCGCGCCCGGCTTCGGCCACAGATATTCGACGAAGCCCTTGCCGCCTTCCGCGTTGCCGGCCTTCACGATCTCGACGAACAGGTGCTTGCCGTTCGGATCGGTGAAGTTCGACACGTCCTTGCCGTTGAGATCGGTCTTGATCGGATGCATCACGATCACCGGCTTCGAATCGTTGATCGAGATATAACCGTCGGCGCCGTGGCGCATCGCGGCGATCGCCTCGAGCGCCTTCTGCTTCGCTTCGGCTTCCGGCAGCGCGTTCTGCTGCGACAGCTTGTAGTAGTGATCGGTCACGCTCGCGGCCTGCGCGACCAGCGACGCGAGCTGGTCGCGGCGGTCCGCGATCATCGACGCGCGGGTCTGCCATGCGCCGAGCCCGGCGATCACGAGCAGGCCGAGCCACAGGATGACGATCATCGAGGCGAGTTTCTGATTCAGGGAGAGATTGCGCATGGTATGGGGTCGGTCAGTCGTGGAAGCTCGCCGGGGCGGCGTGACGGGATAAGTGGTTTGACGGCGCGCCATGCGCGTCGCCGTAGACGGGAAATCCCTTAGAAGCCGTCATTTCCCCATGCCCGCGACGCGAGCGCGGGCATCTATGCATATGCATAACAGCGGCCGCTATACTGTCGGGCGACGGTCGGCGTCGCGCCTCGCACGGGCGGCAGCGCGACGCCGACCGAAACCGAAAGGAGGCAACGATGCGGATTCTGGTAGTAGGGGCCGGCGCGGTCGGCGGATACTTCGGCGGCCGGCTGGCCGCGGCGCGGCGCGACGTGACGTTCCTGGTGCGCGACGGCCGCGCCGCTGCGCTCGCGCGCGACGGGCTGCTGATCCGCAGCCCGCGCGGCGACCTGACGCTCGCGAACGTGCAGACCGTGCGCGCGGGCGACGCCGGCGCCGGCGTCGCGCCGTTCGATCTCGTGCTGCTGAGCTGCAAGGCGTACAGCCTCGACGACGCGATTGCATCGTTCGCGCCGTTCGTCGGCCCGCAGACATTGATCCTGCCGATGCTCAACGGGATGCGCCATCTCGACGTGCTGCGCGAGCGCTTCGGCGCCGCGCAGGTGCTCGGCGGATTGTGCGTGATCGCGGCGACGCTCGATCGCGAGCAGCGCATCGTGCACCTGAACGATACGCACGGCGTATCGTTCGGCGAGCTTGCCGGCGGCGAATCGCCGCGCGTGCGCGCGGTGGCCGACGTGCTCGGCGGCGCGGGTTTCGATGCCACGCTCAGCGATGATATCGCCGCGCGGATGTGGGACAAGTGGGTGTTCCTCGCGACGCTCGCCGCGAGTACGTCGCTGTTTCGCGGTTCGATCGGCGACATTCTCGCCGCGCCGGACGGCCGTCGCCTGCTCGAGACGATGCTCGCCGAATGCAGCGCGATCGCCGAACACAACGGCCACCGGCCCGATCCGGCGGCCAGCGAGCGGATGCAGCGGATGGTGCTGACGCCGTCGCCGCTGACCGCGTCGATGCTGCGCGACGTCGAGAACCATGCGCGCGTCGAAGCCGATCACGTGATCGGCGACCTGCTCGCGCGGCGCGACCCGCAGGCGGCCGATACGCTGTCGCTGCTGCGGATCGCGTACAACCACCTGAAGACCTACGAGGTGCGCACGGCGCGCGAGCACGCGGCGGCATAAGGCGGTGCTGGCAGTGGCGCGGGCGGCCGCCCGCGTCGTTCCGCGCTGCAACAAATTTGCCATCCGGCGCCATTTCAGCCGGTGGGCGGCAAAAAAGTATCGAAAATCAGGCGTAAAGTTGGTGGAGCCGCGCGCTCGATCGACCTACATTGCTTCCCATGCGACCGGTCGCATCGCCGCGCGAGACACGCGGCGATGCGCGCACAGCCGAACAGGCCGGCCAGCAATATATGGGAATGGAGACGCCAACATGATGCACCCCGATCTCGAAGTGGTCGACGTGCGACGCGACGAGTCGTTCAAGGTCTGGTCGCACGGCTATCCGTATCGCACGATCCGCTGGCATTTCCATCCCGAATTCGAGTTGCACCTGATCGTCGCGACGCACGGCAAGTATTTCGTCGGCGATCACATCGGCTCGTTCGGCCCCGGCCATCTCGTGCTGCTGGGCCCGAACCTGCCGCACAACTGGGTCAGCGACATGGCCGAAGGCGAAACCGTCGAGCGCCGCAATCTCGTGATCCAGTTCGATCCGTCGTTCGTGCGTCGCTGCATGGACGCGTTCCCCGAATGCCGTGACGCGCAGGCATTGCTCGACGATGCGCGGCGTGGGGTCGGCTTCGACGCCGCGACGAGCGTCGCGATCGCGCCGTTGTTCGATGAACTGTTGACCGCGCGCGGCATGCGCCGCATCGCGCTGTTCATGACGATCCTGGAGCGGCTGTGCGGCGCGGCCGAGCGCACGCTACTCGCGAGCCCCGCGTACGATCAGGCCGACGTCACGCCCACGCGCCTGAGCCACGCGCTGTCGTATATCGGCAAGAACCTCGCGTCCGAGCTGCGCGAATCCGATCTCGCGCAATTGACCGGGCAGAGCGTCAGCGCGTTCTCGCGCACGTTCCATCGCCACACCGGCATGCCGTTCGTCCAGTACGTGAATCGTCTGCGGATCGAGTCCGCCTGCCAGATGCTGCTTGCCGACGACGCGAGCATCACCGACATCTGTTTCCAGGCCGGCTTCAACAACGTGTCGAACTTCAACCGCCAGTTCCGCGCGGTGAAGGGGATGGCGCCGTCCGAATTCCGCGCGCTGCAGCGCCTGAACGCACGCAGCCGCGAGTTGGCGCTGCATGCGGCGCCGACCGGTAACCCGCTGCCGCCGCGCGTGCTGACGCCCGGCGCCCCCGAGCTTATGCCGCAGCCCGGATGACCGCCGGGCCGTTGCCCGCCTGAGCTTTCCCCACCGTTTTACCCCGCCGATCGCGTCGCTCACGTCGCGAGGGGCGCATTCACCCACGAAAAAGCCGCACACAATTTTTGGAGACACCGTCATGACGCACGCATCGCCCGCTACATCCCCCCGTCGCGCCGCCCGCCTGGCGGCCGTTGCCGCGCTCGCCGCCGCGGCCCTGTTGCCCGCCGCCGCGCATGCCGCGCCGCTGCGGATCGGCATGACGTTCCAGGAACTGAACAACCCGTACTTCGTGACGATGCAGAAGGCGCTGAACGACGCGGCCGCGTCGATCGGCGCGCAGGTCGTCGTCACCGACGCGCATCACGACGTCAGCAAGCAGGTGAGCGACGTCGAGGACATGCTGCAGAAGAAGATCGACATCCTGCTCGTGAACCCGACCGATTCGACCGGCATCCAGTCGGCGATCACGCAGGCGAAGAAGGCCGGCGCGGTGGTCGTCGCCGTCGATGCGAACGCGAACGGCCCGGTCGATTCGTTCGTCGGCTCGAAGAATTACGACGCGGGCGTGATGTCGTGCGAATACCTGGCGAAGGCGATCGGCGGCAGCGGCGAGGTCGCGATCCTCGACGGCATTCCGGTCGTGCCGATTCTCGAACGCGTGCGCGGCTGCAAGGCCGGGCTCGCGAAATTCCCGAACGTGAAGCTCGTCGATACGCAGAACGGCAAACAGGAGCGCGCGACCGCGTTGTCGGTCACCGAGAACATGATCTCCGCGCATCCGAACCTGAAGGGCCTCTTCAGCGTGAACGACGGCGGCTCGATGGGCGCGCTCGCCGCGATCGAGGGTTCCGGCAAGGACATCAAGCTGACGAGCGTCGATGGCGCACCCGAGGCGATCGCCGCGATCCAGAAACCGAACTCGAAGTTCATCGAGACGACCGCGCAGTTCCCGGCCGACCAGGTGCGCATCGCGCTCGGCATCGCGATCGCGCGCAAGTGGGGCGCGGCGGTGCCGAAGGCGATCCCCGTCGACGTGAAGGTCGTCGATCGCGGCAACGCGAAGGGTTTCAGCTGGTGAACGACGTGCGACGCGACGCGAAGGGCGGCGGCGCGGCCGGCGCCCTTCGCACGGAGAAGCCGATGGATACGATACTCAGGCTCAGCCACATCACGAAAAGCTTTCCCGGCGTGAAGGCGCTGTCCGACATCGATCTGGAAATCGCGCGCGGCGAGATCCATGCGCTGCTTGGCGAGAACGGCGCGGGCAAGTCGACGCTGATGAAAATCCTGTGCGGCATCCACCAGCCGGATGCCGGCACGATCGAGATCGACGGCGCCGCACGCCATTTCGCGGACTATCACGACGCGGTCGCGGCCGGCGTCGGCATCGTGTTTCAGGAGTTCAGCCTGATTCCGCACCTCGATGCCGTCGACAACCTGTTCCTCGGCCGCGAGCTGCGTAACCGCTGGGGGGCGCGCGACCGCAAGCGGATGCGCGCGGCGGCCGCGGCCATCTTCGCGCGCCTGGGCGTGGCGATCGATCTCGATGCGCCGATCCGCACGCTGTCGGTCGCGCAGCAGCAGTTCGTCGAGATCGGCAAGGCGCTGTCGCTCGATGCGCGCATCCTGATCCTCGACGAACCGACCGCGACGCTCACGCCGGCCGAGGCCGAACACCTGTTCGCGATCATGCGCGAGCTGAAGCGGCAGGGCGTCGCGATGATCTTCATCTCGCATCATCTCGACGAGATCTTCGCGGTGTGCGACCGCATCACGGTGCTGCGCGACGGCCAGTACGTCGCGACGACCGAGGTCGCGCGCACCGACGTCGAGCAACTGGTGCGCATGATGGTCGGTCGCCGGATCGAAAGCAGCTTTCCGCCGAAGCCGGTATTGCCGGCCGACGCGCCGGCCGTGCTCGAAGTCGACGCGTTGCAGATCGAGCGCGACGGCCCGGTGAACCGCTTTGCGTTGCATGAAGGTGAGATCCTCGGTTTCGCGGGGCTCGTCGGCTCGGGACGCACCGAAACCGCGCTCGCGGTGATCGGCGCGACGCGCGCGCATCGGAAGGAACTGCGCGTGCGCGGCGCGGCGGCGAAGCTCGCCGATCCGGCCGACGCGCTGCGCGCGGGCATCGGCATCCTGCCGGAGAGCCGCAAGACGGAAGGGCTCGTCACGTCGTTCTCGATTCGCGACAACATCTCGCTGAACAACCTCGGCAAGTACCGGTCGATGCGCTGGCTGATCGACCGGCGCGGCGAGGCACGTACGACGCACGACGTGATGCGGCGCGTCGGCGTGAAGGCGCCGTCGATCCACACCGAGGTCGCGACGCTGTCCGGCGGCAACCAGCAGAAGGTCGTGATCGCGCGCTGGCTGAACCATCACACGTCGGTGCTGATCTTCGACGAGCCGACGCGCGGCATCGACGTCGGCGCGAAAGCCGAAATCTACGGGCTGATGCGCGAACTCACCGCGCGCGGCTACGCCATCATCATGATCTCGTCCGAATTGCCGGAAATCGTCGGCATGTGCGATCGCGTCGCCGTGTTCCGGCAGGGCCGCATCGAGGCGACGCTCGCCGGCGACGAGATCGATCCCGACACGGTCATGACCTATGCCACGGCCGGCATGCGAGGAGCGACCCATGAACCTGCCTGATTCTTCTTCCAGACCTTCGACGACGCTCGCGGCCACCGCCGGAAACGGCGACGCGCCGCCGCCCCGCGCGACATGGGCGCAGCTGCGCCGCTCGACGCTGTTCTATCCGCTCGTCGGCCTGATCGTCGTGTGCATCGCGATGATGATCGCGAGCCCGAGCTTCCTGTCCGCCGCGAACCTCGAGAACGTGCTGCGCCAGGTCTCGATCAACGCGATCATCGCGGTCGGCATGACCTGCGTGATCCTGACCGGCGGGATCGACCTGTCGGTCGGCTCGGTGATGGCGCTGTCGGGCACGCTCGCGGCCGGATTGATGGTCGCGGGCGTCAACGCGGTCGCCGCGCTGGCGATCGGCATCGCGGTCGGCCTCGGCTTCGGCTTTCTGAACGGCGTGTTCGTC